>Ga0209633_10000033_pt1 | contig 161485 bp, 131 predicted proteins | sample Cruoilmetagenom1_FD_187290 | JGI IMG/M metagenome (GOLD analysis project Ga0209633, IMG submission 187290) | Oil polluted marine microbial communities from Coal Oil Point, Santa Barbara, California, USA - Sample 1 (SPAdes) (version 2) | ecosystem: Environmental > Aquatic > Marine > Oil seeps ... | reverse complement strand
CACAAGCATTATTTCGGTGAAATATCGGAAGTATCTGACTTTACGAGCTATCAAAATTTAGTAGATCGTTTTGAAAAGGAAATTAAGGAGTTTATAAAATGAGTGTTGAATTAAAAGCCGGATCAATGGCAGATTTTTTCTTACTTGTTATGATTGCCGGAGCCGGAGATGAATTACAAGGAATTAAAAAAGGTATTATTGAAATATCGGATGCGCTGGTTTTTAATAAAGCTGACGGCTCAAATAAACAAAAAGCTGAAATTGCACGTGCAGAATTTGCAAATGCTCTACATTATTTACAACCGTTCACAGAAGGATGGCAACCTAAGGTACTTACTGCATCTGCACTTGATGGAACAGGGATAAAAGATATTTGGGATATGGTACTTGATTTCGAAAAACACACAAAAGAACATGGCGGATTTATTTCGAGAAGAAATAATCAATCCTTAGAATGGATGCACTCGCTTATAAAAGAGAATCTCATAGATAGTTTTTATAATGACGCCAAGATTAAACAAGAAATTAATGCTTTGGAAAAGCAGTTAACTAACGGGGAAGCAAGAGCAACTGCTGCTGCAGAAATGCTGATGAAAAAATTCAATACATCTAAAACTAATCTTCAAAAATAAACTCCCAGAAATTTTTCTTTCTTTTCTTCTCTTTCCAATACCTGCGGTATTCTTCTTGGGTTGTTATACCAATCGGTCCCTGGTAAATTCCTCCGCCCTTGAAACCATCGTAAACCCTAACGGCAATTAAATTTTTTTCATTATATTTTATTAATTTCTCCGGAACATAATATCCTCTTAATTCTTGCCATTCATTTGAAAATCTATTTGTTTCCGGTGTTTTAACAAAATCACCCGTAATTCCAATCATTTCGCCATTTAAATAACATTGATCGATATCATCAATTTTGCCCAGCAAAACTATTAACTTTTCACCTTCGTATTTATCATCAATATATATTTCCTTTCTATACCATGCAAAACCATTATAGTCCGGATATCCTTGAATTTCCCAATTAGAAGGAACTTGTATTTCTGACCAGTCCGAATCGTTAAATTCAGGTTCTTTACATGATAAATCATCACCCAGGTTAAATTTCCAATATCCTTCCAGATTTATTTCCATATCTAAAGATTCCAACACCATAATAGAAATATCACCACCAACAATTCCACCGGTCAATCTTGAATCATATACACGGACAGCTATCACATTTTCCTTTCCCGGATAAAAATAATTTGACGGGACCGGGTATTTTCTATGTGCATTATAAGCAGTTTCATAATTTGGCGGAAACGAACCTGAGGACCCAATGAGGTTTCCATTTAAATAAGCTTCATCTACATCGTCAATATAACCTAAAGAGATATAACTGCTTTTATTGTAAATTTCTTCAGGAACAACAAAATGTATTCTATACCATGCATAACCGTTATAACTATGATATCCTTCGTCTTCCCACGATGAAGGCACCCGTATTTCTTCCCAATCATCATCATAAAAATTATAATCAGACCATCTGGCATCATCACCAATATTAAATTTCCAATAACCGTTAAGTTCAATTAACTCTTTCCAATCGGATGCAATTAACATTTGTCCGGAAACAGCCAATAGTAAAAGAAGTAAAAAATACCTACCTGACAAATAGACAGGTTTATTATATGTCTTATTTTTTTTCATCATCTTTTTTGATTTCACCTGCTTTGTCGTTAGACAGGTTAGTCACTAATTTTTGCTATAGTTAATTTTTTTTTTACATTCATAACAGTATAAATAGCGGAACCCATTTTTCTTACTTCCGCATCTTTATCATTTGAGACTATATCATAAATTTCACTTAAAAATTTATCATCCCCAATTATATATAATGATCTTATAATCAATATTTTTAATTCAGGATCTTTTTCTTTTTTTAATTGACTTAGTAATGTTTCAGCTACTCCATCTATAGAATATTTACTCGCAAGTTCAATAGAACTTTTTCGTAATCCGGGATTTTCTGAAACAATACCGTTTTTTAAATTGCCTAAGGCATTTTCACTTAATTTAAGAATTACCGAACTACTTTCTTGAGCATAAATATTGAATGAAAATAAAAACAGAACAACAAATAATTTTACCGATAGTTTCTTCAATGTGAAAAAGTTTAACATGACAACCTCCTAATGTTTTTTTAAGATTTCCTACACAAATAGACGGAAATACCATTTTTTAGTTGTCATACTTAGGTAAACAATTGTAAAAGAATGTAACAAAAAATTAAAGAACTAATTTGTACCCGATTCCATATATGGTTAAAATAATTTTGGGATGATTAACATCATCCTCAATTTTTTGTCTAAGTCTCAATATAAAGTTATCCACTGTCCGAGTTGTAATACGATTTTCATGCCCCCATACGTCTTTCAATAAATCATCTCTTGAAACGGTCATATTTTTGTGTTCAAATAAATAATTAAGTATTTCATATTCTCTATGTGACAGCGAAACATCTTTTCCATTTTCGGCAGCATTAAAGGAAGAAAAATTAATTATCAATTTTCCTATGTTAAATTCCCGACCAGAATTTGTTTTATCTTCAGTCCGCCTTAAAATTGCTTTTACTCTTGCAAGTAATTCTCTTAAGCTGAAAGGTTTTGTTATATAATCATCTGCTCCAAGTTCAAGTCCTAATACTTTATCAATTTCTTCACCTCTTGCGGTTAAAAAAAATATTGGTGTTGAATTCCCCCATGATCTGACTTTTTTACAAACATCAATCCCGGATATGCCGGGCATCATAACGTCTAAAATAATAAGGTCAAATCTTTCGTTTTTAATTTTCTCCAACCCGCTATTTCCATCTTCAGCTTCAATAACAGCATAACCTTCAAATTCAAGGTTATCTTTTAATCCACTTCTCATAGCGGTTTCATCTTCAACTACTAAAATTTTTTTCACACTTCTCCAATTTTTATTATACACTAAAGTTTTTATTAAATTGCAAGCGGAATGTGCTTCCATCATCTAGTTTACTTTTAACATTTGCTTCACCTTGATGTGCACTCATTATTTGTTGAACCAGAGATAAACCAAGTCCTGTTCCCTTAGTATTATGTACCAATCCTGAAGATACTCTATAAAATTTTTCAAATATTTTCTTTTGATCTTCTAAACCTATTCCAATTCCATAATCTTTAATTTCCCAAAAAGGACCCGAATCATTTGAATCAACATTAATATCAAATTTTTTATTCTCGTTACTATATTTTAGAGCATTTTCAATTAAATTTATTATTGATTCTGAGATAGAATCTTTATCGGCAATGATTTCCAAATCATCTTCAGCTAATTTGACAGTATATGAAAACCCTTTCGATTTTATATGATAGTCGTAAGTTTTAATAACATCATTATGAATTTCAATCAAACTGCACTTCTTAAAGTCAAATTTTCTTGTACCTGATTCCATTTTAGAAAAATTGAGAATCGAATTAACAATTTTATTTAATCTATTGGTTTCTGTATTAATTACAGAATAATATTCCTTTTTTTTATCTTCATTTTTTATCCTATCCAAAACCAACGTTTCCGAATACATACTAATTAATGATAAAGGAGTTCTAAGTTCATGCGATACATTTGAAATAAAATCTGATTTTAATTGAGTAAGCTTAAGTTCATTCCTGATATTGTAATAAATTAGTGCCATCCCTACTAATAGTACAATAAAAAGCAAACTGAGAATAATAATATTTTTATAGAACCTCTGTGAAACAAAATCTTCTATATTCCCGATTTTCATTTTTACACCTAAAGATAAACCGGAAAGTAACCACAACGATTTTGTGAGAAGAATTTCATCTACTGTAATTTGGTCGCATGAATGAATAACTTCCCGGTTACTATCATTGATTATAGCAATAATAAATTCTTCACCACAAGCTTGAGAAATTTTTGAAGTTAAATTGTTATCGATAAATTCGACCGGATTAAAAATAAATCCGCCTAACTTATTTATTTTATTTCCGGACTTTTTGGGAAATAGACACAAGTATAATTCACTATTAGAATATCGACCAAATGATTCTATTCGTTCATACCCGACTTTATAGAAATGTTCAAGTTTTTCTATTTTATCTTTATTTCGATTAAGAAATTTTATAATTGTCTTTTTCAATGAATCCGGAGTATTTTTATTTTCGTTAGAAAATATTTCTATAGATGAGAATTGAAAATCAGTAATAAACACATTTTTAATGGATTTATTGTTACTGAAAAAAGATTCAATCTCAATTTCATCTATTTTCTTTTCATCTAGGAAGGTCAAATTTATTTCATTCACCCAACTGCTTACAATATCTTCGGAATATTGATTTACCGAATAGAGTATAGCTTCTAATTGTTTAAGATAAATTTTATTTATTTCGTTTTCCGATTCATTTAGGTTAGAAAATTGATAAATAAAAAAAGCGGATATTGGTAAGACAAAAATGAGAAGTAATATTAATCCAATTTTTTTTATTGGTTTTTGCATATCAAAGGAGTGTACTAAAAATCAAATAATCAGAATTAAATTGTCAAATGATTCAGCTTTCCGAATTAAACATTCAACATTTTCTGAAACTATAATAATTTAGATATTTTAAAATGCCTTGACCAAGGATGGTTCCGGTAACATTAAATTATTAATAGTTCTTTCAAACTCTTCCAGCTCAACAAGAAAATCTTCTTTAATATCTTCAAATATGTGTTTCACATCTTCAAAAAGCTCTTTATAATAACTGATTCCATCATTCATATTATCAATAAACTTATTAAAGTAAGCTATCTGTTTGTCAGTAAACGGAGTTTCAACTTCATCAATTTTACTCTTAAGGTAATCATAATAGAGTGATAATTCTTTAATGAATAAGTTAGGTCTGTCATTTCTCTTAATTACATTAATTCTATCATAAATATGATCAACCATTTCTTTTAGTGATAATACATCAGAGAAATAAGCCAAATTTGGTCCCGGACAAACTGACACACCTTCACTTTTAATATTATTATCTATTTCGTGAATATGTCTTGTTGAATTTGCAAGTCCGATACACAAACATTCTTTTTCAACTATTTTGTTTCTTTTGGCATCGTAATCTTCGGAATTCATTTTTTCGGCTTCTATTTCATTTAATTTGAGCACTTGATATTGCCTCGATGCCGTACATATTTCTTTATCGGTAAATTCTTTATTAAAAAGTAAAAACTTCTTAGGGCATGAACTTCCCGGTCTACCTTTGGCATCCAAAGTTTTTTTGTCAATTTCTTGCGTATTACCCTTTACAGCATTAAATGGAACACCAAGAGGAGAAATGCCGCTTAAGTATAAATCATCCTCCTTAGCTCCACATAGTAATTCCAAAGTTTTAGCGTCTACATTCGTTACATCCGGAACTAGTAAAAATGGTGTACCCCAACCTATTGAATCTAAATCATAATGATCCATTAAAAATTTATGTTCGGTTGCAGTGCCAACACCGCCTTGAGCGGTAATATATTGTTTAAGCGGATTATTAGGAACAGTCTTATTTTTGCCCTCTAAACCTTTTATAAAAATTTCATGTACAGTATTTACAAGACTAATTCTTTTTTCTTTGAATTCCTCTAATATTGGGCCCATTAAATAACCATCGGTTGCAAAAGCATGCCCGCCACAATTTAATCCTGATTCAATTCTATATTCCGAGACCCACAAACCTTTTTTTGCTAAAAATTTCCCTTGAATCAATGCAGATCTATAATCACTCACTTTTATAACAATTTTTTTCTTAATAAATCCATTTGAATCAGGAAAAAAGTCATCAAATTTTTCTAAATAACTGTACAATCGCGGATTCATTCCGGCAGATAGAATTAGTGACGATTTAAGATTACTATTAGCAAAACCCCTTAATGAAGCGTGAGCATCATTAAATTCCGAAGGCAGTTTTTCGTCTTTTAGATAATTCCCTTTATCTAATTTGGTCATTATATTAACATCAATAGATCCGGGATGTAAATGCTCATCTAACCAGTTTTGGATTTTTTTTACATAACCATTGTTTTCAATAAGTTTATTAAATTCGTCTTTAAGAGATATTGCATCCGGGAGCATATCTATATACTTATGAATTTCATCAATATTTTTATGATACGAGTTTTTTAATTCATTAAATTTTTCAGTCACAATCTCATCCATGAGATTTAAATATTCCGTAAATCTCTTGGCTCTAAAATCTTCAATTTTATCCGATATTCCCTTAAATGGAAGATTTAGTTTTTTTGAATAGTATTCTCTCATATTTTCCACTAAAATATCATCAACAAGAGATACAACCGAGGATATTCCATATTTGGCAACTTTTATAGGAGCATCAATAGTAAAACCTGTTCCCATTACCGGGATGTGAAATGTATGTTTATTCGTATTTTTCTTCATAAAATATTTCTAACTATTTATTATTATAAATTAACTGAGTAATCTAAAGTTAGAAGATACCCAATTATATTAATAATTACTAAAATGATCTATTATAGATAATAATATTTTTATTAATAAGGAAGGATAAAAGAAAACCCCAGCGAATGCCGGGGTTTAAACTGTAATCTTTAATTTTACTGCAAAAACGAAAGAAAAATACCAGCAGCTACTGCAGAACCAATAACTCCAGCTACATTTGGTCCCATTGCTTCCATTAATGGATTTACTTTCCCCTCAGTTTCATCTGAAACAAATTTTTGTACTACCCTGGCTGCCATCGGCACAGCAGATACTCCTGCAGCCCCAATACATGGATTAATTTTTTTGCCTTCGGGTATAAAAATATTTATGAATTTTGCAAAAAGTACGCCACTGGCCGTACTAAAAATAAAAGCAACTGCTCCCATTCCCAATATTGCGATAGTCTGCAAATTCAGGAAATATGAAGCTTCCATTGTTGCGCCCACAACTATTCCCAAAAATATTGTAACAATATCTATTAGTGGTCCACCTGCAGTCTTTTTTAACCTGTCTGTAACACCACTTTCTCTCAATAAATTACCAAACATTAACATTCCAATTAACGGAGCTGAAGATGGAATAGCCAATGAAGCAATGGAACCTGTTACAAGCGGGAAAAGCAAAACCGCCCACCTTGAAACCTCTTGAGGTTTAGGCATAATAATGTAACGTTCTTTCTTAGTAGTAAGTAATTTCATTACCGGTGGTTGTATTATTGGCACCAATGACATATAACTGTACGCGGCCAAAGCAATTGGGCCAAGTAAATGAGGCGCTAATTGAGACGATAAGAAGATTGAAGTAGGACCGTCAGCTCCTCCGATAATGCCAATTGAAGCTGCTTCTCTTGGTGAAAATCCGAAAATATAGGCTGCTCCTAATGCAGCAATAAAAATGCCGCCTTGTGCTGCAGCACCAAGTAAAAATGTAATCGGTCTACTCAATAAAGGTCTAAAATCAGTTAAAACACCAACACCGAGAAAAATTATTGGCGGTAACAATTCCGTTTTAATTCCGGATTTGTATATCAACCCGATAATGCCTTCTTCATATGCCCCAAGGTTTGCAAGCGGAAAATTAGCTATTGCTATACCGAATGCAATTGGAATAAGTAACAAAGGTTCGTATTCTTTGGTTATTGCCAAATAGGTAAGCACAAAAGCAATTATGAACATAACATAATTGCCGAACCCTAAATGAGCAAAGCCAGATTCTTGAATAACTTTTAATATTTCTTCCACAGTACCCCTCTAAGTAATTATCATAAGTGGATTAGAGGAGTCAACTTCGTCACCAATTGAAACGTTTATTTTTTCTACCACTCCAGCCTTTGGTGATTTAATATCATGCGTAGCCTTCATAGCTTCAATTCTGGCAACAACTGCCCCTTTTTCGATTATATCACCCTCTTCTACTAATACATCCACAACATCTACAATTCCGTTAAAAGTAGAAAAAATCGGCTCACTTTTAACATTACTTTTTTCACTACCTTCTACATTTGTTTCAGAAGTCTCACCATCCTTCTGACTAATAGGTTCAATTGTTACGGTAAATGTTCTCATTTTACCATTTTCATCTACAACACACTTGGAAACAGTTGGACCGGTAATAACAGGAACATTAGTTGTATCAACTGGTTTTGAAGCAGAAACTGGTTCCGGTTTTTCTTCTTTTTTCTTAAGCGGAATATCAATTTTACTTTTTCCGGTTAATAATCTTATCCCTTCATTTAGTTCCATTTTTTTACCAGGAACCATTGCTGCCAAGACAAGAAATATATTTTTATCATTAACAGGTAAATTTCTTTCTTCAAGTGCCTTTTTAGCCGGCTCAATATTTTTCGGAGCAGCTTCAAGAGGATCGCCTTCAAAAACCGGCATTTCTAACTGTTCTGAAGCAACTTTTATTACTTCCGGATCAGGAGCTAATGGAGTTTTACCGAAATAACCAAGGACTGCTTTTCCATATCCTGCATCAATTTTTTGCCATCTTCCATATAAAACATTGTTAAAAGCCTGCAGCCAATATTGCTGACTTCCGGGTGTTACACTTGACCACGCTCCACCTGCTTCCACGACAACGGGGAATTCCGCAAGCACTTCACTATATTTATCAATAATTCCGGCTTTCACCATCATATGTACATTTGGTCCAATAGCACCGCCCGGCATAGGAAATCCAAGTACTCTTGCATCTGCGGTTGTTGTTGTTGGATTAAAATTATAATCTTTTAGTCCATCGGATAATAACGTTTCGATTTCGCCAACTTTTGATAAATTGCCTTCTAACGAATAACCTGTTCCCTTCAATGCATGCGCAACCGAACGAATATCAGGTTGAACAGTTCCACTTGCAAGTGGTCTGATAGAAGGATCTATACCGGTTACTCCACCTTCAATTGCTGCGACATAACAGGAAACAGCCGTACTAGCAGTATCGTGTGTATGAAACCATAGAGGCATATCTTTTGGCATTAATTTTCTAAGACCAATTGCCGTATCATAGACGGTTTTAGGATCTGTTGTTCCACTTGCATCTTTAAGACATATACTATCAACATGTACATCGCCTTCTAATATTTTCTTACCAATATTTATGTAAAATTCAGCTGTATGAACAGTATCCGATTTAAAGGGTAGTCCCATAAGTGCTACACAAGCTTGATGATGCATCCCGGCTTCAACAATAGGTTTTCCGGTCTTAACTAAGTTTTCTACATCATTCATGTAATCAAAGTTTCTATCCCAAGTAGTGCCGTATTCTTTCATTAATTTTGCTTGAAGCTTAAGCCCCTCAATGGATTGTGTAGTGAGAGTAACTCCGGAAACAGAACGAGTTAATATTTGAAGATCGACATCGGGACCAACAGCTTCACGCATCTTTTTCATTGTTTCAAAGGGATCTTCACCTAAATAAAAATATGGAGCTTGGTACCTAGCGCCACCTCCAAATTCTAAATGTTTAAATCCGGCATTAACAGCAGCTTCCATAGCCGGTAAAAAATCATTTAACCTTACTTTCCCTCCAAAAGCACTTTGCAGGCCATCTCTAAATGGTGTTAACATTACCCGTATTTTTTTAGCATCTTTTGTAAAAATCATTTTTGCTCTCCTATGTTAGTAATTCGTGTACCAGGATATTGTCTATTATAAGTAGTCGTTATCGCCGCAATTATTGCTGTATCGTCTTCTTTAGTTTTTACAGGAAAAATAAATAGTAAAAATTTCATTATTATTGAAAGGAATGAAAGTATTATTAAAACAGCTGTAAATGATGAAATACATACAATAATTAAATTTGGTTGGTCCATATTGGTATCTCAATTAGTTTAAAATTGTTCCCGTAAAAATATATAATAGCATTTGTTTATCCAATATATTTCATTCAAACATTATATTACTATCTCGATTTATTAAATTATCATTTTTAATTTTACATATTACGAAGCGAAGGTTAGCCGTCCGTTTTTAATGGTAGTTTTACTATTACTAACAATAAGTTCCAAATTTTCGTTAATATCCACTACCTTGGTTTTTAATATTTTTTCTGAAATGCCATTTACGGGATCAGAATAAATTTCCACATTTTTTCCGATTACAGCTGAACGTTCCCTATAGATTTGGAGCAGTTTTTTAAACTTACCGGATTGAAGTTGAATTATATATTCGGAAAGAGATTTAATCAAGTTGTTTAACACAAAGTTAAGGTTACAATCATCCGATGATGTATGTTTTTTTATTGAAGTTACGGAATTGGTAAATTTATCAAGCTCAATTTTGGGTTCGGTTAATACATTTAATCCGATACCAACAACTGCCCCCGATATTTTATTTCCTGTTGAAAAACTTTGAGTAATTATTCCACATACCTTCGATTGATTAATTACTATATCATTAACCCATTTAGTTTGGGCTTTACCATACAGATCCGGTATGCTGTCAATAGTTTTTAAAACTGCCACAGCCGCTACAATTAATAATCCGACATGAAAATTTGGGGTTGAGATTTGGGGTTTAAAATAAACGGTTAAGTGAATGTTACCTTTCTCCGTACTCCAAGGCCTATTTCTAAAACCATGAAACCCTTTTCCCTCCGAAGCAAGAAGTAATATTTTATCCGGAAGTTCATAGTTTTTAGAAATCAATTTGTTTATAATATCAAATTGAGATTCATTTGAATATTCATTAACTAACAGATAGTTCCAAAAATCATCTATTTTAGATTCGCAATAAAGTCGCTCTTTTGTAAAAATGTGTTTGCATAAATCATTCACATCATTAGGCAGATTACTCAATTCTATTCTAGATTTTAAAGTTTCACCGATTAATTCATTTGCTATATCCGGGTTATCGCATATTATTTGCATGTGTAAATATAAGAAATGTATAAATTTTTATTCGCAGCTCTATAAGTCAAAATACGTTTCAGCCAATTAAGCTATTCTAGAAATGAGCGGAAACAATTTAATTTCGATAAAACATAAATTGGTAAGATATATGAAATTTGGTAAATTTATGTTTCAGTATATTAAGAAAGAACAAATTAGAAATTTATTCGAAACTTCTGAATTATTATAAAATTGTCATTCTGAACTGCCTTTGCCGACAGGCAAAGTGAAGAATCTCAATTTAAATTAAAATCGAGATATTTCGCTCCGCATAACCTGTCTACCGACAGGTAGATATGACAAAATTGATTTTTTCAGAGATCTCTATTTAATGATTGAAAGATTAAAGAAAATATGAAGAGAGCTTACCTAATTAAATATATTAGTGTATTTTTACTATTATCAATGTTAAGCCATACAACGTATTTACATGATTACTTAGAGAATTATGTTTTATGTTATGGAGTAGATGGACATGTAGCAATAGAAAATGTTGATGATTGTTCCGATTGTTCAATAATCTCAACATTAATTATACCCATTGGAGCATCTCAATATTCAAAAATATTTAGTGCGAATGAAGACTGTCAAGATTTTTCCCTCAACAGTGAATGTTTTGAAGAGAATGAGTTTTTAATCGTAAATAAAACTGCTAAAAGTTATTCCAGCAGTATTTCACTATTAGAGTTACCCAGACTGAACCAAAAATCAATTTCTTCCGGAATAATAAATAGTTCGGAAATCAGTAATCTTATCTTACAAAACTACACAACGGTTTTACTTATAATTTAGCATACCCTTTCGGAAAGACCTTTTAAAATTAGCACGTAAAAAATTACAGTGGGATAAAATTAAGGAGATTTTATGCACAAATTCATGTGTGTTCTCGCTGCTATAATATTGGTTTCATTTGTTCCTAAAAAGATGGCACAAACTAAGGATGGAACTCAACTAACAATAGAAGCAGCAGTTAATAAAGCAATAAAAAATAATTTAGGACTTCAAAATTCGTTAAAAACCATTGAAGTACTAAAGGCCGTAAAAACTCAAAGCGGATTGACACCAAATCCGGAATTAGAGTTTGAAGCCGAAAACATTCTTGGGAATAAGGATTTCAGAGGTTTTGCAGGAAGTGAATTGACGGCAAGTATAAGCCAAAATATTCTTCTTGCCGGTAAAATAAGTAAGCGTGAAGATATAGCAGAAGCTGATATTTTGCTCGCCGAATGGGATTATGAACAAAAAAGACAATCTCTTATTACCGATATAAGAAAAGCATTTGTTAAATCTCTAAGTACAAAAAACCTTATTGAAAAGAATTCGGAGTTAGCAAAGATATCAGGGGAATTAATACTGAATTTGCACGAAAGGATGAAAGCAGGAAAAATATCGCCGGCTGAAGTATCTCGCGCACAAATTATTATGAATAAACTTAATCTGGAACTTATCCATTTGAAAGCAGATTATGATGATACTATATACAAGTTATCATCGCTAATTAATGATCCAAATCTGTCCTTTAGTTCATTGGCGGGAGAATTGAGACAAATTACTGAAGTTCCCGTTTATGACTCTCTACAAGCAAAAATGGAAAACAATCCGATATTGCAGCGATATGAAAGTGAGCTGTATAAAACCAAAGCAATTATAACGTATGAAGAATCAAATGCAATACCGGATTTAACAATTACCGCCGGATATAAGCGGTTGGTTGATATAAACGCAAATTCATTTGTAATCGGAGCATCAATACCATTACCTGTATTTAATCAAAATCAAGGATCTATACAGGCGGCACAAATCGAATTGGACAAAAAATCAATTGAATTTAAGTCAGCCAGAAACTCATTAATGCTAAGGCTAAATTTGTCCTATAATAGATTACGGACTTTGCTAAATACTGCTCAGAAACTTAAGGACGAATCTATTCCTAATGCCCAAAATACGTTCAAAATTATTAAACAAGGCAACCAGGTTGGAAGGTTCACAATATTAGATGTACTTGATGCCGAACGTACACTGATTGAAGTTCAAAATCAGTACCTGATCACTTTAGGAGAAATAAATACAGCTATAGTTGATATAGAAGGAATAATTGTAGAAAAAATTAATTAAGGACAAATACAATGGAAATTAAAAAAAATATTTTCTTCCTGTTTACCGGACTGATTATAGGTGCACTACTAACGTTAGGCGTAATGCACTTTATAAACAGAGAAGTTCCGGACAATCAAATAGTTGAAGAAAAATCGTTAAATGAAAATCACGACAATGAAGAACATGAAGAAGAGTTGGTTGAATTAAATGAAAATCAAATAAAAGAGCTTGGAATTGTTTTAGATAATGTGAGTACAAAAAAAATTAAGCTACACAAAAATTTGGCCGGAGAGATTGTTCCCGATCCTGATAAACTTGCCCATATAGTACCCAGATTTCAAGGAATTGTGAAACAAGTTTATAAAGAAATTGGAGATCGTGTAAGTAAAGATGAAGTTATTGCAGTAATAGAGAGTAATGAAAGTCTTGTTACTTATGAAGTTACATCTTCCATGGATGGAGTTGTGCTCAATTTGCATATGACGCCGGGTGAATTAATCGGGGGTGATGCTCATGCAGTAACAATTGCAGATCTAAGGTATATCTGGGCAGAACTCAGCATATATCAAAAAGATCTTAAAACAATAAAAGTCGGACAAGGAGCAGAAATATATTTTGATAAAATTGAAAATTCCGTAGATGGAAAAATCTTCTATATAAGCCCTACCGTGGATAAACATACAAGAACAGCTACGGCAAGGATACGACTTAACAATAATAGCGGGTATTGGAGGCCCGGTATGTTCGTAACGGCTAAAGTAAAGATTAAGGATATAAATATTAAGCAGGGAATAACATTAGATGCAATACAAAATATAGATGGACAAAAGGTAGTTTTTGTTAAGGAAGGTAATCACTTTAGGCCTCAGCAAATCACTATTGGAAGAACTAATAATGAATACGCAGAAGTTTTAAGCGGATTGAATATTGGACAAACGTACATTGCAGCAGGAGCATTTGCAGTTAAAGCGGAAATATTAAAAGAATCGTTTAGCGGCGGTCATAACCATTAATTAGGAGGAAACAGTGAATAGAATAATTGATTTTGTCCTAAAGAATCGTTTACTAATAATGGTTACCGGATTTATTGTTTTTGCAGGAGGTTATTTTAGTTATAAAAATCTCCCGATAAATGCCTTCCCGGATGTATCCCCATCCCTGGTACAAGTATTTACAATAACCGAAGGACTGGCACCTGAGGAAGTAGAAAAATACGTTACTTTCCCTATTGAAACTGCAATGAACGGGATACCGAATCTTGAAAATATAAGATCCGTATCAAATTTCGGTCTTTCCGTTGTTAACATATATTTTGAAGATGGAACCGACATATACTTTGCACGGCAAGTGGTAAATGAGAGGCTTCAAGAAGCACGGGAACAGATTCCGGAAGGTTTCGGAGAACCTCAAATGGGTCCAATATCTACCGGTATGGGAATGGTTCTGTTTTATTATTTAGATGATACTACCGGGAAATACACACTTGAAGAATTAAGAACACTGCAGGATTGGGTAATAAAATTTCAACTTCAAACAGTACCCGGAGTTACAGAAGTTTTAGGTATTGGCGGTTATGAAAAACAATTTCATGTGGTTATTGATCCGCAAGCAATGCAGAGATATAACTTAGCCGTTAATGAACTGGTTGATATAATTAAAAGGAATAATTTAAATGTCGGAGCTTCTTTTATAGAAAAAGATTCTGAAGAGTTTTTAGTCAGATCAGTAGGACTCGCAACAGAAATTGAAGATCTTAAAAATATTGTTGTGATATCGGAAGACGGGATCCCCGTATATTTAGAACAAATAGCTGATATAAAAGTCGGCGGCTCTATTAGGAGGGGTTTGCAAACAAAAAACGGAACAAAGGAAGTGATTGCCGGGCAGGTAATCAAGCTTTTCGGTACAAATTCTTCAACCGTAATCAGTTTGGTTGAAAAAAAGATGGAAGAAATCAATAAAACGCTTCCGGATGGAGTTAAGATAGTTCCCTACTATGAACAGAAATCATTAGTTCAAGCTGCAGTAAATACCGTTACATTTGCATTGCTGCAAGGTATAGTTTTAGTTGGGATAGTTCTTATTCTTCTCATGGGATCTATAAGACCCAGCTTTGTTGTTGGTTTTGCCATTCCGTTCTCCGCAATGTTTGCTTTCATTGGTATGGAGTACTTCGGTATATCCATTAACTTAATGTCTTTCGGCGGACTTGCTATTGCTATTGGAATGATGGTAGACGGAAGTATAGTACTGGTTGAGAATGTAGATAGATTAAAACGCAAACCTAATTCCGAAGAAAACTTTATCGCAATTGTCGGCAAAGCTAGTAAAGAAGTTCTAAGACCCATTATTTTTTCTATTGTTATCATAATCACCGTATTTATTCCGTTATTTACATTGCAGGGTGTGGAAGGAAAAACTTTTAAACCGCTTGCTTATACAATAACCCTGGCAATGCTGGGATCTCTCCTATTTGCTTTAACACTCGCCCCGGTAATATCATCTCTACTAATGAAGAAGACCGGAAATAATACTGTAAAGGATAATTTCCTGATTAGATTCTTGATAGGAATTTACGAGCCAATTGTAAGTTTTTTTGTTAAAAAAAGAATAGCTGCAATTGTTCTGGGTTTAAGCTTTTTAATTGTCGGTTTTATTATTTATCCAAAATTAGGTTCTGAATTTACACCCAAATTAGAAGAAGGAACACTTGTTGTAAAACTAACTATGGCCCCTTCAATATCTCTTGAGCAGAGTAAAAAGACAACAATGCTTGTTGAAAAAAGAATAAAACAAATACCCGAAATAGAAAAAACCGTTACGAGAATTGGGCGTGGAGAAGTTGGTGCCCATACAGATCCAATCAATAGTGCCGAATCTTTTATCATATTTAAAGATCAAACCGAATGGCGTGAAGGTATGGATCTAGCCAAACTGGTAAGTGAGATAAGGGAAAAACTAAAATCTTTCCCCGGAATACTCATTAACTTCACCCAGCCTATTCAAATGTCGGTAGATGAATTACTTGAAGGTGTTAAGGCGGAATTGGCAATTAAACTTTTTGGAGATGATCTGAAGCTACTTAAATCCAAAGCTGAAGAAATAGCCGGAGTTATACGTAATGTTAGAGGAGCTGAGGATATTCAAGTCGATCAAATAGGCGGGAAACCTCAATTTAAAATAACGGTTGACAGGCATTTAATTGCAAGATATGGACTAAATTTAGCAGATGTTCAAGAAGTAATTAAAACAGCTATTGGCGGTGAAATAGCCGGTCAAATATTCGAAGGCATAAGACGGTTCGATATTTTTGTGCGCCTTAAACCCGAATACAGAAACAATACTGAGGTTATAAAAGACCTGCTAATACAATCTCCGACCGGAATGCTTGTGCCGTTAAGCCAGGTATCAACTTTTGAAGAACTGGAAGGCCCAAGACAAATAACACGCGAACAAAATCAAAGATTTATAACAATTCAATGCAATGTTGTCGGCAGAGATATTGGTTCGTTTGTAGAAGAAAGTCAGGAGAGTATTGAAAATAATATAAATCTTCCAATTGGTTATTATACAACATGGGGAGGACAATATAAGCTGCAGCAAGAAGCAAACAAACGTTTTGCAATTGTAATTCCTATTACCCTATTAATTGTTTTCTTCTTATTATTCTCAAGTTTCAATTCTTTAAAGAATACATTCCTGATATTCATCAACATTCCGTTAGCGCTTGTTGGCGGTATTATTGCATTGTGGATATCCGGTCAAAACCTATCCGTACCATCATCCGTAGGATTTATCGCGTTATTCGGGATAACGCTGCAAAACGGGATGGTTTTGGTCACTTATATAAACCAATTGATTAAAGAAGGTAAAACAATAAATGATGCTTCAATTGAAGGAGCTAAACTCAGACTTCGTCCCGTTTTAATGACGGCACTAACAACAATGCTTGGGCTTTTACCGCTTCTTATAGCAACGGGAACGGGAAGTGAGGTACAAAAACCTCTTGCAACCGTTGTTATTGGCGGATTGTTTACATCCACAATATTAACACTAATAGTTTTGCCGGCTTTATATAAATGGTTCTCAATAAAGTGATATACAGCAAATTTATATTCTGTAGTTCAGTTTAAATTAAAAAATCCGGTTTATGCCGGATTTTTTATTATGTTCCCCGAGCAAGGGTATGGAAACAAAAACCTAAATTACTTATCTCTAACTTTTATTAGAATACTTTTTATATAAACAGAAAACAAAACTATTGATTCTTTAAATGTTATTATTTAGGTTTAGAACATACCTGCGACAAATAATTAATAATTAGGTAATAGTATCAATTTGATTATTTGAAAGCCTCATTCCAAAATATAACCGTTGAAGTAACAACCAAGTCTAAATTATCAGAGAAAATTAGATTCACCTTGAGAATAAATCAAATTAGCAGGAAGTTAATTATGATCTATACTCATATAATAGAGATTTTTTTTGGAGTTAAGAATCCGTCTTATGAGAACTATAAATGAGAAAATAAATTCGATATAAAAGTATTTTAAAATGCTGAGATATAATAAATATTATTCAATTAAACGTCATATTGTCAACATTAAAACCGGTTTTTAATTCCCACAAAATTATCGAGAATTATTATTCTGCATAAACAACATAATAATAGTAGTAGTAATTCTATCTAAGTATATGTTAGGTTGAGATGAAAAAAAAATATATAAAATATTTAAAGATACTTGATATATTATCTTTGATAATTCTGGTTTGTCTTCTAGTTATTACCCTAATAATTTTTATTGATTCATTTAAGTATGATATTTCATTTACTTCCGTAGGAATAAAAAATTTTCTAACACTGTACTTGCCTTCAATTCAATTTACAGCTGCTTTAATTGCAATCCTAACTTTGAAACTTACTATTGAACGTTTATTCCTTCAAGATAGTCAACTTAAAAAGCAATCTAAGCAAATAAAAATTGCCTATGAAAATATTCTTTATAACAATTATTATTTCCATCAGAAAGAGTTCAGTTATTTAATAAAGAATTCTTTATTCTTCCAAGAGTTTAGTCTAACTAAAAAGATAACACAAAACTTATATTTGAGTTTGTATTATGATTTCTTTTATAATAGTCATGATAATTTTGATGGACAATTGAATGATAAAAGTAAAAAATCAATTGACGGTATAATGAAAGCTGTAGATGAACTAAGCGATCATCTGAGCCAAAGTAACTATAGGAACTTAGATTTTAGCATGCTCAGTACTATTTATATTAATTTAAATGACAACCTACGCCATCATTGTCAAAGGATTTTTGAACAAAAATTAATACAGAATGGAATATATGAAACTGGTATTAATAATGAAGATAATCAAAAAAAACTCATGATCTTATCAATTTATCTTATTTACAATTTATATGCTGATATAATATCTTTTACTAAAGAAACATATGGCATTAATAATTCTATAAACTCTAATATGATAAAGGTTTTATTAGAAATAAATATAATATTGAAACAAGGACGAGACTAAATGAAAGTTAATATAGCAAAACAAAGTGTTGATATTATCCAGTATCTATTATTAGATATTGCACAGCATTTGGATCTATATAAGAAAGGTGAATTACATTATGATTGGTCAAAAGGTGTAATTGTCAATAGAAAAAGTATTGATTATGAAGAAATGTTGACATCATTTTTACAAGTGAACAATAGGGAAAATTTAAAACTTGGTGATAAAATACTAATTGTAATAGGTGGTATTGGAACTGGGAAATCTTCTGCTATAGAATACGTTATTCACAAAGTCGCCCAGAAAAAGATAATTTGCAAGAAGGATGGTGAAAGTATTGAAGTTAACCCAACAATTCTAAAATTTAATTTTAATGATATTGATGATGAGTTGTCCCAGATGGAGGTTGCAGAATTTTTCTGGTCAACAATTTCATCTACAATCGAAAAAAATACACCAAGTGTTCTAACTCCTGAAGAAGAAATAACAAAGTTTTGGTTATGGTGCCTTGAACAAAATTCTTTAATGCAAAAGAGTAGTTATCTTCAGAAAGAGATAAATGCCCTTAAGCATCATATTACCTACGCTTTAGAATATAAACCCTATTGGGATTATTCTCCTGAAAAATTAGTTGAAATTCTCATAGAATCACGTGTTAAAATTTTTGAGAATATGTCACCTTCTGATTTAGCATATTATAAACTATTTTTATTGAAATACATATCGTTATTTAAACACCCTTCGAATTGTGTATATTTTTATATTTTGGTTGATAATGTTGACCAATTTGATTCTAATCTTCAAAAAGTTATAACCAAGTTTTCAATTTTCATGTCCGATGTATTAAATTCCAAAACGATAGTTACTATTAGACCTCTTACATGGGCAAGAAGTCCACATTCACACGTTCTTGTAAATACTCAAATTCATTATTCACCTGACATAATAAAAGTTATTGAATCAAGGTTCGAGAAATATATTGAAGAAAATGAAATTAGTTATGAACTAGAATCAGCAATGAGGGCTTTAACTAATATTATTATTGGTAAATCTAAACATCGTTTTTTACCTAAATTACTAAGAGCAACTTCTGGAATTAGTTTACGTTTTGCTTTAAGAAATTATGGGAATCTTTTGATATCACCTATACTTACTGATGTTGATCATAATTACGATTCAGATATTCCTTTTCAAAATCTTCGAGTGAGTGATATTGTTAAAGCATTTTTTTTTAGTGATGAGGATTCAATTATAGCTCGTTCTTATACAAATTTATATTCTATTGGTCAAGATAATCATATCAAGTATTCTCTAGTCAAATCCAGAATTTTAGATTATTTAATTAGAATCGAAAAAGGTTGTACTAAAGTAATTAATTTATTCAGTTTTGTTAAAATGTTTAATTCTGATGAGGAGATGATTGAAGAGGCACTATTAGAGTTAATGCTGAGATCTAGACCATTGATGTGGTGTGAAGATGGTTTTAAAAAAATTAACCATGATTCACATGCAAATATTGTAATTACCCCAATAGGTCATGGTTATTATAATGATCTTTTCGGTGAATTTTATTACGATGAAGTTTGCCTTGCAAACAGTTTAACACATATGGTCTCTTTAGAAGATGTTTATGAACATCATTTAGTAATAACAAAACAAGATTTTGACGAAATAAGATATTTCAAAAATGAATATGGAGCTAGCGCGTATAAACAATATTATGATTCTGGAATAACTTCACTTTCTCTATTACATTGGGAAAAATTTAGAATTGGCTTGAGAAATAGAGCTAGTAAAGAAAACAAAAAAATAAATTTTGAACGTGAAGAAACTATCAAGAATACGGTATCTAAAATTCTTTTAAACACTGTGTGAATTCTCAACCTAACCCCTTAAAAAAGTAAAAGGTCAAGTAGTTATGGAATGTTTGTTCACAATAGATTGTTAAAAAGTTCTTTGATTGTACTAAACGTAATATTTAAAATCATTTTACTTCAAAAGGAGTATCACTATGGCTAAAACATCGAAAGAATACACAGAATGCCCTTATTGCCTGGAAGAGATTCTCAAAGGCGCACTCAAATGCAAACATTGCCAGTCCATTCAGCCAGCCAAACGCCCCAACCATGACGGTAATTGCCCCTACTGTCTGGAAAAGGTGAAACCAGGTGCAGCTATTTGTAAACATTGCAAAAGTTGGTTGGATGAAAAAATCGGTTGCGATTGCGGTTCAGATAAAGATTACTCGGAACAAATGAATTTTACGTCACCATTTCAGTCAGGGTTACCAGGCGGTTCACCCGGGTTCATTGGCGGGCAGCGCTGTATCACTCTCAATGTACCGATCTGCCGTTGGGTAGAAGATGTTGACCCTATTGCCGGATTTCATAATGGGCGATGGGAATGCAGATGGGAGCGGCGAACATTCTGCACACCTACTTGGTGGTAAAAATTTCATTGCTCTTAGCGTAATCCCATACACATGAAATCATAGCTCCGGTCCTGAGATTTCGATGAATAATATGATCACTTGATTGAAATGATGGAATTACGGATAACATTAGTGTCATGCATAATCTCTTAAATCTACCGTAGGCAGACAAGTCCGCCAAATTTATTTGCCTATTGCTGAGGCGGGCAAGCCGACCGCCGTTGTCATTGAGTTGGAATTTGTAAAATTTTAATACAAGGTATTATGAACTTATTGCAAATTCTTTTAGAGATTAAATTGAATTTCCATAACACATATCCCGCTCTATTAAAGAGAATGATTAAGACTGCTTTAAAACTAACACTTAATTTGTCCATAACCATTTGAAGACATGTATCAAGGAATTTTGGTTTAGAATCTAAAATTAAAGATATCATTATCAAGTATATATTGAGTTTTTAGGTTTCTAAGAAATAATCTTTCCCTTAACTTGAAAAATTGTTGTTTTGTTTTAGTATGGAAAAAGATATTTTTCAACAGAACTATAACTTAATAATTTGCTGTCTACTTAATATGATACACATTGCTGTTTTGGGATATATTTTTGTTGTATTTATTGGTATTGCCTGCTTAACCTCGGCAGGATTTTTATATGTAAAAATTAGAAATAAATTATTATTTAGTTTTTTGATTTATTATTCAGCATTTACCCTTTTTGTTTTCTCATATTTGGTTATACTAACTTATATTAACGCTAATATTTCGCAAGTCAGCTTTTATGTTTTACTTTTCGTATTGGGAGTTATTTCATTATCATTTTCATTTTTATTGTTTTCGATTCTCCATTTCGGGCACGTTCTTGTCTATGAAAAACCTTCAACCAGAATAAGGATTATTGAAATTTTGGTTGGCGTTGCCGCACTTATTGGGATGATCTCCTCATTCAGAATAAACTGGCAAGAAGAGCAAATTTATCAATTGAAAAACTTCGGCCTAGTATTTTCAATCGTTATTTTTTTCAGTGTTATCGTCTACTCTTTAATATTAAAACTATATCACGTAAAAACCATTAATGCCGAAAGAAAACAATTATTAAAAAATACATCGATTATTAATATCATTTTTATTCCCGGTTTTGCCGTCGATTTTTATTTACTTCAAGCGGGTTACTACTCATTATTTATCCCTAGCTTTTATTTTTTCACTTCTATTCTTTTTATGCACTACTTCATTAAAAAGCACTATGCCGATTTAACTACAATCCGATCCATCAGTGATCCGAAAGCATACAATGATTATTTAACAGGAATTGGGATATCAACGAGAGAAAAAGAGATTGTAGTTTTGATCATGAAGGGCTACAGCAACAGAAAGATAGCCAACGAGCTCTTTATTTCATTAAGCACGGTTAAAACTCATATCAGGAATATCTTTAAGAAGCTGAATATTGAAAGCAGGTTCGAAATTATAACTAAATTGAAGAACACACAATTAAATTAAATCTTAATCCCACGCAATTTATTCATACCGAAGTATGATACCGTTTTAATAATATCATACCGAAGAACGATTGAAAACACCTCAGCAATAATTCATATTTACATAACGCAAAATTACATAACCAGTGAATCAAACCGATCGTCTATGTTTGCGGATGTGAATCTGTAAAAATTGAGTAAGAAGTCATTAAGCAAAGACTTATATAAATATTCAGTAATGAGTAGAATTATCGGACATAGTAAAGCACTTTAACAATAAGCGAAGGAGATAAAAAATGAAATACAGAAGCATAAAACTAGTATTGATAATTATATTCACCACAATTTCTATTTTTGCGCAGAATACTATCAAAAAAGAATATAATGCAGGAAAATTTATCATTTCAGTAATTGAATTTGAAAGTAGTGATGGCAAGGCAATGATAGCTCTATTTAATTCTGAGGAAAGTTATTCGGAAACTGGCGTAAATTTTAAGTCTAATGCTTTAGAAATCGCAGATCAAAAAGCTGAGTGGATTATTGATGAATTACCATTTGGCGAATATGCTATCAAGCTTTATCATGATGAAAACGGAAACAAAAAGATGGATAGAAATATGCTGGGTATTCCATCTGAAGATTATGGTTTTTCAAATAATGCCACTGGGAATTTTGGTCCGGCAGATTACGAAGATGCTAAATTTATTTTCAATACATCGGGACAGAAACATGAAATTAATTTAGACTGAGAGAGTGCCTAAAATAAAAACACTACTACTTATTTCAACAATGTAACCCACAAAAAATACTCGCTCTGAAAATTAAGTGCAGATTATATAAATTTTGTTAATTGTGGTTTAGCTCGCTTAAGTAGTATTGGGCATCGGATTATCAGTAACACTATTATTTGGGACAAAATAATAAGGATTAGAGAAATGATTATTCAGCTACTCGGCAACATAATTCCAATAATTTTTGGAATCATTGCTATATGGAAATGGAAATCCTCTAAATTGGATAACACTCAAATACGAGGGAAATTAGGATTTACACCTTTCTCAACATTTCAGATAATATCCGGAATTTTCATTGGTGCATTCATATTCACAATTATTTTTGTTGTTTTTTATTATTTCAACCTGCTTACAATAGTTCGCTTTTCTTGGACAAGAGGAAATATAATTCAGGTTATTTTAATGTTAGCAGTTTTAGCCTTTGTAGAAGAATTAATCTTCAGAAGTTTTCTCATAAACGGATTAAGACTCTGGTTAAAATCAAAGACTCTCATTCTTTTAATCTCTGCTATCTTTTTTAGTTTTGTGCATTGGTTTAATGATGGTTCTACAGTACTATCTGCTTTAAGCGCATTCATAGGTGGGCTTATGTATGCCTACGCATTCATAAAGACAGATAAACTTTGGCTCCCTCTGGGATTGCACTTCTCTTGGAATTTTTTCCAAGGTTTTGTTTATGGGTTTCCCGTAAGTGGCTTTGTTTTCGAGGGACTATTTGAAGTGAATCTTTCAGGACAAGAATTATGGACAGGAGGTGCATATGGTCCGGAAGGTGGGCTAATCGGCATTTTTGCACGGGTCTTTGTTATATTTATTATTTGGTTGATAATTAAAATAAAATACGGCAGGTAACAACTTAAAAAGAATCGAGCCACCGTGCGGGATTGCGACACTTTTTATACTCTCGGTTGATAATTTAAAATGAATTGCGCGTACATAACAGGCAAATCAACCGGACGAAGTTTTTTTAAGCAGCATTGATATAGAATTTAAACTTAAGTAAATAATAAACACTGCTTTTCGGCAGTGTACTAATAAACTAAATTTCCGCTAAAAGAGGATAAAGTTGCAATAACCAGCATTGCAGTTAATGGGTGCAGTTTATTTGTAACGCAGTTGGGTATATGAAAAATTAAATCTAATTATCTGTTTTCTCTTAATATTTCAATTAAATATTGTGGGTCAAATTATAAATTGTGATTCATTAAATAATTCTGATCCTCAACCCATTTATTGCCATTGGTATCACAAATTACCTGAGACAAAAAAAGATACTCTTGAAATAGTCAATGAATTTAAACAGCTAATTGATACAAACTTAGTTGAGAAATCAATATATGTTAAATTGAATTTGGATAGTTTAGGAAATGTTCAATGTGTTAAAATATTACAGGGAAACGATAATATAACAGACACAATTACCTTAGATTATTGTATGAACATGAAATTTTATCCGGCAGAAACAAAGGGTGAGAAAAAAGTAGAAAGTCAAATAGCATTCGAATTATTTAGAAAAGTAAATTAAGATAAATGCCTAACCCCTTAAAAAAGTAGAAAGCCCCGCCAACAAGATGGCGGGCGGAAAGAGAGATAAAAAGATTTATCCCAAAAATATTAGTATAAAAATTTATGAGAACTTAATTTACGGTTGTGTTTTAACATAACACACGTTTATATGCAAAAGGAGGAAATTAATTGAATATTGTATTTGATCTTGGTGGGGTAGTTTTCACATGGAATCCACAAAAATTAGTATCGAATGTGTTTGAAGATAAACTAGCACAGAGAAAAGTGATGGACGAAATTATTGGTCAAGAAGAATGGGTAGAATTAGATCGAGGAACTATAGAAAGAAGTGCTGCAATCGAAAATATAGTTGATCGTACAGGCTTATCAAAACCAAAGATAAAGGAGCTAATGGTCAAGGCCCCTAGTTATCTTCAACCAATATCAGAAACGATAAAATTGATCCAAACTCTAAAAGAAAAAGGTAATAAATTATTTATACTATCGAATATGCACCCTGCTTCAATTGAATATCTTGAAGAAAATAATTCTTTTTGGAATTTATTCGATGGGCAAATTATTTCGTGTCGCATTAAGATGGTAAAGCCGGAAGTACAGATTTATGAGTATTTGCTTGAGGAATATAAATTGTCAGCAAATGAAACAATCTTTATTGACGATACTGAAATAAATCTGGTAACTGCTAATGAGTTAGGTATACGAACAATTAAATATTTAAATACAAGTCAGTGCGAATCTGAGCTAAAGGAATACGGCTGCATATAACCTCTTAAATCTACCCAAGACAGATAAGCCCGCCAAATTTATTAACTTATAGCTGAGGTGGGCAAATGTAAAAATTTAATTAGCAGTTTCAAATAATCATTTAAAATAAAAAATCCGGTTTGTACCGGATTTTTTGCTCCACTTAGTAGAGGAAGTCAGAACTTATTATATTGAAATGAACTTTGGAAAAAAGTTAATATGACTTTCTACAAATAATAATTCAAAATTAGATTCTAATAACTGCGGTTACTACTGATTATAAAACAACCACTTTACAAGTAATAAGAAAAAAGTTGACGATGAAATTAAGATTGCAATGATCGATAATATTCTTCCAAATCTTCTCTCTTTAATCTTCTCTTCTATAATTGAGTTAATATTACCTCTGCTCTTTTTAAGAATATTGTCGAATGCTTCTAATTTCTTAATGAAATTATCCATCTGCTCTATTTCCTTAGAATCATAAGAGTGTGAAGAGTTTCTATCAATGATTGCTGAACCTTCAGTTTTTATTTCAATAGAATCAGTATAAAAATCTTTTAAGACGTTGCTGACGTCAATACCTTCATAATCAATCTCGAATTTTTTTAATCGATTACGATAAAATGCAATAATTATTTCGAGCATATCATACATTGCTCTTCTAATATGTCTAATAGCCTCTATAATCTTTTTTTCATTATATTCCTTACCCTCTTGAGGAGTTAAAAGACCTTCAATTAAGTCTCTGCCTCCGTATCTGATTTGATTTAAGGGCTGAATATCAAAGACGTCAGCTAGATGTTCAAATTCTTTGAGATAATATTCGCATTTGGCAAAATATAACCTATACTCCTCAAGTAATTTTTGGAGTTCAATATCCATAAGAATACCTATATGTTAGTTTCGGAAGGCGTTTTGAATATATTCTTTGTGTTGTTCACTAGTCAATATATTTCCCTGAGAAATCCATATATCACCCTGAACATTTTTAAGAACTCGTTTTTTAAATGCACCATCTTCGGAGGAATGGTCTGTTGGGAGGGTGAACATTTTTTTATGTTCACTATTAAATAACCAATTAAAGAATTGTTTTGTCGATCTGAAAACGACAGATAAATTCATGTTATTATCCTCTAATTTGAACACTTAGCTAATTTATGATAAATATTTTCATAAACTAATTTGTTTAAAGCTAATAAAAATATCAACTTAGCTAGTAAAAGAAATGATTTCATATAGTCAATTGAACAATTGTTTTTGTGAAACGTTCCACGATAGTATTTTATTCACATGTTATCAACATTAAAATAATACCAAATTATCGAGAAATCAAGTAAATAAATAAAAAATACTTCCTCTGGATGATATTATCATCGACATTTTCCAAATTGTTTTTAAACAATAACATTATTAATTCAGGATTCAATATAGCTTATTTTTTAAGTAAATGATGGCTGGCACATTCACATTTTCAACAACCTTTTGACGTATTATTACATTAATTTGTTGTAGAGAGAGAGTTAGAATATTATATATAATCAAATATGTATTCCTACCCACAAATCAATTAGCCGATTGCATTTGTTATTATTCATTCGCCTCATTAATATTCTTGCTTATTCTGCTTTAATAGACTTAGCAATGGTTAAATCGACAACACATCCTCTTATCTTTATAATTTAAGTATTGACTAACAAATTCTGTATTCTTAATTTATGAATACAATTATCACCATCACTCATGAAAACCAATTTATGAGGGCCAAATGCCAAGTGCAATAACACATATGTTATTAGTCAAAAATCTCCAAAGTTATGATTTAAGTCCACGGCTTAAAGCCACACTTGCTGCGGGGAAATACTTTCTACAAGTCGGTGCTGTTGGGCCTGACCTGCCATATTCAAGTAAAGCGTCAATCTCTGGTCTACTCTTTGATAACGAGAGTGAACTAGCAGATAAATTCCATTACAATGAAGCTAATGAAATTCCGCTACGAGCTTTAAAGAATATTAAGAATAGCAGTAATCATACAAAAATGGAGAGACGTTATTTATTTAACTTCTTTGCTGGCTATATTGCTCATATTGTTGCAGATGGAGTAATTCATCCATTTGTCAGAGATAAGGTCGGAAATTATTCTGAGAATCAAACTGAACATAGAATACTTGAAATGCGTCTTGACGTACTGTTTAATAATCATTTGACAGCTCAAACCGGGAATAATACAGAATTTAATTACACTAACATACATGATGAACTACTGAATATAGGAGACTATAATGAGGTTAATACTGTTGTTAAATTATTCAAAAAGTTGATCAAGGAAGTCTATAAATTAAATTATGATACTGAATTAATCCGTGATTGGATTTGTAGTTTACATCGTTTACTTTCAGTTGCAGAAGGTGACCATCCCTCAATATATAGAAATCTTAGTCTGTTTGATGGAATTTTATATAAGAATTATAGTGACCTTGAGGACAAGAGAGATGAGTTATTGATATTGAAGTCACCAAAAGATGGATTAATAAATAATTTTATGCATAATGACCAAGTCCATTTCTTTGATGATTGTATTCCTCAATTTTATGAACGATATATTCCTATACTGAAGAAAGCTTATGCATACATATATCACAATGGAACTGAACTAAATGATGAGGATATCCCAGCTATAGATTTGGATACTGGTCGTGAAGAGTTGTATGCAAATAATTTAGATATGATCCCTGTCTTTTGGAGTTAATATGAAAAGCTTATTTTTAATATCATTGCTTATAATCATGATTGGATGCAACTGTAAAAATAGTGAATACTTAGTCAATGATGATTTTTTGCAGGACCTATCTTCTGAAAATAATCGAGTATGGGGTGAGTTATATCTTGATGTATTTAACGGAAATTTAGATAGCCTCTCTTTAGATTATTATCTAGAGTATCTTGATAGTACAAAACACACTTCTGCAGAAGGAATTGTTGGAACTATTAACAAAGCTAATTCAATACTCTTGGAAACTTCAGAAGAAACTTTTTGGCTGCTTCTATTCTACGATAGGGATGGAAAGATTATTGCTGACGATGCATCAACAGACATTGGCACAGTAGATAGTTGCATTATTTATTCAAATAGACATGTATCTCCTGATTTAAATATCTATGCATCAGAAATCATTAAGTAAGAGCATTTATCAAAATGAGCATTAAGTGATTAAACCCATCTTCAATTAGTGTAATACTTTATTTATCGATGTATTTGATTACAACAAACCATCTGACTCACGTGCATAGCAAGATAAACATATTCCAAAGCTTAAATAATAACTTATTATATTTGTCATTGATTTCTAACATCTATTCAAAGTGTGTTCAACATTTGGAGATTCACGTTTTGAGCGAAATTAATAAGAAAGAACTTAGTGAAATTGATATTTGTGATATCTACATTACACCAGCAATTAAGAGAGCTGGATGGGATCAGATTAAGCAAATAAGGCGTGAGGTTACATTAACTCCTGGACCGATTATAGTCCGTGGAAATATGTCAGCGAGGAACAAGAGGAAGAAGAAGTTCGCTGACTATGTTCTTTATTGGGAGCCTGAAGTTCCTATTGCTATTGTTGAAGCAAAGGACAATAATCATACAGTTAGTCATGGAATGCAGCAAGCATTAGGTTATTCAGAGATACTCCAAGTACCGAGTGCATTTAGCTCAAACGGTGACGCATTTGCATCTCATAATAAATCAGTATCTGAGAACGAGGATATCGAAACAGAAATTTCACTCGATGAATTCCCCCACCCCAATGTACTATGGAAAAGGTATAAACAATTTCGTGGAATTGAAGAGAAAGATGAAGAATTAGTAACATTACCATACTACTTAGATAGCTCTGACAAAGCACCTAGATACTACCAAGTAGAAGCAATAAACCGCACATTCGAAGCAATTGCTAAAGGTAAGACCAGAGTATTACTTGTGATGGCAACGGGTACTGGTAAGACCTACACTATATTTCATATAATATGGCGTTTATGGAAAGCAAAAAGAGTAAAAAGGATTCTTTTCCTAGTGGATCGCAATATCCTTGCTGATCAAACAAAGATAAATGACTTTAAGCCTTTTGGTTCGGTAATGACCAAAATTAAGAATCGGAAGATCGATCCATCCTATGAGATATTTCTTGGTCTCTACCAAGCAATAACCGGCCCAGATGAAGAAGATAAGATATTCAAGAATGTCTCAAAGGACTTCTTTGATATGGTTGTTATAGATGAGTGTCATCGAGGAAGCGCTGCAGATGATTCTTCATGGAGAGAAATATTAGATTACTTCTCAAGTGCTATACAAGTTGGGATGACCGCAACACCTAAGGAAACTGAGTATGTTTCAAACATTACATATTTTGGTGAACCAGTTTATACATATAGCCTCAAACAAGGTATTCACGATGGTTTCCTCGCTCCGTATAAAGTAATCCGGATTGACATTGATAAAGATATTTATGGATGGACTCCGCCGTCGGGGATGAAGGATGACCTTGGTAATGAGATTGAAAGTAGAGAGTTTAACCAAACCGACATGGATAGAATACTTGTTCTTAATAAAAGAACTAAGTTAGTAGCAGAGAGAGTAATGAAGCTGCTTAACGCAACTGATCCTTTTGCTAAAACAATAATATTCTGCGATGATATTGATCATGCTGAACGAATGAGAAAAGCTATTGTAAATGCCGCTGGTAAATTGGCTATTGACAATCCACGGTATGTAATGCGGATAACTGGTGATAGCTCTGAAGGAAAAGCTGAGTTAGATAATTTCATTGATCCAGAAAGTAAGTTTCCTGTAATTGCAACAACCTCAGAGCTCTTATCAACTGGAGTGGACGCAAAGACGTGTAAGCTGATAGTCTTAGATAAAACAATTAAGTCGATGACAGCATTTAAACAGATTATCGGGCGCGGAACAAGGATTGAAGAGGAATTTGGCAAATACTTCTTTACAATAATGGATTTCAAAAAGGCAACTGAATTGTTTAGAGACCCTGACTTTGATGGTGAACCAGTTGTGATATATGAACCGAGTGATGATGATGATCCTGTTCCTCCGGATCCGGAAGTAGATGACGATGATATTGATGATGGCGGAGATGATGGTGACTCAAATTCAAGAAAAATATATGTTAGCGGTGTACCAGCAAGGATAGTTTCAGAAAGAATTGAATATATTGGGACTCAAGGAAAATTAATTACTGAATCTTACAAGGATTTCACGCGCAAAAAGATTCAAGAGGAGTTTTCCTCACTTGATGATTTTCTGCAAAGCTGGAATACTTCTGGTAAAAAACAAGTAATTATCGAATTATTAGAAGAACATGGGATTGTATTAGACAATCTAGCTGAGGAAATTGGACGAGACTATGGTGATTTTGATCTCATATGCCATATAGCATACGGACAACCACCATTAACAAGAAAAGAACGTGCGAATAAAGTAAGGAAACGAGATTATTTTACCAAGTATGGAGAACAAGCTAAGGCAGTTTTAAATGCTCTGCTAGATAAATATGCAGATAAAGGTGTAAGATCAATAGAAAATGCTAAGATTCTGCAACTAAGACCATTTAGCGAGATAGGAACTCCAATGGAAATAATAAATGATGTTTTTGGTGGCAAGGAACAATATGAATCAGCCATTCAAGAACTAGAAAAAGAACTATATCGGGATAAATCTGCATGAGTAATGTTTCTGGAATTATAAAATCTATACAAGATATAATGCGTAAAGATGTTGGTGTTGATGGTGATGCTCAACGTATCAGTCAATTGGTCTGGATGTTCTTTCTGAAGATCTTCGATGACAGAGAAGTAGAGCTTGAAACAATAGAAGATGATTATAAATCTCCGCTACCTAATCATTTAAGATGGAGAGAATGGGCTAAAAATCCGGAAGGTATAACCGGAGAAGAATTATCAGATTTTGTAAACCTTCAACTCTTCCCTACTCTAAAAGACAAACTTGATATGCGTGGAGAAAACGGAAAGAGAGCCGAGGTTATAAGAAACGTTTTTGAAGATGCCTATAATTACATGAAATCTGGCACTTTAATGCGCCAAGTTATAAACAAGATATGCGAAATAGATTTTAACACATCTGATGATAGACATACTTTTGGCAATATCTATGAACAAATACTTAAGGATTTACAAAGTGCTGGTAATGCTGGTGAGTTTTATACTCCACGCGCTGTAACAACCTTTATTGTTGATAGGATGAGACCTCAGCTAAATGAAAAGGTGCTTGATCCAGCATGTGGAACTGGTGGATTTCTAAGCAATGTAGTTGAATACAAGCGTGAAAACTTTGTGAAAACAGCGTCTGATGAAGAGCTAATGCAATCAACTATACATGGAGTAGAGAAGAAGTCTTTACCACATATGTTGTGTACAACTAATATGATCCTACACGGAATTGATACACCGATAAATATTAGACATGATAACACACTTAGCACACCTTTAAGAAATTATACTAACAAAGATAGAGTTGATGTTATAGTTACCAATCCACCATTTGGTGGAATGGAAGAAGATGGCATTGAGAATAACTTCCCAACTACGTTCCGAACGAGAGAAACATCTGATTTATTCTTAACATTAATTATACATCTACTAAAACCAGAAGGACGAGCTGCACTCGTATTGCCAGATGGCTTCTTATTTGGGGAAGGCATAAAAACAAGAATTAAAGAAAAACTATTAACTGACTGTAATCTGCACACAATTGTAAGGTTACCAAATGGAGTATTTAATCCTTATACTGGTATAAAAACAAACCTACTCTTCTTTACCAAAGGAGGGCCAACTAAAACAGTCTGGTATTACGAACACCCTTACCCGGAAGGTGTTAAAAGTTATAACAAAACCAAGCCTATGCGTTTTGAGGAGTTTGAAACCGAGATTAAATGGTGGGGCAAGGAAAGTAATAACTTTAAGAGTCGAAAAGAGACCGAGCTAGCATGGAAAATTTCTATAGATGAAATTAAAGAGCGGAATTATAATTTAGATATTAAGAATCCGCATATTGAAGAAGAAACAAACCACGATCCGGATGAATTGCTACTTAAATACAACAAACAGCAAGAAAACATTTCAGATTTGCGCAACCAACTAAAAGGCATCCTTTCTGAAGCTCTAAATAGTAATGGATCCGAATAAACATGATAAATACCATTACTGAAAACATAGATATTTGGACAACCGCCCAAACACGAAAATCTAAAGGCAGAGGTAGAAGTGTTGATAACCAAGCTCAGCATGGAATTGAAAAACTACGTGAATTGATACTTGACTTAGCCGTTAGAGGGAAACTTATTCCACAAGATCCAAATGATGAATCGGCAAGTGTATTACTTAATAAGGTTGCAAAGAAAAAAACTAGGTTAATCGAAGAAGGAAAAATCAGAGCACAAAAATCTTCATCTGATATTACTGAGGAAGAAAAAACAATTGAATTACCAGATGGCTGGCTTTGGATAAGGTTAAACGAATATTACGATGTACGTGACGGAACTCATGACAGTCCTAAACAGACATCAAGTGGCTATCCTTTAGTTACGAGCAAAAACCTGTATTCTGGCAAACTTGATTTATCCAATGTTAGTTATATCTCAACGAAGGATCACTTGAAAATCATCGAAAGGTCCAAGGTCGATCTTGATGATATTCTTTTTGCAATGATTGGCAGTATTGGAAACCCTGTTATTGTTGACACCAAGGAAGAATTCAGTATCAAAAATGTCGCATTATTTAAATACTATAGCCGAAAATTGTCAAATCCAAGATATTTACAAATCTTCCTACTATTAGCTTCATTCGAGCTTAAAGAGAAAGCTGCTGGAGGTGTCCAGTCCTTTGTATCTTTAGGGAAATTAAGAAATCACTTAATGCCTCTCCCTCCACTGGCAGAACAACACCGCATTGTAGCAAAAGTAGATGAACTTATGGAACTTTGTGATCAACTTGAACAAGAACAGACGGAGAACAATAAAGTCCATGAAACACTTGTAAATACATTATTAAATATTCTAACGAGTGCAAAAGACCAAGCAGAGTTCGAAGAAGCATGGAAACGCATCTCCCAAAACTTTGATGTTTTATTTACTACAGAACAAAGCATTGATCAGCTAAAACAAACAATACTGCAACTAGCAGTTATGGGCAAACTTGTTCCTCAAAATCCAGATGATGAACCAGCCAGCGTATTACTTGATAAGATAGCCAAAGAAAAAGCCAAACTTGTAAAAGAAGGAAAATTAAAAGCTCAAGAACCATTGCCAGACATAACAGAAGAAGAACAACCATTTGATTTACCAGAGAGTTGGGAATGGGTAACTTGGCAAAAAATACTTTCGCTAGATGGTGAAGCCTTTAAAAGAGGGCCATTTGGTAGTTCATTAAAAAAAAATATGTTTGTTGAAAAAGGTTATAAAGTATATGAACAATACTGCCCTATAAATGATGATTGTTCATTTGAAAGATACTATATAACCAAAGAAAAGTTTGAAGAAATGCAAACATTTGAAGTTATGGCACAAGATTATTTGATAAGTTGTTCTGGTGCGACATTAGGAAGAATTACTCAAGTTCCCATTGTTTACAAAAAAGGTATTATTAATCAAGCACTATTGAGAGTGCGCATTAATCATAAATATATTGATGGAGAATATTTCAAACTTCTTTTTAGGTCACCTTATTTTCAGAGATTGCTAATTGTAAATTCAACTGGATCGGCTATTCCAAACTTAAAGGGTGTAAGAGAATTAAAAAAAATGCCTGTACCTCTGCTTTCAATTAATGAACAGCAAAAAATCATCAAGAGACTAAAGGAATTATTCGATATTTGTGATGCACTCAAACAAAAAATAATAGAATCCCAAGAAACCAAAGTGCATTTAGCAGATGCAATTGTTAAACAAGCAGTAGCATGAACTAGTCAGTCAACGTGTAAGCATGGAAAGAATATTACATAAGCGCAACATAGACTCTGCTATTAAAGAATATGAGCTTTCCCTAGCTGAGATTGGGAAACTGGATCCTAATTTAATCGGAATTAAATTATTCCAACACCTCAAGAGAAATACAATTGACCATGGACCATATCCACATGTAACCATATTCGAAGCGGCAAATAGAATTATGACGGATATGGTAATTCTAAAAGGAGTAAAATGGCTATTAGATAATAACACTTTCCCATTCAAGAAATATCATGTTGAATATGGCAATGAAGATAAAAATGCACATGACATCATGTCCATCAACCGAAAGAAATATTTAATTGGAGAAGCTTTCAATGTGGCTCAATCTTTTTTCCAAACTAAAAAGAACACATCACTAAAAAAACTTCGCAACTCAAATGTAACTTCAGATTATAAGATTATTATTGCTAACAGAGATGCAATCAAAGAAAACTACGTTCCTCAAGTTATCAAAGATGAATATTTTCTATTTGTTGATGTTGAATCTGGTGATGGAAGATTGCATTCAACGGCTAGTAAGTAATCATTAATTAGCCTTTTATCTAGACATTCTATCCCATTCTAAAATTCAACTGGGGAAATCTATATTTTTCAAATTCCAGATCAGTTATTTCATAAAGGAAACTCCATTTTTTACAAGAGAGATAGCTAACTAGGTTTACTCAATATATTGACTTGTGCAGTATTTATTTGCTTGATGCGAGGCACACGGTCAAATAATAAAAAAATTAATCTAACTGCTTTAGATAAGTTTAGATCAGGTGATCTTTGGAAGAAAAAGGAAATTGTGTCATCAATCAATTCGAACTTGTTTATGGAGGGAGGAAAATTAAGAATACAGTTTGATAAGTCACTTTCTTACGTTGAAAGCATTTCATCCACGATACAAGAATTGGAGCAAGAATCTATTCAGTTAGAACCAATGCAAGTGTATATAAAAAAAGGGACTAACAGCAGTTTATATGCCGGTAGTCCTTAGTGCTCCGCGAGTAAGACTCGAACTTACATCCCGAAAGCTTTCGGGATAACAGCCGAATGCTCAGATTACAATTTCACCACTAATTACTTTTTCAATCATGGTTCTACTCTTCCACGACTTAATCTTTTTTTCAACTTTCATCGCTTCAACTCTTGAGATGTATTCCTTAACATACTTTATTTCCCATGGTCTATAACGGGAAGTAAATCCCTTCTCGATTGTATTATGGTAAGTTAGTCTTCGGTCTGGATTATTTGAAATTCCGACATAGTATTTTCCAGATGAAATTGATTGCAGTATATATAAATAACTAGGCATTCGGTTTAAAACACAAAATCCGGAATAAGCCGGATTTTGTGTTCAGCTCCGCGAGTAAGACTCGAACTTACAACCCTTCGGTTAACAGCCGAATGCTCTACCATTGAGCTATCGCGGAATAAAATTAGAACTGTAAAAATAATCCTAATTTAATTTTTTGTCAAGATTATTTTTAGCCATAAAAAATTATTATTCCTATCATCTAAAATCTTACTTCCAACAAATGAGAATAAATCCATCTCTTCAGTTAATTTCAGTTTTATAATAATAAAATAAATGCTTATTATACTATAATTCTAATTTTTCTTTACTTCCTAGCCCAATTCTTAATTCGGCATACAAATTGCTAGCGTACAATCTTAAATTTAAGAGGAATTATTATGGAACTTACACATATTGAACATATTGGAATAGCAGTTAAAAATTTAGACGAATCGATAAAATATTATGAAGAGGTTTTAGGATTAAAGTGTTATTCTATAGAAGAAGTAACCGATCAAAAAGTAAAAACAGCTTTTTTTAAAGTAGGACAAACAAAAATTGAATTATTAGAGTCAACAGATCCTGAAGGCCCGATTGGTAAATATATTGAAAAAAAAGGTGAAGGAATTCATCATTTAGCTTTCCATGTAAATAATTTGCAGTCCGCCTTGGACGAAGCAAAAGATAAGGGAATACGGTTAATTGATGAAAAACCTCGCAATGGTGCTGAAGGACTGGACATCGCATTTTTACACCCCAAAGCAACAAATGGCGTTCTAACTGAATTTTGCGAAGACAAATCATAAAAAATATTAAATAATTTTGAATACAAAAATTTGATTTCATTAAGGAGAGAAAATGGCAATTCAAGAAAAGATTAAAGAGTTGATGGAAATGCGTGAAAAAGCACGCTTAGGAGGTGGTGAAAAAAGAATTGAATCGCAGCACAATAAAGGAAAATTTACTGCACGCGAAAGAATAGATATGCTTTTGGATGAAGGTTCATTCGAAGAATTTGATATGTTCGTTTCGCATAGAACAGTCGATTTTGGTTTAGATAAACAATCTTATTTATCCGATGGAGTTGTTACGGGTTATGGAACAATTGACGGCAGATTAGTTTACGTATTTTCACAAGATTTTACTGTTTTCGGCGGATCACTTTCCGAAATGTATGCCCAGAAAATATGTAAAGTAATGGATAAGGCAATGAAGGTGGGAGCACCGATTATTGGGATTAATGACAGCGGCGGTGCTAGAATTCAAGAAGGGGTAAAAAGTTTAGGCGGATATGCGGATATATTCCAAAAAAATATTATGGCATCGGGAGTTGTACCACAAATTTCCGCTATATTCGGCCCCTGCGCCGGCGGAGCTGTTTATTCCCCTGCACTAACGGATTTTACCGTAATGAGCAAGGGAACCAGTTATATGTTTGTTACCGGCCCCAAAGTTGTTAAAACTGTTACCAACGAAATTGTAAATGAAGAAGAACTTGGCGGAGCTTCCGTACACACAAGTAAATCCGGTGTAGCTCACTTTGCTGCTGAATCGGAGGAAGAAGGCATTCATTTAATAAGAAAATTAATGTCTTATTTACCACAAAATAATATGGAAGATCCGACAAAAACCGTTTGCGATGATCCTATTGATAGGCTTGAAGATACCTTAAACGAAATAATTCCGGATAATCCGAATAAACCTTACGATGTAAAAGATGTGATTTTTTCAGTTGTGGATGACGGGGAGTTCCTTGAAGTACAAAGAAACTATGCCGCTAACATTGTAACGGGATATGCTAAATTTAACGGTACCCCGGTAGGAATTGTGGCAAATCAGCCAAACTACCTTGCAGGTGTACTCGATATTAATGCTTCAAGAAAAGCTGCCAGATTCGTACGTTTTTGTGATGCATTTAATATTCCTATTGTAACGTTAGTTGATGTGCCGGGATTTTTACCCGGAACTGCCCAGGAATATGGCGGAATTATTATTCATGGAGCTAAATTATTATTCGCCTATGGTGAAGCAACAGTTCCAAAAATAACAATAATCTTAAGGAAAGCCTACGGCGGAGCTTATGATGTAATGAGCTCTAAACATCTTCGCGGAGATATAAATTATGCTTGGCCGGGATCGGAAATTGCAGTTATGGGGCCAAAAGGTGCAATTGAAGTTTTACATGCACGTGAAGCAAAAGGAATTGAAAATCCTGAAGAAAAAGCTAAATTCCTTCAAGAAAAAGAGCAGGATTATAAAGATAAATTTGCAAATCCGTATGTTGCGGCGAAATATGGTTATATAGATGATGTTATTGAGCCGAGAAATACACGATTTAGAATAATTAGGGCTCTACAAATGCTAGCGACCAAGAAGGATGTAAATCCTCCTAAAAAACACTCTAATTTACCATTATAATTTGGAATAAAGATGTACTTACAAAATCAATTAAATACCGATTCGCTTAAGGTTATTCAGGATTCGCTAAAAACTGCAACTCAGGAAAATGATGTAATGAATAAACTTGGTTTCGATATATCAAACGTTGGAAATGATGAAGTAGTTTTAACTGTTTTAGGATATGGAATAGTATTTCTTGCTCTCCTTATGCTTTACCTATTCTTTTCTAATCTAACTAAACTTATTATTTCCGCAAGGAAGAAAAAATTAAAAGCTGCAGGTAAACAAACAACCAGTGATGATGACCTTTCCATTCCGGGAGAAACTGCTGCTGCAATATCATTAGCTCTATCATTAAATTTTCAAGAAGCTCACGATATTGAAAATACAATTATTACAATCAAAAAAGTTCAGAGTGCTTACTCACCATGGAATTCCAAGCTTCATGGATTGAGACAAAACCCAAAGTATTAAGGAATATTAAAAATGAAAAAATTTAGTTTTACTATACGCGGTAACAAATACGATGTAGAGTTGCAGAATATAGAAGATAATATTGCTGAAATTGAAGTGAACGGTAGTAAATATGAAGTAGAGATTCATAAAGAAATTAAAACTCCCAAAACACCTAAATTGGTGAGACCCAAGGTATTTCCTTCAGGCGAAGCCGATAAATCGAAAACAGCAAAACCTACTGCAAGAAAAGGTTCAGGCGGAATAAATGCTCCATTACCCGGAACCATTCTGGAAATGAAAGTAAAGGTTGGGGATGAGGTAAAAGCAGGTGATACTTTGTTAATTATGGAAGCCATGAAAATGGAAAATAACATAAAGGCCGATAAAGCTGGTAAAATTTCAGAAATTAAAGTAAATATAGGAGATTCTGTTTTAGAAGGTGATCTCCTTATTGAAATTGGGAGTTGATAGATGGAATTTATAGAACAACTTATCAGCGGCTTTATGCAATTCTTTCAATACACCGGTTTTGCTAATGTAACTATTGGTCATGTTGTAATGTTGGTTATTGGTACATTTTTTATATACCTGGGTATTGCCAAAGAATATGAACCATTATTATTGGTTCCAATTGGTTTTGGTATTTTGGTTGGTAACATTCCTTTTTTCGAAGGAGTAGGATTACAATTAGGTATTTATGAAGACGGCAGTGTTCTCAACATTCTTTACTATGGAGTGTTAAAAGGTATTTATCCGCCACTTATTTTTCTTGGAATTGGTGCAATGACCGACTTTTCCGCATTATTATCAAATCCAAAATTAATGCTTCTGGGTGCCGCAGCTCAAGTAGGTATATTTCTGACCTACATTACCGCTATTGCACTTGGGTTTACAAGTCAACAAGCAGCAGCTATCGGAATAATCGGAGGTGCAGATGGTCCGACAGCTATATTTTTATCTTCAAAACTGGCACCTCAATTACTTGGTGCTATAGCAATTGCCGCATACTCTTACATGGCGCTGGTTCCTGTTATTCAGCCGCCGATTATTAAATTATTAACAAATGAAAAAGAGCGAAAAATAAAAATGAAACCACCCCGCTCTGTTTCAAGATTAGAAAAGATCATCTTTCCGATTTTCGGTTTATTATTAACAACATTTATTTCTCCAGGTGGATTACCGCTTTTAGGAATGCTGTTTTTTGGAAACCTCTTAAAGGAATCCGGGGTTACAAAACGATTGGCTGATACTGCAAGTAAACCGCTTATAGATATTGTAACAATTTTACTTGGATTAACGGTTGGTGCTTCAACTCAAGCTACTACATTTTTAACTCCCGCTTCAATTTTAATTTTTGTTCTGGGTGCAGTATCATTTATGATTGCTACCGCAGGCGGTGTACTTTTTGCCAAATTTATGAATCTATTCTTAAAAGACGAAGATAAATTGAATCCGATGATTGGAGCTGCCGGAGTTTCTGCCGTTCCGGATAGTGCTAGAGTTGTACAACATTTAGGTATAAAGGAAGATCCTTCAAACTATTTACTAATGCATGCAATGGCACCTAATGTTTCCGGTGTAATTGGTTCAGCAGTAGCAGCAGGTATTTTACTTAGTTTATTGCTATAAAATAGTATAATGTTTTTATTCAAAATCCTCAGCAATTTATTTGTTGGGGATTTTTTTTTACTCAAAAATAAATTTGTTATATCCAGTCTATTTCTTAATTTCAAATCATAACAAATTCGGTAATCGAAGAAGAATGATCAAATCAATTTATTTCATGTTTTTGTTGTCAATTACTTTGTTGGCACAAAACAAATATTATAATTGCTCCAAATTAAAATCCGGATTTGTACTTAATAAAGTAAATTACCCCGGTGACACTAACATTGATGTAAATTTCTATAAGTTAGATCTTAATGTATTCTATGAAAATAAATCTATCAGCGGCGCGGTAACAATTCTTGCAGAAAGTAAAGTAAATAACTTGGAGAATGTATTTTTAGATTTGCAAGATAATTTCATAATTCATTCAGTAAAAATTAACAACAATATTATTACCCCAATTCCCACAATTACTGATGCCAAAATTAATATTTCTCTTGATCGAATTTATAACCTGGACGAAGAAATAAAAATTGAAGTTGAATATAGTGGAATCCCGGAAGATTCTAACCCCGAAAGTTTCGGCAGCTTTATTTTTGGTACTCAAAATGATAATCCGGTTGTTTGGACTTTGAGTGAGCCCTACGGTACAAGTGAATGGTGGCCGTCAAAAGATACTCCGGCAGATAAAGCCGATTCATCTGAAGTTTGGATAACAAGTGACAAATTTTTTATTTCGGTATCAAATGGTGTGCTAATTGATGAAATAGATAATGGAAACGGGACAAAAACTTATAAATGGAAAAACAGCTATCCAATTGCTCACTATTTAATTTCTTTAGCTATGACAAATTATGCAATTTATGAACATGCGTTTGAGTACGAACCGAATAAATTTATGCCGGTTATACATTATAACTACCCGGAAAATTTAAATGATTCAAGAAAAGCAAATCTCGACAAAACAATTCCTATGCTTGAAATATTTACTGAATTATATGGGCCATATCCTTTTATAAAAGAGAAATACGGACATGCAGAATTTAGCTGGGGCGGTGGAATGGAGCATCAAACTATTTCATCAATGGGAAGTTTTGGAGAAAATATTGTAGCTCACGAGCTGGTTCATCAATGGTTTGGGGATAAAATAACATGCTCTGACTGGCAAAATATATGGTTAAATGAAGGATTTGCTACTTATTCCGAGGCATTGTTTCTGGAATCCTTTTACGGTAAAGATGCTTATGATGCTCAAATAAATATTGAAATGAACGGCAATCCGAATATTGCCTGGATTAGTTATGCAAAACAAGCTGAAGGAACAATTTTTGTTCAAGACATTAACTCGGTAAATGAGATATTCAATGGAGCAAGAACTTATGCAAAAGCTGCCGTTGTATTACATATGCTTAGAAGAGTACTTGGAGAAACAATATTCTTTGATATCCTGAAATCCTATGCAAATCACCCAGAATTTTCTTATGGCAATGCTTCAACAGATGATTTTCAAAATTTGTGTGAAACTATTTCCGGGAAAGATTTGGACTACTTTTTTAACCAGTGGATTTATGGGGAAGGATATCCGAAATATTCTATTTTTTGGGATTATTTAGATATGGGAAATAACTTCTACAAGGTTACAACAACAATTACTCAACAAAGTCAGTCAAATCCTATTTTTTTTACAATGCCTTTAGATGTTAAAATAATCACACAAAATGTTGATACAACGTTTACAATATTTAACGATCAGCTTTCACAAGAATTTGAGTTCGTCCTTGAAGGATTACCAAACGAGTTATATCTGGATTCCGGTAACTGGATATTAAAAGATATTTTGAGCACAGTTTATGTTACTCAAAGTTCAAAAATACCGGAAGATTTCGAATTAACTCAAAATTATCCCAATCCTTTTAATCCTATAACTATAATCAATTATTCAATTCCAAAAATTCAATCATCTGATATTGATGTTGTTATAAAAATATTTGATAACCTTGGTAAGGAAGTATTAAAGTTGGTAGACAAAAAACACTCACCAGGAATTTTCAGCACTAATTTTAATGGTTCTACATTCTCTAGTGGAATATATTACTATTCCATAAAAGCCGGAAACTACACAAAAACAAGAAAGATGGTTTTATTAAAATAGTTTATTTAATTATTTATTTTACAACTTAATAATTATGTTGAATTTAGTATTTACAATTCTTACATTAAGATTTAAGAGTCCTATTATTCTTTTTTAATGTGAGGTATTATGGCTACTCTTCGACTCTCATTCTTATTAATAGCTTTGTCAGCTTATTTTGTAAGTATCAATTTTGCTCATGGTCATAAAGCTGACCAAAAGATTAAAAAATCAAATGAACTAAGACACTATTCACTTTTTAATATTAACAACATCTCCACATTTATATATAATAATGGAGAAGCAGATCTCGAATTGAGCAATGATAGCGGTTTCGAATTTCCAAAAGGGAGTAGAAAAAAAGTAGTATTTCAATCGGGATTTATATTCGGTGGTAAAATAAATGAAGAAATTAGAGTTGGGGGTTCAAATTATAATTCCGGTTTAACTCCTGGGAAAATCCTGCCAAGTAGAAATGCAGAAGACCCTCTTGAACAAAATGTTCGCGTCTTTAGGGTAAGACAAGATTACCTAACTGCAGATTTTAGTTTAGAAGTGGAAAGAACTGGGAAAACAGAAGAAGAAATAAGATTACAATATCAATTGGATTGGTTCGAATGGCCGGCTAACGATGGCGCACCATTTGAAGATAAAAATAGTGACGGACAATATAACCCCTTAACTGATATTCCGGGCATAACCAGTGCTTCTCAAACTCTTTGGTTTGTAGCCAACGATTTGGATTCCAACCAAACTAAAACTCTTTTCGGATCATTGCCATTAGGCATTGAATTACAAGTTACCTGTTGGGGATATGACCAACTTTCTCCGGAAGATAACATTTTGTTTAAAAAATATGTGTTGATAAATAAAAGTGACTATAATATTGATAGTATGTTTGTATCCATGTGGGTAGATCCTGATGTAGGTGGTGCTAGCGATGATTTTGTAGGATGCGATTCACTGCTGAATTTGGGATATGCTTATAATGCAGATGATGATGATACACAATATGGTGAAAATGTTCCTGCAGTGGGATTCACACTTTTACAAGGACCGGTAATAGATGGCAAATCTAATGATTTTGCTATTCAAAGCGGAAAAAGGATCAATGGGAAGCAAAATTTGCCCATGACTTCTTTTCTTAGACTTCTAAAGGGTTCTGCAGAATTTGGAGATCCTGCTTTAGGCAGTTATGAGAATGGAAGTTTAGTTTACTGGAATTATGGACATTCAAGAGATGCATTTGGCAATACTATAATAAATCCGATCTCTGAAGAACCGACTTCATACACAGTTAGTGGTGATCCGGAAGCAAAAATCGGATGGATTGATGGGTTGGCTTGGAGTCCAGGAGATAGAAGAATGATGCTCGCATCCGGATCATTTGAAATGTCACCGGCCGATACACAAGAGGTTATTTTTGCTCAAATTGCAGCAGGCGGTGATTTACATGTTGATAGATTTGAAGCAATACAGTTATTGAAATCATATTCTGAGGCAGCTAGGGAATTATATAAAAAAAACTTTACGCCCTTACAGATAGTTAAGAGTCCCAAAGTAGAAATATTAGAATTAGATGAAGAGATAGTTCTTTCTTGGTATAACAATTCAATGGACTCAATCGAAGCAGTAAATAAGTTTCAGGGTTATACAATTTATCAATACAAAGATCAATCATTTTCGAATGATGATAGAAAGGAATTTCAGACTTTTGATATAAATGATGGAATTACAAAAATTTCTGTTCAAAGTTTCGATACGGAAGATGAAAGCATATTATTTGAATTAGTTAAGAACGGCTCTGATTCCGGAATAAAAAGACATATTTCTATTACTAAGGATCTGTTTAATTCTTCCTTACCATTAAATAATGGTTCCAGATACTTTTATGGTATCAGTGCATATGCTGCTTCAATAACCGAGAATCAATCAATAAGATTAATCGAATCAAAACCAACAGCAATTATAGCAATTCCGCAATCCGCTAAACCGGGAAATTATTACGAAGCAAAATATGGCGATTCCATTAACGTCTATTCTGAAAATGAAAATACTAATGTTAAAATTACAGTTAGGGTAGTAGATCCTACTGTTTTATCTGGTAAACAATATGAAATCGAATTTTATCAACATAGTTCAGGTGATAATTGGAATGATTTATTTTGGAGACTAAGTGACTATGAACAGAATATTTTACTAACTGATATGGAACTTCATTTACCTAATATTTTAGGTAATTCAAACTCGATTGTTGCAGATGGATTTGAAATAGAACCGTTTAAAATCGATACTCTCAACGAAAATCCAATTAGTGACGGCGACAAATTTTATTTTACTACACCATCTTCCAAAACTGGAGATTTGGATCTTGCAACCAAACAAACTGAAAGAATTAATATTTTCCCAAATCCTTATTATGGAAAACAAGGAATTGAACAAAATCAATATCAAAAATTTGTTACTATAAATCATCTTCCACAAAAAGCAAATATTAAGATTTTTAATCTTTCCGGACACTTGATTAAAACTATAAAAAAGGATAATAATTCACAATTTGTTTATTGGAACATGTTAAATGAAAATAATTTTTATGTAGCAAGCGGATTATACATTATTCATATAGATATGCCGGATTTAAATAAACACAAAATTTTGAAGCTTGCAGTTATTTTAGAAAATATTGTTTTTCGCTAGAATAAGTAATTGAAAAGAAACCTTGAAAATTAGTTTGAACCTTCAATGTCATTCTTGACTGCCAAAGGCATGTTCAATTGAAGGAAGAAATCTTTGTTTTTAGCTTATATTAAAAGATTACCTTCGGTGAGCTCGCAAGCTCGGTTCTCACGTCGCTCTGCTCCTCAGAATGACGTGGGCTTTTAATTTTACAGAAGTTTCTGTAAAAAAATTAATTGAAAGAAAATATTAAAAAAATTGCATATTTTTATTAATCAGAACCATCAAAAATGAGTATTAAAATGAAAAAAATAATTATTCTATTTTTAATTGTTTTAGTATCAGTTTCTTGCCGCGATAATATTACAAATACTGAAGAAGTAAATGAAGTTAACGAAGAATATGTGCTTTCCTTAAAAGACATAACCACACCTTCCGAGAGAGTTAGATGGCTCCCGGGAAATACATACGAAATTACATGGGATGTAACAGAAAATATTGAGCACGTAAAAATGGAAATTGTTAGAAAATTTTCCAGGGTGGCAACAATTGTAGATTCAACTCCGAATGATGGAAAATTTGAATGGTTAGTTCCAACCAATCTTCCATACTCTCATCACTATAGAATAAAATTAACACCTTACAATAAGGGATATCCATATACACATAGTACCGAATTTGAAATTTTGGATAAATATGACGGCGGTTAAAAAAGAGTCTTTTTAACCTAATATTAACTCATATCCTCAAACCGGAATTAATTATTTTAATTTTGGTAATTTCTTCTATATTGTTAATTTCACAATCAATAAATCGATAATAACATGAAAATTCGTTTTATATTAATTGTAATAACATTAATTATTTTTTTTATTCCTAAATCAAATATTAAAGGCTCAATATTGTTTATTTCCGAAAATAAGAATACTAGTTCAAATGAGTCGGTTCAGTCAGTTAATAAGAAAAGGGATTTAAACTCATATTATTCTACAAAACAATTAGGTGCTGTTGTTGATTCAGGAAATACATCTTTTAGATTGTTTGCACCAAACCCGCTAAAGGTTGAATTAATAATATTTGAAAATGTTGATGATTCAGTTGGTCAGTCTTATTTAATGAATAGAGATTCTCAGGGTGTATGGGAATATATATTTCCCGAAAACCTTTCAAATAAACATTACGCATATTTAGTTCACTCGGGAAAAAATAAAAATGATAAAGAACCTTCCAATTTTGTTGTTGATCCATATGCAAAAGCCGTAGCAACTTATACTGATTTCTTTAACCCAAGGAAATCAATTGTTTATAACGATTCCTATGATTGGGGAAATGATAAATGGATTCAAAGGGATTGGAGGGATTTAATAATTTACGAAATGCATATTCGTGATTTAACTGCACATAAATCTTCAAACTCCAAATTTCCAGGTACTTATCAAGGATTAATTGATAAAAAAGGCAGTGGTGGAATCAACTATATTAAATCTTTGGGTGTTAATACTGTTGAACTTTTACCTGCCCAAGAATATGGATATATCGAAATTCCATTCAAAGATTCCTTAAATGGAAAATATAATACCTGGAATCCATATGAAAGAAATCATTGGGGTTATATGACGTCCAATTATTTTGCACCTGCCGCTTATTATGCTGAAAATACTGATGCACTGAGTAGAAAGAAGTGGATTGGTGTAGATGGCAGTCAAGTAAATCATTTTAAAGATATGGTTAAAGCATTCCACAAAGAAGGAATTGCCGTAATGATGGATGTTGTCTATAATCATCTTTCTGAATATGAACTGGGAAATCTAAAGGAAATTGATAAAGAATATTATTTCCGCCTGGATAATGATGGAAATTATATAGCGGAAAGCTATTGCGGAAATGACCTTAAGACAGAGCGCCCAATGTTAAGGAAACTTATTGTTGATAGTATTCTATATTGGATGAAAGAATATCATATTGATGGTTTCAGATTTGATTTGGGAAAATTAATTGATTGGGAAACTATAGAAGCAATAATCCATGAAGCAAAAAAAATAAATCCGCATGTTGTTTTCGTTTGTGAACCTTGGGGCGGTGGCTATGATCCTAAGGGATTTTCTTGGCGGGGATGGGGAAGTTGGAATGACCAAATTCGAAATGGTATTAAAGGTGAAAATCCCAATAATGGGCTTGGCTGGATATTCGGCAAGTGGTATGACAATAATAGTTATGAAAGAGTCAAAAGTTATGTGACCGGCACTTTAATTAATGATGTACACGGCTTATTTCAAGAATCAAAGCATTCTGTAAATTATTTAGAATCACATGACGGTTATACTTTGGGTGATTTTATTAGAATCGGCCTTGGCAAAGTTAATAATAATGAAATTATAAAAGACCCATATAAAAATGTTAAGTTAAACAAAACTGAAATGAATCTGCATAAGCTTGCTGCTTTATTTCTATTTACCTCTCAAGGAATCACAATGATCCATGAGGGTCAAGAATTTGCTCGATCAAAGGTAATTGCTAAAGTGGATAATGTTGAGGATAATCATGCCGGTATGATTGATCATAATACTTATAACAAGGATAATGAAACGAATTACCTTAATTATGATTATGCAAAAATTAATAGTGAATTACTGGAATATTATCATGGATTAATTAAATTAAGAAAATCGCACGAAGCGTTTAGAAAAGCAAGTTACTCCAGCTATAATTTTATCCGTACAAAGGTTAAAGAGTTTTCGTTAGTATATGAACTTGAACATAAAAATAAAAAATATTTTGTAGCTTTTAATGCTGATCCCAAAAGTAAATTTAATATTGAACTTCCTGAAGGCTGGTGGAATATTTTAGCTGATGAAAATTCTGCTATGGATCATAACGCTAAATCAATTAAGGGTAAAATTAAGCTCAATCCCTCAACCGGAATTATATTAGAAAAAAAATAAATTTTATTCTACTCTTCCAATAATTCTATCGAGTCTTGTTTTAAAGTCTTTCAACTCGAAAGGTTTATTAAAGACATCATTGGCTCCAATATTTTTATAAGAATTACTCAGCTCATCACTATAATCTTTTGTAAGAACCATAAGGGAAGGTTTGTAAACCAGTTCCGCTTTTACAATCTCCCCAATAAATTCATCACCTTCCATATTAGGTAAATCGTGTTCAAAAATTACCAACATTGGCATTTTCTCCTTTACTATCATTAATCCTTCTTCCTCGTTGCTTGCCTGAAGAATCTCAATCGAATCAGTTATACTTTCCAGGAGCCTTGTATATAATACTCTTTCGGCCTTTATACCATCAACAATGAGAATAGAAGGTGAAGATACAGGTAAAGAAAAAATAAACTCAGTTCCCTTTCCAAGATCACTTCTAGCAACAATTTTCCCCTTATGTTTATCAATTATTTCTTTTACTAAACTAAGTCCTAATCCCGTACCTTTTTCTCCATCCGTACCAAGAGTTGTAAATTTTTTATCGAAGGCAAATAACTTATCAAGATCTTCTTTTTCTATACCAACACCGGTGTCTTTAATGGTGAATTCAATTTTTTGCTGCTCAGGTAATTCTTTTGCAAAAATATTAATGTTTCCACCTGTGGGTGTAAATTTTATAGCGTTAGCAACAAGATTATTAAAGACTTGAAAAATCAAATTGTCATCTGCAGTTATATAAAACGACTTATCAATATTTGTGGAAATAGTTAAACCTTTTTGGATAGCTAATCCGGATAGAATTTCCACTGTTTTATGGGCTATATAATTTGCATTTATAATTTTCGGTTCAACATCTATTCGGCCGGTCTGGAGTCTTGTTAAATCCAACAAACTATTTAATAAATCAACCGTATGAAATGATGCTTCTTTAATATGAGCAACAAATTCAATAATTTCATCTTTGGACAAACTTGCATCCGATAAAATTAATTCGGCAAAACCGACAATAGAAGTAAACGGGGATTTTAGATCATGGGAGATTATTGATATAAATTTTTCTTTTGCGGTATTTAATTTATCCAGCTCATTAATAATACTTTTTAATTCTTCTCGTTCTAAACTCCAATCAGTTATGTCGGTAATTGCTCCAAATATATTGATTTTTATTTCATCAATTACTTCAATTTTAACTTTATTGTTAATCCATACTATTTCACCATCTTTGTTAATCACTCTATATACTATCTCTTTTATAGTATTATCTTTTTTATCAAAAATCTGACCGAATTCAAATTGTATTTTTTCCAAATCATCGGGATGAGTAATGTCTTCAATAAATTTGGATCGAGCTTTAATTTTCTGAGTTTGATAACCTAGGCTTTTAACAAACTCTGCGTCAAGGTAGTCAATCTTGAGTTCACTTTCTTCATATGTGCCCGACCAATAATATGTTTCTACCTTATCAAATAATTTTTTTATTTTTTCAGATTTACTTTCAATAACAATTTCTTCTACAACAGGCTTTAGAATAAGCACAGAGAATGAAGAATCTCTTGAGCAACAAATTATTTTTACTTTTGCCCTAAAAACACTTTCATCTTTTCTCTTGAATAATATTTCGGACTCTTCATTATTTACATTGTTAAATCCGATCAATTTGTTAAAAGAGTCTATAGAATTAGTATCAATAATATTAGTAATGTTCAAATTAAAGAAATCTGTTTCAAACTCACTTCCAAAAAGCTGACAAAACATTGGATTAACTTTTATAATCCTATCTTCATGAATGATTAAAACAGGATCAGAGAATTGATAAAGTAAAGCGTGGGCAGTTTCTAAAAATAACTTATCCTTAAAACTGCAATTTTTAAAATATACTGTAAAATATTTGAGTTCCGTGTTAAGCGTGGAAATATTAATATTGTAACAAACATCTATTATTTCACCTGACTTATTAACTAGGGGGAGAACTTCCAATTCTTTTCGGTTAAGCAGGGATTCAAAATCAGAAATATCATGTTTAATTTTAAAACTTCTTTTAATTAATTCTGTAAACAACACTCCTCTAATTTCATCAAATTCAAAATCCAAATTTTTACAGAATTGCTCATTTGAAAAAAGAATAACTCCATTAGGATTAAGCTGCAAAATCATTTGATTTGATTTTAAAACTGCATCTTTAAAAAATTGTTTTTCTTCCTCTTCAGCCAAAATTATTTTTTGTTGCTGTTTATTTATGTGATTACAATAAACATATAAGTCGGTAATCTTATCATAGATTTTAGAAATAATTTTCACATTAAAAGAATGATTAACATCTTCACTAATGCTAATTAAATTTCCCTCCCATACGCCGGCTGATAATAATTTTTTTCTTATATCCTCGAAATATCCAGGAGTAATTTCCGGAAAAATTTTGCCTATAAAATTTGAAGAAATTTCATCTTCCGTGAGCCCAAATAATTCAACGGCATTTTTGGCCCAATAAGTTACATTACCGTGCAAATTAATTTTGAATAATCCGTCAGCAGCTATAGTTGCAAATGATTCGAACTCCTTTAGTTTCAAAGCATCACTTAAATAGCTAACTCCATCAGTACCAACACTGTCTTTTTCTTTTAATAATACAACAACAGAATTAACTGCATTAGTTTCATTCACAAATGGAATAAAAACTGAATTGAAAGTAATTTTTTCCCTATCGGAGAAATAATTCAATTCCATTGTTTGAGATTCATTCTCAATTATTGTTTTATTCAAAGTGTTATTTATTGATAAATTTAGTTCGGAGCTAAAAAGATTGGAAAGATTTTCTCCTTCACTATTCTTAATCATTACACATCTTGACTGACTATCTCCGGTAACTATTTGAATAACCCCATCCAAGTTTACAATTAAAAAACAATTGCAAATTTTATTTAGAAAATTGGTTATGGAATTGGATGATGGAAGTACCTTCGTTGATAATGGTTGTTCAAGAGAATAATCTTCCACAATAATGGTTCCGCCCTTAAAAACACCTTTATTAAAAATTGGAGAGCCCTTAAATATCAAGTCTAAATCTTTACTATTTTCTTTACGTATGGGAATTAATTTTTCAAAATGTTTGCCATCTCTTAATGATAATACATCTTTAAGCGGCAATTTTTCAGATAAAGTGTTCTTTGAAAATAAATTAACCCCTTCTAAATTTGAATATGCAAATCTATCTTCAAAAAAATTAATAAAGTTTTTATTAATTGATCTAATTTTCCAGTTTTCATCAAAAAAAATGACTCCGACTGGTAAATATTCGATTAAATCCTGCCAGCTAAGGCTTAATGAGTTGAAGAAAGACTCTATTTGAGAATGATTTTGCATTTAATACGTAAAAATTAATAGTTTTAATAAAAAATAAATAATATAATATAAATAAACAGGTATGAAATTTATCCTACGTGATAGGTAACACATAATAAAATAATATATGCATAAAAATGGCGATATTAGAAAGTTATGATCGGAATAAACCAGCTATAATACAATTGAGAATATGTTTTTTTTTTGATACATTTACCTACTGAAATATTTTACGATCGTCAAAAAGTTAATTACCTGTGGGCAATATCCCAACCAATTTGCCAATACATTTTTAATTTAATATAAAAAGGAGAAATAAGCTAATGAGTGCTTTAGATTTAAGTAAATATGGGATTACGGATGTAAAAGAAATTTTCCATAATCTTTCCTACGACGAACTTTATGAACATGAAATGAAAGAAGGATTAGAAGGATTTGAAAAAGCTCAATTATCGGAACTTGGAGCTTTAAATGTAATGACCGGTGTTTTTACTGGCCGTTCCCCAAAAGATAAATTTATTGTTAAAGATGATGTAACAGCCAATACAATGTGGTGGACTTCAGAACATGCAAAAAATGACAATAAACCAACAACTCCAGAAGTTTGGAAAGAGTTAAAAGCTCTTGTTACTAAACAACTTTCCGGAAAAAAATTATATATAGTTGATACTTTCTGTGGTGCAAATGAAGATACCAGACTAAAAGTTAGATTTATTATGGAAGTAGCATGGCAAGCTCATTTTGTAACTAACATGTTTTTAAGACCAACTGCCGAAGAACTAGCAGCTTATGGTGAACCTGATTTTGTTGTTATTAATGGTTCAAAAACAACAAATCCAAACTGGGAAGCTCATGGATTAAATTCAGAAAACTTTACCGTATTTAATTTAACAGAAAAAATGCAAGTAATTGGCGGAACTTGGTATGGCGGGGAAATGAAAAAAGGTATGTTTGCAATGATGAACTATTACCTGCCATTAAAAGGAATTGCATCTATGCATTGCTCAGCTAACGTTGGTGAAGATGGTGATACTGCAATTTTCTTCGGTCTATCCGGAACCGGGAAAACTACTCTTTCAACAGATCCAAAACGTAAATTAATTGGTGACGATGAGCATGGATGGGATAATGACGGCGTATTCAATTTTGAAGGTGGTTGTTATGCAAAAACTATTAATCTTGATCCTGAAGCCGAACCGGATATTTATGGTGCAATAAAAAAAGATGCATTATTAGAAAACGTTACAGTAGATGAAAATGGTAAAATTGATTTTACCGATGGTTCAGTTACGCAAAATACACGGGTTTCTTATCCAATTTATCACATTGAAAATATAGTAAAACCTGTTTCTAAAGCTGGACATGCATCAAAAGTAATTTTCTTAACCGCTGATGCGTTTGGTGTAATGCCTCCGGTATCAAAATTAACTCCCGAGCAAACCAAATATCATTTCTTATCCGGGTTTACAGCTAAACTTGCGGGAACAGAAAGAGGTGTAACTTCCCCCCAACCAACTTTTTCTGCTTGTTTTGGAGCTGCATTCTTAACATTACATCCAACAAAATACGGGCAAGAATTGGTTAAAAGAATGGAAGCAAATGGAGCTAAGGCTTATTTGGTAAATACTGGGTGGAATGGAACTGGTAAAAGAATTTCTATTCAAGATACTAGAGGAATTATTGATGCTATTCTTGATGGTTCTATTGATAATGCTCCAACAAAAAATATTTCTATTTTTAATTTGGAGGCTCCAACCGAACTACCAGGTGTTGATTCAGGAATCCTTGATCCACGTGATACTTATGCCGATGCTGCTGAATGGGATAAAAAAGCAGCGGAATTAGCGGAATTATTTATTAAAAACTTTGAGAAGTATACGGATAATGAAGAAGGTAACGCTTTAGTAGCTGCCGGACCTCAATTATAATTTATTGATCTTATTAAAAAAGGTGGGCTATTTAGTTCACCTTTTTTTATTAATTCTCCCGAATTCATAAATTATTTTATCTGTGGTACCAATGTTATTCTGTACATATTCGAAGGAAATTTTCCCAATAGAAGCTCGTTTTTCTTCATTAGATAATAATTCCCTAAATATTCTGTAAGCTTTGGTCTTATTATTAATTTCTAATCCGCACCCAAGTTCAATCATTTTTTGTGCTTCCTGACTATTCGTATTTTTAGGCCCAAATACAACCGGGATTCCATATACAGCCGGTTCCAATACATTATGTATTCCTTGCTTAAAACTTCCACCCACATAAGCAATATCTGCATAATAATATAGTGTTAACAAAATACCTATCGAATCAATAATGATAATTTTTTCATCCGCATAATCATTTTTATAAGAAAATCTTATTGTTTTAATTCCACGTAAAGCATATTCAAGGTCCTCCAATCTTCGAGCAGTAGGTTCATGGGGAGCAATTATTACAAGTACATCATCAACATATTCAAATATTTTTTTTATTACCGGCAAAACAATTTCTTCATCAGCTTCCCAAGTACTTCCAAGTACAATTATTTTTTTGTTATTGATAAGCTCTGCCCTAAATAAATTTTTCTTTTGAGCATCAATGCTTTTTTGGTAAACTCTATCAAATCTCGTATCGCCAACAACGGATAATATATTATCTGCTATTTTAAAATCGTTAAAGCTAGCTTTATCTTTTTCAGAAATTGTTAAAATGCTTAAGAAATTATTAAACAAAGAAGTATGAAATTGTTTTACTATTGGGAATTTACGTTTGGATTTATTTTTCATTGTAGCATCAACAATAAAAGAGGGTATATTATAGTGTTTTAACACCCAGATAAAATTTGGCCAAAAATCATACCTCATGAATATTACAGTTGATGGCCTTACTAAGCTTATAAATCTTTTTGCGTTGCCAATACTATCCAATGGCAAATAGGAGATAATGTCAGCATATGGGTATTTTAATGAATTATTATAACCCGAAGGTGAAAAAAATGTAACCAAAATATTTACATCATAAGTATTTCTGAGCTTTTCAATTATTGGTTTTGCTTGCTCAAATTCCCCCATGGAGGAGGAATGGAACCAAACCAATCTTTTTTTTCTATCGAGGCCTGCAAGATTAATTATCAAATCTTCATAAAGTCTTTTCCTGCCTCTAATGCCCTCCCTTATTTTTTTGTCAAATGGGCTAAGAGAATAAACAAGTATTCGAAATAATTGAAGAAAAAAAAGATTGTATATATAAAACCAAATTGAATTCATAATTTATCAATAAATTGAAGAGTCTCTTTTAAAACAAAACTTGGGGTAATGTCCTTCATACATTTTAAATGTTTCTTTGGACATTCATCTAGACCAATATGACTACATGGTCTACAAGATAACGAATTATTCTCTAAAACTAAATTTTCACCTCCATAAGGGAAAAATCCTAACTCTTTAACTGTTGAGCCGAAAATAGCAATTACGGATGTCCCTACTGCAATACTTGCATGCATAAGACCTGAATCATTACAAATTACAGTTTTACATTTTTTTATGTTAACTGCTAGTTCAAACAAATTATCATTATTTGATAAATCTATCGATCCATTGATATTATCCGAAATTTCCTTACATATTTGTTTATCATCTTTTCCGCCAAGTAAAACAACCTTGTAATTGTTTTCAGTTAACTTATTTCCCAGCTCAATAAAATACTCTGCTGGCCACATCTTTGTTTTATGCCGAGAGCCGGGACAAAATCCAATATAATTTTTACTTTCTGATAAACTTGAGTTGAGGGTTTCCGGTATAATTAATTCTAAACCCTCTTTATCCAATTCGAAATTTGGAATCGCTCTAGAATATCTTTTGGGTATTGGTATTATTTCGCTGAATCTATTAATATTAAAATTAACTAATAAAAACCTGTTGAAGTACGGCTTTTTGTATCTAAATATATTCGATGAAATGCCTTTGGATAATAATTTACTTCTAAAATTGTTTTGTAAATCTACAATTACATCATAATTATTTTGAGCAAGTTGTTTACGAATATCTTTAATGTTGTAATCTCGTGAGATTGTAATTACTTTATTAATATTTGGATTTAACTCAACAGAACTTTTATATTCGCTGCGGATAACAAAATCAATCTTCAATTGAGGGTAGCGTTTTTTCATCGTTCTCAATAGTGGTGTCGTTAGTAAAACATCCCCTAAAGAACTAAGTCTAATGATGAGTATTTTTTTATAGCTGGAAAAGTTCACAAATTCGAATTTATTTTTGGCGTTTAATTTAATAAATTCAAATATAGTGTGCTAAACATATATTGAGATAATCCATTATTATACATATTTTTCAATAAGTAAATTTGATAATGAAAGGAATTTTTATGTCGACACTACCTCCGTCAAATGTAAAAGAATTTTCAGAAGATTCTATTGAAAAAAAAGTTTATTCATTAGTTAATACATTTGAAGAAAACATACCATTGATGAATGATAGAAATAGGTTATCTTTTGCTTTGTTAAATTATTTGCGTGGGATGGGAGATCCTCCATACATTACAGTGAGGAATAATAAACTTACTTTAAATAATTGTACAGAAAAAGAGTTGGCTGAAAAATTAGAAAAAAAACTCTCTGAATTGAAGAAATAATTTATATTGTTGTAAAATTATAAATTCTCTTTACCATTTATTTTTGAATTTTTCTTTTTCTTTTTGATATTGGATAATTCGGTTTTAAGAACTTCTTCTTGCTCTTTATTAGTTTCTAAAAATATTCGTGCGATATTGGTTGCATTAGAGCTAATTCTTTTCAATAAGTCAATAAGTTCCAAATGTATACCGCTTGTTTCAATTGATTCTTGAACTTTGTGACGTAACCTATCAAAATGAGTTCTGCGTAAATCCAATTCCATCAATCTATATTTTTTATATTTTTTCTCCATCCTTTTAGCATCTTGCAAATTTACATCTTTAAATACCTCAATTGCTCTACTAATTTGTTTCATCGTACGTAAATGGTAATCTTCAATTTCTGCTTTTCCTTCTCCTGAGAAAGATAAATTTAATTCCATTCTTTTTTTAGCTAGTTCCACCAATCTTTTAGCAACTACATCACCAATTTGTTCAAGTTCAGTTATGCAATGCATCATCTGAAATACTTCATCTGCTCTTTCATCTTCCAAATCTTTCTGACTTATTTTCATCAAATATTTACTAATTCTTAGATTAAGAAAATCAACTTCCGCTTCCTCTGCTAATATATCTTCCAATATTTCACTATCTGGCTTAAAAAACGGTACTAATATTTGATCAACCATTTTTTGAACTTTCAGAGCCATTCTAATAATTTCTGCTTTTGCAAGATTTAGTGCAAGAGCAGGTGTTGTAAGTAAACTTTCTTCTAAAAATTTTGTCTTAAAAATACTTTCATCTTCAGGTTCTTCTCCATCAGGAAGTATCCATTCAATAAACTTTCCAGAAATATTTGTGAATGGTAGCAAAACAATAGTGAGAACAACATTAAATACTGTATGAGCATTTGCAATTTGTCTTGGAACAACCTCGGCAAGGTAAGAAATGCCGGTAGAATTTGATGATCCTGCAGGTGAAATGGATCTAACTAAATCTGCAAAATAAGGTATCCACCAAACAAATAATATTACACCTATCGTCTTAAAAAGTGTATGCGCAAGGGCAACTCTTTTCGATTCTCTTCCGGTATTAATGCTTGCAAGCAAAGCTGTTATCGACGTACCAATATTTGAACCAAGGATCAAAGGGATAGCGGCATCCAACGTAATAAGACCTTGAGTACCCAAAACGATTATTATTCCAGTAAAGGCACTGCTACTTTGAATTAAAGCAGTAAATATGGTCCCAACAATTATTCCAAGAAACGGATTTTCTAAATGCAAAAGTAAATCAATAAAAGGTTGATAAGTTCTTAATGGATACATTGAATTAGACATAATGTACATGCCAAAAAACAAAATGCCAAATCCCAGTATCACTTCACCTATGCTCTTAACTTTGTTAGATCTGCTCAAAAAGAAAAAAAGAAAGCCTAAGGCTATAATTAGTAATGAATAGTCCGTAAGCTTAAATGCTATCATTTGGGCTGTTATTGTTGTCCCAATGCCAGATCCGAGTATTATTCCAAGAGTTTGAGTAAAGGACATTAATTGAGCCTGGACAAAGCTTACAAGCATAACAGTTGTGGCACTACTACTTTGAATAACCATTGTTACAAATGTTCCAACGGCAACTGCAATTATTCTATTATTTGTAAGTGTTTCTAAAACTACTCTTAACTTTCCACCGGCTGTTTTCTTCATTCCCTCGCTCATCATTTCCATTCCGAATAGGAATAAGGCGAGACCACCCAACAACCCGATTACAAGAAAGAATACCCAATTAGACTTACGTGCATGTGATTTAAAAAAAACAATGTCGTTTTCAAACGTTTCAATATTTATTCTTGCAGAATATTCGTAGTCACCTTCTTTAGATCCCAGTATGGCATAGCTTTCAGCATATCCATTTACATTTGTAAATACAGTATCTTTTGTAAGTTTTGTTCCAATAGCTTTTTGTGGCCCGGAAATAAATTTGAATACAACAGGAACATTTTGAATTGGTTTAACTTTATTGGATAAGACTCTTACCTTAAAAGGCTTGGAAATTTGTTCACCTACTGTTCCATAGTATTGCTCATGTGAAGTATTTCCATTTTCAGAAATGAATTCTTTATTTAAAGAAATTTTTGTTGTGTCGGGGGAAGCAGAACTAACTGAATCCTGAGGCATTGCACTTATATTACCAATATTAAAAAAACAAAATATTACAACTAATAATACAAGTCTCGTCGATAAATAAATTGATTTTATCATAACTTCACTAAAATCTTGAATACAACTAACTATACTTTTTGATCCTCCTTGAGATATTCTTCAACTTTATCTACAGCATCTTTACTGCCAATATAAATTGGGACTCTTTGATGCAGATCATTTGGCATAATTTCCATTATTCTTTTAGAACCGTCTATTGCCCTTCCTCCTGCCTGTTCAATAATAAATGCCATCGGATTACACTCATACATCAACCTAAGTTTTCCGTTAGGACTTCTTCGGTCGGCAGGATAGATAAAAATTCCACCATAAAGTAAGTTTCTATGGATATCTGCTACCATAGAACCAATATATCTTGCTGAGTAGGGTTCTCTACCCCTATCATCAGCATCTTGTATGTATTTAATATATTTTTTTAATCCAGATCTCCAATACTTATAATTTCCTTCATTTATACTGTATATAAATGCTTTTTCAGGAATTTTTATATTATCATGTGAAAGTAAAAATTCACCAAACGCTGGATCTAAAGTAAATCCGTAAACTCCTTCGCCAGCTGTATATACAAATATTGTACTTGAACCATAAACAACATATCCGGCGGCAACTTGTTCAACTCCTGGTTGAAGGCAATCTTCAAGTGTTCCGGGAGATCCATCATTAGGCGTTACTCTTTTGTAAATGGAAAATATAGTTCCGATACTAACATTTGCATCAATATTGGATGAACCATCAAGCGGATCAAAAAGAAGAACATATTTTCCTTTTTTGTGATGATCCGGAATATGAATTATATCTTCTTCTTCTTCCGAAGCCATTGCACACAAATGTCCACCATGGTCCATTGCTCTATACATCATATCATGAGAGAATAAATCTAATTTTTTAACTTGCTCACCATGAACATTATTGTCACCGGTAAACCCAATTATATCAACTAAACCAGCTTTATTAACCTCCAAAGAAATTACTTTTGCAGCTAAAGATAACTCATGTAATAATGCAGATAACTCACCGGTTGCTCCCGGATGTTTTTTCTCTCCCTCATAGATATGACGGGTAAGAGTCATAAAATTAATGGCCATCTGTTACTCCTTATATATTATATTCCGGATAATTCCTGTTCTTTATATTGTAACTGATATAATTTATAGTAAATTCCTTTTTTAGCAAGTAAGTTTTGATGAGTACCAATTTCTCTTATTTCGCCTTTATGCATAACAATTATCTTATCGGCATTTTGGATTGTAGATAAACGGTGTGCAATCACAATGGATGTTCTGCCAACTAATAGTTTTTCTATAGCTTCTTTAATAAGAATTTCAGTCTCAGTATCTATGCTGGAAGTTGCTTCATCCAAAATTAGTATCTGGGGGTCAAAAGCTAATGCTCTTGCAAATGAAATTAATTGCTTTTGTCCAACACTTAATGTAGCTCCCTTTTCCTTAACTTCTTCTGAATACTTATTAGATAATTTTTGTATAAAACGATCTGCACCGACTATTTGTGCCGCTTCAGTCAATTTTTCACAAGAAATCTCGTTTGAGTTCAAATTAATATTTGATTGAATATCTCCTGAAAAAAGAAAAACATCTTGGAGAACAACAGATATTTTTTTTCTTAATTCATATTTATTTAAATCTTTAATGTTGATGCCGTCAACTAAAATTTCACCTTTTTGAATATCATAAAATCTTGTTAGGAGACTAATAATACTAGTCTTCCCGGCACCAGTTGCTCCTACAATAGCAACGGTTTCACCGGGCGAAATACTAAATGAAACATCTCTTAAAACATATTCATCAGGATTATAAGCAAAAGAAACATTCTTGAATTCGACCTCTCCTTTCACTTTTCCAAGGGATTTAACTTTTTCCTGATCCGGAATAACCGTATTGTCATCAAGCACTTCAAAAATCCTTTCGGAGGCTGCCATGGCAGTTTGCATAATATTATATTTTTCGGATAAATCTCTTATTGGCCTGAAGAACATTTCCGTATATTGAATGAAAGCAAAAAGAACTCCAATTGTCATTGTTTCTTGAATTACACTACCACCGCCATACCAAATAATTAATGCAATTGATATTGAACTTAAAATTTCCACAACAGGATAAAATGTAGCATAGTAAAAGACAGATCTTATTAGTGCATTTCTATATTCGGAATTTATCCCTAAAAATTTCTTGAATTCAGCTTTTTCTTTACCAAAAATTTGAACAATATTTATCCCGGTAATATGTTCCTGCATATAGGAATTTAATTGAGATAAAAACTTCCGTTCCTTTCGGTAAGCATCTCTTACTTTTCGCCTAAATAAAAAGGTAGCATAAAATAAAATTGGAAGTACTGAAAGAGTAATTAGTGCAAGCTTCCATGACATAAAAAACATGAACCCAAATATCCAAAGTATTATAAATACATCACTAAATACCATAATAATTCCGGATGAAAACAATTCGTTTAAAGCTTCAACATCATTTGTTACTCTGGTTACAATCCTTCCTATTGGAGTTTTATCAAAATATTTAAGTGATAATTTTTGGATATGAGAAAAGACTTTAACTCGTAAATCATAAATGATTTTTTGACCCATTAATTGGGTAAAATATGTAAGTGCGTATTGAATAATTGCTTGAAATAAAAGCGTTCCTATAAGTATTAGAGATATTACTAATAATATATTATAATCTTTATTAGCAATTGCATCATCAACTGCAATTTTTGTTAAATAAGGTCGAAGCGGTCCTAGTCCGGCAACAATTATATTAAGCAGTATGGCTAAGATAACATATCCTTTATAAGGCTTAACATACTGCATTAATCTTTTCATTAATGTCGAATCGTATGCTTTGCCCTTGAAATCGTCAGTATTTACAGTTCCGCCTCTCATTTATTCTAATTCTTTCAATTCTTCTTCAAGTAATTGTTTTTGATGTAAGTCAGCATATATTCCGTTTTGTTCAACCAATTCAAAATGATTACCTTGTTCCACTATTTCACCATTATCGAGAACGATAATATTATCTGCATTTTTAACCGTTGAAATTCTATGACTAATAAGAATGCTTGTTCTGCCATCCATAAAATGCTTAAGCTGCTTAAGGATTTCTTCTTCTGTATTTGTATCAACTGCAGAAAATGAATCATCTAAGATTAAAATTTTAGGATTTATTGCCAAAGCTCTAGCCAGGCTTGCTCTTTGCTTTTGTCCACCCGATAATGTAATTCCCCTTTCACCCAAAATAGTTTCATAACCATCTTTAAATGACTCAATATCTTTTTTTAGTTGAGATATTTCTGATACCCTATCAATATTATAATCTGTTTCATTATCTATACCATAAACAATATTATTCTTTAAAGTATCCGAGAATAAAAAAGTTTCTTGTGAAACGATTCCAATACTTTTTCTTAATATGTTCTTAGGAATTTCTTTAACATTTATTCCATCAATTAAAAGCTTTCCGGAAGTTACATCGAAAAGTCTTGGAATTAAATTAATTAGACTTGATTTTCCACTACCGGTGTGTCCAACAATTGCTAACGTTTCTCCCCTTCTTACATTAAAAGAAATATTTTTTAATATATCTGCCGATTCCGGGTTATATCGAAAAGACATATTTTTAAATTCAATTTCACCATTTATTTCAGAAACGTTTTTATTTGTGCCATTATTATCTTTAACATCATCTACTTCTGCAAATATTTTCAATAATCTTTTCATACTAGCAGCAGCTTGTTGAATAATATTTATTACCCATCCAAAAGCAATAACAGGCCAAATTAAAAGACTTAAATAAGCTATAAAAGCAACTATTTCACCAAGAGTAAGCTCTCCATCAATAACCATCGTTCCACCAACCCAAATAACTATAATAACAGAAACTCCTGTAATTAAAAATAACATAGGCATAAACAAAGCTTGAACTTTAACTTTGTCCATATTCCTCTCTAAGTATTCCTTACTTAGGTCTGTAAAATGTTTAATCTCTCCATCTTCACGAACGTAAGATTTTATAACACGAATGCCGGAAAAACTTTCCTGTGCTTTTGTTGTTATTTCAGAAAATTTCTCTTGTATCTTGGTAAATTTTACATGAATCTTTTTACTCAATAAATAGACGAAAAATGATAGTAGCGGGAGAGGAATAAGAGTATATAAAGTCAACATCGGATTTAATGAAAGCATAATAACAATTACGATAATAAACTTTGATACTGTATCTACCGAATACATAACCGCCGGGCCAATATACATTCTCACGGCACTAATATCGTTAGTAGCATGAGCCATTAAATTACCGGTACTATTGTTTTGAAAAAATCTAGTTGGTAATGTTTGAATATGATCCCAAAAATCACTTCTTAGATCAAATTCAATTCGTCTCGATACGACTATTATAGTTGTACGTATAAGAAATCTAAATACACCCCCAATCAGTGCAACTGCAACAATTAAAAGTGAATAATTTAAGATCTGGTCATATGAAATATCTTTTTGAAGAGAATCAATACTGTCCTTTAATAGTATCGGGATATATACCTGAGCAGCATTAGAGCAAAGGATGAACAACATCCCAAGCATTAATTTGGTTTTATATCTTAAAAAATATTTATTGAGAGTTTTGAGCGAATTCATTAACAATTTTACAAATTAAAACAAGATAGAAGCCTAATATATTGATAATAATTTAAAATATAATAACACTTTAAAAATAAAAAAGATAAGAGGTGAGAATATTAGGAAATATTAACAAAAGTAAAAAGCAGTAAATTATTTAACTATTGCGAGTGCACTATAAATAAATTCTTGAAGACCTTTTGCCAATATTTTGAGATTTTTTAAAGTACATTAAATTTATCGGTCTTTTTAATTACTGCAGTATTATTTGTACTTAAATAAAAAAATACAAATCAGTCTTCCGTATTTCAAAATAGTATTAGTTTAAATTAATTCTCTTAACTAATCAATAATAGAAAACCCTGTGTATTTCTGTAAAACTTTGGGAACAATAATTTTCCCTTCAGGAGTTTGATAATTTTCTAAAATTGACACCATTAATCGACTTGTAGCTAATCCGGATCCATTTAATGTATGAGCAATTTCAGGTTTCTTGGCATCTTTTCTTTTAAACTTTATGTTCGCTCTTCGTGCTTGAAAATCTTCAAAATTACTGCAGGAAGAAGCTTCCAGCCATTTATTTTCTGCCGGCGACCAAGTTTCAATATCATAACATTTAGCAGCCGCAAAACTTAAATCACCAGAACACAACAAAAGAATTTTATAGGAAATTTTAAGTTCTTTAAGTATATCTTCTGCATCAGAGACAATTTTTTCAAGTTCATCATAAGACGTTTCCGGTTTAACTATTTTTACCATTTCAACTTTATTGAATTGGTGAACCCTTAAAAATCCCTTAGATTCTTTTCCATAAGATCCTGCCTCTCTTCTAAAGCAAGCGGAATAAGCAGTATAATTTATCGGTAAATCATTTTCACTTAATATTTCATTTCTGTGAAGATTCGTAATTGGTACTTCCGCGGTGGGGATTAAGTATAGTTCGTCTTTTGTTACATGATACATATCTTCTTGCATTTTTGGTAATTGTCCTGTTCCGTACATTGAATCAGGATTTACTATAAAAGGAGGAAAAACTTCTTTATAACCATGATTTTCAATATGGTAATCCAGCATAAAATTGATCAAAGCTCGTTCAAGCGTTGCTCCTTTTCCTATATAAACAGGAAACCCCGAACCGGAAATTTTAGCACCTCTTTCAAAATCAAGAATTCCTAATTTCTTCCCTAGCTCAATATGATCAAGTGGGTTATAATCTAATTCAAAAGAAAAATCTTCCGGTTCCCAGGTTCTTACTTCAACATTCTCCTCTGCAGTTTTACCGATTGGTGTTGTAGAATGGGGAAGATTTGGAACCCATGACAATAATGATTGGAATTTTTCATTTATCTCTTTCAGCTTTTCATCTAAATTTTTTATTTCTTCTGAAACCTCTTTCATTTCAGTCATAATTGCATCAGTGCTTTCACCAGCTTTTTTTAAAGCACCAATTTTTTGAGAAGCTGAATTTCTTTTAGATTTCAAGTCCTCAACTAATTGAAGTTTTTCTCTTCTTTCTAAATCAATGGCTAAAATTTCATCAACATTACTTTTATCATTTTTATTTTCAATACCTATTTTAACTAAATCCGGATTTTCTCTCACGAGTTTAATATCAATCATTTTTCTCTTAGTTTTATTTTACCACAATGTTATAAATTTTGTTTTTTATATAAATCTCTTTTATTATTGATTTTCCATCTGTATGAGTTTTAACATTTTCATCGCTCCATGCTGTATTTTTAATAGTTTCTTCATCACTATTGGCAGGTAAATTCAATTTAGCTCTAATTTTTCCATTTACTTGAACTACTATTGTAACACTATCAACTACTAGAGCTTTTTTATCAACTGTATAATTTAATGGTGTGCTAAAAATTGATTGCTTCCCTCCTAATAATTCCCAGCATTCTTCACCTAAATGAGGGGCTAGTGGAGATAACATAAAAACATATCTTTCTAAAGCAAAAGTTTTTATTTCATCTGAGCATTTATCAATATTTTTAGTTAATTCATTTAATAGTTCCATTAAAGAAGCAATAGCCGTATTAAATCTAAAGTTTTCCAACTCAACATTATATTTATCAAGTGTGGAATTAACTTTACGGTATACATCTTTTTCAATGTCGGATAAATTTTCTAGTCCATAACTTTCTTTAGCAGAATAATTTTTTAGGTAATTCTTATGATTTAAATATAGGGCGTAAGATCTTTGAACAAATCTATCAACTCCGACTATTCCTTTATCACTCCAATCTCCTCCTAAATCATATGGTCCCATAAACATTAAATACATTCTAAATACATCTGAACCGTATTGATCAATAAAAATTCCCGGATCAACAACGTTATCTTTGGATTTAGACATTTTGACACCTTGATTTGTAATTGTGCCTTGATGTATTAACCTTTTAAACGGTTCTTCACTATTTACTAAGTTTAAATCCTTCAAAAATTTATGAATAAATCTAGCATATAGTAAATGCATTGTAGAATGCTCAGCACCACCTACATAGGTATCAACAGGAGTCCAATTATTGGCTAATTCGTTATCAAACATTAAATCGGAGTTAGGATTTAAATAACGTAAATAATACCAAGACGAATCTACAAAAGTATCCATGGTATCCACTTCCCTTTGGGCAGGAGCATTACATTTTGGACAAACTGTATTCAAGAAATCAGAATTGCTTGCTAATGGGGAACCACCATCATGTGTAAATTCAACTTCATATGGTAATTCAACAGGTAAATCAGATTCCTGTACGGGTATCTCACCACATTTCTCACAATGAATAATTGGTATTGGTGTTCCCCAATATCTTTGCCGAGAAATCAGCCAATCTCTTAATCTATAATTAATTTTTGCAGTTCCCAGATTCTTTTCTTCTAACCACTGAATTATTTTTCCCTTAGCATCTTTGATTTGAAGCCCATTTAAAAAATCGCTGTTTATTGCCGGACCTTCACCAACATACGCCTTACCTTCAAAACTCTCAGGGGGTTCAACTGTTCTAACTATAGGTAAATCAAATCTTTCTGCAAATTCCCAATCTCTTTCGTCTTGTCCCGGAACTGCCATAATGGCACCGGTTCCATATGTAACTAACACATAATCTGCAATCCAAATTGGAATTTTATTATTGTTTCCGGGATTTATTGCATATGCTCCCGTAAAAATGCCTGTTTTTTCCTTTGCAGTAGATGTTCTATCAATTTCCGATAGATTCTTAACTTTGTCTTGATATTGTTTTACTTCATCTCTAAACTCTTCTGTCGTAATTTTATTAACAAGTTCATGTTCCGGAGAAAGTACCATATAGGTAGCTCCAAATAAGGTATCCGGTCTGGTTGTAAAAACAGTAAATTCATGATCGCTATTTTTTACCGTAAATCTTATCTCAGCACCAACACTTTTACCTATCCAGTTTTTTTGCATTAATTTTGTTTTTTCGGGCCAATCGATCGTGTCTAAACCTGATAATAATCTTTCCGCATATTCTGTAATTTTAAAGAACCACTGTGTCAGGTTTTTTTGTTCAACTACTGAACCACAACGTTCACATGTCCCATCGGCCTGAACTTGTTCGTTGGCTAAAACGGTCTTACAGGATGGACACCAATTTACCGGTGCGTTTTTTCTATAAGCTAATCCTTTTTCGTATAATTTTAGAAATAACCACTGATTCCACTTATAGTATTCGGGCACACAAGTCATTAGCTCAGCATTCCAGTCGTACATACATCCCATGGTTTTTAGCTGATTTCTAATATCTGCAATATTTTGCATTGTGCTATCTTTGGGATGCACTCCCGTCTTTATAGCATAATTTTCAGCTGGTAAACCAAAAGCATCATAGCCCATTGGTTCAAAAACATTATAACCCTGCAGTTTTCTAAAACGTGCCCAAGAATCAGTAGGAGCATAATTATACCAATGGCCGATGTGAGTTTTTGATCCGGAAGGATATATAAACATTACAAGGGTATAAAGCTTTTTCCCTATATCTGATAAATCAGTTGCATTTATATTATTCTCTTCCCAAGAATCCTGCCATTTCTTCTCAACATCTAAAAAAGGATATTTCATTTTCGCTCGTTAATATCTAAATAAAAAGAAACGTAAAGCTATCAAAATCAAGTAGGTTTATCAAGATAACATGGTGAACTTATCTTAATTCTAAATATAAATTTTATATCTTTAGTGGTGCAAAAGAAATCTTAAATTTGGAGAATTATGGAAATTTTCAACTCTAACTATTTCACATATCGAAATAAAAAATTGTATTGTGAAGATACTGCACTTGATCAGATTGCCGAAGAAATAGGTACCCCAGCATACGTCTACAGCAAAAGTTTTATGAAAGAAAGTTATTTGGAATTTCAGAATTCTTTCAAATCTATTAAGCACAAAATATTTTATGCATGTAAGGCAAATTATAATATAAATATAATTAAGCTATTTAATGATTTAGGAGCAGGAATTGATGTAAATTCTGCCGGAGAATATTATAGAGCTGTAAAAGCAGGGGTTTTAGCTAAAAATATGATTTTTTCAGGTGTTGGAAAAACGATCGATGAAATCAAACTAATAATTGAAAATGATGTTTTACTTATTAAGGCCGAATCACTCGATGAAATTATTCTGATTGATAAAGTGGCCAAAGAACTAAATAAAATAGTTCCAATTGCAATAAGAGTAAATCCTAATGTTGACCCTGTAACACATCCGTATATTTCTACCGGATTAGCTGAAAATAAATTTGGTATTGATGAAACAATGGCGATTGAAATATTTACTAAAGCTTCACAATTAAAAAATATTCAACTGCTTGGTGTTGATATGCATATCGGATCACAAATAACCAAGGTTGAGCCATATATTGAAGCAGTTTCAAAGTTGGTAGAATTAGTGAATGCGTTAAAAAATAAGGGTATAAAATTAACCCACATCGACATTGGCGGGGGAATGGGAATAAAATACGCAGATGAAATTCCGTTTACACCAAAAGACTTTGCAGAATCAATTTTACCGGTTTTAACAAAGACGGATTGTGAAATATTTTTTGAACCAGGTAGATTTTTAACTGCAAATAGCGGATGTTTACTGACTAAAGTGTTGTATGTAAAAAGTAATCTTGATAAAAACTTTTTAGTTGTTGATGCCGCAATGAATGATATGTTGAGACCAAGTTTTTATAAGGCCTACCATCATATTCAGCCAATAGATATATCACGCAGTGAAGAATTTATTGTAGATGTAGTTGGCCCGGTTTGTGAAAGCGGCGATTTTTTAGGGAAGGAAAGAAATATAACAAAATGTAAAAGTGGTGATTTAGTTGTGGTTATGTCGGCGGGAGCTTACTCCATGGTGATGTCTTCAAATTATAATGCAAGGAGAAGACCAGTAGAAGTATTGATAGATGGCCCCAATTACCGCATAATTAGAAAAAGGGAAACTTATGAACAACTTACCCAAAATGAGGAAATAGTAGATATTTAATAAGAAAAGAGTAATTATTATTTTTAAATAAAAATTTTAAATGACCGAGAAAGCAATGAAAAAAATGATAGCATTTCTATTAGTATTTATTTTTGTTAATTCTTTTGTAGCTCAAGAAAAACGCGCAATTACTGTTGAAGATTTATGGAATATGAACAGGATAGAATCCTTTGATATTTCACCAGACGGAAAAAAAATTGTATTTGATATTACCAAATATAATATGAATGAAAATAAGGGTAATACAGCCACGTGGATAATTAATTCTGATGGAACTAACTTAAAAAAAATAATTGAGTCCGCTTCCTCACCTAAGTTTTTTAATGGTGGAAATAATATTTACTTTTCAAGAAATAACCAAATATTTACCTGTGATGTAAGCGGGGAAAAAGAGAAACAATTTACTGAAATATATAGTGGTGTTGAAGAAGCCGAATTTTCAATTGATGAAAATTTACTTTTGTTCTCGTCTAAAGTATACCCCGATTGTAAATCACAGGAATGTAATGAGAAAAAGGATTTAGAGCGAAAAGAAAGTAAAGTAAAAGCTGAGATATTTACCGAACTAATGTATAGGCATTGGAATGATTGGCGCGGACCCAAAATAAGTCATCTTTTCCTTTTTGATAAAAATAATAAGAAATATGTTGATCTAAACTTTAAAGGTAAGTTTGATGTTCCTCCCCTTGCACTAGGCAGCTCAAATGATTATTCGTTTTCACCGACTGCAACGGAAATTGCTTTTACGATGAATGAATCGAATTTTCTTGCTACTAGTACAAACAATGATATATTTTTAATGAATTTATCAGAAATTAAGGAAAACGAACCTACGCCTTATGAAAAAATTTCACAAAGTGATGGAAATGATATTCAACCTGTTTTTTCTCCGGATGGTAAATATATAGCATATTGTTCAATGGAAAGAGCCGGGTTTGAAGCTGACAAACAAAGGATAATGCTATATAATAGAATTACCAGCGAAACAACTAATTTAACTGGCAACTATGATTTATCTGCCGATGAATTAATTTGGTCGAAAGATTCAAAGGAAATTTATTTTATTGCAGCAAATAAAATATATAACTCACTTTTTAAAATTGATGTAAACACCAAGTTAATATCAACAATCATTGAGTCAGTAGTTGCTTCCGATCTTAAATTATCATCAGATGGTAGAACAATCTATTTCTTAAACCAAAAATCGTCACTGCCGAAAGAAATTTTTGCTATCAATACCGATAAATCAGATTTTAGAAAAATTACGAGTGTGAACGAGAAATTACTTTCAACATTAGAAATGAATGAAGTTGAAACATTTTGGACAATTGGAGCTGAGGAAGCTAAAGTACAATCCATATTAGTTAAACCTCCATTTTTTGATCCGGACAAAAAATACCCTATGATGTTTTTAATTCATGGCGGTCCTCAAGGTCATTGGGAAGATGATTTCCACTATAGATGGAATTTACAAATGTTTGCATCTCAAGGTTATGTTGTGGTTGCCCCAAATCCCAGAGGTAGTACAGGATATGGACAAAAATTTACTGATGATATTTCTCAGGATTGGGGAGGTAAAGTTTATACCGATTTAATGAACTCCTATGATTACGCTATAGAAAATTATAGTTTCATTGATAAAGAAAATACTTTTGCTGCCGGTGCATCCTACGGCGGATACATGATAAATTGGATTGAAGGACATACTGATAGATTTAATGCACTTGTTTGTCATTCAGGTGTTTTTAATTTAGAAAGCATGTATGGTACTACCGAAGAATTGTGGTTTCCTGAATGGGAAAATGGTGGTACTCCTTGGGAAAATAGGGAGCTTTATAGAAAATGGTCTCCACATATGTATGTTGAAAATTTTAAAACTCCTATGCTAGTTGTTCATGGAGCTTATGACTTTAGAGTGCCATTCGGACAGGCAATGGAATTATTCACATCATTACAAAAAATGAATGTTGATAGCAAATTATTGCATTTCCCTGATGAAACACATTTTGTTACTAAGCCACAAAATGCTAAATTATGGTGGAATACAATCTATGAATGGTTAGATAAACACAAAAAAGAAATAAATATTCCTTAAAAATACTTTCATTATTTATTAGGTGAGATTATGGAAGAAATTAATAAAGATGCTGATATTAGTGAAATTGAAGAACATAACTATATGGAAGAGACCTTAACGGATTTGACTTCAGATTATGAATCCCATGATAAGTTTAATGAAGGCAAAGAATATATTGAGGAAAATCTCTGGGCAAAGGTAGAGAAGGTTGGGAAAAAACTTTCTTTTACAAAAGATATAAAAGCTCTTTTTAATTATTTTACTGATGCAGGAATTCCCTGGTATAGAAAATCCATTGTTGTTGGAGCATTGATCTATTTTATTATGCCAATAGATTCCATTCCGGATATTGCTCCTCTAATAGGTTATCTTGATGATTTAGGAGTAATTACCGCAGTTATTAAATATTTAGGCAACGAACTAAATCAATTTTACGATTAACCTCGTATTATTCTCTCATTTTTTCCAGGTATTATTGTGAATTTTAAAGTACAAAAATCAGATACAATATTTGAGGGGCATGCTTTTGATATAAAAGTAGATCAAATTATTTATGATTCCGGTAATAAAGGAGTTAGAGAAGTTATTCTACATACTGGGGGAGCTGTTGTTCTTCCAATTACAAAGGACGGAAAAATAGTGTTAATAAAGCAGTACCGATATCCGCTTGATCAATTTTTATATGAACTACCTGCTGGAAAACTGGAAATAAATGAAGATCCGTTAAATTGTGCAACCCGCGAACTAACAGAAGAAACCGGATATACATCCGATAAAATTTCCTATCTTGGAAAAATTTATACATCACCGGGATTTTGCAATGAAACTCTATTCATATATTTAGCTGAAGATTTAGTTCCCGGAAATCATAATAGAGAAGAAGGTGAAGATGGTATGGAAATGCATGAATTTACTATTGAAGAAATTGATAAAATGATTTCAGATGAATTGATAGTAGATGGTAAATCTATCAGTGGATTGTATTACTATAAAAATAAGAAATAAGTAAAATTACAGCTCTTCCAAATCAACTTTTTGGATATTCTCAACTTCCCTGCCTAAAAATCTTTCAGCAATAAATTTAAATTTTTTAGGAACATCGCTTACATAGTATTCATGATATCCAAGATTATTTGAGGTATTTTTTATTCCTCTTCCATCTAAATAAGCCTTTACTTCAACTGAAGCAGCAGAACCTGAATCGATGAGTGTAACTTTTTCACCAATTACTTCCTGAATAATTTCTCTCAATATCGGATAGTGCGTACACCCAAGAATTAGAGTATCAATACCACTCTCCTTCAGTTCTGATAAGTATTCTTCAGCAATGAGTTTTGTGGCTTTATGGTTTGTCCAGCCTTCTTCAGCAAGGGGAACAAATAATGGGCACGCTTTTTCATAAACTTCTAGTGAACCATCCAAATCAAGTAATGTATTAGAATAAGCACTATTCGAAATTGTAGCATCCGTACCAATAACACCAATCTTTTTATTTTTTGTAGACTTAATGGCTGCTTTAGCTCCGGGTTCAATCATTCCAATAACTGGAATTTCAAATTTATTTCTTAGTTTTTCCAAAGCAACCGATGAGGCAGTATTACACGCTACAACTATTAGTTTAACATTTTTACTAATCAAAAAGTTAGCATCCTGAATTGCATATTCGATAACAGTTGAATTGGATTTTGATCCATAAGGTACTCTTGCCGTATCTCCAAAATAAATTATATTTTCATTTGCAAATGTAGTATCAACACTTTTTACAACTGTTAATCCACCAATACCTGAATCGAAAATACCAATTGGATTTGAGTTATTCATAAAGTTCATAAGATTATAGTATTTTCTTGATTTCATCGGTTAACTCAGAGTTAATAAAACCATATTCACTTTGTCTAAGTTTTTCACCGTTATTTTTTTGAATGTAAAAAGCGTCAATTACACCATCAACCTTGGTCGAAATTTTTGCGAAAGCTACTGTAAGTCCCAATTCAGACATTTTATGGGTAATTGTATAAAGCAATCCAATATTATCCGGAGCTGATATATCAATTATTGAAAACTTATCATGTTCTTCAAAATCTATTTCAAGAGGGACAGGTACATTTGCCGAATCAGATATTACTCTTTTCCATTTAGATTTTACTTTCTCAAATTCTTTTTCAATATTTAATTGATCTGTAAGTGTTTTAATTATCGATTTTTCAATGGAGCCATATTTTTTTTGATCAATTAATTTATGTGTTCTAAAATCCGTAACATTAAAACTATCTATTACAATTCCATCTTTTCTGGTAAATATTTTTGCATCATGAATATTTAGGTCGTTTATTGAAATTGCACCACAAAGTTTTGATAATAGATAGGTAGAATCCTTTGTAACAACTGTTATGTTTGTAAATGAATCACTTTCTTTAAAAAATATCGAAACCTTAGATCCCCTTTCTATTTCGGTAATATGGCTTTCAATCTCTTCTTGTGAAAAATGAAACACATAACTCAAATCATCAACCTGATCTAAATGTTCAATCAAGTTATCATCATTAGCAAATTCTTGATTATTAATTACGGCATCCGATTTGGCATTAATTAATTCTTCACCTGATAACTGATTCATTAACATCGCTTTAGACTTAGAATAGAGTTCATATAATAAATCAGATTTCCATTGAGTCCATACTTTTGGGTTAACGGCTGATAGATCGGCATAACTTAGCAAATATAAATGATCTAAGGCTTTCATTGAAGGAAAAATTGAAATAAAATTATCTAAGGTAGTCGGATCATTCAAATCTCTTCTAAAAGATATCTGTTCCATTATCAAGTGATATCTAATTAAAAATTGGACTAGTAAAATCTCACTTTGCCCGTAACCTAAACTTTGCATAATACTATTTGCAATTTCAGCCCCAATAATTTCATGTCCAGAAACACTAATAGGTTTACCAATATCATGCAGCAAAACTGCCAAGTAGAGCAAATCCTTTGAAGGAAGCGACTTAAATAATCTTGCCAGATGGTTATCTTCTTCAGATAAATTTTCCAAATTTTGCAATGCTATAAGAGTATGTTCGTCTGCAGTATAACAATGATAAACCCCGGGTTGAAAAAACCCGTTTAGACTTCTAAATTCCGGTAATAATATATCAAGAAAGCCAAACTCGCTCATTGCTAATAATGTTTTCCCAACATTAGCCGGTAAATTAAGCAATTCACGGAAAAATACTGATGAAGTTGCTTCAAGTGGATTAGTTTCTTCAATGAGGTGAATGCTTTCGATAATTAATGATCTTAAATTTTGTTCAAACCTTGCGTCATTTATACACCTGTAGTAGAATGCACGCATAATATCCGAAATAGATAATAATCTATCGCTTTTGAATTTTAGTATATCACCTTTTATTTCAAAATCATCATCAAGATTAATTAGGAGATAGTCAGATAGTTTTGTTGAAAATTCCTGCTTATATCTCTTCATCATTGTTTTAGTAAATCGATTAAGAATAGTTGAAGATTTGAAGTACTCATGCATGAAGTTTTTCCAATTTGACTTTGAGTAACCTAATTTTTGAGCAATGACTTCCTGTTGTTCAAATTCTAATCGATCATTTTTTCTTCCTTCTACTAGGTGCAAAATATTTCTTGTTTTTAGTACGGAATTATAACTATCATATAATCTTTTATGTGCTTTCCTATTTATATTACCATTATTAAGCAGTTCTTTAATAAAAATTTCTGTCTGTGTTATTTCATCCTGACCGGAAAGTAGCTTTTGATTTTTTATAGAATACATCCACTCCACCGAATGAATATCTCTTAAACCTCCCCCTGTGAATTTAACATTTGGCTCAAGCACTTTTGGTGAATGTCCATACTTAATATACCTTGCTTCAACATCATCAAATAGATCAAAAATAAGACTTTCTTTATCAGATTTTTCTATTACCTGAAACAATTTTGCATTGAACTGATCATATATATTTTTATTTCCCAGCAAAAATCTTGTCTCAAAAAATTGAGTAAATGAATGAAGGTCTTCTTCTAAAAATTTATTGATATCTGAGAATTCTCTTACAGTATGAGAGACTTCTATACCGGCATCCCAAAGAGTAGTTACACAATGTTGTATTTCTTGTTTATGGTTTTCAAGGGAAGGAAAAATAAACATTAAGTCAATATCGGAATACGGAGACAGTTCTCTTCGGCTAAAACCACCAACAGCTGCCAGAACGCATTGAAAATTGCTTGGTTGAATTAATTTTACAATAAACTCTTCAACAAGTAAACTATAACTAATGCAGAAATTAAATGCATTGCCGTAGAGTTCCGTATTGTCAAATAATTTTGATCGCTCATTTAAAAATTCTTCTTTATGTTTACTTAAATCGCCCATTCGGCTTGACTTTGATTCCAAATTGTTTACTAATATACGAATTCCCACAAACCAATGAAGTGAGGTAAGTGGGAATTCCAAAGTTAAAATAAGTTTATTCTTAATGCCACACTATAATTTTTTAAATCTAGCTTGAAAGAATCTTAAATACTTAGGTTCGTAAATCATTTTTAATCCCTTAATTGACTTTGCGTTTTGATATACGCTCGCAATTGATTCAACTGTTACATCAATATGGGCTTGTGTATAAACTCTGCGAGGGAATGTACACCTTACTAATTCAAGCTTAGGATAGTTATGTTCACCTGTTTCCTTATTCCTTCCAGCTGAGACTATTCCTCTCTCCATTGTTCTAACACCGGAATCTAAATAAATTTCAGATGCTAATGTTTGAGCAGGAAATTGATCTTGTTTCAAGTGAGGTAAAAACTTTTTGGCATCTAAAAATATAGCATGACCACCAATGGGTTTAACAAAAGGCACGCCATATTTTTCTAATTCTTCACCAAAATACCTAACCTGTCCAATTCTTGCATGAAGATTATTGTAATCTAACATCTCTTCAATTCCTCTAGCCATGGCTTCCATATCTCTTCCAGCTAACCCACCATATGTGTGTAAGCCTTCATAAACAACAACCATATTTCTAGCTTCTTCATATACTTTCTTATTTTTTGTTGCTATGATACCGCCAATATTAACCATTAAATCTTTTTTAGCACTTACCCAAACACCTTCAAAATAAGAGCACATCTCAAAAAAGATTTTCTCTATTGATTTAGATTTATATCCCTTTTCACGTTCTTTAATAAAGTATGCATTCTCTGCAGCTCTTGTTGCATCAAACCATAATTGGATATTGTGTTTATCACATACTGATTTTATTTGTTTTAAATTTTTCATTGAGAAAGGTTGTCCACCGGCCATATTTACCGGTCCAGCCATACTTACATAAGGAATCTTTTTTGCACCAACTTTTTTAATCAGATCGTTCAATTTTTGAACATCAATATTTCCTTTAAACGGATGATCGCTTTCCGGATTATGTGCTTCATCAATAATAACATCGACAAAAGTAGCGCCAGCAAGTTCTTGATGCAACTTTGTTGTTGTGAAATACATATTTCCAGGAATATAGTCTCCCGGTTTAATTAAAATCCGCGAAATCATATGTTCAGCTGCTCTGCCTTGGTGAGTGGGTACAAAATATGGATGACCATAGTATTTTTTAATATTATCCCACAAGTAGTAAAAGTTTTTACTTCCGGCGTAGGCTTCATCGCCAATCATCATTCCGGCCCATTGGTTATCACTCATAGCATTGGTCCCGCTATCAGTGAGTAAATCAATATAAACATCTTCGGATTTTAATAAGAACGTATTATATCCAGCCTGCTTAGCTGCCTTTTCACGGTCAGCTTTAGTTGTCATTTTTAAGGGTTCGACTACTTTGATTTTAAATGGCTCTGCCCAACTTCTTTTTGTAATTTTTTTCTTAATCATTTTAATTCCTCTAATAATTATTATAATTTCATGAAATTTATTAATGAGTATCAGCGAAATTTAAAGCATGGCCATATGTTTATATAAGAGTATTTTGCGGGACTTTACTATAGATAAGTAAATTAATGGAGTAGATGGTGTAAATATATTCCAAGGATTTGACTTTAATCCATGAATAATATTTACTCTATATAAATTAAATTTTTTCATAATTGTGTAAATCAATTAAGATTGCTAATATCCTCTTCTTCATTTACATATTCTACTTCAACAATAGATGCTATTCCTCCGCGGGTATTAAACTCAGCAGTTAGTTTCATATACCTTGGTTTGCTCACGGCTACTAAGTCATCTAATATTTTGTTTGTTACACTTTCGTAAAATATTCCATCATTTCTATATGAAGTTAAATATATTTTATATGCTTTCAATTCCAGACAAAGTTTATCAGGAATATATTCAAGAATCATTGTAGCAAAATCCGGTTGTCCAGTTTTAGGACAAACAGAGGTAAATTCCGGGGCTGTATGCTCTATTATATAATCACGATCTCGATATTCATTTTCAAATGTTTCTAATAAATTACGTTTATTATCCATAAAAAATCCTTTCTAATTTTCGATATAATTTGGTATTTCTTTATACGGAATAGGATCGACAACACCTAAGTTTTGAAAACCCCTTAATCTTAGTCCACAACTATCGCAAATACCGCAAGCTTCATTTTCGTTACTATAACATGACCATGTTAATTCCAAGGGTGCCTTAAGTTCTAATCCAAGTTTAATTATTTCCCTTTTATTTAGATCTATTATTGGTGTTTTAATTTTTATATCTGTTTCCGGTTTCGTCCCAAGATTTACAGTTTGTTCAAAAGATTTGAAAAATTCATGTCTACAATCCGGATAGCCGGAAGAATCTTCATGAACTGCACCAATAAAAATTGCTTTCGCATTTATTATCTCTGCCCAACTAACACAAGCGGATAATATATTAGCATTTCTGAATGGGACATATGATGTTGGAATTTTCGTATTTTCTAAATCAGCCATTGAAACATGCATTGATTTATCAGTTAGTGATGACCCGCCGATCTTTAAAAAATGTGTGAAATCAATTACCATTTTTTTTTCAACTTCAAAAAAATCTGCAATTTTATGAAATGAATCTAATTCCTTTGATTCCGTCTTTTGGCCATAATTAATATGTACTAAAGCTAGGTCGTATTCTTTACTTGCAATAGCAGTTGTTATACAGCTATCTAATCCCCCACTAACAGCGACAACTGCAAGCTCTTTTTGCATCGATAAAATTCCTAATAAAAAATATTTAACAGACAAATATAATGTTTTATAGAGACTTGAGCATCTTTTGTATAAAAATAATTTTACTTATTAGTTGGCATTTCTGATAATATTTTTATTAGTTGTCGGTTCGATATATGGAAATTATTATTACTTAGGCAGAGAGGAAATAAATTATGGAATATTTTGAACTACATCCGGAAAATCCTCAACAAAGATATATTAATAAAGCTGTTGAGACTTTAAGAAAAGGCGGTGTTATTATTTACCCTACTGATACTGTTTATGGATTGGGATGTGATATTTTTAACAGAGAAGCAGTTGAAAGAATATACATGATCAAAAATGAAACGGATACAAAATTATTTAGTTTTCTATGTTCCGATCTAAAAGATATATCCAAGTATGCAAAAGTTTCAGACTATGCATATAAAGCAATGAAAAAATTGATTCCTGGACCGTATACTTTTGTACTTCCAGCAGCAAAAGAAGTACCGAAAAAATTATGGACCAAACGGAAGACCGTTGGCATTAGAATTCCTGAAAACGAAATTGCCAGAACATTAGCATTGGAATTAGGGAATCCCATTATTAGTACTAGTGCAACAACCCGACTTGGTCAAATACTATTTGATCCACAAGAAATAAGATCCGTTTTTAATCTAAGCGTAGATCTTATGCTTTCAATGGGTGCGTTAAAAGGAGTTCCTTCCAGTATAATTGATTTAAGTGGCGAAGAAGCCGAAATAATTAGAGAAGGCTCTGGCGATCTTTCAATCTTTTATTAACAATTGGTTATGGAACCAATATTATAAATTTTTGTATATAACTTTTGAGGATTGTGGACCCTTAACAAAATTTACAAACCTCCCAAAACAACCGATACTTAGTAATTTGATAAATAGGTTCGAAAAATGAAAAAATCGATCTTAGAAATTTATGCTCTTGCTGTTTGCTTTTTGGGAATCATTTCAATTGTTGTATCGTTAGGCATTGGAATCTACAATATCGTTGAAATTATTTATCCTGAATTTGCTGTGGATCAATGGCAGTACGAGCAGCATTCATCAAATGATAAATTCTGGCAAAACCACCCAAAACGATATCCTCCAGAACTAAATGGAAAAGCTTTGCAAAAACCATCTGAAGAAGAACTTACTAAAATGAGAACTGAAAGCTACGACTTAGTAATTAAAAATCAACAAAGAAACAGTATTCAATCTTTAGTTCAATCATTAATCTTTTTGATAATTTCTTCCATATTTTTTGTACTTCATTGGAAATTATTTCGAAAGTCGCAAAAACAGCCTTTAAGTTAACACAAAATAGGTTCCTACAGTAAAATTAGTTTTCATCCCGATGAAAAACTAATGCACTTGCTTGTTGAGACGGCATCATAATAATTTCTGCAATATTTGCATGCTCTGGGCGATTCGCACAAAATACTACTGCCTCAGCAACATCTTCAGCAACTAACGGAATTATTCCTTTATACATATTTTTTGCTTTTTCTTTATCACCAAAAAATCTCACATTACTAAAATTAGTCTCAACAGCTCCAGGATCCACAGTACTTACGCGAATATTTTTATCAATAAGATCAATCCTTAAACTTTTAGTTATTGCATTGACTGCATGTTTTGTAGCACTATACACATGCCCTTTTGGGTAAACTTCATGTCCGGCTGTAGAACCAATATTTATTATATGCCCGCTTTCTCTCTCAACCATTCCAGTTATAATTGCTTTTGAAACATATAGCAATCCCTTAATATTTGTATCAATCATTTCTTCCCAATTGTTTATATCATCTTCATAAAATTTATTCATCCCTTTTGCAAGTCCGGCATTATTTACCAATATATCAATATTCTTCCACTCTTCCGGTAAAGAGTTTACTGCCCATTCAACATCTTTTCTATCTTTTACGTTAAGTTTAATCGAATAGACTTTAACACTAAATTTTTCTTTGATTTCCTCACTAATTTTCTCAATAACATTTACTCTCCTCGCACTTATAATTAAGTTTACTCCTTGCTCTGCCAAAGAAAATGCACAAGCCTTTCCAATACCTGAAGACGCACCGGTAATAAATGCTATTTTTCCTTTTAGTCTATTCATCATAAGCCTCTATATTTATACACAATTGATAGATTTTATTATCAAAAATTAACAAGATAATTACAAAATTTATAAAATTATCAGTAATAATTTTAGCAGGATTCCCTATAAGGTCAATTATTAGTGATGATTTAAATATGCGATATAATTAAGGAATATAATATTGATTTGGAAGATTTTGCAAGACTCATTGTGACTTCTCAAAAGATTTACATCTAATGAAAAGTAACCTTTCTCTTGGATAAAGGGAAAACCAATATCAAGAATAAAAGACCTCACAGCTTTTTATAAAAATTATATTGTTGAAATGTAAAATATTAATAATTATTTTGTTGGAGTTTTTTAATAAACTATTTTTGTTATCAATTCGATAATAATTTTCAAGATAATTCTCAATAAAATTGTGGTCCTCTAATATGGTTCGGAAAATATTTTCTACCATAATACTTTTAATTCTCTTTTCAAATACTAGTCTTTTTTCAAAAACCAGTAAAAATATTGAAGTTTATTTAAAAAATAACAAAGTGACTAATGGAAAGGTCTCAGAAATATTGCCTTGGGGCATACTACTTAAAACCGATCAAACAATAAGTTATAAAATAATATCCAAAATAATTGTATATGATGAATCTATTATTGATAGCCTAGGAAAGCATGTTCAAGAATTGAAATTTACTCATGAAAATAATAAAATAGTAATAGATTTTTCTAATGCTGTTTTTCAAAAATTCTCAATCAAAGATAGTTATATTCTTGAAGATAAATTTTTCATAATTAGTTTAATGAGTAATCGAGCTGAAAATTTTGATTTTAGTTTGTACTTTTCCACAAAAGTATTAAAGAAATTATTATTCCGACTTTCCTATTCTACTGGGAGATATTCGAATAAAATAATATACTCCATAAACGCATACAATATTGGTATTGGGACAAAAATAAAATTTCCCTTTGGGAACTTTATTCCTTCTCTAAACTATGGTGTAAAATCGGTAGCATTTTCCGAGAAGAGATATATTTCTACCGGAATTGCTACAAGACTCAAAGAATCAATATTTATTAATCTAAATTTTAGTAGAAAACTATTTACAGATTCCTACTTTTTTACAATTGGGTCTCGTTATTATTTTAAGAATGTAACAGTAAAGGAATCTAATACAAAATTTGGTTTTGATTTAGGATTAGGAATTATTTTTTAAATAAACTAAAAATTAGTCTCATCATAATTATTTTGAAATATAGACAGTAGTCTAATCTTTAAATTGGAATCCAATTTTTGATTTTTATACTCACTTTCTTTAAACTTTGTGTTCATAAATCTTTTGGTGAACAATGAAAATAAATTCCATTAGCCTGCTATTAGTTTCTATAATTTTTCAATCATGTTCTTTATTTGATATTGACCGAATTGATCTTAATAATATTAGTTGGCTTTTAGGTGATTGGCATTCTGAAGAAGGAGAAAGTATAATTACCGAGAGCTGGATAAAAGTAAGTGAAAATACATTTGAAGGATATGGTGAAACAAGGGACATAAATAGCGGTAGCATTAGTAATTTTGAATCTTTACGCCTTTTGTTTTTGTCTGATGAAATATTTTATTTGGCAAAAGTAAATCATAATGAATTACCGATAGCATTTAAACTAACATCAATAAGTGAGACCTCATTAATTTTTGAAAATAAAGATCATGATTTTCCTACTAAAATTGAATATGTAAAAGTAAGTGAAAATAAAATGGCAGTAATAGTCGGCAATGATGAAAAAGAATTTACAATTAATTTTACAAGAAAATAATAGAACATTAGCAAAAAAATTGAAAGTAACAACCATAATTAGAAACTGGGAAATCGTAAATAAACTTTGTGAATTTGCGAATGAAAAAAATTAATGTCAGAAGAATTAATTAATATCCGTAAATACATATCATCAGATTTAACAAGTTTGTACAAAATATGTTTAGAAACTGGTGATAGCGGAAAGAATGCAACACACATTTATACAGACCCGGATTTACTAGGTCATTTTTATGCTGCACCATATGCTGTATTGGAACCTGAATTGACTTTTATAGCAACGCTGGATGATGTTCCGAGTGGATATATTTTAGGAACCAAAAACTCCGAACAATTTTATCAGAGATGTGAAACAGATTGGTTCCCGGAATTAAGGAAAAGATATAAACTAAAAAACGCTAATGATAGTTCACCCGATTCTAATATCATAAAAGCAATACATAATGGACATGTTTTGAAGCCTGAACTTGTAAATTATCCTGCACATTTACATATAGACTTATTGCCTAATACTCAGGGAAAGGGATTAGGAAGAAAAATGATTAATACCTTCATAGAAGAATTAAGAAGTTTGAAAGTAAGTGCAGTTCATCTTGAAGTTGGGAAAAAGAATTTGGGAGCCATAGCATTTTACAAGCATATGGGGTTTCATGAAATTATTGAATATGAATACTCCATCGCATACGGGCTGCAACTCAGTTAGTAGATAAATTTATATCTTTTTATTATTGTATCTTTTTCTCTCGTTCGGATCAAGAAATAATTTTCTCATCCTTATAGATTTTGGCGTAACCTCAACCAACTCATCATCTTTTATATATTCCAGACATTCTTCAAGAGTGAATTTCACCGCGGGAGCAATTTTAGCTGCTTTATCCGAACCAGCTGCTCTCATATTTGTTAGTTTTTTCCCTCTCTGTACATGAACTTCAATGTCATTATCCTTATTATATTCACCTATAACCTGTCCTTGATAAACAATATCTCCCGGATCAATAAAAAACTTGCCTCTATCCTGCAATGAGTTTATGGCGTATGCAGTTGATTGTCCCTCATGCATGGAAATTAAAACGCCGGCTTGTCTTTGAGTAATAGAACCTTTAAAATATTCATATTGATAAAAACGGTGGTGCATAATTCCTTCACCTGCAGTCATAGTTAAAACTCTATTCCGCAATCCCATCAAACCTCTAGAAGGAATATGAAATTCAAGTTTACTTAAACTTCCCTTTTGTTCCATTTTTACCAATTCACCTTTTTTCTGTCCAACTAACTCAATTACTTTTCCAGAAGATTCTGTAGGAACATCAATCACTAAAATTTCGATAGGTTCTGCTTTTTTCCCATCTATTTCTTTGTATATAACTTTTGGTGCACCAATCGCAAGTTCATATCCTTCCCTTCTCATATTTTCAATTAATATGGATAGATGTAATATTCCTCTTCCCGAAACTTTTAAAGTATCCGGTGAACCTGTTTCTTCAACCTGTAAAGCAACATTTTGTTTTAATTCTTTTTGTAACCTATCATGCAAATGTCTTGAGGTTACATACTTTCCTTCTTTTCCATAAAATGGAGAAGTGTTAACTGTAAAATTCATGCTAATTGTAGGTTCATCAATTGCAATTATAGGCAAAGGTTCTGGATTTTCACTATCGGCAATGGTATCACCAATGTCTATGTCTTCAATTCCAACAATCGCACAAATATCCCCGGCCAATACATCAGTTGTTTCTTGTCGTTCCAGACCTTCAAAAACAAAAAGCTGTTTAATTGCAGCTTTATGAATTGTACCATTTCTTTTTATGACACTCAATGAATCATTTTTATTGAGCATCCCTCTAAACACTCTGCCAATACCAATTCTTCCGACATAATCACTATAGTCCAAGGTTGTAACTTGCATTTGAACAGTTCCATCCTCAAATACCGGTTGAGGAATATTTTCTATAATAGAATCAAGAAGTGGAGTTAAATCTTTTCTCTCATCTTCTAAATCTTTAACACCCCATCCACTGCGTCCACTTGCATATATAACCGGAAAATCAAGTTGATCTTCATCGGCATCTAAATCAATAAATAAATCATAACATTCATCTAAAACTTCTTCTGGTCTATTATCAGGTCTATCTACTTTATTTATTACTACTATAGGTTTTAAATGTAAATGAAGTGCTTTTTCAAGAACAAATCTGGTTTGAGGCATTGGGCCTTCAAAAGAATCGACTAACAATAAAACTCCATCGGCCATTTTTAGTACGCGTTCAACTTCCCCACCAAAATCGGAGTGACCAGGTGTATCAATTAAATTTATTTTAACATCTTTATATGGAATGCTAATATTTTTAGACAAAATTGTAATGCCTCTTTCTCTCTCTAAATCATTCGAGTCTAAAAACTGCTCTTGTACAACTTGATTCTGTCTAAATATATTACTCTGTTTAAGTAACTGATCTATTAAAGTTGTTTTACCATGATCGACATGTGCAATTATTGCAATGTTTCTTATTTGTGTCAAAAAATCACCTAATTTTAACTAAAAAAAATGCCCTTTATCTGCAGATAAAAGGCAAAATCGTTTTAATTTCGGCTGTAATTGTAAACAAAATAAACCATTTATCCAAATATATCCAAATACTATGTTTTTATTACTTACCTTTGTTTTTTAGTTATTTAACAAAAAGGAAACTACCAAAAATCTATTATGATGACATTTAGTGAGTTAGGAACGGAAAAAAATATTATTAAAGCAATAGAAGAAATTGGATTTCAGAATCCAATGCCGGTACAAGAAGAAGTAATTCCACATTTACTGGAAACATATCCTAAAGATATAGTCGCTTTAGCTCAAACAGGAACCGGGAAAACTGCAGCTTTTGGAATACCTCTTATTCAAAAATCAAAGGGAAAACCAAATAGAATAAAGTATCTTATTTTAAGTCCAACTAGAGAATTATGCTTACAAATAGCTGATGATTTAAAAGATATAGCAAAATATAATGATAAAGTAAAAGTTACTGCTGTTTTCGGTGGGTCGAGTATAGATAAGCAAATTACAACATTAAAAAAAGGTGTGCATATTGTTTCTGCAACACCAGGTAGATTGGTTGATTTAATCAATCGTGGAAAAATTGATATATCGCAGGTTGAAACGGTTGTTTTAGATGAAGCTGACGAAATGTTAAATATGGGTTTTAAGGAAGAACTGGATGCAATTATTGAGCAAACTCCTAAGGATAGAAATACTCTGCTATTTTCTGCAACAATGCCTAAAGAAGTTTTAGCAATTTCTAAGAAATATTTAAAAAAACCAATTGAAATAACAATTGGGAAAAGAAATACAGGTGCAGAAAATGTAAGTCACGAAGCTTTTTTTGTACATGCCAGAGATAGATATTTAGCGCTAAAAAGAATTGTCGATTTTCATCCGGAGATTTATGGCATTGTATTTTGCAGAACAAGAAAGGAAACGCAGGAAATAGCTGAAAAGTTAATTAGTGATGGGTATAATGCAGATTCTCTTCATGGTGATCTTTCACAAGCTCAGCGTGATGCGGTAATGAATAAATTTCGTATTAAACACGTAAAACTTCTTGTAGCAACTGATGTTGCAGCTCGCGGATTAGATGTTAATGATCTGACTCATGTGATTAATTATAATTTACCGGATGAGTTAGAAATATATACCCATAGGAGCGGTAGAACCGGTAGAGCGGGTAAATCCGGTAGTTCTATAGTTATCGCAAATTTGAGAGAAAAAAATAAAATTAAGCTAATTGAAAAACAGCTCGGGAAGTCTTTTTCATATATGACTGTTCCTTCCGGTAAAGAAGTGTGCGAAAAGCAGTTATTTCATTTGATAGATAGGATGGAAAAGGTTACTGTAGATCATACTCAAATTGATTCTTTTTTGCCACAGATAATGAAAAAACTTGAGTGGTTAGATAGGGAAGAATTAATTAAAAAATTTGTATCGGTTGAGTTTAATAGATTTGTTGAATACTATAAAAACTTACCGGACTTGAATAAGCCTGATACTAAAAGAAAATCCGAAAGTAGAGGGAGAACATCAGAAAATATGACAAGGTTTTTCTTAAACCTTGGCAAAACCGACGATTTAAAACCAACTCTTGTTATTGGATTAATTAAAGATCATTCCGGTTCAAAAGATATTGAAATTGGCGAAATCGATATAAAACAGAATTTTTCTTTCTTTGAAACCGAAACAACTTATAAAGATGACTTGATGCAAAATATTAATGGCAGTGATTTTAACGGACGTAAAATCGTATTGGAAATTGCATCTTCAAAACCAGAAAAAAGTAAAGAATCCAAAGGTAGTAAAAAATCATTTAGAAATAGAAGGTCTAAAAAAGATTGGAATAACACTTCCACAAATTCTAGAAAAAGACCTAGAAAAAGAAAATAGTTAACTTTTTTTCTTCTTTTTAGGTTTAAATCCTATTCTATGAAAGGGATTTACAACACTTGATGCAATATTAATTAAATGAGCATTAATTCTTTTTAACTGCCTAATATAAAGTGCAATTGCAACTGCACTACCTGACTTTAGTGAAGTATCTTCATTTTTCATTAATCGCATTAGAAGCTCATCACTTAATTTGCTAACCCATTTATACTCTTTCATAATATTTCTGCCAAGTTCTTCATCAGAATTTTTAAACGTCTCTATTGTTTTAGCAAAATTATCAGTAACTGCATTTTCTATTTCGGCAATTTTTTCATCAAACAGTTCGGAAGTTAATCTTTCCGGATGGCCTTGTGTTACCTCAATTATATTTTTCGTTAAATCACCAATTCGTTCCAAATCAATAACTATACTAACCAAAACTAAATCAGACGACAAAGCATCGGTACCAGCCATATTTAGATGATTAAAAACATCTTTTCTAACCTCTCTCTGAAATTTATTTACAATAATATCTTGGTCATTTATATCTATATCAATTTGATTGGAATCAGTATGACGAAGAACATTTTTTGCTTCTAAAAACATCTGGTTTGTCAAATCCAACATTTCAAATGATCTATTATACGCTCTATCCAAAAGACTATCGCTCTTAAAAACTGATATTAATTCTTTTATCATTTTATCCTCAACTAAATAAATAAACAAAAATAACAGGTATTATGAAAAATGTAATTACAACGTAAGCAACAGGTATAATTTTACTTTTTACTGAATAATCTGCAAATAATTCAGCCATTTTTATGGGAACTTGCTTAAATGGAAACCAAACTATAATCCCAGCAATATTAAATATTAAATGTGAAAATGAAACAGTTACCGCCGCTATATTACCTGTAACCAATGCTGCTAAAATTGCAGTAATTGTTGTTCCAATATTGGACCCAACCGTATACGGGAATATTTGGCGCAATGTTAATAATCCTGCACCTGCCATTGGTACAACCAGCGAGGTTGTAATCGAGCTGCTCTGAACAAGCACAGTAAGAAAAATTCCAACAATAAAAGCCCTTAAAGCATTTTTAAACAACACTTTATCAAATAATGCTTTTGCCTTATCTATTACCATTGACTTTAACGCATCGACCATGAATTTAAGAGCAGCAAATAAAAATATAAGCGCTATAATTACAATGATCCAAGCTAGAACATTTTTATTTTCAACTATACTACCTATGTTAATTTCAATGTATTTGGCTACCGGTTTTGTAATTGCTTTAACAGGACTTAAAAACTTTAATCCGCCAACTCCTTCGAATAAAGTTTTCATTTCTGTAGCAAGTATTCCTAAAAAATTTGTAGCCAACTGGAGTGGAAACAGAACAATAACGGAAAGTATATTAAAAAAATCATGAACAGTTGCAGCTGCAAAAGCCCGCTTAAATTCATTATCCCTTCTAATTTGCGGTAGAGAAGCAATAGTATTTGTAATTGAAGTTCCAATATTTGCTCCCATTATTATGGGAATTGCTAACTCAATTGCTTTGGTAGGATCCGTACCCAATGCTCCTCCGGCAACCATAGCAACAACCATTGAAGTAGTTGAAGACGAACTCTGAATAATTGAGGTTGCAAGAATTCCTATAAAGAGTCCTACAAAAGGATTTGTCGTCGTCTCAATTAAAGCTTGGGATAATCCCTTCCCAAACATTTTCATTCCGTCGCCCATTAATTGAAGACTAAGAAAAAACAGATATAAAAAGAACAATAATTTTAGGATCGAATAGGTATTCGTTTCCCTAAACGAATTAAAAGATTTTAATTCCATTTTCCCCTGTTAGACTATAAAAACACAATAGAATTTAAATTTAATAAATATTTCTTAAATAAGAATAATTTTTCTTTTTTCCTTCATCTTTCAGCAAAAATAATTATTTTACACTAACAAATAATACCATTCATACTTTTAATTTAGCTTTGAGAAAGGACGAAAAAATAGGTGTAGCCGAAAAATTAATCTGTTATCATTGTGGAGAAGAATGTAATGATAAAGAAATCAATATCGGTGATAAATTATTTTGCTGTAATGGTTGCAAAACAGTTTATGAAATTTTAGATACAAATAATTTATGTACCTATTATAATATTGATGAAAATCCCGGACTTAGTAAAAGAGATGAGATAAAGAAAAATTTTGATTTTTTGGAAGATAATGAACTAATTGAACGACTAATTGATTTTACTGATGGCAAAATAACCACTGTTACTTTTAGCATACCCCAAACACACTGTAGCTCTTGTATCTGGATTTTAGAAAATTTATACAAATTGGATGAGGGCATTATTTCATCTGAAGCAAATTTCCTAAAAAAAATAGTATCAATAAAGTTTGACGAAGCAAAGACCTCGATAAAAAGTATAGTAATCTTATTAGACTCCATTGGTTATGAACCTGATTTAAGCCTTGCTGAAAAAGAATTTGAAAAATCGAGTTTAATTAATAAAAAATTATGGTATAAAATTGGAGTTGCCGGTTTTGCTGCCGGAAATATAATGCTTTTTAGTTTCCCGGAATATCTATCTTTGAATGAATTAGGGAATGATGAAATAAAACCTGTTTTTAGTTATTTAAATATCCTCTTTTCTCTCCCTGTTTTTTTCTACAGTGCGAGTGATTATTTTATTTCTGCATATAAGGGCTTAAGGGAAAAAATAGTAAATGTAGATGTTCCTATTTCCTTAGGTATTGTTGTTTTATTTACACGGAGTCTATATGAAATATTTTCCCAAACAGGAAGTGGGTATTTAGACTCTATGACTGCGCTTGTATTTTTCTTAATAATTGGGAAAATGTTTCAAAATAAAACTTATGCCACATTAAATTTTGAACGAAACTATAAATCATATTTCCCAATTGCAGTAACGCTTATAAAAAACAAAATTGAAACAACTAAACCTGTAGAAAAGTTAGAAGTTGGAGATAGAATCCTAATTAAAAATGGCGAACTCCTTCCAGCAGATTCCATATTAATCAATGGTTTAGCTTTTATTGATTATAGTTTTGTTACCGGAGAATCAAATCCTGTAGAAAAAATTAATGGTGACTTAATATATGCCGGAGGCAGGCAAGTAGGTAGTGCAATTGAGGTTGAAACAGTTAAAGACGTATCACAAAGTTATCTTACAAGGTTGTGGAACAATCAAGCATTTGAAAATAAAGATGATAGCAAAATAGATGTATTTGTAAATATCATAAGCAAATATTTCACTATAGTTGTATTATTAATTGCATTTTCTGCAGCTTTCTACTGGTTCCGAGCAGATAGTAGCTTGGCATTTAATGCGCTAACCGCTGTTCTTATAATTGCCTGTCCATGCGCGTTAGCCTTATCAACTCCGTTTGCTTTAGGAAGCAGCATGAGAATTTTTGGTAGGAATAAATTTTACATAAAAAGTACTCATATTATTGAAAAACTATCATCAATTACTTCAATTGTATTTGATAAGACTGGAACGATAACAGAAACTCAAAGTGCAAATATTTCATTTAATGGAGAGGAATTATCAAAATATGAATCTCAACTTGTAAAATCACTAGTGAGAAGTTCTTCTCATCCATTGAGTAAAAAAATTTTCAATTTATTTGATAGTAATAAATTGTTTGACATAATTGATTATAAAGAAATTCCCGGGCAGGGAATTTCGGCAATAATAGCCGGAAAAAAGATTCAAATTGGCTCTCGTGTTTATGTAACTAATAATTCGAATAAAGACGAAAATACACTCAGTACAAAAGTTTTTCTCTCAATAGATAATACTGTAAGAGGATTTTTTACAATTAGTAATTCTTATCGCCCGAATCTTAAGAAAGTTATTTCATCACTTAAAAGTGTCTACAAGTTATCAATATTATCAGGTGATACGGATAATGAAAAGAATAATTTACAGAATTATTTTGATGCAAATACTAAAATGAAATTTAATCAAACTCCTTTTGATAAGCTTAATTTTGTAGAACAACTACAAAAAGTGAATGAAAAAGTTTTAATGGTTGGAGATGGTTTGAATGATGCAGGGGCCCTAAGAAAAAGTAATGTAGGAATTTCAATAGCGGAAAATGTCAATAATTTTTCACCTGCCTGTGATGGAATTCTTGATGCGAAATCATTTAACAAATTAAATACATTTATTAAGTTTTCGAAAACGAGTAAAAATATTATTATCTTGAGCTTTATTATTTCATTCATCTATAATATTATTGGATTGAGCTTTGCTGTTCAAGGAACACTTTCCCCAGTTATATCAGCTATCTTAATGCCTCTAAGCTCAATATCCGTAGTTGCATTTTCAACCATTACAACTAATATGATTGCGAAAAGGAAAGGATTGTTATAATGTCGGTAATTTTTGTTTTAATTGGTTTTAGTTCGTTCGTAGCAATTATGTTCCTGGCTGCATACATCTGGGCAGTAAAGACCGGACAATATGATGATAACTATACCCCCTCGATTAGAATATTGTTTGATAGTGAAGTTAAAAAAGAAAGTTCGAAGAGTAATTCTTGATACTATAACGTAGATTACTAATATAATCAAATAAGGAGCACCATTTATGAATGTTGAAAAGTTCAATTACGATAACCAGATTGTAAAGCTATTTTTAATAGCTACAGTTGTCTGGGGAATTGTTGGACTATTAGTTGGAGTGCTGATTGCAACTCAACTTTATATTCCAGAATTAAACTTCGGATTGTCTTTCACTACATTTGGACGTTTAAGACCTCTGCATACAAATGCCGCTATTTTCGCTTTTGTAGGAAATGCAATTTACACGGGAGTCTACTATTCATTACAAAGAATAGCAAAAGCCAGAATGTTTAGTGATGTATTAAGTAAAATCAATTTTTGGGGATGGCAATTAATTATTGTTTTAGCAGCAGTAACCCTGCTAGGTGGTTTTTCAACCGGTAAAGAATATGCCGAATTAGAGTGGCCGATTGATATTTTAATTGCCGTAGTTTGGGTTGTATTTGGTATAAATATGATTGGAACTTTGATTAAGAGAAGAGAAAAACATATTTATGTTGCCGCATGGTTTTACATTTCAACATTTGTTACGGTTGCAGTATTACATATCGGAAATTCAATAGAAATTCCGGTATCGTTTTTGAAAAGTTATCCGGTTTATGCTGGAATTCAAGATGCCTTAGTTCAATGGTGGTACGGGCATAATGCTGTGGCTTTCTTCCTTACCACACCATTTTTAGGATTGATGTATTACTTTTTACCTAAAGCAGCAAATAGACCAATATTTTCTTATAAATTATCAATTCTTCATTTTTGGACTTTAATATTTATTTACATTTGGGCAGGGCCTCATCACCTACTCTACTCTGCTGTTCCAAATTGGGCACAATCATTGGGAACTGTTTTCTCAATTATGTTATGGATGCCGTCTTGGGGAGGAATGCTCAACGGGCTATTAACTTTAAGGGGAGCTTGGGATAGAGTAAGAGATAATCCTGTTCTTAAATTCTTTGTTATCGGCGTTACTGCATATGGAATGTCAACTTTTGAAGGCCCAATGTTGTCTCTTAAAAGTGTAAATGCCTTAGCTCATTTTACCGATTGGATTCCGGCTCATGTTCATGTCGGAACCTTAGGTTGGAACGGATTTATGACATTTGGAATGCTTTATTGGTTAGTTCCCAAAATGTGGAAAACAGAATTATATTCGAAAAAATTAGCTAATGTTCATTTTTGGATAGGAACTTTAGGAATAGTTGTTTGGGTTATACCAATGTGGTGGGCTGGAATAACACAAGCTCTAATGTGGAAAGAATTTACTCCATTGGGTTTATTAAAATATTCCAATTTTTTAGAGACAGTATTGCAAATTGTTCCAATGTATATTATTAGATCTTTAGGAGGCCTACTTTATTTAACTGGTCTTTTAATAGCTGCCTACAATATATTTAAAACAATGGCTCAAGGCTCATTTGAAGCGAATGAGGCAGCGGAAGCAGCTCCGCGAGGATCTATTACAGAAAAACTAAAATATGGAATGATTCATAGGTATCTGGAATCCAAAACATTATTATTTACAGCATTAGCGTTTTTAGCAATACTCCTAGGCGGATTAGTTGAAATTATCCCAACCTATTTAGTAAAGTCAAATGTACCAACAATAGCATCAGTACGTCCATATACTCCTTTAGAATTGGAAGGAAGGGACCTTTATATTAAAGAAGCTTGTAATAGCTGCCACTCTCAATTAGTAAGACCATTTAGATCTGAGGTTGAGAGGTACGGTGAATATTCCAAAGCAGGTGAATTCGTTTATGATCATCCGTTTTTGTGGGGATCAAAAAGAACAGGACCGGACTTACATCGTATCGGTGGTAAATATTCCAACATGTGGCATTATCTGCATATGGAAAATCCAAGGTCTATGTCACCAGGTTCACTCATGCCTCCATATCCTTGGCTGATAGAGAATCAATTGGATCTTTCAAGCCTTAAATCTAAAATTTCTGCAATGAGAACAATTGGTGTCCCCTACGAAGAGGGTTATGAAGAAATTGCTGAAGCAGAATTAAATGAACAAGCACAAAAAATTGCTGCAGATTTATTGGATAGTGGTATTCTTATAGATTCAGATAAAGAAATTATCGCACTAATCGCTTATCTCCAGCGACTGGGTACTGATATTAAAATTGATGTAGCAGAAAATAAATAGGTATTAAATGAAATTTTCTAATTATTTATCGTCCATTGAAAATGTTGCTATCTATCCAATAATAACCTTAATACTGTTCTTTTCTGTTTTTGTTGGAGCGTTAATTTGGATTTATACAAGAGATAAAGAGTATATCTCAGAATTAGAAAATATCCCTTTAGATAATGATAATTTTAATAAAAATGCAGAGAATGAAAATGAAAGTAATTAATAAATTTAGAGTAATTGCTATAGCTTTTCTATTATTCATTCTAAGTTCACCTTTGTTCGCTGAAACTGGCGCTGAATCGGGGGGAGGACTAGAATCTATTATAAAAATTATGGTAGCAGTTACGGCATTTTTAGTTGCAGTAATCATGTGGCTTGTTCTAGTTTATTCTGAAAAAAGTGAAGCAGCTGAACAGTCTGGATTTAGTAAGCTGCTGCAAACTTTAACTCAAAGACCTTCTGTTGATGATGAACAAAAATTACTATTGGATCATGACTTTGACGGAATAAAAGAATTAAATAATAAAATTCCACCGTGGTTTATGGCAATCTTTTATGCTACTATGATCTGGGCTGTTATTTACATGGTTGATTTCCATGTTTTAGGAAGTGGAAACGTTCAAGAAGATGAGTATGCAGAAGAAGTACAAATTGCTGAAATGGAAAGAGAAATCCTTAATAGAAGTGGTTCATTAGTTAATGAAGAAACTGTTGTAGTCCTTAAGGATGATATCGCTATAGCAAGCGGTAAAGAAATTTTCGTTAAAAATTGTGCTGCTTGCCATGGTATGGGCGGCGAAGGTCTGGTAGGTCCGAATTTTACCGATGACTATTGGATTCATGGTGGAGGTATTAAAAATGTTTTCAAGATCGTTAAATACGGTGTGCCTCAAAAAGGAATGATAAGTTGGCAAACTCAATTAGATCCAACCCAAATGCAAGAAGTTTCCAGTTACATTCTTTCATTAAGAGGAACAACTCCTCCAAATCAAAAAGGGCCGGAAGGGAAAAAGTGGGATTCTTCATTGGAAGAAGATGCTTCTGCTGGAGATATGAGTGATAAAGGCGTTGGACCGGTACAAAATGTTGAATTAGGAGAAATTGATCCTGCTCTTGTAAAAACGGGTGAAGAAACCTTTATTACAAAATGTTCGGCATGTCATAAAATCGAAAAGCGGTTTGTAGGACCAGCCCTAAAGGGTGTAACTCAAAGAAGATCACCTGAATGGATTATGAATATGATTCTTGATCCGGATAAGATGGTGAAAGAAAACCCAACAGCCAAACAACTTTTGGCTGAATACTTATCCCCAATGGCAAATCAAAGTCTTACACAAGATGAGGCTAGAGCTATTCTAGAGTATTTTAGAACTCAAAATTAAGTAGATTCAAAACGCGGGTAAAAATATTTTTACCCGCTATTCATTTCATTCATCAAAATTAATTTTTGTTAACTTTCTATATTCATATATTAATTTTACTTGTTAATCAGAATAATTATTCTTAGTTTATAAACGTATATGATTTTTGATTTAAGAGCTAATATTAATTTTTAAGATAAAAAACTCTTTTACACAATTTATATTAACTAGCTAAATAATAACTCACAAAATAGAGGTAACAAGAATGAAAAAAATAATTGCGATTTTTATCCTATTGTTTTTCTTTATTGGTTGTACCGCTGAAAATACTCACAATAATAGTGGTAGTACTACAGATAATTTTGAAGGCAATACACCTCTTGGTCAAGCTTCAGTACAAGATGATGTATCAGCAAAAAATATTCTTCAGGTTGCTATTGGATCAAAGGATCATTCCACACTTGTTGCAGCAGTACAAGCCGCGAATATTGAACATGTTCTGGTAAATGCGGGACCACTAACAGTATTTGCTCCTGTTAACGCGGCCTTTGATGCACTGCCCGAAGGAACTGTTGATAATCTCTTAAAAGCTGAAAACAAAGGAAAACTTGCTGAGATTTTATCTCGTCATGCTGCACCAGGTTCATTTAATACAAAAGGATTACTAAAAGAAGCAAAAAAAGGAAGGAAAATTTATACTGCGACCGGCGACTACCTTGAAGTAAAAGTTGAGGGGGAAGATATTTTTGTTGCCGGTGCTAAGGTACTTGCATCGGTTCAAACATCAAATGGAATAATTAATGTTGTTGACAAGGTAATTTTGCCAGCTAAATAAAATCAAAAATTAATTAAGTGAGGGTTAACAAATGAAATCAATTTCAAAAATTTTTATTCCAATTGCCATCCTTTTATTGGTATTTACGTTTGCAGGATGTGGTGGTAATGGTGGTTCTAATGGTAGCGCACTTAACAAAAGTGCAGCAGAAAAGGTTTTTGTCGCACCAGGTGAACATGATGAATTTTATGCTTTTATTTCTGGTGGATTTAGCGGACAGCTAGCTGTTCATGGATTACCTTCAGGCAGACTTTTTAAAGTAATACCGGTTTTTTCTGTTGATGGAGAAAAAGCCTACGGATTTAACGAGGAAACAAAACCTATGCTAGAAACATCTTATGGTTTTGTTCCTTGGGATGACTCCCATCATCCCGACTTATCACAAACTAATGGTGAAGTAGATGGAAGATGGTGTTTTATTAATGCAAATAATACACCTAGAATTGCAAGAATAAGCCTAAAAACATTCGAAACTGAAGAAATTATTGAAATCCCAAATAGTGCTGGTAATCATAGTTCTTCTTTTGTAACTGAAAATACCGAATATATCGTTGCAGGAACAAGGTTTAGTATCCCATTTCCCCAAAGAGATATGCCAATTGAAGATTATAAAGGTAATTTTAAAGGTGCTGTCTCATTTATCGCAGTAGATCAACAAACCGGTCATTTCAATTTAGATTTTCAAATTATGATGCCAGGTTTCAACTATGATTTAGCTCATCCAGGTAGAGGCAAATCTCATGGCTGGATGTTCTTCTCAACGTATAACTCTGAAGAAGCAAGCACATTATTAGAAGTTAATGCATCACAAAATGATAAAGATTTTATTGCAGCAATTAATTGGAAAAAAGCTCAAGAGTATATTGCAGCAGGTAAATTTAAAACCGTTAAAACGAACTATGCCCATAATATATATGATGAATCTACGCATATGGCAACTTCGAAAATGGTAAAAGAAGTGAAAATTTTAGATCCTACAGAATTACCCGGCTTGGTTTATTTACTTCCGACACCTAAATCTCCACATGGGTGTGATGTTGATCCATCAGGAGAATATATTATTGGTAGTGGAAAACTTGCTGCTGCACTTACAGCACACTCTTTTACAAAGATGCTAAAGGCTATCGAAGAAGAAAAATTTGATGGCGATGCATATGGTATTCCAATATTAGAATTTGACGCTGTAAATGCAGGTACTGTTGTTCAACCAGGATTAGGCCCATTACATACGGAATTTGATGGTAAAGGCTATGCATACACTACTTTCTTTATCTCTTCGGAAGTTGTAAAATGGCAACTTGGAACATGGAAAGTAATTGATAGAAAACCAACTTATTACTCTGTAGGTCACTTAATGATTCCAGGTGGTAATTCACAAAAACCATTTGGTAAATATTTGCTCGCTATGAATAAAATCACCAAGGATCGTTATTTACCAACCGGCCCGGAAGTTTGTCAATCAGCTCAGTTGTATGATATTAGCGGGGAAAAAATGGAGTTATTGTTAGACTTCCCAACTATTGGCGAACCTCACTATGCTGCAGGTTGTCCCGCTGATTTAATAAAACCTAATTCTCAAAAGATTTATAGACTTGAAGAAAATAATCATCCTTACGTAACCAAAGCAGAAAAAGATGTAAAAGTTGTTCGTAAAGGTAAAGATGTTCATATTTATATGACGATGATTAGAAGTCACTTTGCACCGGATAACATTGAGGGAATTAAGGTTGGCGATAAAGTCTATTTCCATGTAACAAACCTAGAGCAAGATTATGATGTACCACATGGAATTGCCATGATTGGGGCTAATACGTCAGAGTTACTAATTATGCCAGGACAAACAGAGACCTTTATTTGGGAACCTAAAAGAGAAGGTGTATGGCCATTTTACTGTACAGATTTTTGTTCTGCTCTTCACCAGGAAATGCAAGGATATATTAGAGTATCTGCAAGAAATGCTAATCGACCTTTAAAATGGTCATTAGATGGTGAATAATAATATATATATTTTTAAGAGTTAACTTTAGTTATTCATAAGGATATAGTAGTTTAGTACTACTATATCCTTTTTTTAATTATCGAGAATAAAATGAAATTACCAAAATTTTTAATGATTATTGGTGCATTATTGCCGTTGCTACTATTTGTATTTCCAATGTGGAACATATCACTTCAGGCCCCTCAATATCCTATCCCATTAGGGATAAACATTTTTATTGATCACATTGGTGAAGAACAAGAAGGTGATATCCAAAATTTTGATTTAATGAACCATTATGTAGGTATGGCAAAATTACCTACTAACTTGAAAGAGTTCGAAATTTTTCCAATTGTAATTGTTTCAATTTCTGTATTAGGACTAATTTTTGGATTTATCGGGAAAAGATCTTTATTTATGATATGGTTTGTAATTATGGTTATATTAGGTTCAGCCGGAATATACGATTTCTATTTGTGGTTATATGATTACGGACACAATCTTGATCCACGGGCTGCAATACAAATTTTGGATTCGTATCAACCGCCAATTTTAGGAACTAAAGAAATTCTTAATTTTACAGTAAGATCATATCCATCTTTAGGTGCTATATTGCTCGGAATTGGAATTTTATTAGCTCCAACAGCATACTACGTATCATTAAAAGCAGAAAGGAAAGCAGCTAATTGAAGTCATTAATATTGCTAATACTGACAACTATTTTTTTAATATCGTGCAACATTGAGCATAGCCCTATTAAATATGGTAAAGATGCATGTAATTTTTGCAAGATGAATATTGTTGATAATCAGCATGCGGCTGAAATTGTAACCAAAAAGGGCAAACCTTTCAAATATGATGCAATTGAATGTATGGTTGAAGAATTAAAAGAAAGAGACGAAAAAGAAATTACACTTTTTTTGATTACAGATTATTCGGCACCGGGGAAATTAGTTGATGCAAGAACAGCAACATATTTAATTAGTGAAAACATCCCCAGCCCTATGGGAGCTAATCTAAGTGGTTTTGAATTGAGTAAAAATGCAACTGAGTTTATGAATAAAAATGGGGGGAAGTTATATACTTGGACTGAGTTGAAAGGCTTATTTTGATTAGATTGATTCCACAAAAAGTAACCTGGGAAATTGAAAAAAAATTTAGTGTTAGTTCAAATTCCCTCTCATTATTTCATAAGATTATTGTATTCCTATTTGTAATTATAATAATTAATTCAAATTTATATCCAAGTAACTTACGAGTTGGGGATGGGAAAAAATTCTCATCAATTCAAACTGCAATTAATTCTGCAAATATTGGGGATACAATAGTTGTATTTCCGGGCATTTATAAAGAAAACAATATAAAAGTAAAATTTCCGCTTACTTTTATTGGGATAGAAAAACCAATTATTGATGGTGAAGAAAAAGGTTATATTTTTGACGTCTCTAATGTTGATAGTTTTTCTATAAGTGGATTCGAACTTAACAACGTTGGAAAAAGTTATACTCATGATTATTCCGCTCTACATCTATTCAAAGTCAAAAAATTTAGAATAACCAATAATATTTTAAATAACCCATTTTTTGCTTTACATATTGAAAAATCTAAAAATGGTTTAATTAGTGATAATGTAATAAATGGTAACGCAGTTGATGAAATTAGTTCTGGAAATGGTATTCACCTATGGCATTCATCAAAAGTAGAGGTAATTAATAACAAAATTTATAATATGCGTGACGGTATTTATTTTGAATTTGTTAAACATAGCATTGTAAAAGATAATGAGAGCAAATTTAATTTAAGGTATGGGCTGCACTTTATGTTTTCTAATGACGATAAATATGAGAATAATTTATTCGAAAATAATGGCGCCGGTGTTGCAGTTATGTTCTCAAAATATATTTTTATGCGAAATAATACTTTTAGATTAAACTGGGGTACAGCTTCGTACGGATTATTATTAAAAGAGATTTATGACGCTGATATAATTAATAATGTTTTCGAACAAAATACAATTGCCGTAAACGCAGAAGGCTCTAATAGAGTTAATTATGAAAAAAATACTTTTGATAATAATGGTTGGGCAATAAGATTTTTAGGTGCATGTTATGGTAATAAACTCTTATTCAATAATTTTATGCATAATGCTTTCGATATTTCTTATAATGGAAGAATTAATGGAAATTTATTCGATAGAAATTATTGGAGCGAATATACGGGATATGATTTAAACAAGGACGGAATAGGTGATATTCCATATAGACCAGTTAAACTTTTTTCTTATATTGTTAATAGAACACCGGAAACAATCATTCTACTAAGAAGCTTGTTTGTTGATATTATAAATTTTTCAGAAAAGGTTTCGCCCATTTTTACACCGGACAACTTAAAAGATTTTAATCCATTAATGAAACCAAACTATGATTAAAATTACTAACCTCCATAAACAATTTGGAAAATTAAAAGTACTTGATGGATTGAATTTATCTTTTGAAAAAGGTGGAATTCATACAATATTGGGACCTAATGGATCCGGCAAAACTACACTTATTAAATCAATTCTTGGATTGGTTATACCGAATAGCGGATCAATTGAAATAAACGAAAAACAAATTTTAGGGTTGTGGGAATATAGAAACGAAATATCCTATATGCCGCAAATTGCTCATTTTCCACAAAACTTAAAAGTGATAGAATTATTTAATATGATTAAGGATCTTAGATCAGGAGCCAATAATGAAGAAAAATTGGTTTCCGGATTTAAACTTGAACCATTTTTAGATAAAAAACTGGGTAATTTATCCGGGGGAACTAGTCAAAAAGTTAATATCGCAATTACCTTTATGTTCAATTCACCATTAATGATCTTGGATGAACCAACAACCGGCTTAGACCCAGTCGCTTTATTACACTTGAAAAACTTAATCCAAGAAGAGAAAGAAATTGGAAAAACAATTCTAATATCAACACATATAATGAGTTTAGTAGAAGAAATTGCCGATGAAATTGTTTTTTTACTGGAAGGGAAAATCTATTTTCAGGGAACCGTAAATGAATTAAAAGAAAAGACGCTTCAAAACGATTTGGAAAACGCAATTGCAAGTATATTAAGAGAAAATAATGTTTAAAATTTTAAAATATGGTTTCTTCGATTTAATAAGGAGTAGATGGAGTTATATTTATTTCCTGTTTTATCTATCATTAGGATTTATATTACTTTTCTTAAACCAAGATGTTTCAAAAGCTGTAATTACATTACTAAATATTATTATTGTATTAACACCTTTAATAGGAACACTTTTCGGGGTAATGTACTATTACAATTCGAGAGAATTTATTGAATTATTACTCTCTCAACCTATAAAGAGAAAAAATATTTTTTTAGGGCAATATTTTGGAATAAGCCTTTCACTATCTCTTAGTTTAGTAATTGGATTGGGTATACCTTTTGTAGCCTATGGAATTTTTGGTTCAACAGAAATTTTTAATTTTTTCTCCCTTCTTCTAATTGGAGCAATTTTAACCTTTAATTTTGTTGCATTAGCATATATTTTAGCTCTTTTATTCGAAGATAGAATAAAAGGTTTTGGATTAGCTATAATAAGCTGGTTATTCTTTGCCGTAATTTATGATGGATTATTTTTAATTCTTTTACTTGTCTTTGATGATTATCCTCTTGATAAGTTCGCACTATTTGCAACTATATTTAATCCAATTGATTTATCCAGAATACTTATTCTGTTAAAATTAGATATTTCTGCTTTGCTCGGTTACACTGGTGCCGTTTTTCAAGATTTTTTTGGAACAGAATTTGGGATGTTGTTTTCTACTACACTTCTTCTGTTGTGGATACTATTTCCCGTTTTAACTATTGTATATATTTCAAAGCGTAAAGATTTTTAATAGACGGATAAAATAATGAAAAAGCTATTATTACTACTAATTTTCGCAATAATTGGATGCCAAGAAAAATCTCAGGAAAAAAGTTCGAATATGCAGGAAATATCAGTATCTTCAATAAGTGGTGATATGGGATGTAAAAATTGCGGAATGAATCTGAAAAAATTTATTTCAACAAGTCATGTTATAAAAACAATAAATAACGAATCACACTATTTCTGCTCAATTAATTGCAGCACAGTAGCATCTGATAAAATAAAAGATAATATTAAATCAATTTATGCTATTGACTATGGACTGACAAAATATTTTCCAGTAGAAAAAATGCATTATGTAGTTGGAAGCACTTTGAAAGGAACAATGACAAGTATTAGTAAATTTGCATTTGCCGACAGAAATAAAGCAGAAAACTTCATGAACACATTTAATGGCAAAGAAATAGTTGGTTATTCAAAAGCCTTTGACATGTCATTACAAGAAATCCAAAGTAGAATTAAAAAAGACTAAATATTGATCACATAATTAAATTCTACCCTCAAGCTATTTTTTTATTAGAAAGAATATTTATTAAATTTTGATTCGCAATATTATTTTATAGTATAAAAAAAATTCTGACTAATGAATAACAATAATCCCAAGCCTGACACAGAAGATTTTCGCGACCACTTAGCAACAGTAACAGAAGAAGGTAAAAGAATTTGGATTTACCCCAAAAAACCATCGGGTAAATTTCATCGTTACAGGGTTATTGCATCTATATTTCTTTTGGCAATATTATTCTTAGTTCCGCTAGTAAAGATTGGAGGTCATCCATTTATGCTTTTGGATATCCTTAACAGAAAATTTATTCTTTTCGGTATATCCTTTGGCCCGCATGATTTTCATTTATTTGTGCTAACAATTATTGGACTAATAATTGTTACATTCCTATTTACTGTTGTTTACGGCAGACTTTTTTGCGGGTGGGTTTGTCCTCAAACCATATTTATGGAAATGGTTTTTAGAAAGGTTGAATATTTTATTGAGGGAAATGCAAATAAGCAGAAAGCACTTAATAAAGCTCCATGGGATGCTGCAAAAACTTTTAAAAAGATATTAAAACATGCTATTTTCTTTGTAATTGCATTTGCTATTGCTAATGCATTGCTTGCATGGGTCATTGGCGTAGATGCACTTATGGAATTAGTCAGCAAACCAATACCGGAAGTTTTTGGAAGATTTACAGCAATGATAATTTTTACCGGTGCTACCTATTTTATGGGAGCATATTTTAGAGAACAGGTTTGTACATTAATTTGTCCTTATGGTAGATTACAAGGAGTAATGTTAGATCCTGATTCGATTGTGATCCATTATGACAATGTTAGAGGAGAGCCAAGAGGAAAAATTAAAAAAGGTCTCGAGCAAAATAATGGAGATTGTATAGATTGCCATCTTTGCGTTGATGTTTGTCCAACCGGAATTGATATTAGAAATGGCACTCAATTGGAATGTGTAAATTGTACTGCATGTATTGATGCTTGCGATGAAGTAATGACTAAAGTAAAACGACCAACGGGATTAATTAGATATGCTTCTAAAAATGAAATAGAGAGCGGAGTAAGGAAAACATTTACTCCGAAAGCCATAGGGTATACAATAGTATTGATACTTTTAACAGCAATTATTTCCTACTTACTTTCTACAAGATCCGATTATGAACTATCAATTGTAAGAACTGCTGGTTTGATGGCCCAGGAGCAACCCGGTAATAAACTTAGTAATCTTTACGATGTAAAAATAATAAATAAAACGTTTAATAAAGTCCCCACTTTATTGGAGCTAAATAATATCGAGGGAGAAATAAAAATAGTTACAGGCGATTTGTCACTAGAACCGCAAGGTATAGCTGAAGGGAAATTTTTCGTAATTATTCCAGAAGAAAATATCAAAAAATTAAATACTCCTATTGAGGTTGCAGTTAAAGCAAATGGTGAAATTATTGATGTGATTAAAACTTCTTTTTTAGGAAAAGTGAAAGGAAGGAAATTAAATCATGAAAATTAATTGGGGATTGGGAATTACCATCTCTATTATATTATTTACTATAATCACACTTTGTTTTGTATACTTTGCCTTCAATCAAGAAGTAAATTTAGTTCGGGATGATTACTATGAGGCTGAACTCAATTTTGATAACAAAATGGAAGTTCTAAAAAGAACAAAGCAATTATCTGAAGAATTAAAGATTACTCTTATACCTGATTACATTGAACTCGCTTTTCCAGAAATCTCTTCTAATAGTCAAATAAGAGGAAATATTTTTCTATATAGACCATCAGATAGAAACTTGGATATTGAAATTAGTGTTAATCCTGATTCGACATATAGACAAAAAGTAAGTTCTAAAGACCTAAAAAAAGGATTATGGAAAATTCATGTAGATTGGAATTCCGATTCAACAAATTATTTTACTGAAAAAATAATTATGGTACAATAAAATGGATATAAGTGTTTGGGGCGGATTTCTTATTGGATTCCTCGGTAGTTTTCATTGTATTGGAATGTGCGGACCAATTGCATTAGCACTTCCAATTGGGAAAGCATCAAATGTTCAATTAGTTATAAGCAGAATACTATATAATCTTGGTAGAGTAGTAACTTATTCTTTCTTTGGGGCAATATTTGGTTTATTCGGAAAAGGTATTGCAATTGCAGGTCTTCAAAGATACGGTTCAATTATTCTTGGACTCACAATTCTAATTTATTATTTATTGCCTGGTAAATACAAAGGAAAACTTTCAATTACAAAACCGTATTTGTTTTTCAGTAATTTTGTTAAAAAATCATTTAAAAAACTTACTAATACAGGTTCTATTCATTCCTTATTTTTATTCGGAATTATTAATGGATTTTTACCATGTGGTTTTGTTTATGTAGCTTTAGCTGGAGCTATTACAACAGGTGATTTTTTATCTGGTATTATATTTATGGCTTTATTTGGTTTGGGAACAGTTCCAATTATGTTAGCAGCATCTTTGGCTGGAAAATTTATAACAACAGGTTTTCGGAGTAAAATTAACAAGCTAATTCCGGTTTTTGCAATTTTATTAGCCATAATTTTTATCCTCAGAGGATTAAGTTTAGGTATCCCATACCTTAGTCCACCTGAGAAAAAACTTCATATTCCTACAACAGTTGAAGCCATTGAAGAAAATTGCTGTTCAAAAGGCTAATCTTTTTTTAGTAGTAATTTAATATTTTCAACTAAAGATAATAATTTTTTGCCGGTAACATACTCCTCAATATTTTCAATATTTACCCATACTCTTTTTCTAAAATCTTCTTCCCAAACTGTTAGTACTTTTTCAACTCTCATTCCATAGATATTTACAATACACTTACCGCCCCATTTTTTGTAGGAATACTTTCCTATTTTTTTTTCTAAAAGTTCTCCAATTACCCCTGCTTCTTCTAAAGTTTCTTTAATTGCAGAATCTCTGGAAGATAAGTTCGTTTCAATAATTCCTTTTGGAAAAATCCATTTTTTATCCTTCTTTGTCCTAATTAGTAAAACCTCAATATTATCATTAGTAACTCTGAAAGGAATAACTGAAGATTGATTATACCAATAATCCGGTTTGTTTTTCACTATATTAATATCCTAATCAAAATTGATTTTTTAGTTTTTGTATCTGTTACAACTAATTGACTTTTTCTTTTATACTAATTTCTTATTTTTCCATGTAACAGAAATGTAAAAAAATAATTTCCTAATTTGGATAAGATAAAACTATTTATCCACTAAATCTGGATTAATTATGAGTAATAATTTGCTTAACGAAATTGAGAATTACGTTTACGAGTATTATAAGGAAAATGCACCTGTTGAAAATGTTTATCATAATTTGGCGCATGTAAGAAACGTAGTTACTGTTGTTGATGAATTAGGATTAAATTGTAAAGTTACGGACGAAGACCTCGAAATACTTAAAATTGCAGCATGGTTTCATGATATTGGGCATATGCAAACATGGGAAGGTCATGAAGAAATTGGAGCAAAATTTGCAAAAGATTATCTTACATCCAAAGAATACCCAATTGAGAAAATTAAAAAAATAGAAGGGTGTATAATTGCAACCAGCATTCCTCATGAACCTAAGAATTTATTGGAAGAAATTATCTGCGATGCTGATATTTCGCATATTGGTTCCAAAGATTTTTTTGATCAGAGTGACTTACTAAAACTAGAGATTGAAAAAAGAGAAAATAAAAAAGTATCCGATACCGAATGGTTGAAAAAAAACATAGAATTCTTAACGAAGAATAATTTTTTTACAAAATCTGCTAAATTAAAATATGATGAAAGAAAAACCACCAATCTGTTAAAACTCCAAAAAAAGTATAAAAAAAGATTAGAAAAAAAAACCCAAGATAAAGTAAAAGATGAAAAGTTAGCTTTTGAAAAAGAAAAATTAGCAAAAAAAGCTGCCGACTCAAAAAAATCGGATAGAGGAATTGAAACCATGTTTAGGAATATAATTCGTACACATGTCAGTTTCAGTTCAATGGCAGATAGCAAGGCAAACATTATGATTAGTGTTAATACTTTACTTCTCGGTGCCGTTTTTACAATACTTGCAAGAAAATTAGATACAAATCCGCATTTAATAATTCCAACTATTGTACTAACAATTGTTAGTTTAGTCACATTAATTATGGCTGTAAGAGTTACAAGACCAACTGTATCTTCAGGGGTTTTTACAAGTGATGACATTAAAAATAAAAAAGCTAATTTATTATTCTTCGGTAATTTCTATAAAATGAATTTAAAAGATTTTACATGGGGAATGCAGGAAATGATGGAAGATAGAGACTTTTTATATGGAAGTATGATTAAAGATTTTTATTTTTTAGGACAAGTTTTAGGACGTAAATATAAATTACTTCGTCTTTGTTATACAATCTTTATGTACGGAATTACATTAGCTGCTGCATTATTTGCATTATTTGTTTGGTTAAATCCTAACCCAACTAAATTAAACAATCTAATTGATTAATTATAAGAGAAAAAAATTGAAAACACTTTATCTAAATAGACATGCAAAATCTAGCTGGAATAATCCTGGACTTTCTGATTTTGACCGACCATTGAACAAAAGAGGAAAAAGAGATGCACCGTATATGGGTGATGTGTTAAGCAAAAAATTAAACTCTCCGGATATTATCTATTCAAGTCCTGCAAATAGAGCTATTACAACTGCTATTCAAATTGCAAATTGCTTTGGAATTGATGAAGATAAAATCATAACTGATAAAAATATTTATGAAGCAGTAGTTTCCGATTTGATAAGAATTATAAACTCAACCTCAGATGAATATAATACTATTATGTTTTTTGGCCACAATCCAACATTTACAATGGCATCAAATTATCTATCTGATAAATATATTGATAATTTACCTACATGCGGATTTGTTCAAATTGATTTTGAACTTGATTCTTGGAACCAGATTGATGGTAATACAGGAAAACTGGTTTTATTCGAATATCCGAAGAAATACTTTAAATGAGAGAGCCAATTTATAAAAATAGAGATTTAAGTTGGTTATCTTTTAATTATCGTGTTTTGCAGGAAGCTAAAGATCCAAAAGTTCCACTTTACGAAAGAATTAAATTCTTAGCTATTTATTCTTCAAACCTTGATGAATTTTTCAGAGTAAGAGTAGCCGGTATAAGAAGTTTAATTAATATTAGTAAAAGCACTCAAAAAGAACTTGATTTTAATCCCGCTATTTTGCTAAAAAAGATTTCGAAAGAAGTTAATAAACAACAAAAAGAATATGGATTAATATTCAGGGATATAATCATCCCTGAGTTAAAAGAAAACAATATTTGTCTAATAGATCAGAATAACACAACATCAAAACAGAAGGAATTTATTTCAAAATATTTTAACGAACGAATAATTCCTCAAATTCAACCAATTTTATTAGTAAAAAATAAAATCGTTCCCTTTTTAAGAAACAGACGGTTGTATTTAGCCGTTATATTAAAGCCAAAAACATCTTCAAATTCGAAATCAACATCGAAAAAGACAAGAAATAAATACGCAATTATAGAAATTCCAAGTAATCATCTACCTAGATTTATTGAATTACCAAGTGAAGATGATAACACCTTCATTATATTTTTGGACGATATAATAAGATATCATTTAAGTTCAATTTTTATGGGTTACGAAATAATTGATGCATACTCAATTAAATTAACCAGGGATGCTGAATTATACATAGATGATGAATTTAGTGGAAATTTACTAGATAAAATTCAGAAAAGTTTATTAAAGAGAAATATTGGAGCACCTTCCAGGTTTTTATATGATGAAAGGATGCCTAAAATTTTTCTTAGATTACTAAAGGAAACATTTCATATTGAAAATGATGATTTGGTTCCAGGTGCAAAATATCATAATTTTAGTGACTTTTTCACCTTTCCTAGTCCTTCCGGAAGTAACTTGTATAATGAACCACTATCCACTTTGCGTCATACTCAATTAGATAAATACAGATTTTTGTTTGATGCTATTTCCAAAAGAGATTACATTGTTCATTTTCCTTATCAGACATATGATTATGTCCTCCAATTTCTTGACCAGGCAGCAGACGATCCGTTAGTAAGTTCGATTTATATTACTCAATACCGTGTTGCAAAAGGATCGGAAGTTATTAGTGCACTTGTAAAGGCTGTCAGACGCGGCAAAAAAGTAATGGTATTTGTTGAATTGAAAGCAAGGTTCGATGAAGAATCTAATATTCATTGGGCTGAAGAAATGAAATCCCAGGGAATAAACGTTCTTTATAGTTTTCCAGGATTAAAAGTACATTCTAAGCTTGCTTTGATAAAACGAACCGAAAAAAAACAAGAAAAATATTATTGTTATTTGGCCACCGGTAATTTTAATGAAAAGACTGCACAGCTTTACTGTGATACGGGCTTATTTACTTCTGACCCAAGATTGACTAAAGAAGTTAAAATGGTGTTTAATCACCTAAGAGATACTAGCATAAAACCAAAGTTTAAACATCTATTAGTAGCTCAATTTAACATGCGTAAAACTTTTTTCAAATTAATTGAAAATGAAATAGAGTTTGCAAAAAAGGGAAAGAAAGCTAGAATCATAGTAAAAATGAATAGCCTTGAAGATAAAAAAATGATTTTAAAACTCTACGAAGCTAGTAATGCCGGAGTGAAAATTGATTTAATTATTAGAGGTATTTGTTGTTTGGTTCCAGGTGTTAACGGATTAAGTAAAAACATCAGTGTAATTAGTATTGTTGACAGATATCTCGAGCACTCTCGAATATTTATATTCCATAATAACGGTGACACAAAAATTTATGCCGGGTCTGCTGATTGGATGAAAAGAAACCTTAGTAGAAGAATAGAAGTAATATTCCCAATCTATGATAAAGATATCAAAAAAGAAATTATGGATATTGTAAAAATTCAATTAAGTGATAATGTGAAGGCAAGGAGAATAGATAGGTATGATAAAAATACTTATTTGAAAAACAGAATAATTCGTTTAAATCAATCTCAAGTAATTACACATAAATATCTTAAAGAAAAACAGACGGGAAAAAATAATTTAGTAAATCCTAGAAACCCATACCTAGATTAATATATAGGGAAGAAGTCTCTGAAGACTGAGCAAAACTACAAGAGGCTGAAATGGCATTATCCACAAAGGACATCCAAAATCCACCACCATATGAAGGATGCCATTTATTTGAGTTTTCAAATATTTCGTCAAAAACTCTTCCAGACTCAATAAATCCATGAACTCCAAATTTATCAGGGACAATAACGTTTATTGGAAAAAGATAGGACCTTACTTCAAACTGTCCGTAAATAGCTGCATCACCTGCAAACCGTCTTCTTGAAAAACCTCTAAGATCATCGGAACCACCTATAAATATCGATTCAAAGAAAGGATAATCACCTAAAACAACTCCTCCACCTGCTCTTAGTCCAAATGTAAATTCTGTGAATGTTTTTAGATTGGCAAAATAACTGGCAATTGCTTCCGCTTTAAAAAATGTTTCTTCATTATCTAACAGTTTGGGGAATAAGGATGCTCTAACATTAGCATAATATCCATTTTGCGGATAATAGATTCCATCACGTGTATCTAAATTAAAGTCAGTAAAAAGTTCAAAAATTTGAAATCCTTCCAATCCATAATCATTTCTAAAAGTTGTGAGAAGTTCATCATTATTAAGCTCAAGTTTAGAATTTTTAAACTCAATCCCCATACTACCGGAAATATTTCCAAAATAATTAAGATGAATTGCACTATTTATTGAAAATAATTCATCATCAATCCTATAATATTCATCATCTTCCAAATCTTCATCATAGGTTGTTTCATTACCAAATCCATAATAATTAGTAAACAGTAACTCCGATTGTATTATGTCAAGTGTAATAGTTGTTCCCCTGATTATAGAATTAAAAACACCGTTAAAATTAAAACTAAAACTTTGAGGTCTGGTTGCATATTCACCAGTCAAATTCATCCAATATTCATAAGGGTCCATTCTAAAATTGTATCCATATATTTGTGCTCCAATACCTGCAACAATTCCATCATTAGTATTAAATCCCAGAATAGGACTAGGTAACCAATCAACACTTCTATTTCTCAAAGATGGTTCGTATTTTTCAAACTCATCTTTTGATTTTGGCATTTTGTCTCTATTAATATAAGTTCCCGGCCCCATAACAATTTTAGTTTTTTTGCCTGAATCATAAAATTCTGTTTTGGATTCATAACTTGGAATTGGAAGCACGCTAAATAAATATCCGTTTACTTTTGAATTATCAATAAGGGTATCTTTCCCGCCACCGCCAATGATACGAATTATTGGGCCTGTATTTACTTCTCCACTAACAATTGTTTTATCATCACCATTCATCAAAAATATTCTTATATCATCTGTATTTTCGTTATTAAAAATTTTATTGTAAAATTTCTTTTTAAGTTTATCTTTTTTCTTAAAATAAAATACTTCTACTTTTGTTTCCGTGTCACTTAATCTGGTTACCTCAACAATATCATCTTTATCACTTCCAAAAATATCGACTACTGTATTTATCATCGTATAGTATTCTTTGGAATAATCCTTAAGTAAATTTCTTCTTGATTTAAGATTACTTATAAGTTCTTTCGAAGCAATTTTATAGTGAACATCAGGTAGCTTTCGTACAGCATTTTCAATAACATCATCTGTTAATTTGCTAACAACAAATGTTGTTACAGAATCCCAAACTTCTCTATTAATTTCAGTTAAAAATCTCCTGTCAAGAAATCTTCCACTCCAAGTCATATCTTCTATATCCGGATATTCGTCATCAAAGTGAACAAATTGAGGAACTACATATTCTGCCAATCGAGGACCTATGCCATCCCATTTTGCAAACACTTGATCTCTATCCCTGGGTATCGGTTCCCAAAATGAATTGTCATTAATTTCATAGCGCGCCCATTTCCATTGGTCAGTGTGCCGATCCCAATCGCCTAAAAATACATCAACCAATCTTGCTTTTAAATAGCTATTAGCATCAACCCGCTCCGATCTTTTATCTGCAAGTCTATCAAATAATTTAAACGTACTCTTAATTTTATCGGCCCCTTCAAATTCACGTCCCTCATCTTCATCTACATCCGGATGAATTTCTATCATACCTAATTCTCCCCCAAAATCTTCTCTAAACTTTCCAAGCTTAGCATCATCGGGCATATATACTAAATAAGGTTTAGCTTGAAGAATTCCAACTGCTGATAATATTGGAGCGGCAACCAATGCTGCTAATGGATTGGCTGAGCTTATTTGATCTTGAAATACATCGGCAACAACTGTTTTTCTCAAAATTTTTGGGAGTACTTTTGCCGGATCTTTTGCCATTGAACGAAATTTCCAAATATTTCCGTCTTTACCCATTAATCGTAAAGATTTTGTTTGAAAACCACCGCCTCTTTTTATTGGAGTAAGTCCGCCTGTAAATTTATGAAGGTCAAGAATTTCAACATTAAGGGAAGTTGTCCATAAATCTCTCCAATGTTCACCTAAAAATAGTTCATGAAGCCAGCCAGCTTCATATTGTGCTCCAGGAGTCACCTCAATATATTTCTTTTCATAATCATTTTGAGAAATACAGACACTGTATGAAATAAATAAAAAACCAAGTATAGAAAACAGCATAGTTTTCAACATTTAATTCCTCAATCTTTGTATAGGTATCTAGTAATTGTTGGTTTCTTTCCAGCCCCTTCATCACTAATTAATAATGATAGGTCTGAAAGTATTGTAATTCCTTCGGGTTGACGATGAGTCTTTTCTTTTAGATTTATTGCCGCAATAATTTCACCTTTTTTATCAATTTCAACAATCGCATTGTCGCCCCGAGCCGATATTATGATATAATTTTTTGTTAGAGGATGTTTTGTTATACCTGATGGGTAAAAATCATTAATACTAAATTTTTTTTTAAGTATGCTAAGTGAAATTAGTAATATTGGTTCTTTTGAAATTGAATTTGTGTTAAAAGAATATAGATAAATAGCTCTTTGGTTTTTATATTTTTTACCTGCATATTCCTTGGGAACAACTAGCAAACCATTTAATTCTGAGTCATAATACAATCCCTCTATATTGAATTTGGACGAAAATGGCAGTTTAATTATTTCATAATCAACCGCTTCTTCATTATTCCCTTCTTTAAATTTGTAAAGAATTCCTCCACTTGTTATTGTGTATAAAAAATCTTCCGATATAGCTATTCCTTCAAAGTCGGCCTCTGCTGTCCATCTACCCAGAAAAAATCTTTTAACAATTTCCCCTGTTTTAGGCTCAAGTTTATAGATGATTCCAACCTCATCATTAATTGCAAAAATAAAATCATCACCAGATGTTGTTAAATCTGAAATTTCGGTAAGTTTACTTGTAATTTTTATTTGTTGAGGTTTGCTAAAATCATATTTGCTAATCGTTCCATTATTATTGGAATTTGATGTCGAGCATGCAAACAATGTAATTACTAGGATTAACATGTTTCTTAAAAAATTCATTTAAAGTTATATCTGTTCGTTAAATAATGATTAATTTACTAAAATAATATATTTAATATAGACTTCAGCCACAAGGTGATGAATTAACTATGACAGAAAGTTTTATAATTATTTTTGTGCTGGGATTACTAGCTGGTTTTTTTTTCTCAGTCCCTATAGCTGGACCAATCAGCATACTAATAACATCAAACGCTCTTAAGGGTAAACTGCGCTACTGTTTAAGAACTGCTTTTGGTGGTGCTATAGTTGAGTCAATTTATGTATTTATTGCAATATATGGTTTAACTTCACTTTATTCGTATTATCAAAAAGCTGTTCCAATAATATTAATTGTGGGCTCCATATTTCTCCTATTTGTAGCGTACAAAATATTTAATACTTCCCTAAAGTTAGAACAGTTTGAACGTAGTGATACAATAAAAAGCAGATATGCAAATAGAGGTGGATTTAGGGCTGGTTTGATATTAAATATATCTAATCCATCACTTTTCCTTGGATGGTTTACCTCCTCATTTTTATTACTATCATTTGCTTCATCTGTGGGATTAAATACCGGAGGGCTTGACTTACTTCTATACGAAAATGTTTCTTCAATTGAACAAATTACCGGAGAAAAAATTGAATCTCTGGAAGAATATAATCTTGTCCCGCAGAAAAATCACGACCAGCCTGTTAAAGAATCTATGTCGACTTTTGTTTTAAGTACAACTTACGCATTAACAGTTGGAGTAGGCAGTTTTATTTGGTTTTATTTACTATCAAAAGTATTGATAAAATATCGGGAAAGATTAAATATAGACTGGTTAAATATACTTATTAAGGGATTAGGTCTTTTTCTTTTTGGGATTGGATTTTATTTGATATTTGAGGGTACTAGACTTTTATTAAAAGTATAAGTGGATAATTAAACATTATCCACCATAAATAATTTGATTTGAAATCGGTCTAAAAAACTAGTTATTTAATTTAGGAATATATCCGCTTTCTGTAGGAATTACATTAAATTGCATTGCAGTTCTAGAAAGATCATTCTTGTATTGACGATCAGCAAGTCTTGTAATTTTAGGTTCAGATTTTAATTCTGATGTATTGAAGACAATATATAACTTTCCGTCTCTTGGAGCAACAACCAGTTCTTCTCTATGATCGCCAAATAAATCTCCACCCCAGTAAACTCCTTCTCCAAAATCTGCTAATACTTCATCATTATATCTTTTTAAAACTCCTGCTTCAGTACACAATTCTTTTATACCATCTCCTTCCCAGTCAACTGTAAAACTTCTTATCCATGAAGAATCAGGATTTGATATTACTTCTCCTTTTGAGTTCATGAAAATTTGCGATGGATTTATAAAAGTACGTACTCCTGGTTTCCAATCTTTTTTCTTAACATCATACGCAAACATTTGCCATTCATCACTACCCGGGATTACCCTTGCAGCCCAACCCCCATCAACATGTGTATAACCCCAATTAGACCAAATAGTTTCACCATATTTATCGACAAGTAGCATGCCAATATTCTCTCTCTCCTCCATCCAACCTTCTCTACAATAATAAATTTCTTTCCCTGGTAATTCTGGAATAATATCAGCTGCATAGACAATATCTGGGTGACCTAGATAAGGAGCCTTATCTTCCACTTCCCACAAATCAATTCCATCAGCAGTTATCGCATGCTCTCCCCATAATATTTCTTCAGTGCCATTTTCATCAACATCAGCAATTGGTAAACTATGCGAACTTCTAGACTTATCATTGGATATTTTACGCCAGATTTTCATTAAATATCTATTCTCAAACTTAGGTTTTATATCAGTACCAATTATTCTATCCCATTCCTTTACAAGCTCATTATCATAGGAAACAATTATCTGCGCTTTATAAGTTCCCCTACCAACAATTATACTAACATTTTTTCCATCCAAATGAGCAACAGCAATGTAATTTCTACTGTTACTGTTATAATCATCGGAAACCGGTGTTGGCCATCTTGTTTCACTCTTAATCTTCCCTGTTTCTCCATTAAGAATTGTTAGAAACTCGGTATCATAGTTTTTGGGATCATCCGATTTATTAGTTTTTAAAATAACTTCCGATTTCCCATCAGCATCAATATCCCATGCTACAATGGGGGCATAAAAAGGACCTGCCTCAATTCCCCAACCTAGATCAAAATTCCAAAGAGGTTTTCCATCAAAAGTAAAGGTAGAAACTGTGAATTTATCAGTTGATTTCATCCAAGCTTTTTCAGTCGGATCAACAGCTATCATATTTGTGTGGGCAACAATTATTTCAAGTTCACCATCACCAGTTAAATCTCCTGTAACAATTTGAGCTTGTTTATAATCACCACCTAAATTAAAAGAGAGGGCATTGTGGTCATTATAAATTACACTATTCGGATATTTTGCTTGAAATAGATTATGATCTGGTTCAGCATCTGTGGAAACGTAATAAGCATAATCCTTTTTTATACTAATTTTTGTGTCGTGATAAAAAGTTTTTTTAGTTTTTCCTACTTGCTCAATTTTGCTATTTTCACTGGAAAGTGCTTTTCTCCAAATTGTATATTCGCTGGCATCATTAGGAAGTTTTCTCCATGAAAGATAATTTAATTCATCTACACTAAAAAAAACAAGCCCCCTATCAATTTTAGAAATAATTTCTTCTGGAAAAGGAATTCTCTTAACGTCATTTGAACATGAAATTAGGATGAATAAAAAAATTATAAATAGCAGGGGAGCTATTTTTTTTGACATATTGACTCCGCACTAAATTTTATAAAAATACCTAGCCAGAAATTGACTAGGTATTAATAATTTACTAAAACTAAACTGTTAAAATATACTTTACTATTTCAGCAGAATCATTTTTTTACTCTGCACAAAATCCTTATCCTTATTTCCTTTTGCAATTATTGTATAAATATATATTCCGCTAGTAAGTTCTGAAGCATCAAAATTTACAAAATGATTACCCGCAGAATAATTATTGTCAACAATTGTAAAAAGCTCTTGTCCTAATAAGTTATACAAAATAATTTGGACATCCGCACTTGTAGGAATTCCAAACTTAATTGTTGTAGAAGGATTGAAAGGATTAGGATAATTTTGTGATAAATTAAAGTCCGTTGGAACTGCTTCTTCCGTTTCAATTCCAACTAGAACCGTTACATCTACTTCAACTTTTTCTGAAACATATTCGTCATTGAATGAATAGATTCTATACTTATAAATTGTGCTATCCTGAACTGTACCATCAGTAAATGTTGTAGCATCGGCTACAAGTGTATCTACAGGGATAAATACAGCCCCAACCTCTAAAACTTGACGTTCAATAACATACCCAGTTTCATTGAAAGCATTATCAGTCCAACTTAAAACTGGGACACCAAACGTTGGATGGATAGAAGCTTCAAAATCTGTTGGTGCAGAAACAAATGAGGCTTTACTTCTTACATTTGATACATTACTATAATCTGATTCTACTAGGCTATTGTAAGCTTTTACTCTGTAGGAATAAAAAACACCTTCATCAACGGTATTATCCGTATAACTTGATTGAGTAATTGTATCTATTACAGTGTAAACTATAGGATCACCTATACCTCTTTCAACAATATAACCAGACTCACTTTCAGTATTATCAGTCCAGTTAAGCGAAATTTCGCCAAGAACTGAAGCATCAACACTTAGTTCAGTTGGTTTGTTAATTTGGGTTATAAGAGTAGGATAGTTACTATACTCTGAACTCTTATTAGAAAATGAGTTAAAGGCTTTTACCCTGTAATAATAAGATGTTCCCTCGGTAACAGATGTATCTGAATAACTTACTTCATCAGTAGATACACTAGCTACTTGAGTAAAGTTCAATGTATCTCCGGTACTTCTTTCAATAACAAATCCATCTTCGTTACTAGCATTATCCGTCCAAGCTAAATCAACTTTTCCAATTGTACTTTCGCTTACTATAAGCCCAGTAGGCGCTTCTATGTTACTTAAACCAAAAGGCCCTATATTATAATTATGCTCAACTTCTGCAGGTGACAGCCATTTATCAAAAACAGCAACATAATTATAGGTACCTAACCAAGGTCTAGAATCTATAAGTTCATTTGCTAAAGATAATCTATAACTACTATTCCATGTAGATAGGTTATTCGCTAATTCTACGTTTGCAACTTCTTGTCCGTTTACAAAAATTCTTGCTCTATTATTTGTACTAACAACAACTACTACATGTTGTAATTCAGCACTGGCTGATCCATTAGGGCTATAAACAGCCGGGAAACCATTATCATCAGATCCATCCGTTCTTACTCTAAATTCATACCTATCAGCATCTTGTCCTACAGAAAAGTTTCTAAAATTTCCATCTTGTGAAAAAGTTAAGATTCTAGCACTTCCTGTTTGAGTATTATTCGCCGGTTTAATCCACATTTCGACAGAAAACTCATTACTACTTGTAATTAAACTATGAAGTTTAGCTGCGGGAGCACCTGAAATAATACTAGCTTCAGTTACAATTTCCAGTCCGTTTTGAGACCAACTGATATCATTTTCATCCGAAATGCTAAGATCTATTTTTGTATCAACACTTGATTTATCAGTAATTACGGAACCTGTGCCTTCTCTAAAATCATAAAGTGCAATTATTCCGTCAACGATTCGAGTATCCGGAGCAATAACAGTTACTTTTGCACTTGAACTTGTAGCATTGCCATCGCCATTACTTATATAACAACTGTATGTTGAGTTATCATCATCTAAAGATAGCGAAGGTGTTGTATAGGAAGAACTATTAGCGCCTGAAATATCGGATCCATCCTTTTTCCATTGATAAGTTAAGGGTGCAGTTCCAATTGCTGTAACCGAAAATGTAGCTGCGCCACCGACAGATACCGTTTGATCAGTAGGATTTTCTGTTATATATGGAAAACTATCTGAACTCACTCCAAAATTATAATTCTGACCAACTTCTACCTCAGATAAAGCCTTACTATAAAATGCTGTTAAATAGTATGTCCCTTCCCAATAATGTTCATCTTCCGCTGCATTACCAAGAAAAAGATAATAAGCGCTATTCCAATTTGAGAAATCACCTGTTTCAACTTCTTCACTAGATTTAACGCCGTTAATATATGTAACAATATTTCCAAGATTATCTCTTGTGTATACATAATGTATTTTCTCAACAATTGCTGTGTCAACAACTGCCGGATCCCCATTCAATGGCGTATTGTTATTCCTTAAAAAAGCATAATAGTTATCTTGATATTGTGCAACTGTGAAATTAGTTTCACCCTTATTATCATTTGCCAAGTGTACTACTCTATTATATAAATTTCGTTGTACCGTATTTGAAGGAATTAGCCAAGCTTCAAAAGTAATTTCATTAGAAGCTGTACAAGCAGTATAAATTTTACTTGCTGTTTCTGTAGATTTAATTCTCACTTGAGAATGGATATTTAATCCTTCCGGTGTCCAAGTAACTCCACCAGAATTATCAATACTTAAATCAAGAGCCAATCCCACACCAGAAACATCATTTATTACGGTTCCGGTTCCTTCATCAAAATCATAAAGAACTTGAAGCTGATCAGTAACCCTGCTATTTTCATATGATACTGTAAGAGTTGCAGTTGCACTTTGTGTAGCTCCATCTACATCTGTAACTATACAATAATATTCACTACCGTTATCACCTAAAATTGTAGCGGGGGTTGTATATGAGTCTGATGTAGCAGAAGCTATTAAAACAGCATCTTTGTACCATTGGTAAGTTAATGAACCATTTCCAGTTGCAGTTACGGTAAACATTGCTGTCTGACCTATAGTAACGGATTGGTTTTGCGGGTCTTGAGAAATGCTTGGCTGCCCAAGAATTTCAACAAATCCAATTAATAAAAATAAAATCAATGCTAATTGTGGTGTTTTTTTCATTTAACTCTCTCCTAGGTTATTTTTTAGTTAATAACAATTTGTATGCCGTATACCACTAAATATTAAGTCTTTTAAGATTATTTTAAAAAATATTTTTCGGTTACTAATTAAGTAATAATTACCATAATAATACAGTAATTATCCCTAAATGAGACATATTTTATTAGAATGTGACTCTATTATCGGAAAGTATTTAATAATCTTTATATAAATTAATTATATAATTTTACTTTAATAGAATCATTTTGATGGTTGAATTTGACAGGCTTTTTTTAATAATTGATCTAGAATTTAATACAAGAAAATAAAGCCCGGAACTCAAATTTTGCCCATCAAACAAAATTTCATAATCACCCGGCTTTTGTTTTTGATCAACTAAATTTTTTATTTTTTCACCAAGAACATTGTAAACATCCAATGAAACATCACTTAAATGAGAAATTTTATATCTAATCAATGTTGTTGGATTAAATGGATTTGGATAATTTTGATAAAGTTTAAAAGTTTGTGGTAAATTTCCCTTTATTACTCCAGAAACAATATCTTCAACAAGTATTGAATCTGTATAATCTGAAGTATAAAAATTATTATACGCCTTAATTTTATAAAAATATGAATTGGTGTACTTGGGTAATAAATCTACATATTGATTAATATTTGGGCCAACAGAATCAATAACAAAAAATAAAGAATCAATTGAGTTAGCTTTTCGTTCAATAATATATCCAGATTCGCTACCTTCATTATCTATCCAATTGAGCACTACTGTAGTATCATTTTCCACTATTCCAGATAAATTTACAGGAACTTTTAAAATATTCTTATTTCCGTTAAAACCAACAATATAGTTATGATTTACTTCCGTAGAATCGAGAGCCCTAGAGTAAATTGCTGCTAAATAATACGTCCCTAGCCAAAATCGATCTGTCTGGTCACTATCAAATTCATTTGCAAGTGCAAATTGATATGATGAATCCCAATTCGAAAAATCACCTTCAAATAATCCTGAAGCTTTTAATACACCATTAACATATAAATTTGCTTCTCCAGAATCATTCCTTGTATAAATAATGTGTGTAAGTATAGAATCTATATTTTCATTAGGAATTGTTAATGCCGGAATACCATTTTCATTTGTTTGAGTAGTTCTAACACGAGTAGTAAAAGTTTCTTGATCCTGACCTAAAGTGAAATTTCTATCAGAACCATCTTTAGACATTGTAATAACACGAGCCGGGCCAACCTGAGTTGAGTTTTGAGGTAGCACCCATGCTTCTATTGAAATTTCATTAGTTGTATTACATTCATTATAAATTTTAGATGGTAGCGTTTTAGCAATAATTGTGGATTTATCTAATATTTCAAGTCCGTAAGGGACCCAGGAAACATTGGAAGGTGTATCTATTTGTAAATTTAAAGAGTCTTGAAATCCAGAAATGTCATTAATAATTATCCCAGAACCTTCTTCAAAATTGTATAATGCTATCTGTCCACCGGTTACTCTGCCATTTTCTGCAGCAACAAAAAGTTTTGCTTTTTCACTCTCTACTTCACTCAATCGGTTACTTATTGTACAACTAAACTCTGCCCCATTATCTTCGAAATTAGCTAAAGAAATTGTGTAAATTGAATCGGTTGCCAAAGGAATATTAATATCATTTTTTTTCCATTGAAATGAAAGAGGATTCCCTCCGGATACACTTATTTTAAAAGTAACTGAATCACCTTCGATAACGGATTGTGATAACGGCTGAGAAACAATTGAGATAGTATCACCAAAAAGATTATAAATTGAATTGAACCATGCATCTGCTAGTTTACCATGACCTTTATCATTGGGGTGTAATAAATCATTCATGTCACCTGGCGCCCCTCCAGGATCTGGGCTAATAGTGTAATCGAAACCTGGAAGTGCTTGCATATCAACGATAATAATATTATCTGGATACGCATCATTTGATGAATTATTAATTCTATCATTCGCCATGTTAACAACACTATCGTTAAGTTCTGTTACATAAGACTGGTTTGGTACGCGATCAATAATTTCGGCTAAAAACACTATTATTTCTGTTCCCGTAGAATCTTCAAAACGATCAATTTCATCTAGTATTTTTTCAACACCACTTGCGCTAGTACCACCTACTTCATCATTTCCATTTGTCCCTATGTGAAGTAAAATAATATCGGGAGAATATGTTTCTAAGTAAGGTCCGCTGGTAATTGTATCAACAGTACCATATTGAGGTAAATCTAAAATTCCAGTTTCCATTAAATAGGCCAATTGACCAGTTTTAATTCCAGGGAAACCAGCATTATCGTCAAATCCTACTGCTGGAAAGAAGAAATTACTTCCGGCGTGTTCACTACCTATAAAGTCATAATCATAACTTACATTGTTTAATAAATTAAAGAGGGGGTACCTATAACCAATTTTATCTTCTACCGGCCGAATATCATTTGACCTATTATCAAATGTGATCGAATTACCAAGAGGTAGAATTTTAAGTTGTTTTGTAGATTGAACTTTATTTAAGAAAGAATTTTTCGGAAACGAGTTACTCTCTATAGCAAAGTAATTATCTGAAACATCCAATACATTAGTAAATTTGTTTGAAACAATTTTAATTTTTAATGATTTTGAAATCTCATTTGGAACTTTCCAACCATAGCTACCAATTTCACTAACAAGATTAGTTACTATTTCATTCCAATTATTATCATCAATAGAATAGTATATATTAATCTTTTCAACATAATTACTAACCCATGAAATGCTGTAGCGTTCATTAATAATTAATTTTTCTCCTCCGTTTGGTGAAATTAATTTCAATGATGGTTGAGCAATAATACTCCAACTGCTTAATATAATTAATGTTAATAAAGCATAAGCTTTATTTAGAAATAAACTGTTTATATTCATCAAACTTCCCTAAAGTTATCAGATTCTGCTTTTAATTACCTTACCTGGAACCCACCTATAATTGATATTTTGTGGTATTTTCTTACTAATTTATTAATTTTGTAGTCTTTCAAATACTATTTACAATTTTAAGTGTTCCTTCACCATTTTTTTTTGGAACAACTATACTGTAACCTCCGAGCTCAATATACATCACAACTAATTCTAACCCATTATCACTGCTTAAATAATTTTCATCAAACTAGCGATCAATTCTTACAATAAAAACTTTACCCCATGCTCCGTATGAAAAAAAGGACTCTGCACTAATATGTTTATTGGCATCTAAGAAATCGCCAAATGCTTTGCGTTGCCCCCTATCATTATTTTTATTAAATGTATTCCAATCATCAAAAATCAATATAGTTCTATCGAAAATCATATTTTTAATAAAATCTAATACCTCCACAGTTGATGAATATAGATCGCAATCAACTAAAGCAACCGAAATCTTTTTCATATCAAATTTATCTCTAGTTTCATCATTTAAAGATTTGTTAAAAAAACCTTCAATTAGATGAGCTTTGGACCAATCTACACCAGTACCGTCAATATCCTTTCGTACTTGCTCTTTACCTGCACAGTATTGTCCTTTATAGAATGGCATATCTCTAGTAATATCTAACCCCTCTATTTCTGGCAATCCTTCAAAAGAATCAAAGCCAAAAAATCTCATTTTATCAAATTTCATTTTTTTCGCATAATTACATGCGTGCGCAAATGTATATCCCTTATAAATTCCGAATTCATAATAATCTCCTTCTTCAATTGTTTCCAATTCTATGGCTTTGTCAAAACACTTTTCAATTACTCCAGGCAATTCTTTGCCAGCAGAATTAAATCCATGAAAGTATTTATAGTATATTTTTGCTAGAATCTTATTTAATCTTGCAACCTTCAAAAGTTTTACTATAAGTACTCTTGGATGGATCATTTCAGTATCTTTCGAGTTATTTTTAACTTTACAATATGAAAATTATTTTAGGTTTTATTTCAAGAATGTTATAATCTAGTTTTTAAAACTTTTCCAGGAACACCGCCAACAATAGACATCTCAGGGACACTTTTACTAACGATTGCACCAGCGGCAATAACTGACCCTTTATTAATTTTTACACCGTCAAGGATTACAACGTGTGCCGCAATCCAAACATTTTCTTCAATTTCTACACCGCCCTTTCCCTCAAAATCGTATTGCTGATTAATGGGAATATCTAATTTTTCCAGACTATAATTTCCACCTCCAACAATATATGTGAAACCGGCAACTAATACATCTTTTCCGACTTTAACAGAGTTTGAAGCAAAAATATAGCAATTAAATCCTATATTCGCCCTATCATCCAAAATAATATCGCCACCTTTACAACTTAAAATTGAATTTCTACCAACAAATACATCTTCACCCATCTTTATACCCATATTATCAACACCTTTGGCATCTACAAGTACATTATCATCAATAACAACATTATCACCAAGGAATATTTTTTTGGGATGACGAAATACAATATTTGTACCAAAAACCGTTCCACTTCCAACACTGCCCAAAAGTTTTGGATAGAATTTAGACCTTAAAAAAACTCCAAGTGCACCAGGAATTCGGGATGTAAAAAGTACAATAAGTTCATATTTAATTAAATCAGACATTTTACTACTACCTATTACGAGGTCCATATACTTCTGAACTTTTGATTTTTTTTTACCTGAAATTGAATCCTGAATTTTAAATTCTTTGTTTTTCATGTTAATCTATTTTTATTTTCTAAATAAGTAAACTAGGCCACCAATTATTCCCAGTATAAGGAGCATTCCATACTCAATCCATGCAAATGCAATTGCTTCGGATTTTATTACTCCGTAAAATGAGAAAAAGAAAAAAAGTGCATTTTCACGTAAGCCAATACCATTCATTGATATCGGCAACATCATAATAAATATTGTTAGCGGAATAATTAGAAAGAATACAAAGAATGGGACATTAATCCCTAATGATACAGATATTAAATAATAATAAAGGACAACATTTGCCTGCAGCAGAATTGACCATGTCATTCCTTTCAATAATACCGATTTATCATTTTTAAACTTGCTACATGCATCGCCGAACTTATATAATATTGATCCTATTTTGCCAATAACTTTATTACCATTTTCTTTTAAAGCTGAAAATAGACCTAAGGGAGGTATTAGAAGAAATGCAATAATTAGAATCGCTCCAATTGATAACATACTAATCCAAAACCATAAACTCGGAATATGATTAAGAATTTCATTTGCAAAAAAGGTTGAAAGTATAACAAATAATAACAATGTAAGCAGTCCCATAAATCTATCAACAACAACTACAGCCACTGCTTTAGCTTTATTGTCTCCGAGTTTCCAGCTATCATAGGCTCTTACAGAATCACCACCCACAGTTGAAGGCATGAAATGATTAAAAAATGTTGCTACCAAATAAGACTTTATCAAATAAGAAATTTTTGAATCAATTTGCTGAGACTTTAGCAAGCCCTGCCAACGAAGAGCACTTATTGTTAAACCTACTCCATGTAAGGAAAAGGCAATTATTAATGTGAGGAAATCTGAAGATTTAATTGCATTAAAAATATCACTGAATTCTACATCTTTGACTATAAAATATAGAAGGAAACTGGATAGTAAGAGCTTTAAACCAAATTTTGATATGGATTTAAAATTAAAATTTTTCATTGATTTAGATAAAATAGTATTTCAGAATAATAAATTTTATTCGAATGATTATAAATGTCCTTTTTGTTTATACCATTCCGCAGTTTTTCTAATACCATCTTCCAAACCATATTTGGGATTATACCCTAATACATTTTGCGCTTGAGATATATTAAAAGCCCTGCTTTTTGTAAAAAAATCTACTCTTCTTCTATAAATTGGAGGTGATATGCCAATAGGTATAAATATTTTCTCCATTACTAAACCAAGAATCTGAAATGGTTTGACCGGAAGGTAAAATTTACGGGTAACTTTTCCTATAGCAACTCCAATAATATCTAGTAATTCATTTAAGCTTAGTATTTCCGCACCACCTATAATAAACGTTTTGCCAACAGCATTATCAACTTTTGCTGCTAATAAGTAACCTTGAATTAAATCATCAATGAATACCATATGATATTTAATTTTTCCATCACCAAGAATAAATGAAATATGATGAGAGGCTATTTTAAATAGCTTTAATAATCTTAAATCTCCTGGACCATAAATTGCTGTAGGTCTAATTACAACAATTGGAAGACCTCTTTCCGCATGAAATTTCTTAACATTAATTTCAGCTTCTAACTTTGTTTCCTGATAAATGTCTCCGGGGTTAAATTCGGCGGTCTCATCAACCGGCTTACCATTTCCAACATCTCCATGAACACCGACAGTACTGGTATGAATAAACTTTTTCACTCCTTCTTTTAAAGAAGCTTCCATTAACAAATTTGTCGCCTTTACATGTGTATCCCAGTAAACTTTATCTGAAATCCCAGAGGTTCTGTATATTGCTGCAACGTGATAGACAATTGAAATATTTTTAATCGCTTTTTCAATTACTTCCTTATCATAAATATTTCCTTCAATTACCTCAAGGTTAGGTTCATTAAGCAAGTCACCTAATTTTGATCTATTTCTTACAATTACTCTTACTTGTTCCCCGTTCTCTAACAAATATTTAGTCAAATTGTTACCTGTAAAGCCGGTGGCACCTGTTACAAGAATACTCAATATAAACCTATTTCCCTTATTCCCTAAAAATTCAGCTTCTATAATAATTAAAATTCTTCTTGCAAACAATTCTACTAATATTTGAATTCGATAACTTTAATAAATAGTTATATAACAGATTTATTCAAATTTCAAAAATAATTATTAATGATTACAACTGAATATGAATGAGTCAATAGTCTTATTTTCCCATTTCCAAAAGTCCCTTCCGTAAATACCAATCTGCAGTTTTTTTTAATCCCTCTACAAGCTTTACTTTTGGCTTGTAACCTAACTCTTCTTTTGCTTTATTTATATTAAATGCTCTATTTTGCCTAAACCAATCTACCCTTCTTGGAAATATTGGAGGCTTTAATCCTAAGGGAGAAAAAGTTTTCTCAAAAAAATGTCCAGCAAGAATTAGTGGAAAAATTGGGAAATGAGGAATTTTTACATCAATATTTAATGATTTTCCAACTTCAAAAACAAGCTCCTCAATTTCGACATAATTCTCATCTGCTATTAAATAACTCTCACCAACACCTATATCGCCTTCCATAGATAATATATGGGCATCTATCAGATTATCAATAAATACCGGATGATAAAATGTTTTTCCATTTCCAAACATTGGGAAATTACCTTTTGCAACTTTCTTGAATATCATTAGAAACCTACCTGGATCTCCTGGGCCATAAGTTGCCGTACCTCTCAAAATTACGGTTTTTAATTGCTTTTTTTGATATTCATTCACAATTACTTCAGCTTCATATTTGCTTTCTTGATAATAATCAGCCGGTTGAATTGGTGATTTTTCATTAGCAGGAATTGAATCTACGTTACCATGAACACCACAAGTACTACAATAAATAAATTTCTTAATACCATGTTTAAAAGCTGAATCCAATAGAATTCTAGTGCCATCAACATTAACCTGATAATAATAATTTTCCGGTACACCCGTTTCTCTAAATGCAGCAGCAAGATGTTGAACAACATCGATTTCTTTCATGATTTTGTCAACCAGATCTTTATCCGTTACACTGCCAATAATTACCTTAGCTCCTAATTTTCTTAAATCATCTGTATCATCATATTCTTTATTATCTAGAACTACAACTTTATAATCATTTTTTAATAATCTTATTGTAAGAGCCTTCCCTGTAAATCCGTTTCCACCAGTTACTAATACTCTCATAACTATTTTCTCATTTCTTTTTAATTTTCAAGATTACTGGGGTCCCAAATAAATATTGGAGTCCAATAGCTTTGAAAAAAACTTCACCAATTTTTGATAAAATCTCTTGTTTCAAAAATCTATGTATTACCATCGGCAAAAAATATTGAGGTTTAAAAATAAATTTTGAGAATTTGTTGTCTGAAAATTCTTTTTTTAATTCCGATCGCGAAAATGATCTAAATGTTCTAGTATTTTTTTCAAATTGTTTCTTAAAGTTGAATAATATTTTATAAAAGATATTAAAACTTCTTATATCCGGATAATCAACAATAATAACGCTTTTAGAAACTCTGCACATTTCTCTAACCAGTATTTTCCAGTTTTTTTCATGCGTTAAAAGTCTAAAACAAATTACCGCATCAAATGAATTATCATTAAAGGGTAGATTCAAAAAGTTACATTCCTTGAATTGAAACTCATTTTCTTTTAGAAATTTATCTAGCCTTGTCCGACATGAAATGTTACTTCCGGTAACAGTTACATCATAGCCGTTTTTTACTAATGGAACTGCTAATTGAGCGTGCCCGCCACCAACATCCAAAATAGTTTTAACGTTTTCATTTTTTAATAGATTTAATGTTATTTTTTCCTGTACATTAAGAAAATATTTTCCAACTTTTCCAGAAAAACGTGTTGTATAATTTTCTGATGAGGTTTCAATGTCCGCTTGTTCTGAAAGGATTTCTACGTCCATATTAATTCTTTTTTATTTTTGGGGGAAATTATGAATTATTTCTTAGAGGATAGAAATTTTTCAATTTTTTCAAAATAAACGTCCGGCATTTTTTCAAAAGCACTTAATCCGAGTCTTCTGGATATAAAATCATCTGAAGTAATAGCCATTTCTTGCTCAAAATTATAGTTTAATTCACCATTATAGACTTCTTCTTCTTCAATTATCATTTTTTTTGAATCCGAATCTTTATCTATATATTCGATTACCATATTACTTTTAACACCATAGGTATTCCACAATCTTTGAAGTAAAGAGAAAGTGTATTTTCCTGAATATGTTTTAAAAAATTGATCTTTGAGTTCTGAATATGATTGCTTTAGTAAAGAATCTTTGTTTTGAATTGGAGCTTTAGGGAATTTAGAACTGAGAACTTTTAAAACTTGTTCAGCAATTGAAGGGGCCGTTGTATATTTCACAGATTTTACAGAAATTAAATTTTTTATACTGCTACAAGAATGATCAAAAACCAAAGAGTGTTTTTCTGGCTGCACATCAAATTCATTACTATGGTTTTCTTCATGCATCGGTAAAACACCAACATGAGATTGAACCACATCATCTATTGTAATATTGAATCCCTTATAAGATTCATTTACCTCATCTAATATTTGCTTTACATCTTCATCTGATATTCTACACATGTCCGGATCTTCTTGAAAAACTTTATATGTTGTTCCGATCATAGTAAAATCACCAATTGGGACAAGAAAAAATAATCTCTTTCCTTTATTAATAATGGCATCTTTGTCAACAAATTCTTTAACACTTTCAAGTCCAACACCAAATTCATCAAAATAGTTCTTTTTTATTATTATGTTAACAGCTTTTGTTAATCCGGATTTTAACCTATTTAAATCCGTTTTTTGAGTTAAAAGATTATTCAACCATGGACCTACGGAGTCTACAACGAACTCTGAGTTTAAAATAAATTCTTCACCACTAATTTCATCTTTTACTTTTACTCTCGCTTTATTATTTTCAATAATTAGTTCTTCGGCTCTAATGTAATTGCATAATTCGGCTCCCATTTCATAAGCTTCATGTAGAAATTCAAAAAGTAACCTTTCAGTATTAAGGGCTACACTCTCATACCAAATCGCACCGCCATTTATTTTCTGATTTTTTAATTCCGGTAAAATCTTAAATAATTTTTTTTTACCAATAGTTCTGCCGCCTTTCAATCTTGATGATTCAGTTAATCCACTATTCCGATCACAACTAATTATATCATTTAGAAATAATGCGATAGATAATGACAGACGACTTTTTACTCCAAAACCGGAGGTTGGAAAGAGAAAAGGTATGTTTTTAACAAGATGCGGAGCAATTTTCTGGAAAATTTTCCTTGAATATATCGATTCTCGCATTCTCTTTATATTTGCATGCTGAATATATCTAAATCCTCCATGCAATACTTTTAAGCTATTAGCCGACGTATGCGAACCAAAGTCAGTTTTATCAATTAAGCATGCTTTATATCCATTTCTGGCAGCCTCCCACAAAATAAGTGCACCGTGAATACCACCACCAATAATTACTACATCAAATACTTCAGATTTTAATTTTTCTAAATTCCTTTTCAATTATAGCTCTTCTAACCAATTATAAATATTCTTTAATTTAATTTTGTAACTTTTTAGTGAATAATTCTCTTCTGCTAAAATTTTACCCGCTTTACCCAATTGTATTCGTTCATTTTCATTTTCAAGTAACTCGTTAAAATTTTGAGCAAATGACTCCGGATTCGGATCAAACAATTTAACTTCATTAGAGGACATAGCCTGTGTATGTGACCCAATATTTGATGCAAATACAGGCACACCTGAAGCTAAATACGAATAGACTTTCATCGGTGTATTCTCACCCTTAGTTCTTGGCGAGATTAGAATATCTGCTTGTTCCAGTAAGAACGGAAGTTGATCCAGCGGTCGTTTACCTAAAAATTTTATTTTGTTTGGTACTCCTAATTTTTCTGCTTTAGCTTTATAGTGTTCAATTGATTCGTCACTTCCACCAATTAGTACAACTTTGTAAGGAACACTAGTTTCAACTTTTACCAATCCTTCAATCAAAAGATCAATTCCTTGATAATGTTCTAAATTACCTATATACAGTCCAATTAAATCATTTTCGCCTACATAGATTCTTAAATTTTCCTTTTTATTTTTTGAATAATCAGGCTTAAATGCTATATCCTCAAGAATTTGTATTTTTTTTTGAGGTGAATATTTTTCAATTTTTTCAGCTAAGTATTTACATACTGGAATAACTGCTGTTGATCTTTTGGCTGCCCAGTTTTCAAACAGTTCGAGTACGTTACTAATCTTACCTAATCCTCCCCATTTCTCAATCAGCTGATCAGCCATGGACGAGTCCATATCATAAACCAGTTTTTTCTTCCAAAAAATATTTAAAAAAGCTGCTGGAAAAATTGCCTCCTCCACGGCATGTATAATATTATAATCGTTTTTGCGAAGTAGGCTAATAATTTCAACTGTTATGAAAAAATCGGCCATTATTTTCTTAAATGAAAAACCTATGGGAACATTTTGAATAAATGAAAAATTAGGAATCCGGAATATACTTAGCCCATCAACAACTATATCTTCACCCTCATTAAAAGTTAGCAGATCTACTTTATGACCAAATTCACAAAGAGTTTCAATTAATAATTTAACCGCAATAGGTGTTCCTCTCTCTTGAAAGAAAGGATGTGGAGCTATTAAAAGAATATTCATAAAATTATTTAAAATGTTTTTGTTTTTGCATTGTAAATTGATTCTTCAAAAAGCGAAATGGAGTTTCAAGTTTTCCAAAATAATTTGGCTGCTCTTTCAAATTGTATAAATAGGTACTTACAGACTCATAAGGTTTTTCAAGACTTATATCCTCATTAAAGTAAAAACCATACGAACCGGTTTTAGAAACTTCTTTTGTGATTGCCAAAGCGTCAGTTCCTGGTAAGACCAATTTACCCATTTTACTCCCTAGGTTAAACAAATGAGGTTCTGGCCAAATATTCGGCCTCCCACTATTATCTCCTAAAAAAAATGGAATATCTTTGAAATCACCCAAAAATTTTTGAATAATGTCTTTTCTCTTACCTAGCCATTTACCAACACCCCAGGGAATCACCGATACTGAATTTGATTCAATTATTTTTTCTATTGTTAGGTTTAATTTTTCTTTCTCAACAAAATTATTTCTAGTTCCTAAGGCTAAAATTTCAATACCATTTTGTGCAATAATTTGCTTGCCGGCAATTACTATTACTTTTTGCTTTAATTTGTTCGAAATAACAAAGGAATTGTTTTCTAATGTGGAGATTATTGTATAACCAAATTTCTCCAAATTAAATTTTTGTTTCGAATCTGTTAAATAATCAAAATAATTAACATCATTGATTTCCGTAAGAAAAAGTACTCCCAACCAATTTACCGAATCATCTATTTGGGCAGCATGATTTGAAAAATTTTGAAATGTGTATTTTAAAAAATCTTTTAGATTATAACACTCGTGAATATGCACATGAGAATCAACTAATATCACTATGAAAGACCTTAATACTTATATGTAATTTGATATTTAAATTCTATCGCGAGGAATAAACTGAATCCATAACTATATTAGCAACGTGAGGCCTAAAATGGCTATCTTCATAATAATTATGAATTGGTTCCGTTAAATAAGTTTTTCCAGAAAAATCATATACATTCTCTGAACCAAATATTTCATTCAATAATTCTACTTGTTCAATATTAAGTGGAAGTTGATCATAGAGAGGGGAAATAATAATTACGAAATCTGTTTTGTGTCTGTCAAAAACTTTTTTTATGGATTTCAATTGCTCAATTTCTAATTCAGTAACTTCATATTTCTTATTTTGATCTACAGTATTTCTATCATAAAATACTCCTTTTTCAATTAGAGCATTATAATAACCTGCTGAATCAATTTTAATATGAGTTCCATTTCCATAAAAAACATCCGCAGTTAATGGGTTCCCTCTATGAAAATATTTGACTCTACTTATGACTTTTTTCATATAAGGTCGGTATTTACCAAATATTGTCATATCAATATATCCGGCAAGAAATTTTAGATCGAGCCCGGCCTGAATATATTTTGTGTAATAAGTTGTATATGATTCTTTTGACATTTCCGGAGGAGAAATCGTAAAAAACTTCTTATTATTATCTGTGTTAATAAGCAGATCCCCATCAACACTCACCAAAGCATATTTTAAGGAATCACCAAGTTCATCAATATAGTTTACTTTTGTTGCTATTCCCCAAATCCCTTCACCAGAACCATCGAAATGCAGGGCCGTAGCATCATTTGGCAAATGCTTTTCCCAGCTCTTACATTTGTAACCTTGTGATCTTGAACTACCAAAAATAAACGCATTATAGCCAAGTTCTTCTCTATTTTTCAAATAAACTCTTTTACAAATTTCAGATCTATTTAACGCTACTATGCTCTTTTCATAAGGGTCATCGTAATCGTAGATGATCCGAAAAGGATCCAGAGTTAAATGAGCTATAATAATTAGTTCAATAGGTAAAAAAAATATAAGAGATTTTACTAGAAAATTTTTCATATTCTAAAACTGAAAGTAAATAAATTCTTGTTGAGTTCCACCCATGAGATGAATTACCATTATTATTCCATAATATAGACTCCATCTCAAAAAGCGTGGAATTTTTATAGTATCAATTTGTAATGCATGTTGTTTATCTCTTTGAATCCATTCAACAACAACAAATAAAACAAGTAAAATAATTACGTCTTTAGGGTGTCGTTCGGGCATAGAAAATAATGATTTGGAAAATATGCCAGCTAAATATGAAAATGCATGTTGAATGTTTTCTGCTCTGAAAAATACCCATGCGATAAGAGTGATAAAGAATGTGGTGCCCATTTGTAAAAATTCTTTAAAAGATGGTAATAGTTTATTCTCAGCAACTTGATCTGTATTAATTCTATTTTTCTTGAATAGAAGCAAAGGTAAAAAATATAGAGCATTTATAAAGCCCCAAACTATAAAAGTCCAATTAGCGCCATGCCAAAAACCACTTACTACAAATATTATAAAAGTATTTCTTACTTTAGCAATATTACCGACTTTACTGCCACCCAGAGGAATGTAAACATAATCTCTAAACCATGTTGAAAGCGAAATGTGCCATCGTCTCCAAAATTCTGCTATATCTCTAGAAAAATATGGAAACGCAAAATTTCTCATTAAGTTAAAGCCAAACAACCTAGATGTGCCTATAGCGATATCTGAATAACCAGAAAAATCACCATAAATTTGAAAAGCAAAAAATATAACCCCTAAAAAAAGTGTGCTACCCGAGTAATCTGCTGATCCATCAAATATCCTGTTGGCCCATAGCGCACAATTATCAGCTATAACTATTTTCTTAAATAGTCCCCAGAGAATCTGGCGCATACCGTCAATAGCATTATCATAATCAAATTTTCTTTCTTTATAAAATTGTGGAAGTAGGTTGGTTGCCCTCTCAATTGGACCAGCAACTAATTGTGGAAAAAAACTAACAAATGCAAAAAATGCAATAATATTTTTAGTAGGCTCTAGTTTTCTCCTATAAACATCAATTGAATAACTCAGTGTTTGAAATGTATAAAAACTAATTCCTACAGGGAGTATTATATTTAAGCTACTTGAGCTAATGGTTTGGCCAAAAAATGAAAAGGCATCAACAAAACTATCAACAAAAAAATTATAATACTTAAAGAAACCCAAGAAACCAATATTTACTAAAATACTACAAATTAATAATAGTTTTCTCTTAGCATTATTTTGCTGAGATTTTAATCCTAAACCGACTGAATAATCTATAATTGAACTGAAGACGATTAGTGATAGAAATCTCCAATCCCACCAACCATAAAAGATATAGCTAGCAATTACAATAAGCAGATTTTGCAGTTTTAAATTTTTATTAGTTACAAACCAATAAAGTATAAAAACAATAGGTAAGAATAATGCAAATTCGAATGAGTTAAATAACATTTAATTGCCTAATTCTTAATTATACCCATTCTTTTTGTTTCGTATCATCAACTCGTTTATAGTATTTTGATGTATTGTATTTGTGATAAGATCGATAGCCTGTATTATAGTCAAAATTATTAAGTATCACCCCAACAAATGAGTTATGTTCTCCATTACTTAATAAACTCGCAGATTCCATCATCCAATCAAGTTCAGTTTTGTTTGCAAATACAACCAAAATACTTATATCCACAATGTGTGATAGAATTTCAGCATCTGTAATTGTCATGACAGGTGGTGAATCAACTATAACTAAATCAAATTCTTGTTTTAGTTTTTCCAGAAACTCTTTCATCTGATCTGAACCCAAAATCTCAGATGGGTTCGAAGGAATTGTGCCTGCAGCAATATAATGGAGGTTGTCAATTGTAGAAGATTTTCTTATAATTTCATCCATGGTTGCCTGTCCAAAGAGAAAGTTTGTAAAACCTGGAGAACTTTTTCCTTTAAATACTGAATGAATCCTTGGAATTCTCAAATCGCAGTCTAAAATAATTACTTTCTTATTTGTTTGTGCAAAACCAGCTGCTAGATTGACTGCAACTGTTGTTTTACCTTCTTGAGGTGCTGAAGATGTAATTAATATAGATTTAGAATTCCCTGTTAGTTTTGAAAACTGAATCCTGGTTCTTAATGCTCTATATGCTTCGCTTGCTGCTAACTCATTATCAGCACTCATAAAAATTTCAGAATCATTGGGATCAACACCAACCTTTCGTTCAAATTTAGGTATCGAAGCTAAAACATATAGTCCAGAGACTTCGATATCTTCTGGTGTTTGTACACTTTTGTTGAAAAGATTTTTTATATAGACAAATCCAAAGGCTACTGCAATACCTAAAAATAAACCTATTAAAACGATTTTAAGCCTATTTGGTTTTTCCGGAGCAACAGGCGGACGGGCTGCATTTAAAATCAGTACATTGCCAGGAGTTGATTGTTCATTTAAGAGAGCTTCTTGATATTTATCTTCAAGAACTATATACAACTTTTCTAATGACCGTCTATGTCTTTCCAATCTTGCAATATCTAAGGTTTTTTTAGGTAATGCTGAAAAATCTTTTTCGTATTCCGCTAAAACCTGACTTAATTGGTAATCCTGTGATTGCAAAGACGAAAGTTTAACTTCAGATTCAAAAATTTGTTGTGATAATTCCTTAACTTCACCCGGACTAGCAGCGTATACTTTTGATTTATAAGATGCAATATCTTGATTCAATCTTTTTTGCAATTCGGCCAATCTTGCATCAAAATCACTAGTAAGAGCTTGTTTCTGTGTGGGATTAGCTCTTCCAGAAAGTGCAATAGCTTTTTGTGTTTTTAGATTTGCAATTTCTTGTTGAAGCATTTCAATTGAAGGCTGTTCTGTTTGCAAATCAAAATATTTATTTAATGAAGGATCTCTTTTAGCCAATTCGTTTTTGAATTCATCAAGTTTTCTTCTCTCAATAGACATCTCAATTTTAACACCATTTTTCTCCGATTCAAACTTTGAAAGAGTTTCTATCATTGCTGATGCTTGTTTATCTAATTCAACACCACCACTCTGTAATTGATATAACTTAATATTATCCTCTGCAACCATTAATTCATTGTACTTTTCTTCCTTTTGAACCGTGAGAAAATCTTTAATTTGTGTTAATTGTTTTCTACTTTCGAGAAGATTAAATTCTTTATATACATTAGCATAACAATTTGCAATTAATGCAGCTTCTTCAGGCGATGTTGATTCAACGGCAATTTCCATAAAATCCAAAGCATTTTTCTGTGTAATTTCAACGGATTTTGTAAGCATACCTGCAATTGATCTGTAAGGTTTTACTGATTTTGAATTATCATTAAAAAGATCGCCGTCATCCATTACAATTAAATCAAAATCATCAGTATTGGAAAGAGTTTTAAAGGAATCTATTACCACCTGAGCAACTTGTTCTCTAATTGTGATATTTGATATAGTTTCAATTTCATTTGCAATAAAAAAATCGTTACTACTTCTTCCAAATTCGCCTGCCAGGGGATCTGCTAAAATATTACCTTGTGTCTTTGAAATTTTTAGTGTAGTAGCTGATCTATAAATATCTTTTGCGACTAAAGCGTAAATTATCGACGCAGATAATATTACTAAACTGATTACCATAATTATTGTAATATTTGATCTAATTAAGTTTAGATAATCAGTAATTGATGCAGAAGAGTTTACATGTTTTTGATTTGTCTTATTTTCTCTATTAATTTCCACGATATCCCTTTTACATTGTTTTAAAATTTATCAAATCAGTATCTATATAATGATAAATAATCGATAATAATTTCATTTAGTTTATTTATCAAATAATAGGCCAATAATATATTATATTTTAATAATCACTCTTACTCACTAAAAAGTACTTTATGCAATATTATTTGAAAATAAAAATAGAAGATATTTTTTTATTGTCCAAAATGATACATGTATTAAAATGAAATTAATTGTAAAAATTCTAAATTTATTAAACTACAAAGTATAATGATGGTTCCAGATGTACCAATTTTACGAACATCAATTATTTATAATAATTTCTTATTTTGTAAGAAACTATATTTGAACTCCAAATCTACAAACTTATAGTAAGACACTAGAATCCGTAACCCAACAGCAAGAAATAAGAAGAAATGTTTCTATTAGTAAAAGTTAGATCTTGATTTTCAATTGATTCCTTAATTGTTTGATATTCGAAATTCAAGAATACATCGTGCATAAATTCATAGTTTAATTTTATACCAAAATAATCATAATTTTCTCTTAATCCATATAAAAAGGGTTCCATTGGCAAATCATAACTAATATCACCAACGGAAGATTGACCTTTCCTTATAAATTGGCCCCATAAATTTATATTTAATCCTCTTACAATCGTATAATCAAGTGATAGAAATACTAAATCGGCATTATCTCCTAACCAATGTCCCAAAAAATTTTCTGAACTAGAATAGGTTAGAGTAGGAATGAAATGTTGATAAGTCCCTGGGTAAATTTTTGTATATTCAGCTCTGGCAAACAAATTATCAATTGGAAGGTTAACAAATGTAGCTCCAAGAGTAAATCCGAATTTATAATATTGGGTCTTGGGATCAAATAATCCATCTGGAGTTAATTCATCAGCAAAAAAACTCCCCCATAAATGTGTATTTGGAATATGATTTCTAGAACTTAACGCAAAAAAGAATTGTGTGTTACTTCCCGCTTGGTTATTATCCCTACTTATATGCTCATCAGCTTGGTCAAAAAACATAATTGGAATTAAATAAGAAATCTCTAGTCTATCTGAATAAATAACAGATTCGCCTAATGAAATATCAAACCCTTTTAAGGGAGTTAATATTAAAGTATGTTGAGCTAAATATTTCTGACGCCAATTAAATCTCTGAACAGCTTCATCATTTCTAATTCTATCAGTAGAATAAAACGAACTTGAATCCTTCACATCAGAATTTAGCCATGCGTGTAGAAAATTAAATTTCAGCCAACTTGTTGGAGTAATCTCAATTTTTATAAAAGGAAATGCCGGAGGCTTTGCTGATAAAACTATTTGTCCATTTTTCGAATATCCCAAATTAGTTTTGTCTTGTCCAACAGAAATTTTTCCCCAATTCCAATTATAATTTAGGGAAGCATTGACTTCACTATATTCAGCTCTGTCCCCATCGCTTAAACTATAATCTCTACCTTGATTACTTGTAAACCTATTCCATAATTTATCCAAAATATTAGGCTCTTCACGATTATTGTAAAATCTAAATTGAAATCCAAAATTATCGCCTATATAACCATAAAACCTTAATCCATAAGTAATTTTAAAATAGCTCTCACCATCAAAACTACCTGTTTGGTATTTTAGAATTGGATTAAAATTCATTTTAAATAATGAATCGGAATAAGTAAAAATTCTCATTCTGTCTTTTAAATTAAAGTTATAAAATTTGGGTTTCACTAATGTTGTATTTGGCTCCAGCTTATTATAGAATTTATCCTCTAAATCAAACTCTTTCAAATAAAAGACTAATTCTTCTTTTTCAAGTGAAGTCAGTTTATTTCTCTTTTTTTCAACTTCTGATAGTTTATTGAATAAATATTCTCTTGGGAGAGGTTTTATCAAATCATTGTATTCAATTAAACCTTTATGACTAAGTTTATCTAAATAATTATATATACTGCTATTAATTGGCTCGTAAACAACTTGAGCATAGATGTTTAAACTAAGTATTACTAAGTATAAAACACCCATTCTAATAATATAATTGTTCATTTCAATTCCTGCTTTTCATCATGATTTTTAGTTATTTTAATTTAGTCGCGAAGAAGAAATCGTCTAGATTCAATATGGCATTGGAATCTTTCGCGTAATATGTATTCCATTTAAGTAAGTTTTATTGCCTACCCAGTTTGTGTTACTTGTATCGAATTTTATGTAAAATTTAGTTCAATTGTTCGTCAGAACAGTAGAAGATTAAATCTATCTTGAAGTTAATTTAATGGTATTTAGTTTGTTTAATAACAAAAAAAACATTTGTTTCTAAGACAATATTTCTTCATATAGTTGAATTATTTTTTTCTCCTGAAATTCCCAGCTATAATTTTCGTTAATAAGTTTATATCCTAATTCGCCCATTTTACTCGCTTCCTCCGGATTACTTAACAAATAAATAAATTTATCAACATAATCTTCCATACTATTGGCATATGTCCCTGCGTTTTTAGCTAGTCGTTTCGTTTCTGCCAGATCAAATGCTAAAAAAGCTTTTTTTGCTTTCATGTACTCCAATACTTTAATTAGGGTGAGGTGTTCATTTAATCCATTAGGCAAATCCGGTGTGAGGCAAACATCTGCAATATGCAAATATTCCTGAACCACATCATGACTAACAATACCTGTAAAATATATATATTGAGATAAATTCAATTCCTGTGACAAAATCTCCATTTTTTCTCTGCTATCACCATCTCCAACCAGAATGAACATTACATCTTTCAATCCATGAGTATATATAATTTCTTTTGCCAAATTAATTACAACTTCAACATTATCATCTGTAGACATAAGTCCAACAAATAATGCTATTTTTTTTCCTTCAAATTTATTTTGGATCTCTTTATTGCTTTTAGGATTAAAACTAGCTTCAGGGCCATTAAAAATAATTTTATAAGGTTTTTTCCTAAAATTCCATTTCTCTTGTAATCTTTTTATAAAAGAAGAGTTTGCAACTATTACAGCATCTGCAAAGGAAACTGTTAACTTTTCATTAAAAGCTAATATTTTGTATAAGAATCCCTTGTTAAACTTTATACTGAATAATTCCGGAGATAAATCGTGCTGATCGTAAATTGTCCTTACATTAAATAACTTTAATAGAATAAATAACAACCAAAAAAAGTCGGGAGGATTAGCCACATGAACTACATCTATTTTATTTTTAATAACTGACTTTATTGCTAAAAAATATATTTTAATCATTGAGCTCAAATATTCCAATAAATAACCGGATAAAGAACCACTAGATTTGTAATCATAATATCGTCTTACATTTATACCTTCCCAAATCTCATCTTTTTTATTTTCAGATTTTGAAGTTGGACTAATAACAAAAACATTATAATTATTCCTTTTTAAACTCCTCGCTTCTTTTTGAACTCTTTTATCAAACGGGAAAGAGTTGTTTTGGACAATTAAAAGTATATTTTTATTTTTTTCTTTCATTCTTATATACTAGCAAAAAATAGCCTTAATTTCTTTCTCAAGATTTACGCAAATAAATTGCAAGCTAAATATAGTTGAATAAACAACATTACTCTAATATTGTTTTATAAATTGCAATAATTTTATTCGCAACAACTTCTAACTTAAGTTCGTTTATCATTTCTCTCCCATTAGATTTACTATAATCTAATACAAGTAGTTTAATTTTTTCAGAAATTTCTTCAGCATTATAATTAACAACTAAACAATTTTTAGTATTATTCAATATTTCTTTAACATCTCCAACATCTGTTGAATATACCGGAAGATTACAAGCCATGGCTTCTTTAACAACATTAGGAGAACCCTCCCAATAGGATGTTTGCAATAATAAGTTAGAACTATTCATATAATCAACAACTTCAGAAGATGATATTCCAAATGGACTAAGTAATTCAATTTTTTTATCAGGAAGTTTATTTTTTAACTTTTCAAAAGATCTCAATGCCAAATCGTAATTTTTCCTATTTAGTTCTGGATTACCTAAAAAGAGGATATAGAAGGTATTTTTATCTAACTCAATCTTACTTCTAGAAACCATCATATCTTTCGGTTTAAAATGTTCAAAATCAACTCCGTTTGGAATTACATGAATAGGGGCTCTAGATTTTACAACATGTTTCATTCTATCTGATTTTACAATAACTGCATCAATTTTATTTACTAAATATTTCGATAAATAAGAATCAAACTTACCTCTTAATGTTAACTCTCCCGACTTATTAGGTACTCCGAGTAAATCGCTACCCATCAATGATACAAGTATTGGAGTTTTTGCTGAACTAAAAATTGCACTTAATCCAGCATAACTATAGTGAGCATGTATGATATCAATGTCGTTTTCAATAACCAATTTTTTAATAATTTTTGGTGCTTTTAGATAATTTAGTTTGGATTCATATCCTCTAATATTATAGACATAGATATCCAAATCCATTTTTCTTAGAGATTCAACCTGCGCTTTAGTAAAGGGTTGTTCAAATGGTTTTTCTTTGCTAGGATAAGTACAAACTACATGTAGTATTTTCATATTTCTCTAATATCTAGTAAAGTCTCATCAATAAAAAGTTTAAATTTTCCAGTTTTTGAATTAATTATTTTATGATTGAATACAAGATTAAATTCCAAACTTTTCGGAAGATAATTGTTTAAAGTATTAATAATTGTCGTTTTTGACTTTTCGTTGAAAGACTGATTGATAACTAAATTTATCCTTAACTTGCCTGGAGCATACTGAACGATTTGGTATTGTTTAACCCCTGCTACATTTTTAAACATACCACCTCCAAAGAAGCTGGGTAGAACTAAATTTCCGCCATCAGGTAGCTTTATTATGTCTGAAACTCTCCCATCAATAGATTTAATTTTACTGTAATTTAATGTATATGATCTGATACTATCATCTACTGGTTCTGCAAGATCCCCATTATCATATCTAATTAGCGGAAAAACTTTGTTATCTAGATGAGTGACCAATATTTTTTTTGCATTCGTATCTTTATATACATCAATAAATTCAACAAAAACATGTGGATCAATAATTGAAAAATAATCATCATATATTGATTCTGCGGCAATTCCATTGACCTCACTTGAGCCATATTGATCATAAACTTTGCCTAAATGATTTTCCATAGTTAATTTTTGAAATTCCATCAGTTTTTCAGATGTTGGAAATACACCCTTTACTTTATTAATGGTTAATTTATTCTCCTCCAAAAATTTTGCAAAAAGATAAACTGCATTTGTATAACCATAAATGAATAATGGTTTTTTATTAAGAAATAGATTATACAAATTACCATATTCATGACTGGTATTTAGCCTATATGCTGGAAAGGGAATTTCATTAAAAATAAATTTTGATGCCTTTGAAGTTAGTTTTGTCCATTCCTTGTTTACTGTATTAGGATTTCCCCAAATATTTATCCAAGGATTTCCAAGACGATATCCACCTAAGAATTTTCCAAAAATTATTGCTGCCCTATTTGAACTCTTGCCATGCTCATCATGATAAAAAACTGCTGGTTCACCTGTCGAACCACTTGATGCACCTTTAAATATTGTAAACTTATTTTTTTCGATAGAAAACAATGTATTCTGGTTATTTCTCAAATCTTTTTTCGTTAAAGGAGGTAAAACATTAAGTTGATCTAAATATTTAAATGAATCTGGTGAAAATCCAGCCTCATCAAACCTTTTTTTGTAGAATGGAACATTTTCATATGAGTAGATTAATAACTCCTTCAATTTTCTTGTTTGATAATTAATTATTTTATCTCTAGACCATTCAATAGTTTTAATATATAATTTTAAATATTTACTAACATTAAGTCCTCTTATATTATCATAAACTTTTAATCCAACTTTTTTTGCTATAAATTTTCTATTCATCACATTTACACTCATGATCCAAATTTGTGTTTTAAGATTTTCCAAATTGCATATGGATAGAACAAATAATTTTGATATTTTAGGTTGTCAATTGCAAACCGATCTACTCTATGAGATTCTCGCTTATTAAAATTATTTTTTATTCCTTTTGCGGTTGAAGAACGATAACCAAATTTTCTTGATAATTGTATACTTTTACTATCCCACCCACCAAATGGCCAACAAATATGATTGATTTTTTTATTTAATTTATTTTCCAATATTTTTTTTGACCCTAATAACTCGTATTTCATTCTCTCTTCATAATCGCTCTCACTTTCAATTATAAATAGATTAGAATTCTCATTTCTAATTTTTGATGTAATTTTGTAAAGTTCTTCTTTCCAATTCAAGTTATTAAAGAATTGTTCCCCTCCATTTTCTTTAACATGTTGAGTTAATTTTTTAGATAGTATTCCACATTCTGTAACCTTACGGGCTACATTTGCCTTTTCAGATTTAAATATAGGATATCCTAGAGGAATTTTACTCTTATTGTTACTAAAAAAAAATGGCTTTTCGTTGGGAAATAAATTCCAATGAAGCCAGTCGATTCTGGTAGATGGATTAACAAAATCAATGATTTCATCAGAGATTGGATATTTTGTATGGCTCATTGAATGAGATTGAATTTCAATTAATCCAGATTTTTCCATCTCTCTCATTTCAACCCAATTTAAAAATCCATCATTAGTATTCAGTTCATCAAGTGTTACCTTTCCATTCCAATAATCAAATAAATTTGGGCTAAGTTTATCATCATTATCATCAACGAATTCTGGGTTTACCCATATAGTCCCTTTAAGATTATATTTTTTCAAAATGGGATAGGCAAATATCCAATTATCTTTATAACCATCATCAAATGTTAATAAAATACTATTAGCATTGAGTTTTTTCCCCCCCTCTATATGGTCAGATAGTTGATCCATAAAATGAGTTTTCATCCCCAAAAAGTTAAATAATTTTACATGTCTTACAAATTCTTCTACTTCTAAAGTTAGGTGCTTATGTATCCATGAATTTTTTCTCTTATACTTAATTGAATGATACATTAGTACAGGTATTATATTTAGTTTCATTTTAATCATCACAATAAAGTTTTATACAATGATTCTAATCGTTTAATAATTGAGTTATTGTCTAAGTATTTTTTTAATGAATCGTGTACATTAGCTAGTCTTAAATTTACTTCATCATAGTCATTTATAAATCTAAGAATTTCTTTTGCTATAATTTTAGTATCCAGTGTATTGACAAAAAAGGAATTATCTTTAATTAAATCCTCAAGTGCCGGTATTTTTAAACAAAGAACAGGTGTTCCAGAAAAAATAGCTTCAGCAACAACATTTCCGAAAGATTCATGGCTTGATAAAAACAAAAAAAGATTACTCTCTTTATAAACTTCAAATATATTTTCTGAAAAGCCATATATATTTACCGAATCATGTAAATTATATAGTTCAACTAATCTTTTTATTTCATCTTTTTCTGGCCCCTCACCATATAATTTGAAAGTTATATTATTATCTACTCCTTGCAAGATTTTTGCTATTTGAATAATTTTATCAATATTTTTGCCAACTGTAAATCTTCCTGCATATGTAATAATAAATGGATGGTGCTTTTGTCTTGTATGAAATTTGAAGTGTTCTATATCAATTAAATTAGGTATTAAATATAATTTTTCACTAATCTTTAGTTTATTATTTATCAACGTATTTACGTAATTAGAGTTACCAATTATATTAATCTTTTTATGGAAAAACTTCCAAACTACTCTTTGAAATATATCAGACGGAAATCTTGTACCATGGAAATGGTAGACTATTTTTCTCCCTCCAGCTATATATGTTGCAAGTAGAATTTTTAGAGTTGCATTATTTAGATGAAAGATAGAATTTCTAAACTTCCAAACTTTTTGAATATATAACAGGTATAAAAAAATTGTAGGTTTCTTTATTCTAAAACGAATTTCATTTTTATACTTAATGCCATTTATATTATATTTTAGAATTAATACTTTGGGAGAATATTTCGTGATATATCGCTCATAATCACATGTAATTTTTTCTAATCCACCAAAATTATTTGTCCATTGAACATATATTACATGTTGTTTCATTAGTTTTTTTCGTTAATAAATTATAATTTACCAAGCCAATCCGGTGTAGTTTTTATTTGTAACTAGTTCAGGAGACAACCTAATTAAATCAACAATACTCTTATCTTTTTCATCTTTTATGGCAGAGTAATAATTTTGACTTTTATTACCTATTAATATAATTTCGCTATTATTTATAACTTCTTGAACATCATTATAAAATAATTTTGAGAAATGAGGTATTTGTTTGTCAATAAATTCTCTGTTGGTTCCTGTAAGAAATGACAAACTGATATTTTCATCGAAGATTTTTATATCATACCCTTTGCCAATTAAATATTCTACTATTTCAACAGCTGGGCTCTCCCTCAAATCGTCCGTATCTTCCTTGAAAGTCAACCCAAGAACACCAATTTTATTTTTATTTTTAGATTGAATTATATCTTTACACCTCTGTAAGTGCACTTTGTTAGATTTGGTAATCCCCGATAATAGTGGAACTTCAACATCCAATTCTTTGGCCTTATAACTTAATGCTCTTAAATCCTTTGGTAAGCATGATCCACCAAAAGGAGCACCTGGCTTTAAGTACGCGGGTGATATATTTAATTTTGTATCTTTTGCGACCAAGTCCATTACTTTATGACTATCAATATCTAGTTCTTTGCTTATTGCCCCAATCTCATTTGCGAAAGCAATTTTTAATGCATGAAAAGAATTATTAGCATATTTCATAATTTCAGCAACTTTTACATCATAACAATAGAATGGGGCATCCAAAAAAGAATAAATTTCTTGAATTTTACTTTCTGCTTTTTCACTGGTCGTTCCAATAATTGTATAAGGTGGATTATAAAAATCATAAATAGCATTCCCCTCTCTCAAAAACTCTGGATTTGAAACAATTCCAAAATCAGTTCCATGTTTTTTTGAAGTGATATCTTCAACAATCTCAATACATTTATCCACTGTGCCAGGAATAATTGTACTTCTAATAGCTATTGTATGAAATTCATTCTTTTCAATTAATATTTTAGAAATTTCTCCAATTACTGAAAAAATGTAATCTAAATTTAAACTTCCATTATTTTTACTTGGAGTACCCACTGCAATAAATGAAACTTCCGAATTCAAAACTGCTGATTTTGAATCTCTGTGAGCTTTTAATTTTCCATTTTTTACAGCGGTATTTACAAGATTATCAAGGTCTTTTTCAATAATTGGTGTTTTACCGCTATTAATTATATCCACTTTTATATTATTAACATCTATGCCTATAACATCATGACCTTCATTTGCAAAACATGCAGCCGAAACTGTACCAACATATCCTAATCCAAAAATGCTAATGTTCATTTAAAACCTCCGTAAATTCAAAATATTTGAAATTAATTATCAAAAATTTTTATCTGTTAAACTGATTCAAAAATATCTATTAATTTTTTTGTAAGATTTTTTCTATCATAATTGTGCAACTCTTTCACATTAAGTTTTTCAATTTTATCATCGGATTTCCATTTATTAAAAAAGTACTTAATACTTTCAATTATTCCATTTACATCATCAAATGAGTTGCTTCGTCCAAGATTATATTTTTCTACAAACTTTGCGGCCATACTTTGCTGATTGTCTATTAACAATATAGATCTACGACTTCCCCAGTAATCATATAATTTTCCGGGAATAAGAGTATGAATATTGTAATTAAATGCTAATAATAAATCGGATCTACATAATTTATCAATAAAAGTTCCTCTAGCTAAAAACTCAGAATTAAAAACAATATCATCAATATTTAATTCCCTTACATTATTCCAAACTTCTTGAGGAAGGGGACCAATGAATTCCATTTTAAAATTATCTGCAGAAATTATATTTTCTTCTTTTAATGTTTTCAATGCTAGAAGAAAATTTATCGGATTGCGAGTAACATTAATAACTCCGGCATGCAAAAATATAAATTTATTATTTTTGGGGTATTCGATTTCCCAGGTTTTTTCATATTCAGAGACATCACATCCGTTTGTAATTAGTTCAAATTTATTTTTCATATTTGGGTATCGAGTCTGAAAATCATCATAGCTCATTTCAGTTACTAAAATTACTTTATCGGCATTTTTGATAACAAATTTCTCTAACATTCTTTCAATACTTTGAATAAATCTATTTTTCTCAAGAAATTTGGTCTGATAAACCCAATCATCTTTTATATCAACTATTAACTTACGTTTTGTGAGTTTTTTCAATATGGCTCCACCTATTATTACTGAAAATGGTGGTGCAGTAGCATAAATTACTTCGACATTTTCATTTCTAATTTGTTTAAGTCCTTCACGAATCATAAACGGAATCCAAAGAACTACATAATCCGGAATTAAAATATTTCTTTGAAATAAATTATATATTTGTTTGACAAATCTTTTTACTACTGATTTCTTCTTTCCTGATACATTTTGTTTAATACTCGAACTGAAAGCTTTTATCTTCTCAGGATTAGGGTGTTTTGGTTGAAGGCTATTCGTTCTAACAATTGTAACATTTGGTGGTATTTCTTCAATTAGTGATTCTGCATGATGCGGATCATTAAGATATACATGATCAATACGTGGAGTAATTATAATAGGATTAATCTGTTCTTGCAATTCATGCAAATACTTAAGAAATTTAATTATTCTTATTGAACCTCCAACTACACCTCTTGGAGGAAATACATAAGAAAGCATTACAAGTTTTTTATTTTTCAATAATTCTTCTTAAATTTTTAATATATATTTAACTAATATTTTTATTTTCGAATATTCTTAATCCAGCAATTAATCCAACTAATAAAAATAGTGATCTATCTGCAAATCCATTATAACTTGTTAACGAATAAATACATTTTAGGACTAATGCAAGGAATAAAAATAAAGCAAAAGTAGTTTCAAAGTTTTCAGTAGACTCTCGAATATAGTATCTCACTTTTTTTAGTGCCAGTATTATACCATAACCTAAAAATATTAAAAAATACATAAGGCCAATTATTCCAAATGTACTTAACAGAGATATATAGCTGCCATGTCCGCCTGCATGTTGTTGCCGTTTCACAAATAGTAATTCTTTATCCTCTAATGGAATAAACTCCATAAATTCTTTAATGCCTTTTCCTAAAATTGGATTTTCTAAAAAATTTTGTATATAATACATATATGTGATATGACGTTGGGAATCTTGCTGTTTAAATCCACCTTCGAAAGAAAGCATTCGCTCTATTTGCTTTTCTAATAATTCTTCGGGTAAAGCAATCGTCGCTGTAATTGTTAAAAGTCCTATAAGTAAAATAAAATAAATTGATTTCCCTTTGAGAACAAATAGCATATAAAGTGTCAGAGTTAAGAAAATTCCAACAAAAAAAGTTCTACCTCCATTTAAGAAAATAAATATTGTAAACATTAACAACGAAAATATTTTAAAAGAATTTTTTGTCGATCTGAGCGCCAAAATAGCAGGGATACCAACAGCTGAAACTCTTTCGAGAGAAGGCAGCCTCATTGGAAGCCTACCAATACGAGGATTATAATTAAATGATCCTGCAAGAAAAAAAACATCAATTTTATAGAGAAAAGTAAAAACTCGGACAATTCCTAAAATTATTGAAAGTACCACAATTATTTTAAGTAATTTTTCAATATCTAATTCGTTATAATTATTGTAAATGAATATACATGTAGTAAAAAAAATAAGAATATTATTTATGATTGAAAAATAAGTCCTAGATACTCCTCCAGCCCCTGAAACAGTATTTGTAGCAAATAATTCGTTATTAGCAAAACTATATCCAGCGGCAATAATTAGTAATATTAGCCCAAATATCAATATTCTTGTACCACTGAAATCTATGATTTTTTTATTACGGTAAACGCTTTTAAGAGAAATCAGGTCATTCATGTTGAATAAGAAAAAAACAACCGTTAACCATTCCACAATTAAAACGTGTGGAACGGATTTTATATGTCCAAAAGTAAAAGGAAATAAAACCGAGAGAACAAAAATATAAAATTGATTTATTCTGTTTTGAGTCAAAAATATAATCAATAATATAAAAATTAGAGCTAATGAAAGCATAATTTAACTACTTTATTTGATGGTTGTTTTAAGATTATCCGATGCTGTTACTAATAAATATTTTGATAGAACAGACTTCCCATAATATGGTGCAAACTCATAATCATTTATCGAAATATCCTGACTATTTTCGAACGAAATTTTACAATAATTAGTAGTAATAGAAGATTTTTCAATGATTTCAATTTCAATTTGTGGGCTTAAATTTAAACGTGAAGTAAACACTCCGTTATAGCTATCTCTAATGGTAAGTGAGTTATCAATAAATTCAAATTCCCTATTCCTGTTATATGGATCATTTATTCTTTTAACAATCAAATGAAGTTTATTGTTATTTATAAAATCCACATTACATTTATACAGCTCACGTATTCCCCACCATTTATATGGTTCAGTATTTTCATACTTATAATTTTTTTCATCATAACTATTACTTAAGGTATTATGATAGGTAAATGATCTAAACTTGGTACGTTGTTTTTTATCTCTCGTGTAACTTAATTCACCCGGGTCTACAATTATTGGTTCTCCATTAATGGAATATGAATAACTTCCCATATCATAGTGGTTATGCCCACCTTTTCCATTCTGCCCCATAGGAAAACAAGCAACATTAAGTGTTGAATAATTATTTTTTAATATATATAAGCCAGTTTTTTCGAATGCAATTGATCTATTTACATTTCTTGTTCTAATACCCAAATCATCTAAATTGATTCTGTTTACTTTTGGTAATATATTGCCAAATTCAAACTTGTCTTTATAACTATCCTTGAATTCATGATTAAAAATTTTTTCACCAAGTTGTAGCAAATAAGAATGATTATTATCGTTTTCATAAAAATCAGGATCTATAATTCCATCCATAACTAAGAAACGACCGCTATCAGAATCTCCAAATTTTGTTGAATTTCCATTTTGATCCATGTAGGCAGCTACAAATTCAAACATTTTAAACAATTTTACCAAAAACCAATTTGGAATATTTTTTTTTAATGAAAGAGAGAAAACTGTAAATAAGCCAAAAATTTCAACAACTAGCCTATGATAAAAAATTGAACTTTCAAAATCACCACCATCTTCATTAACTTGATACTTCATACATTCGATAACTCCTGATACAGACTTATTTAACCAAATATCGGAATCTGGATGCTTTCTTAATGATATTGATAAGAAAAATAAACTTGCATATTCAGTTGTTGTATGATTGGTTGTATGATTATTCTCATAAATTTCTATAAATTTGTTCAGATATTCTGCTCTCATAATTAATTGTTCAGAAAGATCTTTCTTAAAATCTTTGTTGCATTCGACTTCATGCTGCATCAGGCTAATGGCAAATAATAAATTAACAGAACCAATGGCAATGTCCATTGGAGCCATCCAATGCACTCCATATAAGAATGGATTTTTTGACTCCCAATCTTTTACTAAATTTTTAAATTTGATATAAAATTTATAATCTTGGGTCTTATAATAATTAAAGCCTAATAAAACAAAAAAATGAAATCTTGACTTAACCCAAGGCACTAAAAAATCAATATCTTTATCAAAATGTTTTGATAAATTCATCCTATCTATTCGTAATGTAGGATAAGTAAAGTTTGATTTCTCATCATAATGCCACAAAACGTTATTCAAATCTATTTTTGTATCAAATATTGAATAGTTCTTTATTTCTTCAATGGAAGTATTATCAATAAGTCCTTCATTATTGATTTCCAAGTATGTTAATTCGCAAAACTCAAAGTTCTTTCTAAGAAGTAAAATGACTTTAATCTTTTTCCTGAATTTCAAATAAGCAAATTTATAATTTTGATAAAGAAAATATTTTTTGATCTTCATAATACTGTTATAAAAAAGGACTTTTTACGATTTGATAGATTTAAGAATTATTTTAACATGGTTTTCCCATGAATTCTTATTGAGCCAAAGAGAATTATCGTAATCAATTTTGCTATTAATAATTCTATTATGAATTGTATTTATTGCATTTCTAGCACTTTCATGATTCCCAGCTTCATAAACTTCATATTCCCAATTCTTCATTTGTTCTTCGAAACAACCAATATTTGGCATAACAACTGGTTTCGAAAAAGTTGCAGCCAAATTGAGCAAACCTGAGTTTAATCCAACCTGGTGTCCTAAAAATATAATGTCAGAAGAGTGAAAAAAATATTTAATATCTTCGTTGGGAATTGAACAATAATAATATTGTTTGCTACCATACTTTAATTCGTTTTTAAAACGAATTTTAATTTGGTCGTATATTTTTATCAAACCACTTTTATTTATGGACCTATAATTACCAGCAGTAAGAAGAAATTTATTTTGCACCCCAAGTGACCTGAAAACTGATTCCACAAAGTTTAATCCTTTGTAAGGTTGTTGACTACCAAAATTAAGAATAATAAACTTTTCGAGAGGAAGATTAAGTTTTTTCCTCGCATCAGTTTTACTTAGTAAACCATAATCGGTCAAATAATCTCCATGAAAAGCAATAACATTATTTTTAAATTTTACATTAGGAAATTGAGTTGATATTATATCAATAGATTTTTTACAATGATGAATTAATAAATCAGCGTATCTAATTACTAAGTTATAAACTTTAGTATCTTTTTCATTGTTAATAGAATTGTGAGGTAATACATTATGTATTGTATGAACAATTGTTGTTTTCTTACTCTTATACCATTTAAATCTTTCTTCAATAAGAGTTAATTGATCTTCAAAGTTAGTTTTTGATAAATCATACCATTTATATAGTCGTTCGGGCCAATGAATGTGAAGTAAATCCGGTTCAAAGTTTGAAGTAAAAAAATTATTCACATTACAAATAACAGTGTGCCCAGCTTTATTATATTCATTAATTAGCTCTTGAATGTACGAATTTTTTCCAGGATTCTCTGTAATAAGTATATTCATTTATTAGGTTTGGATGCGATCTTGAATTAAATCTATTATTTTTTTTGCTCTATTATCTGTCGAATACTTTATTGCTAGTCTCCTTCTTAACATTTTTTTTTCTATAGTATCTGAATTATATTCATCAATTATAAAATCAACATATTCTCTAGGTGTTTTAGCAAATTTTACAAGCCCTTCATAGATTATTTTGTCTGGTTCGTTAAGAAAATCGGTACTTACAACTGGTAAACCCATGGCCAGATAAGCCCATATTTTATTTGGTGCCGAATGTATATTAAAATCATCAGCCCTATGCATAACAAGACTTACATTTAATTTTTCTAAGAAATTAGGTAAAGACGAATAGTCAACATAACCTAAATACAACATTCTTTGATTAGCCAGATAATTTTTATACTCACTTTGGTAATTCGGATGTGAAGGAGGGTGAATATTTCCGGAAGCGATCATTGTAAACTCGCTTGGCAATAATTTTTCAACCTCGCTCATAAAGGCAAAATCGGACCAATTCCCTGAGAGCCCACTATATGATCCAACAAAAGGAGGCTTGTGCTTTTGGAAAATCGATAAATCGGTTTCATATTTCCTTGGATCATTTTTTTCTTTTTCTATAAATTTTAGATCAACGATTTCATGTATTGACTCTTCCTTCTTTCCTTCAGTACATTTATCAAATTTTGGGCAATAGTGAGATACATCTACAGCATTCGGAATAAACTCCACATTATTTTTTTCATTATATTTATTCTTTAATTCCTCAGTGACAGCTGTTGCTAAATCTATATTTTGGATGATTTTTCTAACATCTTTTTCTATTTCAGGTCTCCTATCCTTATCATAAGGCATCATACTCCATTCATCGTTAATATCCAGCATTAAAAAATGATTTTTAAATTTAGGTATTATCCATTTCTGACTTCTGCTGGTTAAACATAAAACACTATTTGAATACTTTCCTGATAAAGCTTTATTTAACGATTTATTCAGTACTAAAGAATCTATTTTACTAAGCAATAGAAATTTATTTTTCAATTTTTCTGGAAAAATAAGTATTGGTCTAACAATTTTAGCTCCACTTCTTTTATCTGTTCTTATTCCTTTTGAATAACGTAAGTAGTTCTTAATTGAAACTAAAAAATTTCTAAAAAAATCATTTGAAAAAATAATTAATGGACTTTCAACAACAATTAAATTTGCAAATTTATTTATTGAGCTAAAATGTGGCCTTCTTGTATACCTTATCCATGCTCTAAAATGTAAAAGAACGATAAAAGTTATTTGAGATTTATTCTTCATTAACGTACACTATTTATAAGAAAGAAAAAGCTGCTCTAAATTAATGCTTCTTTAAATCTTGATTCAACTGTTTTTATATATCTTTTCATATAAGTTTTAATTTTATTTTTCTCATTCAAAATATTTTCTTGCATTGAAAAGAAATAATTTAATTTTGAGATATATTCTTGAGGATTTTCTGCTGGAAATAATGGGGCACTATTCTGATCTAACATTCCCCCAATATTATGAGGATGACAAATCACGATTTTCTGATGAGAGAGAGCCTCTATGTTTTTAATTTTAAGTCCGGTTCCCTCATAAACAGGATTTATAACAATATCTGCATTTGAAAAAAAATCAGAAATATTATCAACTTCACCGTAAAGTTCAATTATCTGACTATATTTTTGAATCTCTGGCCGTTGACATATACGTCCTCCAACAATAAGCTTTATTTGGGAAATTTCTTTTCTTACTTCTTCCCAAATGTTTTCAAGAAAATTTACCAATCCTTGAGTATTATAGTCGTTGGGTCCACCCAAAAAAAGTATATTGCGGCTATCACATAACTTTGTATCAAAAAAACTTGTTGCTGAAAATGTTGTTATAACCTTCTTATTTGTTAGTGACCTGAAATATTTACTCTCCTCTTCTTGAATGGCTAAAATAATATCACATCTATTGAGTGCTTTTAATTCTTCGGAGGAAGATACCGAATACCTAGTTTGTTTTGCTTTCTCCAATCTATTAGAGAAAACATCATGAGTGAAAAGGATTTTTTTTGCATTGGTAATATCGTTAAATAATTTTGTCAACCAAATGTAGTTAACAACTATTATATCATAATTAATATCATCTTGAATTTTCTTTACAGCTTTTCCCAACCCGGGAGGGAACCAATTATCTAATTTATAACTTTGTGAAAAATGATTAAAAATAAATTTATGAAAAGATAATTTTCTAAAAAACCATTTTCTGTAAAACCAACCATTAGTTTCGAAAATATGAAATTTCTTACCCCAATATTTAGCTGTTTGTTCTTTTTCATCAAGCTTATTAGTAGTATCAACAAACAAAAATTCTACTTCATGCCCCAGACTTGTTAGTAATTCGGAATATGATAGTATGGCACTTCTGTTACCCGCAAATGGTGGGTGGGTGGGTGTGGGAGAAATAATCAGTATTTTTTTTTTATTCTCTGTGTTCAACTTGTTACTCAAAACTAATTCCACCTGGAATTTTGTATAGGTAAGTTGTTTCATCATAAGATTTGTAATATTGAAATTTTTCTAACTGATCAAACAACCTCTTTTTTTCGAATTCCTTAATGCCATAAGTTTTATTAATAATAAACCATTTAATTGTTTCATCTTTTGAAAGAATTTTTAGTAACTCTGAGTATTTATATACTAATCTGGCATTTGTCCATCTCTCTTTTTTACCGGACTCAACGGATTCAATTTTAAAATCATTTGATGTATAGTTTCTATACAGATAATCCAACCTTTTCAAATAGAAACTAGAAATCTGTTCATCACTAATAATAATATCATTCTTGTTCGCATTTTTGTTTATTAACTCTGCTGTCGATCTTGAATCCCATCTAGGGTAAAAATGATCTCGAAGTTTATCTGACATATTATTCCGGAAATTAATTTCAACCGAATCTATGTTAAAAAGATGATTTGCACTAGAATCCTCCGAAACCGTAAAGAATGTAAGTCCGACTAGAAAAACAATAACATTTTTCAGGTTGTTCTTTATTACTTTTTTGACAACCAAATCAATTGATATTAGTAGATAAAGATAGAAAAGGGGGAAAAGAAAAAACAAATACCTGGTTTCAAAATATTGGGTGTTTAAAATAGTTACTCCAATTAGTAAAAGAATAAAAATTGAATATGTTATTTTTATTGCAGAATGCTGTTTTTCTTTACTAATCACTAATAGAAAAGTCCCACTAAGTAAAATTGGGACAGCTAATATTGTATGAAATTTATAAGTATCTCTAAAGAGAACAAATAGCTCATAAAAATTGGGGAAATTCAAAAACTCTTTCCAGAGTATTTTAATATTCCCGATCAAATTCGGTTCTAATCTATATGAAATTGAATCATGCCATTGTGCATTAAATATTGCAAATATATTTTGAGCAATAAAATTTCCAATTAGCACTAAGAGCAGTAGCTTTACTTCCCCCTTAACAAGATCACGATAATTAATCCATTCCAACAATACAAAAACTATTAGAAAAATTATTAATAAACCATAAAGGTTAGCGGCGGATAACACCAATAAACTTATAACTGAAAATTTTCCATAACTGCCAAAAGTTGTTTTCCTAAACCAATGATTACCCCCAAAAACCGAATTCACAATAATATAAAGAGAAAAAATAATCCCTGATATTGAGAATGGAGAAGTAGAAAGTAATATCATCGGTAATCTAATTTTTCCTACCTTGGGAAGATTATTAAAATAATCGGCCAACTCTACAGGTAATAAATTGTTGGCATATAATGTTCTAAAATCATAAGCCAAAAAGAAGTAGGTAAATAGAAATATAACTAGTGATAATACAGCGATGATTGAATTATTTTTAACGGTGGATATATTTATTCGAAAATTTCGCTTTTCATAATGCCAAAAAATTAATAAAAAATTCAGAGCTACTAAAAATATACTTGCTTCATAAACAAAGATACTAACAATACTTAGTGATAAGATCCATTTTACAGATTTTCCGTCATTTTCGAATAAATATTTATATAAAAAATAAAAATACCAAATAAATATAGTTTGAAAGAAAGTATACATCCTTGCAAATCTAGAAAGTTCTATTTCCCATAGTGAAAAAGTGAAAAATAGAATTAATAATAGACCGATTGATCTATTTGATATCTTAACACCTAATTTATAAATAGCTGGCATTGCTGCCAGATTTAACAAAACAGGCAATACCCTTGCTGCAAGTTCGGCCTTGATTCCAATCCAAACTAAACATGCTGTAATGTATTGATAAAGTATTCCCCTTGGATAATATCCCCCTGACTCAAATTCAGGAATACCTCTCTCAAAAATAAATTGAATGGAACTAAAAATATAGTATTCATCTAACGCAAATGGCCATTTGCCCAAACCTTTTATTCTAAAATATATTCCAGCTAGTACTGAAATAAAAATAATAGATAAGAACAGAACAGAATTATTATTAGCAAATGATCTTAAAGAATAGTTTTTCATTACCACTTAGTTAATTGTACCGATTGTAATATTGAATTAATTTCTTTGGAATTTTTGAAGAATATTTTGAGAACAACCAATTGATTGTATCCCCTTTTACTTTTATTGGCAAGAATATTATGCAACATAAAAAGATAATTGCAGTAAGCGCGATTACTATCGTTAGTTTAATTGGTTCTGGTATTGAGTATAGATATTCATTTATTATTCTAACAAGTAAGAAATCAAATAAACCAATAATAAGTGATATAATTAAACCTGGGGATAAGCTTTTAAAGAATATAGTCCAATTAATTTCGATAATTTTTATTGCCAAATAACTTTGAGCAACGAATAGACATAATAATGCTATTACAACTGCTACACCAACCCCCTCTATACCGTAACGAACACCTAAGTATGCACCTATACTTAAAACTACTACATACATAATTTGTTGAAAAACTTCCGCATAAATCTTTCCGGTTGCATGTGCTATCGCTCCGGAATAACTAAGAGTCGTTCTAAAAAAGCCTGCAATAACTAAAATTTTAAATACTTGAATTGCGCCTACCCAATTGGGACCATATAAACCCAGAATAATTATATCTCCACAAACTGCCATTGCCGTTAATATAGGAAATAATAGCAGAGCAACTGTCTGTAATGTTCTTAAGTAACCACTTTGTAATTTTTTTACATTATTTTGAACTTCTGCAAAAGCAGGAAACAAAACGTTATAAATACCACTAGAGACCTTTGTAATTGGTAGAGTCATCAAATTATATGACCGTTGATAAAGTCCTAAACTAAATGGGGATAATAATTTTCCAATAATCAAATAATCAATATTTGTAGCTGCATAATGTATAAACTTGCTCAAACTAACGCCTGCTCCAAAAGAAAATAACTCATTAAACTCTTTCTTTTTTAAGGATGGATTTATTGTGGGTGGTACCATTATTAATGAATAAATTGCAGAAATGATATTAGAGGCTAACCTACCCCAAACTAAGCTCCAAACACCGTAACCAAGTAAAGCAAAAGTGATACTTATAAAACTATATCCAAATACAAAACCAGAAAGCTCAATTTTTAAAATTAATTTAAAATCTATTTTTTTAATTATTAAACTGTAGCTAACAGTGTTAATTCCTTTGATTATAAATACGATGGATAATACTCTTAAAATCTCAATTAATCGTTTTTCATTATAAAAATCTGCAATAAATGGTGCAGATATCCAAAACACGAAAAAAACAAAAATTCCAAGAATAAATGTAAATGTAGTAGCAACTCTGATATGATCATTATTTAAATCATTTTGTTTAACAATTGAGGCTCCCATTCCCATGGTGGCAAACAGGTCTGCTAAACCCGTAAAAATAACTGTCATTCCAATCAGACCAAAATCTTCCGGCGGCAGAATACGAGCTAGAACAATGCCTACAAAAATATTTACTAGTGTTTTGCCATAAATTTTTGCAACATTCCATTTTACCCCTGAAAGAGTTCGATCAGTTAAAGATTTTGTCATTAGTAGGCAGCAATATCTAAAAAAAACTATTTATAATGGTTTTTATACCAATTAACGAAATGATAAAGTCCTTCTTTTATCGATGTTTTTGGTTGAAATTTAACTAAATTAAAAAGGTTATCAATATCAGCGAAGGTCGTATAAACATCCCCAGGTTGCATTGGAAGAAAATTCTTAATTGATTCTTTACCAATTAGCTCTTCCAAAATTTCAATAAAGTTCATTAATTTTACTGGTTTATTATTTCCAATATTAAAAATTTTATAAGGAGCAAAACTAGTTGCAGGATTGGGTTTTAAATAGTTCCAATTCTTGTTTTCAGTTGGAGCCATATGGATTAATCTAAACATACTTTCAACAATGTCATCTATATATGTAAAGTCCCTTTCCAAATTTCCATTGTTATAAACATCAATTGGAATATTTTGAATTATATTTTTGGTAAATTTAAAGTATGCCATATCTGGCCTACCCATTGGGCCATATACGGTAAAAAACCTTAATCCTGTTGTGGGGATATTATAAAGGTGCGAATATGTATGAGCTAGTAATTCATTTGATTTTTTTGTGGCAGCATACAATGAAACCGGATGGTCAACACTATCAGATTCAGAAAAAGGAATTTTTTTGTTAGCACCGTAAACAGAACTTGAAGAAGCATAAATAAAATGCTCAACTGGATAATTTCTACAAGCTTCTAGAACATTAACAAAACCTACTAAATTACTTTCCACATAAGCATCAGGATTAGTGATTGAATATCTTACACCTGCTTGAGCAGCCAAATTAATTACTATATGGGGATCATTGGCATTAAAAAGAGAAAATAATTTGTTTTTTTCTGAAATATCTAGTTTAGCAAATTCGAAATTGTTATGTTGTTCTAGCTGTTCCACTCGAATAGATTTTAATTCAGTCTCATAATAATCATTAAGATTATCTACGCCGATAACATAGTAATTTTCATTGCACAATCTCTTTGATAGGTGATAACCTATAAAGCCAGCTGCACCAGTTACTATAATATTTTTATTTTTTTTCATATTTATTTTTGTATTATTTAAATTAAATACAGCTTCGCCACGTTAGTCACAGCAGATAACTCTTTGTAAAATATGGTAGTTATAAACCTAACTTAAAATTTTACAATTAACAAACCTAAATAAAACACTTAAATACTGGAGGTTAACTAATTTTGCTTGAACAAATGTTGTTATCAATATCAAATGCAAATAATTTACAAAAGTGATTTTTCAACTATTATGCCTCAAAATTATTACAAAATAAATATTTTGCACAATATATTCGTCTTAAAATGAGATTTTTTTAATGGAAAGTGTACTGTTTTATTACGAATTAGCAACATTTAGTCAATTTTTTTAGCATAGTCTTGTAAGAAATTTAAAAGATATTTATATATTTTAATAAATTTTTATTATTTTTAGTCCAATAATTTATTTTAAAATCTTTGTCCTGATCAACAAATGCGAAAGGAAGTACAAGATTTACAATCATTTTTAACTCAAAAATCATTTACAATAGAACCAAATGTTCTTGATGCTGGATGTGGTTCTAGAAGGTTTTTAAAATTTCCTCAAGAAACTATTTTTACAGGGATCGACATTTCGCAAAGACAGCTTGAAAAGTATGATGATTTAAATATAAAAATATTGGGTGACATAAGTACTTATCCATTAGAAAATAACAAATACGATCTAATTATTTCTTGGGATGTTCTAGAACACTTAGCAGCACCTATTAAAGCATTAAATAATTTAATAGGTTCTTTAAAATGGAAGGGATACTTAATACTAGCAATGCCAAATGTTTTCTCCTTAAAGGGCATTGTCACAAAATATACTCCACATTGGTTTCATGTTTTTGTTTATAGAAAAATATACGGACAAAAGAATGCCGGGCTCAACGATACAGCTCCTTTTAAAACTTATCTTAAAAACTCGATTTCAAAAAGTTCAATAAAAAAAATTACGATGAGGAATAATTTGGATCTAGTCTTTTTTAGACAATATGATTCAAAGAGCAAGCAATTTAAGAAAAAAAGTAAATTTTTATTTCTAATATATGTAACGTCTTGCTTATTCCTAAAAGTAATATCCTTTAATAAACTAGGAGGTTTTGGGAATAGTGATTTAATTTACGTTTTGCAGAAAAATTAATGTAAATTTTACTTGATTCAGCAGCATTTTTTACTGAACTTACTACAGTTTAACATTGATTATTTTCCAATTTATCCCCATTTCAACTTAATCGATATACATCAATTTAACTTATTAAATCGATTATAATTATTATCATATTATTCGATAGTCAATAATAAACATAACTCAAAATTATCTATATGGTATAATTATTGTATAATAAAACTATTAGTTTATAACGAGGATCAAATGAATTTACTAAATAAAATTTTTCTTATTTATTTTTTTATTATCACTATGGGATTTGCGCAAACAACATATTTCGTCTCATATAATGAAGGAAATGATAACTTCGATGGAAAAAATGAAAACACTGCTTGGAAAACCATCTCAAAAGTAAATTCTAGTAAATTTATACCAGGGGATAGAATTTTATTTCAAAGAAATAACATATGGGAAAATGGAGAAGGTCTTGTAATTACTGAAAGTGGAACTTCAAATAACAGAATAACATATGGAGCATATGGAAATGGAAATAAACCAATTCTATCATTAATTTCTCCAATAAAAAATTGGCAAGATTCTCGTTCTTGGACAAATCTAGGAAATAATATTTGGAGAATTCAAATTGAAGGTAAGCTTTCTAGTGGTAAAATAAGTAGATTGTGGCTCAATAATGTTCAATACAAAAGGGCTGAGACAAAAGATTCTTATTGGGATAATACACTTGCCGTACCACGAAACACCTTTGGCTTAGATGACGAGTATATTTTTGTATCATACGATAATTTTTTGTATTTATATTCCTCCTTAAACCCTGCTGACAAGTATTCAAGTATTCTTACCACTCTTAATGAAAGTTTTGAGAATATGATTGACATCCAATCTGCAAATTATATAACTATTGAAAATTTAGAAATTCGAGGAGGTAAAACATCTATCATTGCAAAAGGTTGCGACTTTCTTGTTATTACAGATTGTAGTGTAAATATGCAGGATATGAGAGGTATTTATTTAACACATTATAATGGTGATTTCAGTGAAAATTGCATCATTAAAAGTAATATTCTTAATGCCAATTGGAAAGATCTTTTTGGTGGACAATATGAATATTACTCAACTCCATGGTCGCCTTCCTCTACATTTCTCACTGTAAATATTGGGATAGAATTTTATGATGGGACAAAAAATAATAAAGCTTATAATAATAAATTATATGATTTTTATTTTTCAGCATTCAGAATTATGGGAAAAGATTATGGTTCCACAAATCATGAAGTTTACGAAAATGAAGTATATTGTGACAATATCCCGTTAGGGCGTTTTGCTCATATTATCGCTTATTCTATGAATGAAAATATTTGTTCAAATAATAAGTTTTATAAAAATTATTGTAGCAACCCCGGTTTAAATTTAGAAGTTGGAGGCAACAACAATTACCTCTATTTTAATATAATTGATAAAGGAAAAAATTCTCGACCATTTATTTATTATTCTGGTCAAGGGGTAGGCATTTCATGTGAAGCTGGATCGCCAGATGGTCATTCTACAAATAATTTTATTTTTAATAATACTATTTATAATGTAGAGTCTCAACCGCTTAGAGTTTGGGGAAAACAACATAATGTTTTTAATAATTTAGTACTTAATGGTGGCGATGGGTCTAATAATTATAAGTTTGGTGACCAAAATGTAAATGCCAATATTCTTAATAATTGTGTTTATGAAGAAGGTAAATCAAAGAGTGATAAGTTAGTTTCTTATGGTAATCCTGGTAAATCTTATAATATGTCTGAACTCAATTCTGTGGATAATAATAATTCAGATGAAATAAACGGGAATTTTCAGTTAACAGGATCAATAGAATCAATTGTATATAATGCAAATAATTCTAACTTTAAAATAATTGGTGGTAATGCACTCGATAAAAGTGGGATAGATATAAGTAAATATATTGATGCAAACTTTACTGATTTATATGGCAATAACATAGAGCCCCAAAATCCACCGATAGGTGCCGCTGGACCGAACTCTTCCAATAATACATCATCTACTAAAACTGAGTTAAAAGTACTTCTTGAGGGATCTTACGCCGATAATCAAATGCAGTTACAATTACTAGACGATTTACCTACACTTCAACCTTATAGCGTTAGTCCATGGAATTATTCTGGAAATGAAACAATTTCCTCAAATTCTTCAAATTATGTCGATTGGTTACTAATCGAATTAAGGAATTCTAATGGAGATAGAGTTTCACAGTTTGCCGCCGTTTTAAAAAATGACGGTAACATTGTGAATTATCAAGGAAATGATGATTTCTCAATATATAATATTGATGATGGTAGTTATTATATTGTTATCACTCATCGAAATCATCTTTCAATTATAAGTTCACAAATGGTGAAAATTAGTAACTCTGAATTTTCGTATGATTTTAGTGACTCTCCTTCTAAGGCACAAGGAGAAACATCGTTAAAAGAGCTTGGCAATAACAAATATGGAATGTTTTCAGGTGACTCTGATGGTAATGGTATAATAAACAATTTGGATTTTGGTGCAGTTATAAATAATATCTATAAAAGTGGTTATTGGATAGGTGACCTCGACATGAATGGAATCGTAAATGTATTAGATTACAGCAATATTAAATCAAACTTTCATAAAACATCATTTGTTCCTATAAAATAATTGAAATTTAGATTGAAACTATTTCATTAGACTGTTTGTTTTTTGCAAGTAGTCTAATGAATATATTTAGCATAAGAATCCCAGCCCTCATCATACCCTACAAAAAAGTAAAATTTAAAAATAATATACGACTCATAATAATTCTTCTATGTTTATTTGAAAGACTAACCTCGATAAATAATGTTTCATTTTACCAAATACGATATTTCTTTGTACTAAAATTAAGCTAACAAAATGAGACACTTTTTAATAAACGTTGATTTATAACATGTTTTGTAACCTTTGTGATCAAAATCACATTGGCACTAATATTGGTTATAAAGAAATTCCAACTAAATGAGTTAAAGGAAACATAAAGAGAAGATAAATAAAAAAAAGGACTAACAAGCGGCAACTTGCTAGTCCTAAATGCATTAACAAAAGGAATGGGAGTATTTGTAATGCGCTACAAAATTACAAATTTTTGTTTCAATAATAAACTAAAAATATTCTTATTTAATTTTTTAGTTCTTTCCATATTTTCTGATAATTCTTATGCTGGAGTTATTTATAAAATATCCATTACTGACGTAGAGTTCAAAAGTTTGAGCTCAATACAAGCTTGTGTTTATATAGAAAATGTAGGAGATCCGTTTGAATTAACAAGTTATCAATGTGCATTTAGAATAAATCAAGAATTAGATCTCTCAAACATTT
>Ga0209633_10000032_pt1 | contig 163878 bp, 152 predicted proteins | sample Cruoilmetagenom1_FD_187290 | JGI IMG/M metagenome (GOLD analysis project Ga0209633, IMG submission 187290) | Oil polluted marine microbial communities from Coal Oil Point, Santa Barbara, California, USA - Sample 1 (SPAdes) (version 2) | ecosystem: Environmental > Aquatic > Marine > Oil seeps ... | reverse complement strand
TATTTTAACAATATATTCTCAGCATTGGTCGCATATAATTTTAAGGATAAAAAACCATCGCTGAAAAACAAATTTGTTGATACTAATCAACTATATTTACCTTTGTAGTTATATCGAACTCACGTTAATTATAATTGCCTCCTATTTTATATTGAAGATGTTCAATTATACACTTTAATTCTTTTTAACCAACTAATATATTGATTTTGAAATATATTCTAACACTTCTAAGAACTTAAAAACATCAAATTATTACTTGTATTTATTGAATTTCACGGATAACCGCAAAAGCCCCTAAAAAATTCAATTATTTCAGGTTGTTTAGCATATGTTTAGCAAAACTCAAATAAAAAAACTCAACTAATTAAATTATAATTGGTTAAAGTTTTAAAAAGTACTCGAGATGGGAAGTGCCTTATGACGAGTCTCAGAAACGTCATGTTGAGAGAAAAAGCAAGATTCCATAAAATTGGATTCTCTTTTATTGTTTCCAACTTCTTTCAAAAATAAATTTTTTCAGAAGGTTTCAAACAAAAAAACCAGAACTTTCATTCTGGTTTTTTCTCATTTGTACTCGAGATGGGACTTGAACCCATACGGACATTACTGTCCACTGGATTTTAAGTCCAGCGTGTCTACCAATTCCACCACTCGAGCCCGTTAGCCATATAAATGACAACTAATTGGTATCTATTTTCAGAGCGAAAGACGGGATTTGAACCCGCGACCCCCACCTTGGCAAGGTGATGCTCTACCCCTGAGCTACTTTCGCAAATTATATTTCAACTTTAACAAAAACTAATTGCTCACATCAAAGAACTCGCAACACCCATCCGCCTCTGGCGGGATGATGCTCTACCCCTGAGCTACTTTCTTTTTAATTTTAAAGAACTTGCTTTTACCTATATTGTAAATGCGAGGGCAAATTTAATACAATTCTATAAATTGCAAAGGCTTTTTTTACTTTTTTAATTGTACAAATTATAAAGACCTAACTTTAACATAGATATTACTTAATTAATAAATATATTTGCAGCGTTTTTAAGAAAAAATATGCAGACCTTGTCAAATACAACTACCAAAAACAAATCTTTAATCGTGTGGATAGACGATTTAAAACAGTTAACTAAATTTGGCTTATCAATTAGTGTTGTGTTTTCAGCAATAGCAGGCTACCTACTGGCTGTAGAAACGGTTAATATAACTATATTACTATTATTGGCTTTTGGTGGTTACTTTATGGTAGGCGCATCTAATGCATTTAATCAAATTATTGAAATAGATACCGATAAATTGATGAAACGTACCCAAACCAGGCCCCTCCCTGCGGGCAGAATGTCTATAAACACAGCCATGACTATTGCGGTTATCTGTACTATTCTGGGATTAGTTACGCTCTATATTATAAACCCTAAAACTGCTATGTTTGGTGCTATTTCTATATTTTTATACACCAGTATCTATACACCTTTAAAATCTGTAACACCCTTAGTAGTTTTTGTTGGAGCTTTGCCCGGAGCAATCCCTTTTATGTTAGGATGGGTAGCTGCAACGGGGAAATTTGGCATAGAACCAGGCATGTTATTTATGATACAATTCCTTTGGCAGTTTCCACATTTTTGGGCCATTGGTTGGTTACAACATGATGAATATAAAAAGGCAGGTTTTAACATGCTCCCTACTGGTGAAAAGAATAAAAAAGCCACTTCTCAAATTATATTATATACCCTTTGGATGATGCTAGTCTCCATTTTTCCTGTATTAAAATTAACCGGAAAATTATATCTATCCCCAATTGCCGCATTATTAATTTTATTGGCCGGAGGCCTTATGTTATATTATGGTATCTTGTTACACAAAAAACAAACGGACAAATTGGCTAGAAAACTTATGTTAGCCAGTGTTTTGTATATTACACTGATCCAAGTAATCTATGTAATAGATAAATTTTTACACTAAACAAATATGGAATCAGAAATTAGAAATAAAACCTCAAAACAAATGATGTATATAGGCATCATTAGTATGATAATGATGTTTGCCGGTTTAACCAGTGCTTATGTAATAAGTAGTAAAAGAGAAGATTGGATTTCTTTTGAATTACCACAAGCCCTTTATATTAGTACACTTTTAATAATATTAAGTAGCATTACCTATCTTATAGCAAAAAAAAATATTCAAAAAGAAAAAAGAAATCAAACAACATTGTTTTTAATACTTACGTTAGTATTGGCCTTGGCATTTGTGTTTTTTCAAATTGAAGGATTCAACCAATTAAGAGAAGTAGGCTTGTATTTTACCGGTGAAGGTAGTGTGGTTTCGTCATCATTATTGGTAGCCATTTCATTTGCTCACTTGCTACATGTTGCTGCGGGAATTATAGTTTTATTGGTTGTAATTTTTAATCATTTAAATCATAAATATAAAGTTAATGACGCATTAGGACTTGAAGTAGGTGGTATATTTTGGCACTTTGTAGATATCTTATGGATTTTTCTATTTTTATTTTTCTATTTTATCACATAATAAATAAACTAAATTGGTGTATGTCAGATAATTTTATATTTTTGCCTGTCAGGCGATTAGAAAAGCCTGATACGGATTGATAATTAACCAAAATTAACTGATAAACTTTTTATGGAAGCAACAATTGCTACAGAAAATACAGGAAAAGAAGCTTGGACCGGTGGTGGTAAAAAACCATTAGATGCAAGTTATGGTAAAATGATGATGTGGTTCTTTATCGTATCTGATGCCTTAACGTTTTCTGCTTTTTTAGGGGCTTATGGCCTTATGCGTTTTAAATTTATTGACAGTTGGCCTATTGCTGATGAAGTATTTACTCACATTCCATTTGTTCATGGTCATTTTCCTATGTACTATGTTGCATTTATGACTTTTATCTTAATTTTCTCATCTGTTACTATGGTGTTGGCCGTAGATGCAGGTCATCAAATGAAAAAAGGAAAAGTAACCATATATATGCTATTGACCATAATTGGAGGTTTGATCTTCTTGGGTTCTCAAGCCTGGGAATGGAAGAATTTTATAGGCGGCACTTATGGGTCATTAGTAATGCAAGACGGCAAAATTGCTCAATTTGTTGATGCTTCAGGGCATCAAATAGCCTTAGAAGAATTCGTTCACAAATCAACGAGTGATCAAAGAGTTGCTCATACCAAAAGTAATGGTCTTTGGTTTGTTAAAGATGTTGGTGCCATGGCACCATTTACAGTACATGAAGTTATTGAAGGTTTTAAAGCAAATCCTGATATCAGTTTACGTACAGAGCAAATTAATTTAGATACCAAACATAAAACAGTGCTTTCTAGAGAGGAAGCTAATCAGTTTTTGACAAAAGCAGCAGGAGTTGTTAAAGGTGCAAATCTTAAAGTAAATGAATATGGTAAAACATTATTTGCTGATTTCTTTTTCTTTATAACAGGATTTCACGGATTTCACGTTTTCTCGGGAATTTTAATTAATATCATTATCTTTTTTAATGTAATTGTTGGAACTTACGAAAAAAGAGGACATTATGAAATGGTTGAAAAAGTAGGTCTCTATTGGCACTTTGTTGACTTAGTTTGGGTATTTGTATTTACATTCTTCTATTTAGTATAAAAAATATGACACAAGAACACGCACACGAATCGCATACAGGATTAATTTGGAAAGTATTTGGTATATTATCTCTTATCACAATTGTTGAGGTTTTTTTAGGAATTGTAAAACCCGAATCTTTACATCTTTCAAATTTTTTAGGTACTAGCTATTTAAATTGGATATTTTTAATTTTAACACTAGCCAAAGCCTATGGTATAGCTTGGTATTTTATGCACTTAAAACAAGAAAAAGCCGGACTACGAAGAGCTATTGTTTGGACTGTAGTATTCTTAGTTTGTTATTTAGCAACACTATTACTAATTGAAGGAAACTTTGTTGGTGATGTGCTTAGTGATAGATATACAAAGTGGTTTTATTAAACAAATCAATAACAATAATATTTAAAAGCGGTTTCTAGGCCGCTTTTTTTATACCCAAAAGTGAAAATTTTCGATAAAAGAAATGTAATTTTGCTGCTCAATTGAATTTTTCATTCAAAATTAAAATAACTTGAAATCAAAAAAAAGTTGGATATTATTTGCACTGTTTATTTTACCCTTAGTATTTTATGTTCTTTTGTTAACGGGCACAAATAATTTTGCCAAACTTTCAGTATTAACTGAAAATATAAATGATGTGGATCAGTTTAAAACCGACGATTTAAAACGGGTTACTTTAGATGAACAAATAACCATTCTGTGTTTTTTTGGTAATGACCTGCAAAATGTAAAAAACAATGCCTTAAACCTTAATGAAAAAATATACAAGCACTTTTATAAATTTAAAAATTTTCAATTTGTAGCAGTGCTTCCCAATGGAACACAAACCCAAACCGTAAATTTAAAAAAGCAATTAGGTGTCATTACAGATATGCAAAAATGGAAATTTGTATATGGTACGCCTAACCATATAGCTGAACTTTTTAATAGCCTAGAAAGCTCTTATAAAATTGATAACAATAGCTATTCGCCTTATGCCTTTATCATTGATAAAAATAGGAATTTAAGGGGGAGAATGGATGATAAAGACAATGGACTAATGTATGGCTATAATGCAGAAACCGTTGCTCCTATCCATAGTAAAATGGTTGATGATGTAAAAGTTCTAATAGCAGAATATAGAATGGCCTTAAAAAAGAACAATAGTAAAATTTAACAAATGAAAAAAAACACATACATAGGTATTGCTTTTATAACATTGATTTTTGGTATTTGGGCAGTCCCTAAGATTGTAGATAGGTTATCATCACCTTCATTATTAACATTTGAAAGTGTAAGCAATTTTGAATTTGTTAATAGGAATAACGAAATTATAGACAACAACACTTTAAAAGACAAAGTGTATGTGTTAGAATTTTTCTTTACCTCTTGCCCTACCATTTGCCCTAAGATGCATCAAAGTATGCTGAAAATTCAGAACGCGTTTTATGGCAATCCTAATTTTGGAATGGTTTCAATCACAATTGACCCTAAAAGAGATTCGCCCGAAGTGTTGACTAAATATGCAAAAGAACACAATGTTACTCTAAAAAATTGGTTTTTTTTAACAGGTGATAAAGAGAAAATATATGATTTTGCCAACAACGGATTTAAACTATATGCCGGTGAGAATGAAAAAGCTGAAGGTGGTTTTGAACATTCAGGACTATTTGCACTTGTTGATAAAAATGGTTTTATAAGATCTAGAACGGTTATATCTGGAGAAAATGAAAATCCTTTAAAATTCTATGACGGATTAGACCCTAGTCAAATTCAAATGTTAAAAGAAGATATTGCCATACTCTTAAAAGAATAGTCCAAATGGCTAACAATATACAATCATCAAAAAAATACAATACACTAATTATTATCTTGTCTATAGCTATACCATTAGTTGTGGCCTCCTTATTTAAAGTGAAAATCGATATTGATTTACCATTTTTTTTACCTCCAATCTATGCTACTATTAATGCCATTACCGGTTTGTTATTATTAATTGCAGTATGGGCGATAAAAAATAACAAAAGAGTGCTTCATGAAAGACTTATGAAAACTGCCATAGTTTGCTCCATAATTTTTTTGGCATTATATCTACTTTATCATATGACTTCTGATGCTACAAAATTTGGTGGTATAGGTACTATAAAATATATCTATCTTTTTATTTTATTTACACATATTTTATTGTCGGTTATTGTAATACCATTTGTATTAATTACCTATGTTAGAGCAATTACAAGCGATTTTGAAAAACATAAAAAAATAGCGAAATTCACATTCCCTTTATGGTTATATGTAACGATATCTGGTGTAGTTGTATATCTAATGATTTCACCTTATTATTAATGAAATGTTGATTTTCTAGTGAAACGAAATAGCACCTTTTAGCCGAATTGATTATGCTGATTCTAATAGTTATTAATTGTGGAATCTCAATAGTCTAAAACAATGAAAATGAAAAACAAATTATTCATATTATTCTTTTTACTTCTTGCACAATTTGTCAATGCTCAATGTGCCATGTGTAAGGCTGTTGTTGAATCTGGTGATGCAGAAATAGCCGAAGGATTAAACACCGGAATTATCTATTTAATGGCCTTTCCATATATATTAATTGGTGTAGCTGCCTACTTTTTATATAAAAAATGGAAAAAAAGATAAATTAACATTTCAATAAGACGCATAAAGCGTAACAAGTTTTACTTTTGGTCGTCATATAGAAAATCATACTAGCAATTTAATTATTTTATGAAAACAAGATTAAGTGTTTTAATAGCACTCCTCGTCATTGCAACTTCATTTGCTCAAGATAAAAAGTGGACTTTAAAAGAATGTGTAGATCATGCTTTAGAATATAATCTATCAGTAAAAAGGTCAAATCAGATTACTGAATTAAGAAAAGAAGATATTGCTTCAGCCAAAGGTAATATGTTACCTGGAGTTTCAGCATCAGCTTCTCAAAACTTTAGCTTTGGATCTGGTTTTGATGCATTAAGTAACTCAAGAGTTGCTAATGACAGACGCTCCAATAGTTTTGGGTTAAATACTTCTGTAACCTTATTTAATGGGTTTAGTATTAAAAATAACATAATACAATCTAAAACTTCTTATGAGGCTAGTATGCTAGATCTTGAAAAAATGAAAAACGATATTTCTTTAAATATTGTAAACTCATACTTGAATGTTTTATTCAATAAAGAAAATTTAAAAATTGCTCAGGCTCAAATTTTAATTAGTGAACAACAACTAGAGCGTACTAAAGAATTGGTAGATGCGGGTGTACAACCATATGGTAACTTATTAGAAGTTGAAGCTACCAAGGTAAATGATGAAAATGCTGTAGTAACTGCAGAAAATAATATGGCATTGTCATTATTAGATTTATCTCAATTATTACAAATACCTAATCAAGGTTTTGATATTGAAGAAATTTCTATTGATATTAACTCCGTTGCCTTATTGTATAATAACACTGAAGAAATATTCTCAAAAGCAATTGAAAATCAACCGGAAATAAAAAGTGCCTCATTGGCACTGCAAAATTCTGAAATGGGAATTAAGATTGCAAAGGCTGATTATTTACCTAGTCTATCATTAAGTGCAGGATTAAATACTGTATATAACCATAGACAAGGTTTTAAAGATGATGCAAACTCTCCCATTTTTCAATTTCCCTTTTCTGATCAATTGGATAATAATTTTGGACAGTTTGTTGGTTTAAATTTAAATATTCCTGTCTTTAGTAGAGGGCAAGTAAAAGCCAATGTAAATAGAGCTAAAATAAATCAGGAAATATCTAAAATAAACTTAGATGATGAAAAAAGAGCCTTAAGAGAATCTGTAGAAAGAGCATATATAAATGCTAAAGCTACGCTAAAGGAATATGAAGCTGCGGAAAAATCTGTAAAAGCCCAAGAGCAGTCATTTACATTTGCCCAAGAAAGATATAACTTAGGGGCTACCAACTCATTTGATTTTGAACAAGTTCGTAACAGATTGGTCAATGCACAATCTAGTTTAATTAGAGCTAAATACAACTATGTGTTCAGAACTAAATTACTAGAATTCTATTATGGAATTCCAATTGTTGTTGAATAAATATTACAGTTATTATTCTCAAAACTTCATAGATTAAAATTGCTTAGTGTAGAAAATATAGGATCAATAGTTAAATTGGTATGTATAAATAATGATGTACTTTTGCGTATAATCTTCTAATAATTGTCATTAATATTAAACATAGAAACCGCTACTAAAAATTGTTCTGTTAGTCTTTCAGATCATGGTAAATTAGTGGCTCTAAAAGAGCATAATGATGATGGCTATTCTCATGGAGAATTATTGCACATTTTCATTGAAGAAATATTAAAGTCTACTCAAAAATCTGTACATGATATTGATGCTATTGCAGTAAGTAAAGGACCCGGTTCTTATACAGGCTTACGTATTGGAGTTTCAGCTGCGAAAGGACTATGTTTTTCATTGGACAAACCTCTAATTTCCATTTCAACACTTGCTTCACTGGCAAATGCCATTAAAGTTGAACAGGATACTTTTATTGTACCTTTACTTGATGCCAGACGAATGGAAGTTTATAGTGCCATTTATGATCACAACTACAATCAACTTAGAGAAATTCAAGCTGAAATTATAGATGAGAACTCTTTTACAGCAATTTTAAATAAGGCTAAGGTCTATTTCTTAGGAGATGGTGCTGAAAAATGCAAATCTATTATCAACCATAAAAATGCAGTTTTTCTTGATGGATACTTTCCTTCAGCAAAACAAATGGTAAAACTCTCTAATGATAAATTCAAAAAAAACGACATCGAAGATGTCGCTTATTTTGAACCTTTTTATCTAAAAGATTTTATGATAACAAAATCAAAAAAATAATTATTGTTGTGTCAAGGCTACTGTGTCAGTTAAGTCGCAGTTATTTTTTATCTGGTCAAGGCTAAAAATCATTGCATAGCCTAGATATGGAAATATATTTTGAACGATGGACAGATGAAAAAGAACAAGACTTGGGCTGGCTAAAGTAGCCTTGAAACGACATTATCCTTCTTTCTGAATTTCAACAGCATGTGGATAAGGTATTTCAATACCTGCTTTGTCTAATGCTATTTTAATGTTTTCTGTGGTTTCAAAATAGACATCCCAATAATTAGCTGGTGTACACCATGGTCTTACAGCAAAATTAACAGAACTATCCGCTAATTCAGATACATTAACGCTAGGTGCTGGATCTTGTAATACTTTTTCATTTGCCGTTAATACACTAAGTAAAACTTCTTTTGTTTGTTTGATATCTGCATCATAAGACACTCCAAAAGTCAAATCTACTCTTAATTTACCTTCCTCAGAATAGTTTATGATATTACCATTTGACAATGTTCCGTTAGGGATTATTACCAATTTATTTTCCGGGGTTATAATTTTAGTAGTAAATATTTCTATTTCCTTTACAACGCCCAATTCTCCTTGTGCCTCAATTAAATCGCCAATTTTTATAGGTTTAAATATCATTAACAAAACCCCTCCGGCAAAATTAGCCAATGAACCTTGCAATGCCAGACCAACTGCCAAACCTGCAGCTGCTAAAATAGCTGCAAAAGAAGTGGTTTCAATACCCAATTGAGCCAAGATGGTAAGGATCAACAATATTTTTAATCCCCAACCTACTAAATTCAATAAGAATTTTTGAAGACTGGCATCATAGTCACTTTTGGTCATTACATTACCGGCTACTTTTAATATTTTTTTTATAATCCAAGAACCAATTATCCATATTATAATTGCCCCTATAACAGGAATTCCATAAGTGGTAAGAAAGGTTGTTCCTTTTTCTAAAATATTGTCGTAATCCATAAAAGTTAAGTTTTAATAATTATTAGTGTTTAAAAGTGTTAAAATTAATGCAATAATCGCCGGGACAGATTGTATATAAAACAATCTTATCTTTTTTGTAGAATAAGCACCAAAGATACCTGCAATAATAACACAGATCAAGAAAAAAATGGCAATTTGGTAAGTAAAGTTTTTGTTAAGGATTGACCAAATTAAACCGGCAGCTAAAAATCCGTTATACAATCCCTGATTGGCTGCTAAAGTTTTTGATGCTTCTGCAAACTCTTTTGTCAGTCCGAAAGTTTTTAGTCCTTTAGGTTTTGTCCAATAAAACATTTCCAATATCAAAAAATAGATATGTAAAAAAGCTACAAGTGCAATTAAACCAATTTGTAAATACTTCATAATTTGAATTTTTGTTTAATTCAATTTCACCTTGATTTGCTCCAATGCTTTATTTGATTCATTTACCGGCAATAGACAAGCTCCATTTATACAAACATAAATGGTAGTTTCGTTGGCATTGTATTTATATTCTAATAAAGGCAATTTACTTTCTTTAATACTACCTACTATTAATTTGTTAGGTATGTAATTTTGATTGATTTCCTTTAGCCTTTCTTTGGCATCTTTACCCACTATAGCAACTTCATAAAAATCTCCTAAAAAGTTTGAATATAATAACAGCCAATTTGAAGCTCCGGCTCCATATTTAACAGCATTTTCTTTTACATTATGCAACATTTGATTGGCATCTTTGGTATAAGTTCGGTTTCCAAAATAGTGTCCTAATTTGAATAAATTATTAGCCATAATTGAATTTGACGATGATATCACATTATCATCTGTTTCAATTTTACGACTAATAAGTTCTTTATCTTGATCTGACGTAAAGAAAAACATATTGCTTTTATCATCATAAAAATGATCAAAACAGTAATTGGTTAAATTTTTTGCAGTCTGTAGCCATTTTTCATCTAGTGTAACCTCATATAAATTGATAAAAGCATCTACTACCGTTGCATAATCTTCTAAATAAGCATTGATATTCCTTTTACCATTTTTATAATTTCTAAACAAGCCGCCTTCATCATTACTCTGAACTTTATCAATAAAATTGGCATTTTTTAATGCTTTTTCCAAAAAATGATTGTCCCCAAAAACTCGATATGCATCTATATATCCTTTAAGCATCAATGCATTCCAAGAGGTTAAAATTTTATCGTCTAATCTAGGTCTACTTTTCTCCACTCTAGCTTTTAGTAAAATCTCTTTCCAATGGCTTATTTTTTTAGAAAGTGCATCATTTGAAAGTTGATTAGCTTCTGAGAATTGCTCATTTGACTGAGTTCTATGCAAATTATATGTATTATTTTCCCATTTATAAGCATTGTTTACATTATAATATTTTGCAAACAATTCAAAATCATCATTAAGAATAGACTTTAATTCTTCTTTTTTCCAAACATAAAAAGCACCTTCTTCCAACTCACCTTCAGCATTGTCACTATCAGCATCAAGCGACGAGTAAAATGCACCGGTTTCATCCATCAATTCACGTTCCACAAAACGGGTAGTTTCATAAACCACTTGTTTGTAAAAAGGATCTTTAGTTACCAAATAAGCATTGGCATATAAACTTACTAGCTGACCATTATCATAAAGCATTTTTTCAAAATGAGGAATATGCCATTTGGCGTCTACAGAATAACGTGCAAAGCCACCGCCAACCTGATCATTTAAACCTCCAAATGCCATGTTCGTCAATGTAGTTTTTACATAATCTAACATCTTTTTATCATCCTTTTGGACTGCATATCTCAACAAGAATTGATAATTATTTGGCATGGGAAATTTGGGAGCTCCTGCCCTACCACCCAAATCAGTATCCATATACTTTTTCCAATTATCAACAATTAGATCCAGTTCTTCTACCGAATAGTTCTTTTCTGATGTATTCAAAATAACCAAATCAGACTGTCGTACACCTTCCGTTAATTTTGTGGCATTGTCTTCTAATTTTTTTGGATCTTCTTTATATATTTTTGACAATTGTTCTAAGGCACTTATCCAATTATCTTTAGGGAAATAGGTGCCTCCCCAAACCGGTCTTCCATCGGGTAAGGCAACACAATTTAGAGGCCATCCACCTCTACCGGTCATTAACTGTACAGCATTCATATAGACCTGGTCAACATCTGGTCTTTCTTCTCTATCAATTTTTATATTGATAAAATTTTGATTCATTATTTTTGCCACTGCTGTATCTTCAAAACTTTCATGCTCCATTACATGACACCAATGGCAAGCCGCATAGCCAATAGAAATCAAAATAAGTTTATTCTCCTTTTTAGCCAAAGCTAGAGTTTCATCATTCCAGGCATACCAATCGACCGGATTATGAGCGTGTTGTAATAAATATGGACTTGTTTCATTTATCAAACTATTTGTATAAGTATGTGCTGTCATTGTATTTTTGTTTTGACTATTACAACTCACCAAAAGGAAAGTACTTAATAGGACTAATAAATATTTTTGGAGCATGTTATTTTTTTTCAAAGATATGGATTAATCCTTATCAAAACTTTACAACTTGGGTTCGACTTATTGATAAAGCCAATAAAAAAGCGTTTTGAGTATTTACAAAACGCTTTAGATTAAATTTATTTAACACTCATCTCGACTTTTCGTTTCAACTGTATAAGAGTTGAAAATTGACTAGATTAGGTCTCTTTAGAATGATAGAGCATCATTACATACAAACAAATCAACTAAATATGGATAATTCCAATCCCTTTATGGAAGAGAAAAAAATCAAGAATGGTTCTCAGGATATTTGTTTAGATAAATAAGTATTCAATAATTATTTTACTTCAAAGGTAATTTTTACGTTTACTCTAAACTCTGAAACGTCATTACCATCTACAACCGCACTTTGAGATTGCACAAATACAGATTTTATATGTTTTACACTTTTTGAAGCATGCTGTACAGCTTTACGGGTAGCTTCTTCCCAACTCTTGTCAGAATTAGCCATTACTTCAATTACTTTCATTACTGCCATAATATTTTATTTTTAAATTTAACAATTCAGTGAAATGTAAATGTAATTAATTCTAAGCAAAAAATCAACCATTTATGGCAATTACTTCTTCTATTTTATTAGGTAATAATTGTTTTAAAGTAGCTTCTATTCCATTCTTAAGCGTAATAGTAGATGACGGACAACCACTACATGCTCCTTGTAGAATTACATTAACCGTTTTGGTTTGAGTGTTATAAGATTGAAACATAATATTACCTCCGTCTGAGGTAACAGCAGGTTTGATATATTCATCTAATATAGCTACAATTTCTTGTGAAATATCATCTAAATTTTCAATAGCAACAGGTTCAACTTCTGGTATTACATGCACCTTAGGTGTAAATTTTTCTGTAATAATTGGTTGCGATTCTGAAATATACATTTTTAAAAAATCTCTTAAGGCAGTAGTAATCTCAAACCATTCAACCGTGTTATTTTTTGTTATAGAAACATAATTTTCTGAAATAAACACCTCTTTAACAAAAGGAAAATCGAATAAGGCTTTTGCCACAGGCACTTCATTGGCATCTTCTAAATTTGTAACCTCTATATTTTGAGAAGTCAATAACTTATTCGTCACAAATTTCATAACCGACGGATTTGGCGTACTCTCACCATAAACCTCTACAACTACTTGTTTTTGATCACTTTGAGTAAATAAACTATCATTAACTTTAAGGTAATTTTCTATAATTGTTTTCAACTCTTCCTGTACATCATCCCATTCAACGATATTAAAACGTTCAATAGCCATAAAATTTGCGGTTACAAATACCTTTTTTACAAAAGGCAAATGAAATAATTGTTGAATTAAAGTTGAATTATGAACCTCTTCTACATTATTATATTCAAAACTTCCTTCAGTTAAAATGCTATTGGCAACAAACTTTATAATGGTAGGATTATTGGTGTTTTCTATATTAATTTTTAACATGGTAATATTTATTTAATACAAAAGTAACACTATATTTGGTATGATTTAAAAACTAGTCTAGTTTAGCCTTTCAAATTCGGCATTTAATAATTCTCTAGCTTCAAAGTTTTCTATAGAAACGGAGTAGATATGTTGTTTATCTAAGTTATTATGTTTGTTATTTCCATCACTATCTTCTATGGTTTTATAAAATACTTTTTTAAGTTCCGGAAAATATTCCCAGCTTGATAAATGATGATTGTTAAGCGTAATTTTCTTAAACCCTTTACCGTTATCAAAGCTTAAATAGAGACTTGTTAAGTTCAAAACTTCATCATCTTCAGAAAACGTATCAACAACCTGATAAAGAATTACATTTTCGGCATTATCTTTGGCCTTATATAATTGTTGGTAAGAAAGAATTTCAATTTTATCAGTTGTTAAAATATTTATTTCTTCCGTTTGAATATCTTGAAATATTAAATTTCTTAAATAATTGTTATTATAAGCTGTTCTCGTGCTATACTCTGTTTTAGCCTTACGTTCTTCATCTGGTAACACATTAATTTGAAAAACAATATAATTAGAGCTGCTATCAATTTTTATAGGCAAATCTGCTACAAAACTTTGTTGCTCTTTATTTTCATTCTTTTCGTCTTTACTATTTGTGTTCTCATCACTAAGATCTTTAGTAAGATCAATAGCTTTGTTATCTTGTCTAAATTGATTACAAGATGATAATAGCATTCCTGAAAACACTATTATCATAAATATTAGGTTTATTTTAATCTTACCATTCATAATTTTTCTTTTTTGCTTGTTTTTTAATGGCTTCGACCATAACACGCTCTAAGCCCTTACTATTGTCCTTATTTTTTTCAGCCACGTACTTATTTCTTTTGGCATTCAAATCATTAATCTTCTCTTGAATTTCTATTCTCTTTTTACCTTGTTCTGATACGTACTTTTTTATCTCTGCTGAAGACTTTCCTTGTAAAGCCTCTGGTAAGGTTTTTTTATCCAATTTACTATAACTAAAACCTTCCTCTTTTTCTGCGTCTACCAAGTCCCATGTGGTATTTTTATATACTCTTGAACTTTTACTCACTGCTCTTTTTACAACTACCACCTCATCTAATTCTGCAGCATTACTATCTTGTGCAGCTTGTAATCTCATTTTACTTCTCCCCCTACTTCCATAATAAATATAAGTATCATTCAATTGTGTATTCAATTTAATAATAATATCATCATAAGGTGAAACAATATGGATAATTTGCTCATTATGATCAATGGTCATATATTCACCATTGGTTAATCTTGCACCATCCTGCCATTTTCCGGAAATTCCATTTTTATAATTACCACAAAAAATAGTATTGATTGTTACACCTTGCTCATTGGCTTGTGTGGCTGCATCTTTATAATTAATTTTTCCTTGTGTAAAAGGTTCATTGCCGGCAATAAAAAGAAGCTTTAAATTGTTTTTATTTTCTCCCCAATCTAATTGTTTAAGAGATGTTAAGATTACTTCCCCACAAAACTCATTGCCCCCATTAGTTTTTAGTGCAAATAGTTTTTCTGAAATTTCATCTAAATCAGAACTAAAACCAATTACTTGGCGAATGTAACCTTCTTTTGATGATAAATTGTCATTACCATATTCATAAAGAGCAATTTCTAAATCAGGATTTTCATTATCACATTTGGCATAAGACAACTCATTTACAATTTCCCAGAGCTGCGTTTTTGCCTGATTTATCAAACCATCCATAGAATTACTGGTATCTAAAAGCAATGCTACCTTAATTGTATTTTTCTTTACAGGATGCTTGTTTTCTGCAAACACCATAAAAGTACTTAAGCTAAGTATTATCATCAAAATTTTACCGATAAATTTATTCACAACATTTCTATTGAGATTGTTGTGTTTCGTGACAAATGTGGACAAGTTGTGATTTTTCTTTAAATATTTCATAATTTTTTTGTTTTAATTTTAGCGTAAAAGTAACGCGTAAAATGAATGTGAAAAATTCAAAATGAGCCATTGAGCCATTTCAATGCGTAAACTGTATTTTTAATTGAGTCTTCCGTATAATTTGGCTTATTTTTAGGCTTAAAAAGCCTATTTTTAGTATAAAGCCATTTTTTGAAGCGAATTTATTATGTAGCTTTACACAATTTTAAAACTGAAATGAACAGGATATTTTACATCATACTATTTTTATCTATAACTCTTAATTCAGGAGTTCTTGCTCAAGAAAATAATAGGGTAGCAACCCCGTCAAAAATCTATTCAGACAGAATAACGGATCAGGATGGCATACCACTTAGCGGCATAAAAATTCGTGTTAGAGGTCAAGCTACTTCTACCTTTACTGATGTTAATGGCGAATTTTCAATCAATGCAAAAAACGGAGATGTCATTATACTTAGTAAAAATGGAAAAATCATCAATTCATATCAATTAGATGGTAGTGTTTATTATGAAATTAATGATGAGTCCGGTCAAATGGAAAGGCAAGAGTTAAAAAAAACAAATTCAATTTCTAAATTTAAATCAAGGAGAAAAGACAATACAATTCAGTTTCAACAATTATTAGATTCTGCATCTAATTTTAATAAGAAAAATCCTATTAAAAGCATAGATTATATAAGAAGTGCTTTACTAATTGCTGATGATAACAATAATAAAAGTCAATTAGCACAATCTTATTCTGTATTAGGTGATGTGTATATGAATTTGAAACAGTATGACTTGGCAGTTGGTAATTATAAAACTGCATTTGATAATACAGAAAACACTGCTGTTCAATTAAAATTAGCACATGCTTATTTGCTAAATAATGAATTTAAAAATAGTGAAAGTCAATTTAAAAAAATCTCAATAAAAAAAGACGTATCACTAGTTCAGAAAATAGAAATCAATGAAGGTTTAGGTGATATTTACAGAGCTCAGAGGCAATACGAATCGGCTTTAAGCCAATACGAAACAGCTTTAAAATTTGCAAAAAATCAACAAAATTCCTCTCAAATTGCCAATTTAAATGCTAAAATTTCAAGTGTTCTTGAAGCTAGTGGACAATTATCAAAAGCCGAAGGATATTTAATACAGTCTCAAAACAATGCCAAATCAGATAGTCCGAAAAAAGCAGTAATTAAAAGTCGACGTGCAGCAGAATTTTATAGTAGAAATAAAAATGTGGATAAAGAGGTACAATTGCGTGAAGAAACCCTAAATAATTTAGAAGAAGTTGAATCAGATGAAATAGTTGTAGAAGATAATGGAGATGCACTAACAAAACCAAAAGCTAAATTAGATCTTGGTAATGCATTGCTAAAACAAAATAATTTTGGAAAAGCCATTCCGATATTAGAAGAAAGTGCAGCAGAAGCTGAGATTGCGGATGACATTATTACGCAAAAAAATGCAGTGCAACGCTTATCTGAAGTCTATGCCTCTATAGGTGATGATGATAAAGCATTAAGTAATTATAAAAAATATGTGTCATTAGTTGATAGATTATATCAACAAAAAGAAGAGGAAATTAAGGCTATAGTAAATTTAAATCGAGATTTATCTGAAAAGCAAAATAGAATTACCAGTTTAGAAAAAGATAGAGAACTTTCTCAAAGTAAATATCAATTATACCAAACAGAAGGCAGACTAACTCTTGAAAATGATAGACGACAAAAACTAATTATTTATGCTTTACTTGTTGGATTAGCATTGCTATTATTCTCATTATTTTGGATGCTACGAAGTAATAAACAACGTAGGTTGGCAAATAATTTATTAGCCTTAAAGTCTTTGAGAACTCAAATGAATCCCCATTTTATTTTTAATGCTCTTAATTCTGTTAACAGTTTTATTGCCCAAAATGACGAGCGTACAGCCAATAGATATTTAACAGATTTTTCTACCTTAATGCGAAGTGTATTAAATAATTCTGAAGAAGATTTTATTCCCCTAGAAAAAGAAATAGAATTGCTAGAATTGTATCTAAAATTAGAGCATTCGCGTTTTAAAGATAAGTTTGATTACGATTTAACCGTTGATAAAAATATTGATCAAGGTCAGTTTCAAATTCCACCTATGTTATTACAACCTTATGTTGAAAATGCCGTTTGGCACGGATTGCGTTATAAAAAAGAAAAAGGGTTTTTAAAAGTTCAATTGTTTAAAATTGATGAAGTAACTATCCAAATTGAGATTTCTGACAATGGTATTGGGAGAAAAAAATCGAAGGAATTAAAAACCGATCATCAGAAAAAACAGCAATCAAAAGGAATGCAAAACATCAAACAACGTGTTGCTATATTAAATGAAATGTATAAAGACAAAGTTGATGTTTTTATAAACGATTTATATGATGATGCTACCGGTACTAAAGTGGTATTAACATTGAAAAAAGATTAGAAACCCTCTCAAACGTACTCAAAGGGAAGAGGATTGCCAAACAATTATACAACTCAACAAAAAAAATGAATTTAAAAACCATCATTGTAGAAGACGAGCAAACCAGTAGAGAAATTCTAAAGAATTACTTGACTAAATACTGCCCAACTGTTGAAGTAATTGGAGAGGCAGAAAATATAGATGATGCTTTAGTACTCATTAGAAATAACGAATTAGACTTGGTGTTTTTAGATGTTGAAATGCCCTATGGTAGTGGATTTGATCTACTTGAAAAATTAGGCAATACTAATTTTGAAGTCGTATTTGTCACCGCCTACAATCAATATGCAATCGAAGCCTTAAACAATCATGCTTCCTATTATCTGCTCAAACCTATTTCAATTGATGAACTTATTAAAGCTGTTGATTATGTAAAACAGTTGAGAACTAAAGAAAATGAGTTGCAAAATACCGTTTTAGTCCCTAAAATAAGTGCTACTGATTCAAAAATAACAATACCCACACAAGATGGGTTTGAGGTGTTAGAAATGAAAAATATTATGTACTGTAAGGCTGATGATAATTATACTGAAATATATTTAGAGAACAAACAGAAAAAATTAGTTAGTAAAACTCTAAAATATTTTGAAGATATTCTAAAGGAAAACGGATTTGCCAGAATACATAAATCATATTTGGTAAATGTATCTTATATTGCATCTTATAAAAAAGGGAAAGGCGGTACTATATCCTTATCAAATGGTAAAGAATTAAGTGTTTCTGCCTCTAAAAAAGCTGACTTCTTATCTTATTTTAAATGATTATCAAAAAACTAAACGGAAAAGAACCTCAATTTGGTACTGATTGTTTTATTGCCGAAAATGCTGTAATTGTAGGTGATGTTATTATGGGAAATCAATGCAGTATATGGTATAATGCTGTATTACGTGGTGATGTTCATTATATAAAAATGGGTAATAAAGTAAATGTACAAGACGGTGCTGTAGTGCATTGCACTTATAAAAAAAGCCCAACCAATATTGGCAATAATGTTTCAATTGGGCATAATGCTATTGTACATGGCTGTACTATTTATGATAATGTTTTGGTAGGCATGGGAAGTATTATAATGGACGATTGCATCGTTGAATCAAATTCAATTATTGCCGCCGGAGCGGTAGTAACCAAAGGCACCAAAGTTGAGTCTGGAAGTATTTATGCAGGTACACCGGCTAAAAAAATAAAGGATATTTCTACAGCATTAATTTCTGGTGAAATTGATAGAATTGCCAACAATTATGTAAAATATGCAGGTTGGTACAAAACCCAACCTCCTACTGACCATATGGACGCTTCAGAAGAAAAAGAGCCAACTTTTTAAACAAACCTAATATCAAAATCTTGAATTGATTAATGAAAAAAATAGTAATCCTTCTTTGTTGTCTAATATTTATGAGTTGTGGCAGTCTTAAAAAAACTAGTTCAGAAACTTTACAACTGAAATTTTTAGATGAATATATCCTACCCGATAACATTATTATAAATGAAACTTTAGTAGGTGGTTTATCAGGAATAGATTATCACAACGGTATTTATTATTTGGTTTGTGATGATGCTTCAAATCCACGATATTATGAAGCAACAATTGACATCAGCAATAACAAAATAGAAAATATTGAATTTAATAATGTAACTAAATTTAATGACAGCACCCATTATTTAGATTTAGAAGCCATTAGATTTGATGCTAAAAGCAATAATCTCTTTATGACTAGTGAGGGTAGTATCAACCATCAAAAAGATCCTTCATTTTTTAGTATAAATGCAAAAGGTATCATTGATTATCTTGAAATTCCTAATGCTTTTAAAGCCGGAAGTCTACAAAAACCAAGAAACAATGGAACGTTAGAAGGCTTATGCATGAGTTATGATAAAAAAGGATATTGGATTGCTATGGAATTACCCTTAGAAGCTGATGGTCCAGAACCTCAATTAATTGAAACAAAATCTCCTGTGCGTTTGACGTATATAGATCTTCATACAAAAAAACCTAGAAAGCAATTTGCATATTTATTAGATAAAATTGCAAAGAAACCATTAGATAATTTTGCTGTAAATGGCTTAACAGATATCTTGGCATATAATACCAATCATTTTATTACTATTGAACGAAGTTATTCTAGCGGATTAGGTACACAAGGAAATACCATAAAACTTTTTAAGATAGACGCTTCAAATGCAACCAATTCTTTAGCACTAAGTAATCTAAAAGAAAAAGATTATATACCAATAAAAAAAACATTGTTATTTGATTTTGATGATGTTAGAACTAAATTAACTGACCAAAGTATTGATAATATTGAGGGAATAACTTTTGGTCCAATATTAGTAAATGGCAACAAAACAATAATGTTGGTTTCTGATAATAATTTTAACAAATTAGGACAACAAATGAACCAATTTATATTATTAGAAATTATTGATTAATTTTTTTGTAATTAAAAATATTTGTTTTATCTTAGCAGTCTACTTGAAAGAGACTTTGTCTTTTTCTCAAATTTTGTTGGAGTTCTATATAAGTGTTTAGCGACAAATTAAATTCTCCAAAAATTTAGCAGCCAAGTTTACTTGGCTGTTTTTTTTGTTAGAAATCTAAATAATTAATTGTACTATTTTTGTTAAAATCTTTAGCTATATCCTTTAGTATGGATACATCTGCATTTGTATATAATTGATGGAAAGCACTGCTTTTCTCTTTGACTAATAAATTTTCCTTTTTTAAAATAGCTCTAGTCTGTTTGGCTACCGCATAGCCCGAATCTATAATGGTAACTTTATCGCCAACAATTTTTCTGATCTGAGGGATTAAAAACGGGTAATGGCTACAGCCCAAGACTAAATAATCAATATGCTCGTCAAGCATTGGGTAAAGATATTTGTTTAATAAATATAGCATTTCTGGTGTATCCATCTTTCCACTTTCAACTAAAGGCACTAAACCTTCTCCTACTTGTTCAACTACTTTAATCCCCTCAGCAAACTTTTTTGAAGTACTATGAAAGAGCTCACTACTTAAAGTACCTTGTGTAGCCAATATACCAATGGCATTGGTTTTAGTTTGTAATGCAGCAGGCTTAATTGCTGGTTCAATTCCGATAAATGGCACCTTATAATTATCTCTTAAAAAATCAATTGCATTAGTAGTTGCGGTATTACAGGCTACTACTATAATTTTACAACCCTTGCTGAGGAGTAACTCTGTATTTTTCACACTTAGATCAATAATTTCTTGTCTCGATTTTTGTCCGTAGGGTGCATTTTTGCTATCTGCTAAATAGATGGTATCCTCAATAGGTAACAACTTAACTATTTCTTTCCAGATAGAGATTCCTCCAACACCAGAATCGAAAACGCCAATAGGTTGATTTGATTTCATCTATAATAATTTAATATTTGTCATTTGAGCACTATATAAGAACTTTCTAACGTAGGATTATGATTTGGTGTTGCTACGAAATTAGTTGTTAGTTAATTACAAATCTAGCATCTTTCTTAAAGCATTATCATCAGTATCAATAACGAAGTAAAATAACAATTATTTGCTTAAAATATATTGAAAAAAATCCCACTTTCTAAAATTAGAAAGTGGGATTTTTTAAATGGTATATTTTTTTAATCCTATTTGATATTTAAATTGGCTTTAACATCAGCCATCAAATCTGTACCATTATAAACGATTAGACCTTTACCTGGAGTTGAATCAATTACATAATCAAATCCCTTTGCCGCTGCTACATCATTAATAGCTTTTTGAGCTCTTTCAGCAATTGGTTTGTATAAATCAAACTCTTTCTTTTGTAATTCCTCTTGAGCTGTTTGTCTATACATTTGCAATTTTTTTTGCAATTCTTGTACCTCAACCAAGCGTTTTTGATTTTCTACATCTGTTTGTGTAGGTGCTTCTTGATCGTACTTTTGCATTTTTGCTTGTAAAGAACTACTCTGAGTCTTAAAATCAGTATCATATGCTTGTACCACTTTTTTAAGCTCTTCTTGCATTAATTTGGTTTCCGGCATAGCCGCAACCAATTCGTCTGTATTAATATGTGCTACTTTTGACTGTGCATTTATCGTCATAGTTCCTAAAAATAGTACACTTGCTAATAGTAGATTTTTAAATAGTTTCATTTGTTTTAGTATTAATTATTGTTATTATTCTCTTTTTTACTTTCTTGTTCCTTTTTTACTTTTTCTTCTTGCTCCTTTTTACGATTCTCTATTTCCTCTAAACGTTTTTTGCGTTTTTCTTCTGCCGCTTTTTTAATTTCTGCTCTCCTTTTGGCTTTAGCCTCATTTTGCAATCTTATTTTCTCTTTTAGTGCATCCCTAGCTGTCTGTCTGTCTTCAGCTTTCGCTTTCGCTTTATCTGCTGCTACATCTTTTGCTATAATTCTTTCTTCTTTCTTTTCTTTAACCGCCTTAACTTTTCTTCCTTTAACTATTTTATTTAAGACCAGTTCACTGATATCATATTTATTATTAGAATATAACATGATCAAATCGCTAGATTTATCTAAAACAATATCATATTTTTTTTGCACTGCAATTTCTTGAATGGCATTATAAATTTGATCTTGGACAGGCTTTACCAGTTGTTTACGTAACATGAACAAATCTCCTGCAGGGCCAAAATAAGCAGCTTGCAAATTTTTCAAATCCAATTCTCTAATTTCTATATCTTCTTCACGTTCTTTAATTAAATCGTCAGTTAGTAAAGCTTTTTCATTACTTAAATCAATCTTCATTACTTCAACGTCACTTTTAATAACATCTAACTTTTGTTGCCATGTTGTTATTTTACTTTTAAGCCTAGATTCAGCATCTGTATATTCAGGTACATTTTCTAAAATGTATTGCATATCTATATAAGCTATTTTTTGTGGTTTCTGAGCCACCAATACAGTACTTATAAATAATGTTAATATGAATATTACTTTACGTATCATAATGCAATGTGTATTTAGAAAAAACCGTGCCAAAGTAAAAATTTTATGCAAATGTACTAATTTTGTTTAGAACTGTTGACCAATAATAAAATGTGGTTGCCAACCTGATTTTACGCCGGGTACACCTGGTATATCATCAAATCCATGACCAAAATCAATGCCTAGCAGGCCAAATGCCGGCATAAATATTCTAAGGCCTACTCCTGCTGATCTTTTTAAAGAAAATGGGTCAAAATTTTCGAAATCATCATAAGAATTACCTGCTTCTAAAAACCCAAGTATATAGATTGAAGCTGTTGGTTTTAAAGTGATGGGATATCTTAATTCTAAGGCAAATTTATTATATATTGTACCTCCAGAATTAGAAGACAAACTGTTATTATCATATCCACGTAAACCTACCGTTTGTCTGCCATCAAATTGCCCTGATGCCAATCCATCTCCTCCTACATAAAATCGCTCAAAAGGTGATATACCCAAATCATTATTATAAGCACCTAAAAAGCCAAATTCAACATTAGACATCAACACCAATTCGTGTTGAGGTTTACCCATAATTTTACTATACCATTTACCTCCAAAATTAAGTTTATAATACTCTAATAATTTAAATCTTTCATTTGAATCTAGATTAGTATAATCTTTATCATTAAACAATGAATATGGCGGTGTTACTTTTACACCAACATTAAATGTTGACCCTAAGGTAGGGAATATTGGATTGTGCCCAGCTGAATTTCTACCAAAATTCACATTTAAAGATAAATTATTAGAAATGCCATTGTTAAAACCAAAAGTACCTAAGAAAAAATTATCTAAATTAAAACGTTGATAACTAATAGCTGTTGATAAAGTAAAGTAATCATCAGGCCATTTTAAACGTTGACTCAATCCCAAAGTGGCACCAATAATATTTAATTTTTGATTTTTATCCACCCGATTATTTTGGAAATCAAAACTAAATTGACTAGAACTGAAAACCGAAAAAGATAAAGATTTTGGTTTTTTACCGCCAAACCAAGGTTCAGTAAATGACAAGCTATAAGAATTTGAAAATCTACTCGCTTGTGCCCTTAATGATACACTTTGTCCATCTCCTCTAGGAACTGGTTTATACTCTTTACCATTAAAAATGTTTTTAATCGAGAAATTACTAAAAGACAATCCTAAAGTACCGATAAAAGTATTACCTCCAAAACCACCTTGTAATTCAATTTGACTCGCTCCTTTTTCAACGATACTATATTCAATATCTACTGTTTTATCCGCATAATTTGGTTGTACATCTGGTACTATACTTTCTGCATCAATAAAAGGCATTTGCCCAACCTCTCTAATAGTTCGAATAATATCTTCTCTACTAAATAAACTGCCTGGCATAGTACGCATTTCTCTTAAAAGTACGTGGTCATTTGTAACCTCGTTCCCTACTAACGTAATTTTTCTAATGGTAGCCGGTTCATCTTCTCTAATTCTTATTTGAATATTAATGGTATCATTCTCTACTTTGGTCTCTACCGGTATTACGCTAGAAAATAAATATCCGTTATTTAAATAAAAGTTGGTAATATCCTGAGAATCAGGTGAACCATCTCCTTTTATACGCTCATTCAATAACTTGCCGTTATAAACATCACCCTTGCTTAATCCTAAAAATTGAGTTAAAATTGTATCAGAATAGACCGTATTTCCTAGATATTCAATATCGCCAAAATAATATTTACTGCCTTCATTAACCGTAATATCTAAGTTAATTGTATTGTCATCATTCCATGAAATAGAATCTTTTAATACCTGCGCATCTCTATACCCCTTTTCTTGATACTTTTCTACTAATTTTTCTAGATCATTATTATATTCTTCTTCAATATATTTAGAAGGTTTTAAAATATGCAAAATGTTTTTTTGCTTTGTTTTTTTAAGAAATTTCTTTAAACGTTTATCTTGAAATTTTTCGTTACCGTGAAAGCGTAAATTTTTAATTTTAATTTTACTGCCTTTATCTATTACAACTAATGCCTTTTCAGCATTGTTATTGGTGGTATCTATTTTGGTATTGATAGTAACCTTTGTCTTTAGAAAACCCTTATCTACATACTTCTTTTTTATATAATTCTTTGTAGTTGTAAGCAAATTTTCAGTGAGCATTGCTCCTTTTTTAAACTCAGTTTCTTTTATGAGTTCTTCTCCCTTATTTTTTTTTACTCCTTCTATTGTTACATTACTTATTTTTGAAAGCTCATTTACTTCAAATTCAAGATAAATAACTTTTTCATCAATCTTAGTAACGTATACATCAACATTACTAAATAGTTTAGAATTCCATAATTTTTTAATGGAGGCTGTTAATTTATCACCGGGTATTTTTATAGGTTGGCCAACTACCAATTCTGAAAAAATAGTAATAGACTGATCAGTAAATTGTTGATTTCCAACAATAGAAATACCTCCAAGCGTATAAGTGTCAACTTTTCTGAAATTAACATCACTTAATGCTATTTTCTTTTGAGGAATTGTATCAACAACGGGTTTAATTAAACTATCTATGGATGAAGCAATGCTATCGTTCGATTTAAATGCTGTAGGGGTTACATCTTGGGCGTTACTTAGTAATGTTATAAACGCAAATACCAAAAGTAAGGGGTTGACCTTTAATTTAATCATTATCATTTTTAATTTGTTCACTAATTTTTCCAAAGCGTCTTTCTCGATGTTGATATTCTAAAATTGCTTTAAAAAAATCTTCTTTTCTAAAATCTGGCCATAGCACATCTGTAAAGTACAATTCGGCATAAGCTATTTGCCATAATAAAAAATTACTGATGCGTTTTTCACCGCTGGTACGTATCAAAAAATCAACGTCGGGCAAAGTAAATGTATATAAATGATTATTTATAACTTTTTCATTAATTTCTTCTATTAAAAGTTCCTTATTAACAACTTTTTTAGAAATATTTTTGATTGTATTAACAATTTCTTCTCTAGAACCATAACTTAAAGCCAAATTTAGCACCATGGAGGTGTTTTTTTTTGTTAATTCTATGACTTCTTTTAATTGTTTTTGAGCTTTTTTAGGTAGATTCTCGGTGGTACCTATTGTTTGCAAATTAATATCTTTTTCTTGAAAAAGATTCATTTCGTTTCTTAGAGAACTTACTAAAATATTCATTAAAGCTTTTATCTCCGTTTTAGGCCTATTCCAATTTTCAGTTGAAAAAGCATATAAAGTAAGTACTTCTACGCCTATTTCAGCAGCAGCAGTTACTGTTTCTCTCACAGCATTTACTCCTTTACGATGACCAAAAATCCTTAGCATACCTTTCTGTTTGGCCCAACGACCATTGCCATCCATAATTACAGCAACATGCTTAGGTATTCTATGTGAATCAATTTGAGTCTTTATATCCATAATTCATTAAAAAGCACCACTATAACAACCCGGTCTACCAAATGCATAAACAACAGTAATCCCAGTAAATACATACCAATCATTACTATTAGGATTACCAAAATTAAATTTTGGGTCATTAATGGCATGATTATTACCATCTATTACATCTTTAAAAGTATACCTAAAAGACGTTTCTAAAGCAATGCCAATATTTTCTGCCAACTTCATTTTATACCCAACACCAATAGGTAAAATTAGTGAAGTGACTCTCTTTTTTTCAGCATCAACCGAAACTGTACTGTAGTTAACAGCACCAATTTGTGCAATAATATAGGGAGTTTGGGCAAAACCTGTTTTTGAAAGACTATATTTAAAAAAACTAAACTCAACGCCTAAGGCACCTTCTAAAATAGAATTTCTAAATTGCATATGAGGAACCCTATTTCTTCTAAAATTACTCTGTGATCTGGAGTCATCATCATGAAGCCTTGTGTATAAACCTGTAGCTCTAAAAGTAATTCTGGGGGTAAAATTGAATTTGGCAATAGCCCCCACAGCAATTCTGTTTGGTTGGATATAAAACTCTGAACCCACATCGCCAATATAGTTACTACCACCAAGAAAAACACCAGCTTCATATAACTGTGCAGATGAGAAACTTGATACTAAAATAAATATGTAAATTAAAAGCTGTTTTTTCATCTTTAAAAATGTTTGCAAATATAATTAAATCTATTAATTTTAAAAGGATTACATCCTCTTTTTTGATAAACAGTTTTAATAGTAAAATATTGTCATAAAGTCAATTAAGTTATAATAATATAATGTTAAAATAAGTATTATTAATTACGTTTATCTTCACCCCATAACAATTTTTCACGTAAGGTTTTAAAGAAGGTTTGTTGACTCAATTGAATAGTTTTTAAAGAAAAATCGGCTTTTTTAATAAAAACTTCCGAATTACTCTCTATTGTAGTTGTACGAGAGTCTAATGATAACAAGGCCTGTTTTTCTCTGGCAATAACCTTAATTTTTATTTGTGTATCATCAGGAATAATAAGCGGTCTGGCATTCAAATTATGCGGAGCTATAGGTGTTATAGCCAAACTTTTAGTATTGGGTGTGATTACAGGACCTCCGCAACTCAAAGAATATCCTGTTGAACCTGTTGGCGTAGCTATTATCAAACCGTCTGCCCAATAAGAAGTTAAATATTCATCATTTAAATAGGTTTCTACAGTAATCATAGACGTTGTATTTCTTCTACTTACTGCAATTTCATTCAATGCAAAATTTATTTCAGACAGGTCTTCATTTTTTTTATTACTAGTAACCGCTAACAAGGTCCTTTCATTTATTTTATATTGTTTTGTTATCAATAAATCAATAGCTTCAGATATATTCTCTTTTTGAACGGTTGCCAAAAATCCCAAACGGCCAATATTTATACCTAATATGGGTATATCTAAATCTCTAACAAATGTAACGGCTCTTAAAAAAGTACCATCACCACCCACCGTAAGCATAACTTCAAATGAATTGTCCAGATCAGTGTAATCACCAAAAGTTTGATATTCTTTTTCGGGAAAATTATTTATTTTAATAAGATCGTAAAAATTTTCTTCAATAAAAACTTCAATATCTTTTTCTGCAAGTGTTTTTAGTAATATTTCTATATAACTAATAGCCTCTCCTTTATAATATTGTCCGTAAATACCTACTTTCATTCTTAAATTTTTTATTGGCTATATGTCTAAATATTTTTGAAGATAATCTGACCTTTCTTTTAAGGTGTTTAGATATTCATCAACATGGAAACCAGTTAAAATGGTATAATTATATCTTCTAAAAGTTTGAATGGTATTATTTAAATCATGATCGCTAATTTTTATTGTTATTTCAACATTTTCATCATCGCTATTTGAAATAAAAGCTCCTAACAATTTTGCATTATTAGATTCAATAATTTGAGATATTTCACTAAAAGAATATTCAGAAACTCCTTTTGAGACTACCAACATGGCTCCGCTTTGATTTAAAAATGGTGTGCTATTAAAAATATGTAAAACATCCGTTAATTCATAATACCCCAAGTACTTATGTTTTTTAGTAATGACCGGAATTATATTTGCATCATTTAAAGCAAATAATTTCAATAATTCAAACCAATTGGTGTTATCAAAAGCAAAAAAGGATTGAAATAAATAGCTACTCTCCGATAACATTTTATCATTTTCAACTATAGCTTGTAGATCATTTTCGGCTATTGAACCTAAAAACAATCCTTTTTCAATTACAGGTAAATGTGTAAAAGTAAGTTGATTAAATAAACCTTTTGCTTTACTGATTTTATCAGAAGCTAATAATGGTTTTATATCTTTAGAAATGTAATCTGTTGTTTGCATAATATCCTACAAAATAACTAAAATTAAACTACAAATACACTAATTTTGTTTTTGTATATTTTAATGATTGTTAAAATAAAAAAATAAATGACAAAATTAAGCGTAAATATCAATAAAATTGCCACTTTAAGAAATTCAAGAGGTGGAAACACTCCAGATTTAGTTCAAGTTGCAGTAGATATTCAAGAGTTTGGTGCACAAGGCATTACCATACACCCCAGACCGGATGAAAGACATATTAAATATAAAGATGCCTTCAATTTAAAACCTATAATCACTACTGAGTATAATATTGAAGGCAACCCTATTAAAAATTTTATTGATTTGGTCTTAGCGGTAAAACCTACTCAGGTTACTTTGGTTCCCGATGCCATAGACGCCATTACGTCTAATGCCGGATGGGACACTATAAAACATCTAAATTTCTTAACAGAAGTAATTGCTGAATTTAAAAGAAATGATATTAGAACATCCATATTTATAGATCCAAACTTATCATTGATTGAAGCAACTCCAAAAACAGGAGCGGATAGAATTGAACTCTATACTGAAAATTTTGCTTCGCAATATGCAATGGGTAATAAAAAAGCTATTGAACCATATATAGAAAGTGCTGCTTTGGCAAATAGTTTGGGATTGGGCATTAATGCCGGACATGATTTAAGTTTAGACAATATCAAATTCTTTGCGGAAAACATACCTAACTTATTAGAAGTTTCTATTGGTCATGCCTTAATTGCTGAATCTTTATATCTCGGACTGGAAAATGTAATCAATATGTATTTACATAAACTTCAATAATGGATTTACTTTATTCTAAAATAATTGGCAAAGGAGAACCGTTATTGATACTTCATGGTTTTTTTGGCATGAGCGATAATTGGAAAACACTTGGAAATAAGTTTGCCGAAAAATATGAAGTCCATCTTATAGACCAACGTAATCATGGGAGAAGTTTTCATGCCGATGAATTTAATTATGAAGTTTTAGTAACTGACCTTTTTAAGTATATCAATCATTATCAACTCAAAGCTGTTCATTTATTAGGGCATTCTATGGGTGGAAAAACAGCAATGCTATTTGCTGTTACATATCCTGAAATGGTTAAAAAATTGATTGTAGCAGATATTGCTCCCAAATTTTACCCAAGGCATCATGACCTTATTTTAGAAGGGTTAAGTGCAATAGATTTTTCAAAACTTAGCACCAGAAATGAGGCAGAAGAAGTTTTAAAAAATTTTATTTCTGAGTCGAGTATTCGCCAATTTCTACTCAAAAATATATTTTGGAAAAATAAAGATGAATTGGCATTTAGGTTTAACCTAACTAGTTTGATTGAAAATATTGATGAAATTGGTGTGGCATTGCCATCATTAACCGTATTTGATAAAGCAACCCTATTTTTAAAAGGAGAAAATTCCGGTTATATCATTGATGAAGATTTACCATTAATAAATGCCCATTTTCCTAAAGCAACAATTAGTACTGTCAAAAATGCAGGTCATTGGCTACATGCCGAAAATCCTAATGATTTTTACAATTATGTTGTTCAATTTTTACAAGTATAAATTTGGCATGTAAATTGACATCTTTTAATATTGAATCTTTAAAAATTTATAAATGATGAAAACAATTTTAAAAATGCTACTAACCGCAATTGCTGTAATTGTTCTTGCTAAAATTTTACCTGGCATTGGTGTAGCATCTTATAGCACCGCCATCATTGTAGCCGTAGTTTTAGCATTATTACGTGTTTTTGTAAAACCAATACTGGTAATCTTAACCTTACCCATCACAATTATTACCTTAGGTTTATTTTTATTTGTAATTAATGCTATCATTATATTACTGGCCGGTAAATTAATTGACGGATTTCAGGTTGACGGATTTTTATATGCTCTTCTTTTTAGTTTATTACTTTCCTTTTTTCAATCTATACTATATTCTTTTCTAAAGGATAAAAAGACGACATAAGTTATAACTATTTTATATTCTTCTGAGTTACCCAAATACCATATAAAATACTAACTACTCCTTTGGTTACAAAGAAATTTTTCCATTTACCATCCTCAAAATTCTGCATTTTTATTTCTGCTAAATCGAATTGAATAATAGCTGAAAAACTATTGAAGAGTAATGAAATAATTACCAAGACTATAAAAAAAGGTATAATAATCATAAATGCCCTTTTCCAAAAAAAAGTGGTTTTTATTTTATCTATAAATGTCATGATTATTTTAGTTTTTCATTGTTATGGTGCCTATCGTGATCGCGTTTGGTTTTGATCTTCATTTTCTCGTCAAATGAGGTCTGTAAATCAATACCTGTCTGATTTGCCAAACAAAGCACCACAAATACAACATCAGCCAATTCTTCACCTAAATTTTTATCTTTATCACTTTCTTTTTCGCTTTGTTCACCATACCTTCTGGCAATTATTCTTGCCACTTCACCAACTTCTTCTGTTAACTGAGCCATATTAGTGAGCTCATTAAAATAACGTACACCATGCTCTTGTATCCATTTTTCAACTTCTAATTGTGCATTTTTAATGTTCATGACTCTAAGAATTTATTTGGATGATTGTTTTGCCACCAATCTATAATAGTATGGGCTAATAATATTAATGATCCTATTACAATGGAAACATCTGCCAAATTGAATATTTCTGTATTGAAAAACCCTAAGTCAACATAAAGAAAATCAGTTACAGAACCATACACTATTCTATCAAATATATTACCTATACCACCACCTATAATAAAGCAGAAACCAAAAACCATTTCGTTAGGATACTTTGATTTTATCAAAGAAAGATATAACATAATAATAAGAACAATAGCAGGCAAAATTTGTAGAACAATTCTTTTAATTATTGGATTTAGATCAGACCCAAAACTATAGGCAGCCCCTGTATTTTCAACTTTCATTAAAATTAGGTTATCTTTAATCACCTCTATTCTTTCATTTGGAGCAATATGTTCTCTAACTATTTTTTTAGACAACTGGTCACAGCCCACATTAAGTAAAACTAAAGTTAATATTACCGTAATTCTTATTATTGAATTTAATTTCATTTGCTCTTTTTAATGATTCAAAGATAGTTCAAAAATTCAGCTCTTGGTATTTCTTTAGCTCCTAAACTTTCTAGGTGTTCATTATACACTTGACAATCTATGAGTTTATAATGTTCCTTTTTTAATTTTTCTACTAAACAAATAAAAGCAACTTTAGAGGTATTAGAAACTTTACTAAACATACTTTCTCCACAAAAAACAGTACCTAGATCTACACCATACAGTCCTCCAACCAATGTATTATCTAACCAAACCTCAACAGATTTTGCATAACCCAATTGGTGCAAATGTATGTATGCTTGTTCCATTTCATCAGTAATCCAAGTTCCACCTTGGTCTTTTCTATACATAGTTTTGCAAGCATTGATAACTTCTCTAAAATTTTGATTGAATGTTATTTTAAAAATATCCTTTCTAAGTAGCACTTTCATACTTTTAGAGATATTTAAATCATTAGGAAAAAGAACCATCCGTTGTTTAGGACTGTACCAAACTATTGGCTCATCTTCATTATACCATGGAAAAATTCCACTTTTATAGGCCAAGAGTAATCTATTTGCAGACAAATCACCTCCAAAGGCAACAATACCTTCAGGAGAAGCTGTTTTAACAGGTGGGAACCATAATTTATCAGATAAAAGTACCATATATAATAAAAAACCTTTTAGCAAGATACTAAAAGGATTTTGAAAGTTTAATTAATAAGACCCCACTAAATTGGGGGATTAGTTCGGTTATGCAATTTTTATTTGTTTCACTTGAAAATCTTAATACTTCAATCAAACAGATCCCGCTAAAATACGGGATTAGTTCGGTTACGCAATTTTTCTTTGTTTCACTTGAAAATCTTAATACTTCAATCAAACAGATCCCGCTAAATGGTGGGATTAGTTCGGTTACGCAATTTTTCTTTGTTTCACTTGAAAATCTTAATACTTCAATCAAACAGATCCCGCTAAATGGCGGGATTAGTTCGGTTACGCAATTTTTCTTTGTTTCACTTGAAAAATTGCTACCTTACTAAAATGGTAAGTCGTCCGGCTCTTCGTCAGACACATTATCTGCTGGTTCAAAAGCATCAACAGCTTCAATTGGTGGTACTTCATTAGACGTACCTGCTTGTAATTTTTCAATTCTCCATCCTTGAATAGAATTAAAATATTTAGCTTCTCCTTCAGGATTGATCCATTCTCTACCTCTCAAATTAATGCTTACTTTAACATCTTCACCAACTTGATAATTATTTAACAAATCGCATTTGTCTTGTATAAATTCTACTTGTAACATTTGAGGATACTGTTCATCGGTAGTTACTACCAATTCACGTTTTCTAAATCCACTAGTGCCGTAAGTTTTTGTTTCGTCTATTTTTTTTATTTTACCTGTAATTTCCATTGTTTTTATTTAATTAATAGTACTTTCCAAGCACTGTTTACATCATTCTTTTCTAAGAATTCTTGTGCAAATTTATGTTTTTCTTGTATTTCTAATCCTATATATACCGGATTATCCTTTGCAAAGTTATTAACATCTTGTTGATTAGGCGTACAGTCAACATTGGCAAGCATCCCTAAATTGTTTCCTGTTAGAATATTACTATTTTTAATATCAGTTGGAATCTGGTCTACACCAATCCCCAAACTAGTCAACGGTTTTGCTATTTCAAAAAATCCTTTTTTTGCTCTTGAATAATAGCTTCCGCCAGCTCTTGCAATTAAATCTAGTTTTTCTTGATCAATCTTATCATTTTTATCTAAAACACTCCTATTGATGTGTATTTTTAAAACTTCGCAAATAATTAAATTACCTGCTCCACCCTCACTTCCCAATACCATAACCTCATTAACTTTACATTCAAATTGAATGGGTGATTCTGCAACTCTATAAGGTTTAATAGTATCAGACTTCAACATGGTAAATCCGGCTTTTTCAAACTCATTAACCCCTTTGGCATACTCTGTACTGGCCAATGACATTTGTTGTGCCATAGTATAATTAACTACATTTATAACTACTTCTTTAACTTGATGAATATTCTCCAATGTATGTTTAGTAGTATTATCTCTTACCCTTCTGGCCGGTGAAAAAATTAGTATTGGCGGATTGGCACTAAATACATTAAAAAAACTAAACGGAGATAAATTAGAATTCCCTTCTATATCAATGGTACTGGCAAAAGCAATTGGCCTTGGTGAAATTGCACTTAACAAATAAGCGTGTAATTTAGAAGTAGATATCTTTTTGGTGTCTATGGTTAACATCATAAATTGTTAATAAAAAACAAAAATACTCAATTATCAAATATAATAACAACTATTTTTCTTAGTTATATCAAGAGATAATTTTATATTTGTTATAATGAATCTCCCCCTGAATAAGAATATACTTCGATGGATATTAATCACAGCAGCCTTTTTACTGGTTGCTCTTATTTTATGGAACACCAATACTTTCTTTAAAAACTTCAAACAAGAGGAAAGATTTAAAATGGAGGTATTAGCTGTAGCCCTAAAAAACATGAGTTCTACAGATTTAGATGCTGATATAACTTTAGAAGGAAAAATTATTGCAAGTAATCAAAATATTCCAATGATCATTACTAACGAAGATGATCTTATTAAAGGTTGGTTCAATTTGGAAGTTGAAAGTAATGAGCTGAATTACAACAAATTATCAGATCGAGATAGAATGTATCTTACCAATCAATTAACTGATATGAAACAAGATAACAGTCCATTAACTGTTACAAGAGAAGGTAAATCTGGCACAACTACTGATTTTATTTATTATAGCAATTCTAATTTACTAAATAAATTAAAATATTACCCTCTGGCATTATTATTTATTCTTTTTCTTTTTGGAATAGTTATCTATTTGGTATTTAAATCTAATAAAGTAGCTGAGCAAAATAAACTTTGGGCGGGAATGGCAAAAGAAACTGCACATCAAATTGGAACACCTTTGTCCTCTTTATTAGGTTGGGTAGAAATTCTTAGAATGGACAATACAGATGAAAACACTGTTGTAGAAATAGAAAAAGACATAGAGCGGCTAAATACCATTGCTAACAGATTTTCTAAAATTGGATCCATCCCTAAACTCACCAGACATGATATTGTCCTGGAAACAAAAAAATCTTTTGATTATTATGCCTCGAGAAGTTCTAAACTAATTGATTATCATTTTGATACTGATGAAAATGAAAAAATCTATGCCATGATCAACCCTCAATTATTTACATGGGTAATAGAAAATTTAGTGAAAAATGCCATAGATGCAATGGAAGGAAAAGGTACTTTAAGAATAAAAGTACAGTCTAAAGACAGTAAGTTCATGCAGCTCCTTGTATCTGATACCGGGAAGGGAATATCAAAAAATATTTATAAAAAAATATTTGAGCCGGGTTATACTACTAAAAGACGAGGATGGGGTCTAGGTTTATCACTTACAAAAAGAATTATTGAAGACTATCACGATGGTAAAATTCAAGTCGAGAAATCTGAACTAGGTGTAGGAACTACTATGAGTGTGTTGTTACGGGAATTGTAAAAAACCCAACAAGCCACATTTGCGAATTATATAAGGTAAATTTTTAGTGCAATTTATGCCTCAGCCGACCTATATCAATTTGCGAAAAATTATTTCAATTCATGTCTGATTTTACCGGCCACCTCTTCAAATTCTTCTTTACTTAAATTCACTTTATGCTGAAAAGTTGCATCTTTCATTGAATTTAAAGGAATGAGATGCACATGTACATGTGGTACCTCAAGTCCAATAACTGTCATACCAACTCTTTTACAAGGCAATGCCTTTTCTATGGCTAAAGCAACTTTTCTTGAAAATTCCATGAGTCCTTGATAAGTAGCTTTGTCTAAATCAAATAATTTATTTACTTCCTTTTTAGGAACTACTAAGGTATGCCCTTTCGCATTTGGATTGATATCTAAAAAAGCAAAAAAATCATCATTTTCCTCAACTTTATAGCAAGGAATTTCTCCGTTAATTATTTTGGTAAATATTGACATTATTTTAAGTTCTTTTAATCTCTAAAATTTCAAATTTCATAATACCATTAGGCACATTTACTTCAGCTATTTCACCCACCTTTTTACCTAATAGCCCTTTACCGATAGGAGAATCTACCGATATTTTACCGGCTTTAAAATCGGCCTCAGAGTTGGCCACCAAAGTATAATCAAACTCCATATTATTAGCTGTATTTTTAATTTTTACAGTAGATAATGCTAACACTTTGCTAGTATCTAATTGCGATTCGTCAATCAATCTAGCAGATGCCACCACATTCTTTAATTGAGCAATTTTATATTCTAATAAAGATTGCTCTTCTTTTGCCGCATGATATTCTGCATTTTCACTTAAATCACCTTTATCTCGTGCCTCTGCAATATCATTAGTTACTCTTGGTCTTTCAACATGTTCAAGGTGCTCTAACTCTTCTCTTAATTTTTTTAATCCTTCTGCTGTGTAATAAGAAATTTTACTCATAACGCTATCATTTTTAATAAAATACAAAAATCCCAGCTCTAATTGTTTGAGATGAGATTTTAATACAATTGTAAATGTACAAAATAATTATTATTTACAAGTAATTTGTACCTTGCAAGAAAATTTTTTGAATGAAAAAAATACTTGGCATCTTTCTTTTAATTGGATTACTTGGTTGTTCTAATACTGACGATAACAATCCTGTTTTGCCGAATGTTGCAGTAAATACTACTGTTTTTTTAAATAACCCCTCTAATAATGATCTTTTATTTGTTGGCGGTTATGTAGAAATTTCTGGGGGTATTAAGGGTATTGTTGTATATCATGGTATCAATGACAATTATTTTGCCTATGATTTGGTTTGTCCGCATTTAGCTCCTAATGAATGTACTAAAATGACTGTTGACGGATTGCATATGATTTGTACTTGCGATAATTCTAAATTTGCTTTGGCACTTGGCGGGGCTCCACAAAGTGGCACACCATATCCGGCTAAAGCCTACAATGTGGTAAAAAATGGCGATACTTTAATTATTTCAAATTTTAAATGAACACTTATTTTTCTTCAGATTTTAAACTAGGTATTTTAGGAGGTGGCCAACTTGGTAAAATGCTTTTGACAGAAACACAAAAGTTTGATATTTACACTTGTGTTTTAGACACTAGTAAAGATGCTCCATGTGCCTATATTTGCAATGAATTTTATGTGGGCAGCTTGCTCGATTTCGATACCGTTTATCAATTCGGAAAAAAAGTAGATACTTTAACTATTGAAATTGAAAATGTAAATGTTGATGCACTTGAAAAACTTGAAAAAGAGGGGGTAATTGTTTATCCTTCAGCTAAAACCATAAGGACTATTCAAAATAAAGCAAAACAAAAATTATTTTATATAGATCATAATATTCCTACTGCCGAGTTTTCACGTTTTGCTTATGCTGATGAAATTGAAACTGCTTTAAAACATGAAACTTTAGATTTTCCATTTGTTTGGAAAAGTGCACAATTTGGATATGATGGTACAGGTGTTAAAATTATAAAGTCTTTTGCTGATTTAGAAACTTTACCAAATGTAGAGTGTATTGTTGAAAAATTGATACCTTTTAAAAATGAACTGGCCGTCATTATAGCTAGAAATATTGATGGAGCAGTAAAAACATATCCTGTGGTTGAAATGGAATTTCACCCAGAAGCCAATCAAGTTGAATATGTAATTTGTCCGGCAAGAATTCCTAAGAAAATTGCTGAAAATGCAGAACATATTGCCTTAAAAGTCTCTCAAGCTTTTCAACATGTAGGTTTATTGGCAGTTGAAATGTTTTTAACAAAGGAGGATGAAATTATTGTAAATGAGGCTGCCCCAAGAGCTCATAATAGTGGTCATTATAGCATAGAGGCTTCATATACCAACCAATTTGAACAACATATACGTGCTATTCTAAACTTACCTTTAGGAAATACTTCTAATAAAGTAAATGGAGTTATGGTAAATTTGGTAGGTGAAGAAGGCTATATTGGTAACGTTGTTTATGAAAATATAGAAACCATTTTAAAAATGGATGGTGTTACACCGCATATTTATGGTAAAAAAACAACCAAACCTTATAGAAAAATGGGGCATGTAACTATTGTACATCAAGATTTGAATACTGCACGAAAAATTGCTGAAAAAGTGAAGAGTACTATAAAAGTGATTGGTAAGAAATCCTAAACAAGTTTTTTGTTGTGAAAGATCAACAGTATTCAGACTTAAAAAATAAAATTAATTTCTATGAAATTTGAAGGTGTTTTACAAAAAATGATGGCTGAAATTGGTTCTCCCGTTCAGTATTATCTACAATTAAAAAATGATTTTATCAATGTAAATCAAGCACTTAATAAAACCTTAGAAATTTCATTTATCAAATATGAATGTTTGCATTGTCATTTAGACAAACCTATATACAGACAAGGTTTTTGTAAGAGCTGTTTTTTTGATATTCCTCAGGCGGCAGATTGGATTATAAGACCTGAATTGAGTACAGCACATCTAGATAAAGAAGATCGTGACCTGGACTATGAAAAAAAAGTACAATTGCAACCTCATATTGTATATTTAGCCAACTCAAGTAATGTAAAAGTGGGGGTTACAAGAAAAAGTCAGATTCCTACGCGATGGATAGATCAAGGTGCACATGAAGCTATTGAAATTGTAGAAGTACCCAATAGATATTTGGCAGGTATTACAGAACTTGCTCTAAAAGAACATGTTTCAGATAAGACCAATTGGCGTAAAATGTTAACAAATACTATTATAGATGTTGATCTGATTGCAGTAAAAGAGAAATTAGCTGCATTTATCCCAGAAAAAGTTAAGCCTTACTATTTAGAAAATCATATAAAAGAAACACTTATAGAATTTCCGGTATTGCAATATCCTAAAAAAGTAAAAAGCCTAAGCCTCGATAAAAATCCATATTATAATGGAGTTCTAAAAGGAATAAAAGGTCAATATCTTATTTTTGAAGATGATACTGTTTTTAATATCCGTGGAAGTGAAGGTTATTATGTAAGTATAACAATCTAAGGCATATTATAGATCTACTTCATAACCTTCTAAATGGTTATGATAGCTACCTATACAACAGAAAATAAAAAATTCTTAGATTGTAAATTTCTTTTTCATAGCAATTCTCCCATTCTAAAATTTTCATAGCAGCTATCTTCATAGCAAAAATTTTCATAGCAAGAATTTGTTCTATTTACATTATCTAAGAATTTTTCTTTCAACTATTTCTCTGGTACAAATATATAACGTAAATCAAGACCAATCAAGAGGAAAAATCCTTATTTTACAGGGGATTTTTACCTGACAAAAAAGGGGAAAAATCCCCTTTTCAATTCTTTAATATTATTTGTACTTTGCAAATACATAATCCTAAACCACTAATTATGAAAAATTTAAATCTACAAAATTCAATAAGTAGCAGAATTGCTATTTTATGTTTTATTATAACAATGCTATTGGTTTCTTGTGAAAAAGTAGAAAAACCGCAAATTGACTACCAAGAACCTTCTAAAGAAATGTTGGCTCACCTTATTAAATTGGAAAAAGCTGCAATCATGTATAAAAAATATGGAGAACAGCGAATTGCTATAACAGAAGACACTCTAAAAGTAATGTATGGAAAGGAGTTTAATGACACCCGAACAGTATGGTTAAATTTAGAAACTATTAAAAATTATATTGCATATGTTGAAAAGAAATCTGCTGACAACCATGTAAAACCAGAAGGCCTACAATTTTATTTTAGCGTATATCCTAAAGGTGATAAAGGTAATGAAGAAAATCATCAAACTTTATTTATTGCACCTACCACAAAAAATAATGAAGTGCAATCAGGTTATACATTAATAGCTGATGGCGATAAAGAAAAAGTAACTTTTATAAAAGACGCATTAAAAAGTAGAGATTATCAATCCCCACAGGAACAAAAAGCAGATAAAGCAAGTTTTTTTACAACAACTGCCTTATTGGCTAGTGAAGGTTTAATATTAAATGGTGGAACTGGAAGCCCTCCAAATTAAAATAAAAAAAATTGAGTTTAACACTAGATTTATCCATATCAACAATTAGAGGTTCGATAAAATATTTCGAACTAATTGCTGCTATAACAGGTTCAATATATTTTTATAAATATAAGAACACACATTTAAAATATTTACTATTTCTATTATGGTACATTGTTTTTACCGAATTCTTTGGTGATTATATTAAAGAAAAAGAGATTTTAATAGTAAAAGATGTAAATGGAGTAATTTATAATTTATGGATAGTCAATTTACTATATATTATATTCTTTCCTGTAATCTATTATATATATTTCAAAGTCATAGAAAATTCTAAATTTAAACTATGGATTAAAATTTTCATGGTATCTTATATATTTATTTCGATTATCAACTGGATTTTTATTCAAAGTTTTATTTTAGAATGGTCTGAATTACCATATATAGCAGGTTCTCTTTTTGTTATTATTACCGTAATATTTTATTTTATAGAATTATTAACTTCAGATAAAATAGTGATTTTTCATAGAACTTTATTATTTTGGATAAGCGTTGGTTTATTACTTTTTCATGCCGGTACTATTCCATTTTCCATAAAAATAAATGGCTATGCTCTTATTCATGATAATGATATTGGAAATAACATATTTCTTATTATGTATATCTTGGCTGTTGTGATGTATTCAATTTTTTCATTCGGATTTATATGGAGCAAGAAAGAGTAACATTAATTATTGTAATAAGCACAATCATAGTATTGGTATTTACCATAGCTATGATAGTGTTTTTTAGTGTTTTTCAACATATAAAAAATAAGCTGTTAATAGATAATAAAAACCTACGTAATATTATTAAAAACAAATTGTCAATCTTTACTTCTGAATAGTTATCTTTCTCAAAACTTGAGTTCAATTTAAAATTTCTTTATGAAGCAAGAAGATATCACCATTTTAATTTTAATAACAACACTTACCGTAGTGTTGCTAATTGTTATCATCATTATCATCTTTAGTATTTTTCAAAATAAAAAAGTTAAATTTTTAAATGAACAAAAAGAATCTAAACAACGCTTTGAAGAAGAAATTATTAAATCGCAATTAGAAACACGTGAGCAAACCCTTCAAAATATTAGTTGGGAATTGCATGATAATGTTGGGCAGTTACTTTCAGTAGCTAGAATGCAATTAAACATGTTGCAACCTACATTAGCCGAAAATCACAAATCTATAATTGAAGAAACCGGAGAAATCATTTCAAAGAGTTTACAAGAAATAAGGTCATTGTCAAAAATTTTGAATCCTGAAGTAGTTAGAAATATTGGATTAGATGAAGCATTAAATATTGAGATTCAAAGACTGAATAGATTGAATTTTATGAATGCAACTTTTAACATAAAAGGAAAATCAATAACTATTGATCAAAAAGATGAAATTATTCTGTTTAGAATTTTGCAAGAATTTTTATCAAATACCGTAAAACATTCTAAAGCCGCCAAATTAAAAGTATTACTTAATTATACCGATAATAAATTGATAATTATTGTAAAAGATTACGGCATCGGATTTGATTTAGATACTACTGATAAAGGTTCGGGTTTGATAAACATGAAAAGCAGGGCTCAACTTATTAAAACCGATTTTGATCTAAATTCTGAAAAAGATAAAGGAGTTTGCTTAACTTTAACCTATCCATTACACAAAAAAGATGTCTAAACATACCATTGCCATAATCGATGATCATTTGCTTTTTGCACAATCTTTAAAAAGTTTAATAAATACTTTTGACGATTTTATTGTCACACATCACGCCATAAATGGTAAAGTATTTATTGACGAATTACAAAACACATCTCAGCTACCCGAAATTGCTTTAATGGATTTAAACATGCCTATAATGGATGGTATAGAGACAACACAATTATTGAATAAGAACTACCCCGACATTAAGGTTTTAGGTTTATCTATGGATGATGATGAAAATTCCATTTTAAAAATGATAAGGAATGGTGCCAAAGGATATTTACTTAAAGATATACATCCCGATATTTTACTTGAAGCATTATATAGTCTTCTTAAGGATGGTTATTACCACTCTAAGAGGGTGTCAGATACATTAGTACACTCTTTACATACAGATATTGATAATAATGAAAAGGGGAAAAAAGAACTCACAGAAAGAGAATTGGAATTTTTAAAACTGGCAAGCACGGAAATGACTTATAAAGAAGTTGCAGATGTAATGCATTTAAGTCCAAAAACCATAGATGGATATAGAGAACAACTCTTCAAAAAATTGGAAGTTAAGAACAGAATTGGTTTGGTTGTTTATGCTCTTAAAAACAATTTAGTTTAAGCTTCTATTAACTGAATCTCTTCTCCTGGTTTTAAATTAAACTTCTTTCTAAATAGATATACAAAAAAATATAAAAAAGGTGTGTCAATTAAGGCAATTAATACCTTAAATAAAAATCCGTTTAATAATAATTTTCCAAATAAATTCCATTCTATTACCTCGAATGAACATAATAGTATTAATACTGAAAAAGTGTCTAAAAATTGAGAAGAGACGGTCGAAAAATTATTTCGCAACCATAAATGCTTGCCTTTGGTTAATTTTTTCCAGAAATGATAAATTCTAATATCAACAAACTGAGCTAACAAATAAGCCACCATCGATGAGAACACTGCAATAGAAGAAAACCCAAAAACTTTATGGTAAATTTCATTATTTACCGGTGACCATTGTGTTGCAGGAGCCCCGTCTGCAACAATAATAATAATTAGTGCAAAAATTGAAGCAAAAATACCCGCAGTTACTACTTTATTAGCTTTTCGTTTTCCATAAATTTCAGAAATTAAATCAGTTACCAAAAATGTAATCGGGTAAGGTAAAATTCCTACTGACAATTCAAAATCATACAAACCGAAAGGATTCCATGAAAAAAATTTTTGAAAAATTAAATTAGAAACAACTAGTGCCGTAATAAAAATAGCCGCAAAATTGAGGTAAATTTTATGTGCTAACAGTTTATCCTTTAAATTCATCCTTTTTCAAAGATAGATAAAAATAAAAAATATTTCTCACAAAGATTTAATACTTTTACATTTTAAAACCTGACATTTAATTATTATAAAATGGCAAAAGCATATATTTTTCCGGGACAAGGAGCTCAGTTTTCAGGAATGGGTTTAGATGTTTATGAAAAATCTCCAATAGCTCAAGCTCTTTTTGAAAGTGCCAACAGTATTTTAGAATTTTCTATAACAGACATTATGTTTGAAGGTACTGATGAACAATTAAAAGAAACCAAAGTAACGCAACCTGCCATATTTATTCATTCTGTTGCCTTGGCTCAAACTTTGGGTGAAAATTTTAATCCGCAAATGGTAGCCGGACATTCTTTAGGTGAATTTTCTGCTTTGGTTGCGAATAGCGTTTTGTCTTTTGAGGATGGTCTAAAATTAGTCTCTCAGCGTGCTTTAGCTATGCAAAAAGCATGCGAACTACAGCCTTCAACTATGGCAGCAGTTTTAGGATTAGACGATAACATCGTTGAAGACATATGTGCTAGTACTGAAGGAATTGTGGTTGCTGCCAATTATAATTGCCCTGGACAATTGGTTATTTCCGGTGAAACTAATGCAGTTACCGAAGCATGTAAAGCATTGACCACAGCTGGTGCCCGAAGAGCCTTGGTATTGCCTGTTGGAGGTGCTTTTCACTCCCCTTTAATGGAACCTGCTCGTGAAGAATTGGCTACAGCTATTGAAAACACCATATTTAGTGAACCCATTTGCCCTATTTATCAAAATGCAACTGCAAAAGCAGTAAATAATGCGAATGATATTAAAAAGAATTTAGTGGCACAATTAACAGCACCTGTACAATGGACTCAATCTATTCAGCAAATGATTATTGATGGTGCTACCGAATTTACAGAAGTTGGTCCAGGGAAAGTCTTACAAGGATTAATGCGTAAAATTGACAGAAATGTTATAGCTAATGGTGTAATAATTGAAGCAAACAACAATGGATAAGGGTACAGTATTAACCAGCGTAAGAGAAAAAATTGCCACTATTACTTTTCATCATCCGGCGAGTAATTCTTTTCCTACTACACTTTTAAATGGATTGATAGAAAATATTAATCGCTTAAGTAATGATACAAGTATACATGTAATTATTTTACAAAGTGAAGGAGATAGGACTTTTTGTGCAGGTGCTTCATTTGATGAATTGATAGCAATTCATAACTTAGAAGATGGCAAGCTTTTCTTTTCTGGTTTTGCCAATTTAATCAATGCTATGCGATCTTGTAATAAATTAATTATTGGTAGAGTACAAGGTAAAGCTGTTGGTGGTGGAGTTGGGATTATTGCGGCTACAGATTATTGTTTTGCTACTGAAAAAGCCGATATTAAATTATCAGAACTCACCATTGGTATTGGCCCTTTTGTAATTGAACCGGCAATAACACGTAAAACAGGTATAGCTGCATTTAGTAAACTTGCTTTAGAGGCTACTGATTGGCATACCGCATACTGGGCAAAAGATGTAGGTTTATATTCAAGAGTTTTTGAAAACATAAAAGATATGGATGAATATGTAGAGGATCTATCAAAAAAATTGGCTAGTTATAACCCTGAAGCTTTGATGAAAATGAAAAAAATACTTTGGAAAGATACTTCACATTGGGATAAATTATTAACGGAAAGAGCAGAGATAAGTGGCAAATTAGCCTTATCAGATTTTACCAAACAATCACTTAAAAATTTTATAAAATGAATTTAGCTATTACTTTATTAGTACAAGAAACAACTTCTGATGCAGAGGCTTTGGGAGAAAATGTTGGACAAATTTTCTTTTACGTTTTAATTGCAGCAGCCATTATTTTTTACTTTTACAAAAGAGGAAAAAATAAGAAAAAATGAAGTTAACCATGCTCCTATTTTTACAACAAGTAGATATTAAAGAAAAAATAGAAAATGCTCCAGATAGCGGTTATGAAATTGGTGTAGTAATTGGTACATATTTACCTTTTGCCGTCCTTGTTATTATAGCTTATATAATGTATTATCGTATGAAAAATCGAAAAGGTTTGGAGGACTAACACGCTGTTTCGAATTATTAGATTACGATTAATTGAGATGCTAAATCTGAATTATTTATAATTTAATAACAAATACTTCTTATCCATTACTGGCATTTTGGCGTTTATTGTGTATAATTTTTTTTGAAGAAAATTTCATATCTTACCCTAAATTAATTTATTAATAACCAATCATTATGTTACTTAAACAAATAAAACCGTCACAAGAACAAATGGTAGAGCTAATGTCTTATCCAAAAAACACACCAGTAGTGATGGTGAATATAATCAAATTCAAAGAAAAAACTGAAGCGGGTGATGAAACAGGTAAAGAAGCATACAGCCGATATTATAAAAATACATTGGCTTTTGTTGCAAATGCAAAGGCAAAATTAATCTGGAAAGGTGCAATCGTAACTACGGTTGTAGGTGATTCTGGTAATCAACCTGATATGATCTTTTTAGTAGAATACCCATCTGTTGACCATTTTTTAGGCGTAATTACTAGTCCGGAATATCAAAAAATATCAAAAGACAGAACTATTGCATTAGAATATGGCGGATTAATGGCTTGTCAAACATTGGAGTAAGCTACCAAAGACTGAGTCTAACTCAGAAAATTAATTAATGAAAAACCAACAAACACATTTTCGTACATGCAACCTTTGTGAGGCAATGTGTGGATTAGAAATTTTACATAACGGAACAGAAATTTTATCTATAAAAGGAGATAAAAATGATGTATTGAGTAAAGGACATATTTGTCCAAAAGCAGTGGCTTTACAAGATCTTTATCATGATAAAGATCGTCTTAAAACGCCTATAAAAAGAACAGCAACCGGTTGGCAAAATATTTCTTGGGAGCAAGCATATGATGAGGTTGTAGAAAATCTAATCTCTATTCAAAAAAAGTATGGAAAAAATGCTGTAGGTTCTTACCGAGGCAATCCAACAGTACACAATATCGGTTTAATGGCATTTGGTGCTCCATTCTTGCAAAGTATAGGGTCAAATCAAAAATATACAGCAACTTCAATAGACCAATTACCTCATCATTTTGCCTCATTAATGATGTTTGGACATTATTTAATGTTTCCAATTCCTGATATTGACCGCACCAATTTTATGCTTATCATGGGTGGAAATCCGGTAGTTTCTAATGGAAGTATTATGACTGCTCCTGATTTTTCTAAAAGACTAAAAGCCATTAAAAAACGTGGAGGTGAAGTAGTAGTCATTGACCCTAGATTTACTGAAACTTCAAAAATTGCCAATACACATTACCATATTAAACCGGGTACCGATGCTTTTTTATTGCTAGCTTTAATACAAGTGATTTTTGAAGAAAATTTAGCTAGGATGGGACATTTAGCAAATCATATAAATGGTTGGGAAACAATTAGAGAATTGGTAAAACAATATCCACCAGAAAAAATAGAAAAAATAACAGGTATAAATGCAACTAATATTAAGTTATTAGCCCGCAAATTTGCAAATTCAAAAACTGCGGTCTGTTACGGCAGACTTGGTTTGTCTACACAAGAATTTGGCGGTTTGTGTCAATGGCTAGTAAATGTTTTAAATTGTGTTACCGACAATTTAGACAATATAGGAGGTGTATTATTTACACTACCTGCCATTGATATTGTAGGTATGTCAAAATTTACAGGTAAAACCGGAAGTTTTAATAAAAGACAAAGTAACGTGCATCAGTTACCGGAATTCACAGGTGAATTTCCAGCGGCTACTTTAGCCGATGAAATTTTAACTCCCAATGAAAATCAAATTAAGGCAATGATAATGATAGCAGGTAATCCTGTATTGTCTACTCCTAACGGAAAACACTTAGAAAATGCATTGACCTCCTTAGAATATATGGTTGCCATTGATATCTATTTAAATGAAACTACTAAATATGCTAATATCATTTTACCATCTACTACAGGATTAGAAACACCTTTGTACGATTTGGTCTTTCATCAATTTGCCATTAGAAATACTGCAAAATATTCTGAAGCACTTTTTGAAAAAGATGATGAACAACGGCACGATTGGGAAATATTAAAAGAATTAACTACGCGATTAAGTGGCCAAGAAAATCCATTGAATTTAGAGCAAACTTTAGATACAATGTTGCAATATAGTAGTTATAAAAAACCTAAATTATCTGTTAAAGAATTAAAAAAACATCCGCATGGTTTGGATTTCGGATCATTAAAACCACAATTACCTGAACGCTTGTTTACCAACGACAAAAAAGTGGAATTGGCTCATCCATATTTTATCAAAGATCTAGAACGGTTACAAATTAAATTAAGTGATTTATATTTAAATACAAATTCTAATTATCCATTTGCATTAATAGGACGAAGGCATTTACGTTCTAATAATTCTTGGATGCACAATTGCGAACGACTGGTTAAAGGCAATAAGCGTTGTACACTTTTAATACATCCGGACGATGCCCATAAGCTCAAAGTTAAAGAGGGTCAGACCGTAACGGTAACATCAAATGTAGGGCAAGTAAAACTTCCCATAGAAATAACAGATGCCATGATGGAGGGTGTTGTAAGTATACCACATGGTTGGGGGCATCATAGAGAAGGGACAGCCATTACAATTGCTCAACAACATGCAGGAGTTAGCTTAAATGATTTAACTAATCATTTACAAATTGACAAATTAACAGGAAATGCAGATTTTAGCGGTACGAAAGTAAATATTGTAGCTTAATTTTTTTTCTGCATCAATTCACTCGGCTTTATCCCAAATCTGTTCTTAAATTTATCACTAAAATAAGACGGACTGGTAATACCAACTTCATATTGTACTTCGCTTATAGTTTTAAACTTTTTACTTTCTATAAATTTATAGGCCTCTCTTAATTTAATTTCTAAAATAAATTTAATAGTTGAAAGACCAGTATGCCCATTTAAAATTCTAGATAATTGCCTTTGACTATAATTCATTTTCTGAGCTAAATCTTCAACTTTAAAATTCTCATTAGATAAATTATCTAAAATCACATTTTCAATTTCATTAAGTAATTTTTCAAAATGTGTTTCAGCAATATCTACAACTGAATTATTTTGTGTAGCAATTGATAATTTCAACTCACTACTATTTTTTAGCAGGTTATTCATTCTAACAATAAGTTCTTCTTTGTTGAATGGTTTCGTAATATAATCATCAATACCTATTGAAAAACCCTCTAATTTATCCTCTGGAAGTGATTTTGCAGTAATCAAAATAAAAGGGATACTGATGTACTCTGGTATTGATTTCAATAATTTCTTAAACTCATAACCATCAACTTTTGGCATCATAACATCTGAAGCCACCAGATCAAAAATTTTCTCTTTTGCCAGATTCACACCTTCTAGTCCATTAAAAGCAAAAGTGCAATTGTAAAATGGAGTTAATATTTCTTTTAAATAATTACTCATTTCAATATTATCTTCTACTATTAAAATTGAAGGTTTAAGTTTATCCTTTTTAATGATATTACTATCCTTCTTATCCTTATTTAACTTAGAATTATTCTTTTTAGAAGAAATCATTTCGTAATTATCTTCAGCTACAACATGCTCTGCAAGTGGCATGGTGAATGTAAATGTACTGCCTTTACCAATTTTACTTTCAACTATTAAACTACCTCCTAAAAATTCAGCAAAGCCTTTTGCTAATAAAATACCAATACCACCAAGAGATTTATTATTTTTTGATTGATAAAAACGAGTAAAAATTCGCTCTTGATCTTCTTTATCAATACCTTGACCAAAATCAATCACTTTTGCTTCAAGACATTTATCATGAATTTCTACTTCAAAAAGTATTTTGGAATTACTATCAGAAAACTTAATAGCATTAGAAATCAAATTTGTAATTATTTTTTCAATTTTACCCGTATCAATTTCTACAATATAGTCATTTGAAATTGCAGATTTATAAATCAATTCCAAATTTCTGGTATCCGCAATAACTTGAAATGATAAAAAAATATGTTTCAAAAAATCATTTAAGGGTTTTGAAACCGTTTTTAATGACATTCTATGGTCTTCAAATTTTAGTAAATTTAATATTTCATCTGCATCAAAAATAACTTTTTTACTATTGAGCAAAGCATTATTAATATGCTCTTTTACTTTAGAATTACCTTTTGTTTCTTCATCAATTAAATTTAAATAACCATTAATTAATGTTAATGGTGTTCTAATTTCATGGGAAATATTTTCTAAAAAAGATGTTCTAACTTGATTGAATTCATGTACTTTGTCATAAGCTACCTCTACTTCTCTATTTTTATTCTTTTGAGTATTAAACCTCCATTGAAAAAATAATAACACCGCAAATAAAGTTGAAAAACCAAATAAAAGTAAATTTTTATTCTCATTACTTTGCTTTTCTATAACCAATTGCTGATTGATTATTTCTTTTTCTTTTTCTTTGGTTTCAAATTCTTTTCCAAATTCAATGAGTAAATCGTCATTATGAGATTTTAATAAAGAATCTGCAATAACAGCCCTTTTCTCAGTATAATACAATGCTTTATCATAATTGCCAGTATTTTTATATACTTCACTAATCACAATGTTTTTATCTAAATAAAGTGGTCTGATCTCATTTTCAGAAAAGTCTCTACTCAATGTATCTAAATAGACTTTTGCCCTTTTATATTGTTTTACTTTTAACAATACATTCATCATTTCTAAATACGGTTCTGATGACTTAATATTGGCTTTTTTATTGTAGCCTAAAGCTTTATTGAAATTCGTTCTGGCATTTTTATGATCACCAAATCTTGAATACGCTCTGCCCTTATACAAATAGGCCAAAGAAGCATAGTTGAAATAACCTGTTTGTAATGCTCGTTCAATAGATAAATTGGTGAAATTTATGGCTTCTGTTTTTGTTTCTGCCACTAGAGACAATTTCATATATAAATAAATATAATCTGAATCTTCTTGCTCTTTGCTTTCAAAAATCTTTTTAGAATTATACATTTCTAAAGATTTATACATAAACATTTTTGCCAATTCAATCTCATTAATAAAATAGTAGTTTAATGCCAGATTTTGGTAACTTAATGAAACATTTATGGTGTCATTTGCCTCTTCTGCTAAATCTCTAGCCTTATTATAGTATTCATTAGAAATTTGATATTTTTTCTCTGTCGCATTTATGATACCATATAAATTATTAGCCAACATTTGAAAGTAAAGATCATCTAGTTTTTTAGCTATAACTAAGAACACATCTACATGTTTTTTAGATAATTTATAATTATACTTTAGTTTATACATAAGAGCCAAGGCATGGTGACTCTCCATAATTAAGCTATCGTTTTTAGATTTTTCAGAATAATACAACGCTTGCTCAGCATGAAGAAAGGCCGAGTTGATGTTTTGTATTGATTCGAATGTTTTATTTATATGAATTCTTGCTTTTTCTTCAGTAGTGTTAATAACAAGGCTGTTTTCTAAACTGCTTTGAGCAGAAACTACCAATGTAAAAACTAAAAATAAGTAAGTTGTAATTTTCATTCTCATAATTATATAAATTATTTAAATATTATATATAATTTTTCAAATGTATGGATTATCTCCTATAAGTACTTAAAATGTCTAACTAAAGCAATAATTTGTCCAATTACAGAAAGTGAAAAAAGAATACTGTTCTTACATTTGCCTTGCAAAAATATTGTTAACATCAGATTACAATATACTCATTTCAATTGCTATGAAAAAGAATAATTATTTGAGTTAGTTTGCTTATAAATTCTAGGAGAAATTATAATTTAAGGATGAAAGAATCTTTCCTTTTTCCTCTATTTCTCCTAGATTTTTTTATACAAAAAAATTGCTTCCCTCAAAACTTAACACAAATATTCAAGTAATATTTCCTGTTACACTTAAGTCTTACTTTAACAACTACGTTGTTATGAATCTCTTGGTTACTAAAAAAAGGAAATAGCTATTGGAATTTGATGGCTATCTTGAAAACTATTCAATATAATTTCTAAGATAACTTCATATCCATTAATATGGCAAAGGTCTCTTTTATATCAGTTTCTTTAACAACAATAGTAATTTCATGTGTTGTGGAAATGACTTCTTGCACCGGAATATTTGCCCAAGCCAGTTGTTTTAAGATAAAATAATATATACCTGATTGTTCAATATTAGATTTTGGTAATTTGATAGTTAATGAAGCTAAATTAGTTGCAGACCATAATACGGTTTCATCTTTGAAAAAATTTTCTATTTTTCCTACCAATTTTTTACTTATCACGATGCTTGTCTCAAATACACCTTGAGAAATGGTGAAGAAATTATCACTGTTGCTACCTATATCATTTAATAGTTTAGTGATTTTAGGTACTAGCGTATTAGTGTTCTTATAAGTATAATCACATAAATCAGATCGCATAATAAAATCGCCCGAAGACAAAGCTATTTTTCTAATATTTTTTCTAATTTTTAAGACACTAGATGGAGATATTCGGTTGATAGCCATCATAATTGCACCTTCCTTAATATCTTTTTTTAGCATTTTCTCTACTTCCGGTTTAATAATTCTTGCTAATGACGATACATTGATCAATTTATCATATAAGGCTTCTTCAATAAATGGCGTTTTATTAATAATATCTGTAACTGCTTGCTGAATAGTTTTCATCCCCTTATAGTTTGTTATTAAATGGTTTTAATTGAAAGTCCAAAAAGGCTTATGTTTAAAATTAAACTTTTTGTTATAATTTGTAAAAATAGATTAAAAAATTGCATAAGAAAGTCAACTAAACAACTTTTGTTAAAATATTTTAAAATATGATTGTATTAAAATTTGGCGGCACTTCGGTTGGTAATGCAGAAAACATAAAAAAAGTAGCTACTATTGTCAATGATTCTAAAGAGGCTAAAATAGTTGTTTTATCAGCAGTTTCTGGAACAACAAACACTTTAATACAAATCAATAATTACATCTATACTGATCAAAAAGATAAGGTAAATAATATTATTGATGAACTTCAGCAAAGCTATCATCAATTAATAGATGAATTGTTCTGTTCAGACTTCTATCAACTAAAGGCTCTAACATTTATTAACAATCAATTTGATAAATTAAGAGGACATGCTAATAACACCCCCAATAATGAAAAAATTATTTTAGCACAAGGAGAAATTATAGCTACACATTTATTCCAATTTTATCAGGCAGAATTAGGTCATCAATCATCATTGATATCGGCATTAGACTTTATGTCTATTGACGTGAATGACGAACCAGATACGAACGCAATAAAAACAAAATTAGCAGTAACATTGAGTAAGGATAATAAAAGCGACACTTTTATTACTCAAGGTTTTATTTGTTTAAATAACAAAGGTGAAATCGACAATTTAAAAAGAGGTGGAAGTGATTATAGTGCTTCGCTAATTGGTGCTGCCGTGGGTGCAAAAGAAATTCAAATTTGGACCGATATTGACGGCATGCACAACAATGATCCCAGATTTGTTGAAAATACATTTTCATTAGATGAAATTTCATTTGATGAAGCAGCTGAGTTGGCCTATTTTGGTGCAAAAATTTTACATCCTCAAAGTATTATTCCCGCACAAAAAAATAATATTCCCGTCCTATTAAAAAACACGTTTAATCCGAAGCAAAAGGGAACTATAATAAAAAATTGTAGTGAAACTGAAAATGTAAGAGCTATTGCTGCCAAAGATGGGATTGTTGCCATTAAAATTAAATCGTATAGAATGTTAATGGCCTATGGTTTTCTAAAAAATATTTTTGAGGTTTTTGAAAAGTACCAAACTGCTATAGATATGATTACCACTTCAGAAATTGCCGTTTCACTTACAATTGACAATCCTAAACATTTGAATAAGATTATTGAAGAATTAAATTTGATTGGCAAAGTTGAACATGATACTGAAATGAGTATTGTTTGTTTGGCTGGTAATTTTTCACAAAGCGGAAAAGGTATAAGTGCTTCAGTCATAAATTGTTTAAAAGATATACCCATTAGAATGATCTCTTATGGAGGTAGTAATTTTAACATGTCATTATTAGTTGCTACCAACGACAAAGCCAAAGCATTAAATTTATTAAATGAAGGATTATTTGTTAATAATAAACTGCAAGAAGTTTAGTCCTCACTCCCATTCAAAATTTAATTAAAAGTATTCTTTAGTCTAAAATATCTGCTAATTTTTTAAACTCGCTTTTTGCATCTTTACCATTGTATAATATATTATAAACAGTATCAATAATGGGCGTATTTGCTTTATTTTGTTGATTCAATTTATAAGCACTTTTAGCGGCATAATAACCTTCTGCAACCATACTCATTTCTAACATAGCCGATTTTACTGTATAGCCTTTACCAATCATATTACCAAACATTCTATTTCTACTAAATACTGAATACCCGGTTACCAATAAATCTCCTAAATATGCCGAATTGTTAATATTACGTTTCATTTTATGCACTTTTTTAATAAAACGTTTCATTTCTCTAGCGGCATTTGACATCAATACTGCTTGAAAATTATCGCCGTAACCCAAACCGTGAGCAATACCAGCTGCAATAGCGTAAATATTTTTAAGGACCGCAGCGTATTCAGTTCCAATAATGTCATCAGATGTTTTGGTTTTAATATATCTACTTGAAAGTTGATCTGCCATTGTTTGTGCTTTCTCCTGATCTCTACAGGCAATTGTGAGGTAAGACAATCGCTCTAAAGCCACTTCTTCGGCATGGCACGGGCCGGTAATTACCCCAATATCTTCATAAGGTATCTGATATGTTTCAAAAAAATGCTCACCAACAATATACCCTGTTTCAGGAACAATTCCTTTAATAGCAGAAAAAATAATTTTACCTTTAAAAGTTGTGGTTACTTTTTCTAATTCTTTATTCAGAAAGGCTGAAGGGATAGCAAATATCAAATAGTCAGCATAATCAACCATCTTATTGATATCATTTGTTAAAATGAGTTGATCCGGATTAAATTCAACTGAACTTATGTAACTAGGGTTGTGTCTGTTACGTTTAATATGCTCAATAGTATAAGAGCTACGCATGTACCAGCCTATTTCATCTAAATTCTCACTTAACATTTTTACAATAGCCGTTGCCCAGCTACCGCCTCCAAAAACAGCTACTTTAGGTTTATTTATAGTATTCATACATTGTCAAAAATAGTTATTTAAAAAGAAATTCACTAATTTAATTTGTGTATCTATTTTTTTGTAAATTTGATATTAAATAACCAACTAAATAACTATAAAATGTCTGACGAAAATAAAGATTTTGGAGATGAAGCAAAAGAGGCTGCAAAAAAAGCTGCAGAAAAAGCGAGTGAAAAAGCATCAGAGCTAAAAGAAGATGCTAAAGAAATATTTGAAGATGTAAAAGAAGAGGCAAAAGAATTTGCTGAAGAGGCAAAAGAAACGGCAAAAGATTTTAAAGAAGGTGCCAAAGAAGCTTTTGATGACTTTAGCAATTCAGGCGGCGAGAATAAGAAAGTACTAGCAGGCATCTTAGCTATAATTTTAGGGTCATTGGGCGTCCATAAATTTATTTTAGGATACCAAAAAGAAGGAATTATCTTAGCTGCAATTACAGTCCTTGGCTATGCAACTTCTTGCTTGATTATAGGATTATTTTTTGTTTGGATACCCGGACTAATTGGGTTAATAGAAGGAATTATTTATTTAACAAAATCTGACGAAGAATTTTACAATACCTATCAAGCAAATAAAAAATCTTGGTTCTAAAATATTTATCATAAATGTAAAAAAGAGATGGTTTGAAAAATTTATTTTTCAAACCATCTCTTTTTTTTAATCGGTTAACAATTCATTTTCTGAAAGATTTTTTTCCAGTTCTGCCTGAAATTCTTCCATAACAGGTTTTACCGTACTATCAGGTAAATCGGCAATTCTAATATACATTAGTCCATCAACAGCATTATTGAACTTAGGATCTACATTAAATGCTACTAGGCGTGCATTTTGCTTTACATATTTTTTTAGTAATACCGGCATTCTTAAATTACCAGGTTCTAGCTCATCTATTATTTTATCAAACTTCACCATATCAGCTTTGCTCTCATCAAAAACAAAATCTTTATCTACATCATTTAGTTTTACTTTATATTCTTTTTTGGGATGTATATATTGTGCCAAATAAGGGTCATAGTAATGCGATTTCATAAACTCAATCATTAAAGATTTAGAAAAATTTGAAAACTGATTACTGATACTTACACCACCCATTAAATATTTATGTTCAGGATATCGTAGTGTAACATGTACAATTCCCTTCCAAAGTAAGAATAAAGGCATTGGTTTTTGCTGATAAGCCTTAATGATAAAAGCCCTTCCCATTTCTATGGTTTTCTCCATCATATTATACAGTTCTGGCTCAACCCTAAATAGGGTGTTTATATAAAAACCATTTATACCATGTTTTTTATAAATTTCTTTACCTAAACCCATTCTATAAGCACCTACTACAGTATTTTTATTATTATCCCATAAAAACATATGATGGTAAAATTTATCATATTTATCCAGATCTAAGGCTTCATTTGTACCTTCGCCTACTTCTCTAAATGTAATTTCTCTTAACCTACCTATTTCACGTAAAATATTTGGTATCTTAAGACTTTCTGCCAAAAACACTTCATAATTTTTGCTTTCTAATAATCTAGCGTTTGTAGCCCTTAAACTTTCAACCTCATTAACTATTTTTGAAGTTAAAACAGGTGGAATAACTTCTTTAGGTTGTTTGGGAATTTTTAATGAAGGTGTTTTAATTAATCGAGAATTTATCTCAAAAGGATTTGCCAACATATAGGTTTTTTTCCGAATAAAAGAATGGAAATCGTCTATATTTTCATATTCTTGTTGGTCTTTTACACTTATAGCTTTTCCAATTCTTACTTTAATAGTTCTGCTTTTTTGTGAAAGTACTTCTGAAGGTAATTTAGCAGTTCTAAGGGTATCACTAATTTTTGATAAAAAATAAAAGAGTTTACTGTTTTTAGCATGAAAATAAATAGGGATAACCGGTACTTTGGCTTTATGAATCAATTTAACCGCACCTTCTTCCCAGGGTTTATCAACAAAAAGTTTTCCATCTTTATAAGTAGAAACTTCACCCGCCGGAAAAATCCCTAAAGAATTACCTTCTTTTAAATGTAATAAAGCACTTTTAATACCAGTAATACTAGATTTTACATCTTTTCTATCCTCAAAAGGATTTACAGGCATTACATAAGGCTTTAAAGGCTCAATTCTATGTAATAAAAAATTAGCAATAATCTTAAAATCTGGTCTCTTTTCAACCAACAACTTTAATAGTAAAACACCATCTATACCTCCAAGAGGATGGTTAGAAACAGTAATAAAAGGACCTTTCTTAGGAATGCGCTTAAGGTCTTCTTCCGGAATTTCAAAATCTATCTGAAACTCATTTAAAATGGCATCTAAAAATGATACATCCTTTTTATTTTTATGCTTTTCATAAAACCTGTTGATCCTAGATATGCGTAGTAATTTTAAAACAATCCAGCCAATAAAAGTTCCTAAAAATCCGTATTTTTCAAGATTAATAACACTGGCAATTTCTTTTGAAGATACTAGACCCATGATAGATTTTTAGACAAATTCAAAGATAGAAAATTTATTGAACTACCATCTGAATTGTTTCTTTAGTTGATTGTTTTAACAAAATTTTACTATTATATTCTATTTCTTTTATGGCTTTAGAATTAAAATGCCTTATAGTGTACAGTGAAACACCTTTGTAATATTCAATTTTAAATTTACTTGTTAAAGTATTATATAATGATTCAAATTGGTTAAATTTATCATCCATGCATACAGAAAAACTAATGGCTGAATTTTGAATCAAGCTTACTTTCATATCAAAATTGTGAAGTAGCTCAAAAATTTCACTAATATTCTGTTCAACAATAAAAGAAAAATCTAAAGATGATATAGAAAGAAGTATCTGATTTTTCTTAACAATAAAACAAGGAATTTCTGGTAGTAAATTCACTCCCCTTGTTACCGTAGTTCCTTCATTTTCTGGATTGACAAATGATTTTACATATAGAGGAATTTCTTTGGTCTGTAAAGGCTGTAATGTTTTAGGGTGAATAACCGATGCACCATAAAAAGCCAATTCTATGGCTTCTGTATATGAAATTTGTTGTAATAATTGGGTTGCTGAAAAATAACGAGGATCTGCGTTTAAAACACCTTTTACATCTTTCCAAATGGTTAAACTATCAGCATTTAAACTATTGGCAAAAATACTGGCGGAATAATCAGAACCTTCTCTACCTAAGGTAGTGGTATTTCCTTTTGAATTCTTTGCAATAAATCCTTGTGTAATGTATAAATTTTGAGGTTTTATTTTAGTTGTGATAGCCTTTTCTGTTTCTTTCCAATTTACTTTGGCCTCTCTATATTCGTCATTAGTTTTGATACAATCTCTAACGTCTATCCATGTATTTTCAATGCCAACTTCATTCAAATAATGACTTACAATTTTGGTAGAAATTAGCTCAGCTAAACTAACTATTTGATCATACACAAAATTAAAATCTCTAATTTTATTTTGAATCATAAAACTTGTCAATTGTACAAATAATTTTTCTAGTTCGCTAAAAATTTCATGATTTTCATCCTTAAACAATGCCGCTAAAATTTGATAATGATAAGTTCTAACCTCTTCTACAGAAGAGGTTAAAGATTCTTTTTTATAAAAATAAGCATCAGCTATTTTTTCAAAAGCATTGGTCATTTTACCCATAGCTGAGAGCACTATAAGAATATCATTATAACCTACTTGCTCTAATACCTTTACAATATTTTTAACGCCTTTTACATCTTTAACTGATGCACCTCCAAATTTAAATATCTTCATTTTTTTGATAAATATTCTTCTATTTTTTTATTGCTAATTTGGCAAATGTTCCATTCTTCAAATACAGTGGCTCCGGTGCGTTTATAAAAATCAACCGCAGGTGTATTCCAATCTAAAACTACCCATTCTACTCGTTTTATTCCTTTTTGTAAAGCATCCTTAAGTACTTTGTCATATAAAGCCTTTCCTATCCCTCTTCCTCTAAATTTTTCAGTAACTATCAGATCTTCTAAATGTATAGAGGGGCCATCCCAGGTAGAAAACCTATTGTAAAACAAAGCCATTCCAGCTATTATTCCTTCAGTTTCGGCAACAAAGGTGAAAAACGACGGGTTTTTCTTAAATCCGTTATGAACTAAATCGTCAACATTAATTTTAACCGCATTTGGCTCTTTTTCAAAAACTGCCAATTCAGAGACCAATTGCAATACCGAATCCATATCCTTCTGTTCTCCCGCTCTAATTTTAAAAGCCATATCTTATTATTATTATTTATTCTCGCAAATTTAACGATATTTGTAAGTATAATACAATCTATTTGTTATGCAAAAACACAGTACGTTAGGTGAGTTTATTATTGAAAATCAAGAGCATTTTAAATATTCTTCAGGGGAACTTTCAAGATTAATTAATTCTATCCGACTAGCAGCTAAAGTTGTAAATCATGAAGTAAACAAAGCGGGCTTGGTAGATATTTTAGGTAATGCCGGTGATATTAATATTCAAGGTGAAGACCAACAAAAGTTAGATATCTATGCCAATAATATTTTTATGCAAACGCTCAAAAACAGACAAATTGTTTGTGGTATTGCCAGTGAAGAAGAAGACGATTTTGTTACCATTTCCGGTAGTGATAAAGCCAACAATAGTAAATATGTGGTTTTAATTGATCCACTTGATGGATCGTCGAATATTGATGTGAATGTATCTGTAGGTACTATTTTTTCTGTTTATAGAAGAATCACCGAATCAGGTACACCTGTTCAACTTGAAGATTTTTTACAAAAAGGCAATAAACAAGTTGCGGCGGGGTACATAGTTTATGGTACTTCAACAATGTTGGTATATACAACCGGACATGGTGTAAACGGATTTACGCTGAACCCGGCAATTGGTACATTTTATCTGTCCCATCCTAAAATGACTTTTCCTGAAGATGGTACCATCTATTCTATAAATGAAGGTTATTATATTCATTTTCCACAAGGCGTGAAAGATTATTTAAAATATTGTCAATTGGAAGAAGAAGACAGACCTTACAAAGCTCGATATATTGGCTCTTTAGTGTCTGATTTTCATCGTAATATGATCAAAGGTGGTATTTACATTTATCCTACAAGTTCTAAGGCTCCTACGGGGAAATTACGTTTGCTTTATGAATGTAACCCTATGGCCTTCTTAGCAGAACAAGCAGGAGGAAAGGCCTCAGATGGTTATATGAGAATTATGGATATTAAGCCCACCGAATTACATCAACGTGTTCCATTTTTCTGTGGCAGTAAAAATATGGTTGCAGTAGCGGAAAAATTTATGCAGAATTACCCTCAAGATTCTGAATATTAACCAATTTTAGAATAAACCTATTCCATTTATACCAGTTTAATTATAAAATTTGTCATAATTAAACTGGTATTACATCACTCTAGTGAGCTTAAAAAATTTTTTATAACTTTCAGGTATAGTTTCAATAGACAATAATGAACCTTCTTTAATATATGGATAAATTTCATTATAGGTCAGTATATTATTCATGCCTACTCTTTTATTAATATATTCGCGTTTTAAGTCACCTGGACTGCCTAAACCAGCAGCGGCAATGAGCTCTAAAAAGCTATGGATGGTTTCTTCTTGATAATTGGTAGTTCTTACGGCTTTATCTTCAACATTTAAGCCTTTCATTAAAGAAGCATTTTGTGTTGCTACACCAACAGGACAAGTATTTTTATTACATTCTAAAGCTTGAATACAACCAATAGCTAGCATCATAGCTCGTGCACTATTACAACCATCTGCACCCAAAGCTATGGCTCTAGCCATATGGAATCCTGTAATGACTTTTCCGGCGGCTATAATTTTTATTTCTTCTTTTAAACCAAAACCAACTAAAGTATCATATACAAAAACCAAACCCTCTCGCAACGGCATACCCATAGAATTAGAAAATTCAACCGGAGCTGCTCCTGTACCACCTTCACCTCCATCAACCGTAATAAAATCGGGTTTTATCCCGGTACAGATCATCGCTTCGCAAAAATCCATAAATTCTTGTTTTCTACCTAAACACAATTTGAATCCAACAGGTTTTCCACCTGATAAATCTCTTAGTTTTTTTATGAAATGCATAAATTCTATGGGATTAGAAAATGCAGAATGAGCAGGAGGAGAATGTACTGCTATATGTGGCTCTACGTGTCTTATTTTAGAAATTTCTACTGTATTCTTAGAGGCAGGTAATATACCTCCATGGCCCGGTTTAGCACCCTGAGATAATTTTATCTCTATCATTTTTACCTGCTTTTTAATGGCTCCCTCCTTAAAACCACTTTCACTAAAGTTTCCATGTGCATCTCTACAACCAAAATAACCTGTACCTATTTGCCAGATCAAATCTCCTTCATATTTTAAATGATAAGGACTTAGCCCACCTTCTCCTGTATTATGAGCAAATTTTCCAGCATGAGCACCCTTATTTAGTGCCATTATTGCATTTTTACTCAAAGAGCCAAAACTCATGGCCGAAATATTTAATAAACTAGAAGAATAGGGTTGCAAACAATCAGAACCTCCAATAACAAGCCTAGGAAATTCACCAATTTCTTTCGGACTGTTTTTAGCATACATAGAGTGATCCATCCATTCATAACCAGATCTATACACATTCATCTGTGTACCAAAAGGTGTAGTATCATTTTCTTTTTTTGCTCGTTGGTAAATTAGGGATCTAAAAATTCTATTTAATGGCCTACCTTGGGTATCTGTTTCTACAAAGTATTGCATAATTTCCGGACGAACAGCCTCTAAAACATATCGCATTCTACCTATCACTGGAAAGTTTCTCCTTAAGGTATGTTTTGTCTGAAAAATATCAAAAACACCCATTAGAATTAAAGGTCCTAATAGTATAAATGTCCAGTAAATAGGAGTCCAAAATTGTGCCATAGCAAAAACTAAAATTGGTAGAATAATAGATAGTAAGATAAACTGTTTGCGAACTTTCATTTTGAAAAGGGTTTGTTGTTTGTTGTCTTTAGACGTAATAAATTAAAAAAGTTTCTGTCAAAATCAATATTTAGGATTTTAGCACTAGTCTATAAGGTTAAAGGGTAATAATTATAATAATTTAAACGTGTACTACTGGGTATTGTCTTACTTAATAATTAGTTTAAACCTATATCCCTCAAAGAACAAATTTATCAATGAGTTCACTTACCTTTTCAATAAATTATCAAAATTAATTTTTTTGTTTATAAAAGTTTAAATTTACCAAAATTTATTAGAAATGGGAATCATTAAAGTTAAAAACATCCGTCTATATGCATATCACGGATGTTTAGATGAAGAAGGTAAAATAGGCTCTGAATATAGGGTAGATGTATCTGTCAAAACAGATCTATCTAAATCTGCTAAATCGGACAACTTAAGCGATACTGTAGATTATGTTCATCTTAATAAAATTATAAAAGAAGAAATGGCAATCAGAACAAAACTACTGGAAACTGTTGCCGATAAAATTTTAACAAGGATATTGAACGAAATTACTATTGTTAACAAAGCAACTGTACAAGTTTCAAAAGTGAATCCTCCAATTGGCGGTAATGTAGCTATGGTCACAATTAAAATGAGTAAAATCAGATAATTACTTTCCTTTATCATTTATGTACTTAATGATGAATTGTTTTATTAAAAAATTTAATATTTATGAATACAGTAGATAAAAAATATATACTTATTCTTTTAGCTGTTTGCTTGGCGATTTTCTTTTCTCATTTAGGCCTCATTTACGTTAATATTATGGAAGCACGTAATTTTATTACGGCCAGAGAAATGTTACAGTATAATAACTGGCTTCATACCACAATGAATTTAGAACCTCGTTATGAAAAACCCCCATTGCCAACTTGGTTAACAGCTATTTCAGCTTCTGTTTTTGGAATAAAAAATCTATTCGGATTGAGGTTACCTGCAGCGTTATCGGTAACTTTTTTAATTTTTACTTCCTATTTTTTCTCAATAAAATTACTCAACAATAAAAAACAAGCTTTTAAAAATGCTCTAATTTTAGCCACTTCATTTTATATTATTTTTTCCGGCAGAAATGGTCAATGGGATATTTTTGCCCATGCTTTTATGTTGTTTGCCATCTATATGTTATATCTTTTATTTGAATCAGAAAAAATTAATTGGAAAAATTATTTATTAGCCGGTTTATTTTTAGGGTTCTCTTTTATGAGTAAAGAACCTGTCTCATTCTTTGCTTTATTATTACCATTCCTAATGGCCTATGGAATGGTATTTAGGTATAAAAATTTCAAGAAAAAGTGGTTACCTTTAGTTATTTCTATGCTAATATTTTTAATGATTGGCTTGTCTTGGGGTCTTTATATATATTTTACTGATAGCTCCTCTGCCAAAGATATTGCTAATAAAGAAACACTGGCTTGGTCTAATAGAAATGTGAGATCATGGTATTATTATTGGAGCTTTTTCACTCAATCAGGTTTATGGATCTTCTTTTCATTTATAGCATTGCTATACCCATTTATGATTAAAAGGGTTGATAATAAACCAGTGTACAAATTTACATTCTTATGGACAATTATTGCCGTAATTTTATTGTCTTTAATTCCTGAAAAAAAGTCCAGATACTTATTACCTGTGCTGATTCCTTTGGCATTAAATACAGGATTTTATATTCATTACCTTTCTAAAAACAGCAAAAAGTTACTAAAATTGGACACGTATATTGCTAATTTCGGATTTGGGTTGATTGGTCTTGTATGTATCGCTTTTCCCTTTGCTGGATATTTCTATATTGGAGATAAGCTCAATATTTTTTGGATACCTTATTTACTAACAGCCATCGTTTTATTTAGTATTGGTTTATACGTTTTCAAAAATCTCTATTATAAAAAAATAGAAAGTACTTTTTATGCTTCAATTTTAATGATCTGTGCTATCTTATTATTAGGATTCCCTCTAGCTAAAATAGTATTTGATAATCCTAATTTTAACAATATCACCAATTTACGAGCTATAGATTCAGCCAAAGATCTTTCTTTATATAGTTACCATGGCCTTTCTCCTGAACTTATTTGGGAGTTAGGTGAACCTGTTATCAAAATAAATGATATAGAAAAACTTCCTAAAAATGATACTTTTGGCATATTAATCACCAACGATATTCCTATTGAATTAGATCAAAATTATGATTTACAGCCCATAGATACTTTTGATATCAATTATATCAGTCCTTCAAAAAAAGGATACAAAAAACGACTAACCAGCAAATTTTATTTAGCTACTAAAAAATAGATGCTCAAGTCTAATTACAAACCATATTTTTTAATTAAATTTGCAAACCAAAATACAAATTGTATTTTACCTCAACCAAAGCCAAAAAAGTGGTTTTGACTTCTCTAAAAGAGAGGTAAATTAGAAACCTTGATCCTTTATCAAGGAGTAATTTTTATACAATGGCGTCGTGGCCGAGTGGCTAGGCTGGGCTCTGCAAAAGCTCCTACAGCGGTTCGAATCCGCTCGACGCCTCTTAAAAACCTCTCTTTATTATCGTAGAGGTTTTTGCTTTTATTTCCTTAATAATTTGCATCTTTGCTCAAGATTTTTAACAAATGAAAATTTATCCAATAGAAACAGGAAATTTTAAATTAGATGGAGGAGCTATGTTTGGTGTTGTGCCCAAAGTTTTGTGGCAAAAAACCAATCCTGCAGACAGTAACAATTTGATTGAAATGGGTATGCGTTGCCTATTGATTGAAGATGGAAATCGATTAATTTTAATTGACAATGGTTTAGGAAATAAACAATCTGATAAATTTTTTGGTTATTACCGTTTATATGGAAACGCTACACTTGATTCTTCACTGTCTAGCTTAGGTTTTCATAAAGATGATATTACCGATGTGTTTTTAACACATTTACATTTTGACCATTGTGGGGGTAGCATCCAGTTTAATAAAAATAAAACCGGTTATGAACCAGCCTTTAAAAATGCAAAATTTTGGACTAATAAAGACCATTGGCATTGGGCAACAATACCAAATGAAAGGGAAAAAGCATCCTTCTTAAAAGAAAATATAAATCCCATTCAAGAAAGTGGTCAATTAAATTTTATTGACCTTAACAACACAAATTATATAACAAACTCTGAATTAGGTTTTGATATTTATTGTGCTGATGGTCATACAGAAAAACAAATGATACCTCACATAAATTACAAAGGTCAAACCTTAGTTTTTATGGCTGACCTATTACCGACAGCAGGGCATGTTCCTTTACCATATATTATGGGATATGATACTAGACCTCTTTTGACTTTAGATGAAAAAAAAGCTTTTTTAAAAACTGCTGCAGATAAAAAATTTATGCTATTTTTGGAGCATGATGCTCATCACGAAATATGTACTGTAAAACATACTGATAAAGGAGTGAGATTAGATAAAACATATACATTTAACGAAATTTTTAATTAATTTAATAAACATGCGAATTTTAAAACCAATTTCTGTAGTCTTAATGGCTACTTTGACACTAGCGAGTTGTGGTACTACCAAAACAGCTACTACTACGACTAATGTAGTACATGAAATATCTATCATTACCGCAACTGATAGTATAAGTCCTAAAATGGGAGAAATGACTAAAGCTGAAGTTCAAGCTTGGCCACATATGGATGTTTTTACCGACTCCGTTCCAGGTATGAGTTTAGAAAAAGCCTATAGTTTTGTAAAAAATAAACAAGGAACAACAGTAATTGTTGGTGTAATAGATTCCGGTATAGATATAGAACATGAAGATCTAAAAGATGTGGTTTGGGTTAATGAAGATGAAATTATAGGCAATGGAATAGATGACGATAATAATGGTTATGTTGATGATATAAATGGATGGAACTTCTTAGGTGGAAAAAAAGGACAAGCCAACCCTGAACAATTAGAATTGACAAGAATAGTAAAAAAATGGATGCCACGTTTTGAGGGTAAATCAGCTGATTCTATTGCTGATGCTGACAAAGCGGACTTTGAATTATTTACTGAATTAAAAAATACCATTGATAAAAAGAATAAAAGTGCAGCCGCTCAAGTAGCTCAATACACCACTATTAAAGAAATGGTTTTAAAAGTAAATGATACTATTGTAAAGGTGTTAGATGGTAAAGATATGAACGTTGACAATATCAATACCATAAAGTTTGAAGACCCATTGCTAGAACAAGGTAAATTTACAATCATGCAGATTATAGGAGCCGGAGAATCTATTAATGGTGCTTATGAGCAATTAGATGGTGTAATAAGTCATTATAACAATCAGCTTAACTCTCAATATAAAATTGATTTTGATGGAAGATTAGCAGGAGACAACCCAGAAGACATTAAGGATACCGGATATGGTAATGCTTTTGTAATAGGTTCTAAAGATGACGAGATACATGGTACACATGTTTCAGGTATTATTGCAGCCGAACGTAATAATGGTGTTGGTATGAATGGTGTGGCTCATAATGTAAAAATTATGTCAATTAGAGCGGTACCAGATGGTGATGAATATGATAAAGATGTTGCTTTAGCTATTAGGTATGCAGCCGATAATGGTGCAAAAGTTGTCAATATGAGTTTTGGTAAAGGCTATTCTCCTAATGCTGAATGGGTGTTTGACGCCATTAAATATGCAGCGAAAAAAGATGTTTTATTAGTACATGCGGCGGGTAATGATAGTAGTGATATTGATACTGCTGAAAATTTCCCTAATGATTCTAAAGATAAAATTACAGAACTTGCAGATAATGTAATAACCGTAGGGGCTATGACACGTTTTTTTGATGATAAATTAGTAGCTTCTTTTTCAAATTATGGTAAAAAGAATGTAGATGTATTTGCACCAGGTTTAGAAATTTATTCTACTTTCCCTAAAAATGAATATAAATCTATTCAAGGTACTTCAATGGCATCTCCAGAAGTTGCAGGTGTAGCGGCTTTGGTACGTTCTTATTATCCAAAATTAACCGCAAGTCAGGTAAAACATATTATAATGAATTCAGGTATTGAATACCATAAAGAAGTTATAAAACCAGGCTCAAAAGATGAAAAAATTAGTTTTGATTCACTTTCTGTTTCAGGTAGAGTTTTAAATGCATATAATGCTTTACTAATGGCAGATAAAATGTCTAAGTAAACCTATCCCTACCCCGCGACCCAAAGGGAAAGGAATATAAAAAGACCGAAGTTAAAAGTTTGAAAATTTCAGGCTTTAACTTCGGTCTTCTTTTTTTTGGTATCAAACTTGATATCCTTAACTTGCCAACTTAAAAAATTACATTATAAAATGAAAAATATTACACTCTTAATTAGCTTTTTTCTATCCCTACCTATATTAGCTCAAAATACCAGTTACTGGCAGCAGCATGTTGATTATACTATGAATATCGATATGAATGTTGAAAATTATCAGTACGATGGCACACAACAATTAGTCTATACTAATAATTCTCCAGATACTTTAGATGTCGTTTTTTATCATTTATTCTATAACGCTTTTCAGCCGGGAAGTGAAATGGACATTAGACTTCAAAACATAGTTGATCCTGATGGAAGAATGGTCAATAATTTGGGTACTAAAGAAGCACCTATTTATGAGAGTAGAATTGCAAAACTACAAGCTGATGAAATTGGTTTTATAAAAGTAAATTCATTGCAGCAAGACGGAAATGATGTTACACATCAAACTATAGGCACTATCTTAAAAGTAACATTAAACAAACCTATTTTGCCCGGTGAAAAAACAGTTTTAAATATGTCTTTTAAAGGACAAGTGCCTGTACAAATAAGACGATCAGGAAGAAATAATGAAGAAGGCATTGCTTTATCTATGACACAATGGTATCCAAAACTAGCTGAATATGATTTTGAAGGATGGCATGCCAATCAATATATAGCTAGAGAATTTCACGGTGTTTGGGGCAATTTTGATGTAAAAATTACTATAGATAAAAAATACACTATTGGAGGCACAGGTTATTTGCAAAATCCTGATGAAATTGGACATGGCTATGAAACGGAAAAAGCCGGACAGACCACAAAGAAGGTAAAAAAACAAAAAGGTAAAAAATTAACTTGGCATTTTATTGCACCTAAAGTTCATGATTTTACTTGGGCTGCTGATCCTGATTATGTTCATGATAAACTTGAAGCAGAAAATGGTGTTGTATTGCACTTTTTTTATAAAAACAAATCCGAAATAAAGGAAAACTGGAAAAAATTACAGCCGAAAACGGCCGAGTTACTTTCTTTTTATAATAAGCATATAGGTCAGTACCCTTACCAACAATATTCAGTAATTCAAGGTGGTGATGGTGGTATGGAATATGCTATGTGTACACTTATTAATGGTGAGGGTAATTTTGGAAGTCTGGTAGGTGTTACTGCTCATGAATTTGCACATACATGGTTTCAATTTTTATTAGCAACTAATGAATCGAAACACGAATGGATGGACGAAGGGTTTACTACTTATATCTCTAACTTAGCCATGAACCAAATTTTGAATCAAAACAAAGTAAATCCCAACAAAAAATCCTATCATGGCTATACCTATTTAGCAAACTCAGGTGTTGAAGAACCTCAAACTACTTATGCTGACCGATATCAATTTAACTTTGCTTATGGCACCTCAGCCTATAGTAAAGGAGCCGTGTTTTTATCGCAATTGGGTTATATTATTGGCAAAAGTAATGTAGAGAAAACACTTAAAAAATACTTTGAAGATTTCAAGTTTAAGCATCCTACACCGAATGATATTAAACGTACTGCGGAAAAGGTTTCTGGTATTCAATTAGATTGGTATTTAAATGAATGGACGCAAACAACTAATACCATTGATTATGCAGTTGATAGCGTAAACACTAAACAAATAACCTTAAAAAGGATTGGAAAAATGCCAATGCCTATTGATTTAAATATTACTTATATAGATGGAAGTAATGAAAGCTTTTATATTCCTTTGCGGATGATGCTAGGTACAAAACCGACAACAGCAACTTTAATAAATGACTGGTCATGGACCAATCCAAATTATACATTTACTACTAAAAAAGTCATTCAATCGGTTCAGATTGACCCTTTAGAGATCATGGCAGATGTTGATAGAAGTAATAATACCTATGACATTGAAAAGTAAAATACCCATATAGATAACAAAAAATCCGCCTTTGGGCGGATTTTTTATTTTCAATAAATATGATATTTTTATTTCAATTTCTTTTTAACCGCTACTTCTTGATAAGCCTCAATAACATCTAATTCTCTAATATCATTATAGTTTTTGATTTGAATACCACAATCATAACCTTTGGCTACTTCTTTTGCATCATCTTTAAAACGTTTTAAAGAGGCTAATTCACCATCAAAAACAACAACTCCTTCTCTAATAATTCTAATTTTAGAATTTCTAAATATTTTCCCATCAGTAACCATACAACCTGCAATGGTTCCTACTTTAGAAATTTTATAGGTTTCTCTAATTTCTGCATTACCTGTAACTTCTTCAATCATATCTGGAGAAAGCATACCTTCCATAGCATCTTTAATTTCATCTATTACTTTATAAATAATAGAATAATTTCTAATGTCTATCTCCTCTTTTTCCGCTAAAGAACGTGCATTAGCAGATGGTCTAACATTAAACCCGATAACAATAGCATCAGATGCTGACGCTAACAAGACATCAGATTCTGTAATTGCACCTACACCTTTATGTATAATATTTACTTGAATTTCTTCAGTAGAAAGTTTTTGTAACGAATCTGTTAAGGCTTCTACAGAACCATCTACATCACCTTTCAATATAATATTTAACTCTTTAAAGTCTCCTAAAGCAATTCTACGACCTATTTCATCTAAAGTAATATGACGTTGTGTTCTAACGGATTGCTCTCTTTGCAACTGATCTCTTTTAGATGCAATTTGTTTGGCTTCACGCTCATCATCAAACACTCTAAACTTATCTCCTGCTTGAGGTGCACCATCTAATCCTAGTATTGAAACCGGTGTTGAAGGTCCGGCAACTTTTAAATTATTACCCCGCTCATCATGCATGGCTTTTACCTTACCACTATGTTTACCCGCCAATAAGTAATCCCCTATTTTTAGAGTTCCGGCTTCAACTAAAATTGTAGAAACATATCCTTTACCTTTATCCAATAAAGCCTCTACTACAGTACCAATTGCATTTTTATTTGGATTTGCTTTCAGCTCTAATAATTCGGCTTCAAGCATAACTTTTTCTAATAATTCATCTACGCCTAATCCTGTTTTAGCAGAAATATCATGAGATTGTACTTTACCACCCCAATCTTCTACCAAAAGGTTCATCTGAGCCAATTCTTCCTTTACTTTTTCAGGGTTGGCATCAGGCTTATCAACTTTATTAATTGCAAATACTATAGGCACCCCCGCTGCTTGGGCGTGACTGATTGCTTCTTTAGTTTGTGGCATTATAGAATCATCTGCCGCAATCACGATAATAACAATATCTGTAACTTGAGCACCACGAGCACGCATGGCTGTAAAAGCTTCGTGACCCGGAGTATCTAAGAAGGATATTTTTTGACCATCAGGTAAGGTCACACCATATGCACCTATGTGCTGTGTAATACCTCCTGATTCACCGCCAATAACATTTGCTTTTCTTATATAATCTAGTAGCGATGTTTTACCATGATCTACGTGACCCATTACTGTAACTATTGGTGCTCTTGGTACTAAATCTTCAGGTTTATCTTCTATTTCCTCTACCGCTTCTTCAACCTCAGCACTCACAAATTCAACCTCAAAGCCAAATTCTTCGGCTACTATAGTAAGTGTCTCAGCATCTAAACGTTGATTCATAGTTACCATCATACCTAAAGACATACAGGCTGAAATAATTTCAGTAACTGAAACATTCATCATGGTTGCCAATTCACTAGCCGTTACAAATTCTGTAGCTTTTAATACTTTACTGTCTGCTTCTTGTTGTTCTAAGTCAGCTTCTGTTTGTTGACGATGAATATCTCGTTTTTCTCTACGGTATTTAGCACCTTTTCCTTTTTTAGATTTACCTTGTAATTTTTCTAAGGTTTCTCTTATTTGTTTTTGTACATCTTCTTCTGAAGGCTCTTCTTTAACTAAACTTTTTCTGCCTTTACCAGCATTAGCCGCTCCTCTTGGTTTAAATGCACCTCTTTGGTTGGCTCCTGTACCAGGACCTCCAGTAGCTGTATTTATACGTTTTCTTTTTCTTTTATTGGTATGAACTGCTTGCTTTTTATCTACAGGTTTATCCGTTTTAACAACAGATTTTTTCTTAGGTTTTTCAAATTGTTTTAAATCAATTTTCTCACCAACCTGTTTAGGTCCAGATAATTTCTGATATTTAGTAGTTATAATTTTGGGCTCAGAAGGTACATCTTCTGTTTTTTCTTTTTCCTCTACAATAACAGGTGCCACTTTTTCAACAACGACTTCCTCTTTTTTCTCCTCAGCAACGTCCTTTTTTATAACTGTTGGTTCTTCCTGAGTTTTAGCTTCAACCTCGGGAGCCTTCTCTTCTTTCTTTTCTTCTTTTGCTCCAAGATCAATTTTACCAATCTTTTTTATACCTGATAATTTTTCAGATTCGGTTTTAAAAATTTCCTTTTTAGCCTCTTCTTCCAAACGTTTCTTCTCATGTTCCTCTTCCTGTGCTATACGTAAAGCTTCTTTTTCTTTTCGTTTTTCCTCACTTACCTCCTTAGATGCAACTCTTTTGCTTTTATCAGTTTGAAATTCGTCTAAAAGCACATTATATACTTCATTAGATATTTTAGTTGTAGGTCTAGCATCAATTTCAAATCCTTTGTTTGAAAGATGTTCTACAGCTCTATCTAAAGAAATATTTAATTCCCTTAAAACCTTATTAAGCCTCAATGTTTTGGTATCAGCCATACAATTATTATGTTTTCTACTTTAATATTGAAGATTATTAGTCTTCAAATTCTTCTTTTAATATACGTTGTACATCCAAAATAGTTTCTTCTTCTAAATCGGTTCTTTTTACTAAATCATTTACATCTAAATCCAATACACTTCTTGCTGTATCTAAACCAATATTTTTAAATTCAGCAATTACCCAAGCTTCTATTTCATCAGAAAACTCAGTTAATTCTACATCTTCATCAGCAATACCTTCTCGTTGTACATCTAGCTCATAACCTGTCAATTGACTAGCCAACCTTATATTGACTCCACCTTTTCCGATAGCTTTTGAAACCTGATCTGGTTTTAAAAATACATCAACTCTAGGTTTTTCTCCTTCAACAGCTTCTTTAATTTCCATAGAAGTTACTTTTGCCGGACTTAACGCTCTAGCAATAAAAATTTGATCATTTTTAGTATAATTGATCACATCTATGTTCTCATTTCCTAATTCTCTCACAATTCCGTGAATACGAGACCCTTTCATACCTACACAAGCTCCAACCGGATCAATTCTATCATCATAAGAATCAACTGCAACTTTAGCTTTCTCTCCTGGTATTCTAGCTACTCTTTCAATGGTTATTAGCCCATCAAAAACTTCTGGAATTTCTTGTTCAAATAATTTAACCAAAAATTCAGGTGCCGTTCTAGACATTATAATTGTTGGTTTATTTCCACGTAATTCAACCAATTTGATAATCCCTCTTACAGATTCTCCTTTTCTAAAATAATCAGATCTTATTTGTTCACTTTTAGGCAATACAATTTCATTACCGTCATCATCCAATAAAATTATAGCATTATGTCTTATATGGTGAACTTCTGCACTATAAATTTCACCTTCTAATTCTTTAAATTGCTTAAATATATTAGTATTATCATGCTCATGAATTTTAGATATTAAGTTTTGACGTAAGGCTAAAATAGCTCTTCTACCTAAATCTTCTAATTTCACTTCTTCAGATACATCTTCTTCTACTTCAAAATCAGGTTCAATTTTCCTAGCTTCAGTTAGAGAAATTTCTGCATTAGGATCTTCAACTTCTCCATCATTTACTACAATTCTATTTCTCCAAATTTCTAAATCACCTTTATCAGGATTTATAATTATATCAAAATTATCATCAGAACCATATTTTCTTTTCAATGCGGCTCTAAATACATCTTCTAGTATCGCCATAAGCGTTACTCTATCAATACTTTTATCGTCTTTAAACTCAGAAAAAGATTCTATTAACGCGATGTTTTCCATTCTTCTTCAATTAAAATTTTAATTTCACTTTTGTTTGTTTTATATTTTCATAAGGTAAAACTGCCGTTTTAACAATAGTTACTTTTCCTTTACCTACTGGTTTAGGCTCCCTTACTTTCCACTTTAAGGTAATATCATTATCATCAACTTTTACCAATTCGCCATCAAACTTTTCGGTTTCAGTTTTCACGACTATATTTCGTCCTATATTTTTAATATATTGCCTTTTATTTACTAGAGGTTCTGTGAGACCCGGAGAGGTAACTTCTAAAGAAAAATCTGTAGTTTCTCTGTCTAAATTATGTTCAACATGTCTACTAATTCTCATGCATTCCTTTATTGAAACTCCCTGATCTCCATCAACAATAACAATAATTGTATTGTCTGATGATATTTTTAAATCAATTAAAAATAATTTTGGATTTTCTTGAACAGCTTCCTCAACTAACTTTTCGACAATACTTCTCACTTTTTTTGTATAAAAAAAGGAGACTTTCCGTCCCCTTCATTTCTTAAATACCTTGATTTTCGTCTGCAAATATATAAACTATATTTTAGAATGACAAGAATCATTGATTTTTATCGTTATAATAGATATCTTTATGATGTTAAATCTTAAAAAACTCCAAACCATGAAAAAAATATTAGTGCCAATCGATTTTTCAAAAGAGGCAAAATATGCTTGTAAAGCAGCAGCGGCAGTTGCAAAAAAAACAAATAGCGAGATTATATTATTACATATGCTAGATATCCCTACAGAAGCGATTGATCCTCTAGACTCAAACAATTTAAAAGGTGGAGGTCAAGCCATATTTTTTCTAAAAACTATTCATAAAAAATTCCAAAAATATAAATCCTTGCCTTTTTTTGAAGGACTAAAAGTTACAGAATCTGTAAAATTTCATAAAACTTTTGATGGTGTAATTGCAGAAAGTAAGAAAAACAATGTAGATTTAATTGTAATGGGTTCTCAAGGTGCTACCGGGCTAAAAGAAATGCTAGTGGGTTCAAATACTGAAAAAGTAGTTAGACATTCTGACATACCTGTAATGGTTATTAAAAAAAATATTGAAAATTTAGAAATTAAACATTTGATTTTTGCTTCCGAATTTGGTAAAGATGCTAAGAAAACTTTTCAAAATGTGATTAATTTTGCCAATATTTTTAAAGCCAGAGTTCATTTGTTATATATCAATACAATACACAATTTTGAACCTACAAAGACTTCAACTTTAAAACTTGAAAGTTTTGTTTCTGGTTTTGATATAAAAAATTATACTTTAAATACATACAATGACAAAACCATTGAAGAAGGTATTTTAAATTTTGGTAGAGAAATGAATGCAGATGCTATTGCAATTAATACACATGGCAGAAGCGGATTATCTCAATTATTTAATGAAAGTATAAGTAGAGAGTTAGCAAATCATGCATTGAGACCTATTATAACTTTTAAAATTTAAGATTTTCTCATAAAATTTATTGTAAAACCTGAGTTCGATTATTATTTGGAGGTTCAGATTTTCATAAAATTTAATAGACAAGGCGTTATCATGCAGATATAGCTCGCTATATCAAATGATGACAACGCAGTATATTGGATTTTATGGAAAAGATATTTGTAATTCCACCTCTAATCAGCGATTTTTTTCCTAAATATGAACCCATATAGCATGCTATTACTTCATCATTTTTAGTTGAAATTTACCATTTATAGACGGTCTGAATCCTAAAGAATAATCGAACTCAGGTTGTAAAGGTTCTTTTAAAAAAAAAGAACCTTTTTTATTGGAATATTTTGTTTAATTTAGAGCTATGAATAAAATACTAGTCCCTATAGATTTTTCCGATGAAGCAAAAAGAGCTTGCAAAGTTGCTGCTTCAATCGCTAAAAAAACCAAGAGTGAAATTATTTTACTACACATGTTAGACATTCCCTCTGCATCAATAGACCCACTTGTTTCCACCAATTTAAGAGGTGGTGGACAAACCATTTTTTTTATGAAAATTATTCAAAAAAAATTAAAGGTGTTTAAAACATTACCTTTTTTTGAGGGTCTAAAAATTTCAGACTCAGTACTGTTTAAAAAAGCTTTTGAAGGTGTAATTGATGAGAGTAAAAAAAACAATGTTGATTTAATTGTAATGGGATCTCAAGGTGCTACCGGACTAAAAGAAATGCTTGTGGGTTCAAATACAGAAAAGGTGGTTAGACGTTCTGAAATACCTGTTTTAGTAATTAAGCAAGACGTAGAGGAGTTCGATATTAAAAATATGATTTTTGCTTCTGACTTTGGCAAGGATGCAAAAAAATCCTTTCAGAGTGTTATTAATTTTGCTAAGATATTTAATGCCAGAGTACATTTATTATATATTAATACTATTCGCAATTTTGAAACCTCAAGGGATTCTACCAAAAAACTTGAAAATTTTATTACCGATTTTGAAATAAAAAACTACACTTTAAATACTTATAATGATAAAACTATTGAAGAAGGTATTTTAAATTATGGTAGAGAAATAAATGCAGACGCTATTGCAATTAATACTCATGGCAGAAGTGGCCTATCGCAATTATTCAATGAGAGTATTAGTAAAGATTTGGCAAATCATGCATTGAGACCAGTAGTTACATTTAAAACCTGATTTATTTTCTTTGTAGTTGTGCTTAAACGTTTGTATTTTATTACTTTTGGATAAAATAATATATTCTAATTCTATGTATGAATAACCCAACAACTTTAAAGCAATTAGCTAAAGAACTAAACCTATCTATTTCTACCGTTTCTAAGGCTTTAAAAAATAGTTATGAAATAAATGAAAAAACCATAGCTAGAGTTAAGGCTTTGGCAAAAAAGCACAATTACAGACCCAATAGAATGGCGTTGAGTTTGAAAAGCAGTCAAACCAAAACCATAGGTGTTATTATACCCAATATTCTAAATTATTTTTTTTCTAAAGTGCTATTAGGTATAGAAGGAGAAGCCAATAAAAGAGGGTATCAAATTATCATTTGTTTGTCTAATAATAAATATGAAAAAGAGTTGCAAAGCTTAGAGTTACTGAGTGATGGAAGTGTAGATGGTTTTATTCTTTCCATTGCCAGAGAAACACAACTCAAACAAAATAGTAGTCATTTTAAAAATATTATTAATCAGGGCTATCCCATTGTGATGTTTGACAGGTTTACGGATAAAGTTGATTGCGACAAAGTTATTATCAATGATTGTGAAGCTGCTTTTAATGCCACTGATTTTTTACTTAAACAAGGGCGTAAAAAAATTGCCTTTATCAGTACACTTAAAGATTTAAATATTGGCAAGCAAAGAACCAATGGCTATAAAAAAGCTTTAAAAAATCAGACAACTTATAAAAATAAAGATATTATTATAACCATTGATGATAAAACCAAATATGATGAGTTGATTACAGCTTTATTTGAAAATCACAAAGATCTTGATGGTATTCTAACTACCAATAATGTGTCTGCAGCAACAGCTTTAAAAATAGCACATCTAAAAGGATATAAAATACCGAAGGATATTGCTGTCATAGGATTTTCTGATGATAAAATCTCACGATTAACTTATCCAAAACTAACAACAATTGATCAAAACGCCCTCGAAATTGGAAAAAAAGCCGCCAAAACCCTTATTGACAGGCTAAGTGACACATCAAAACCTGAATTTAAAACCAAAGTCATTAAGACAAAATTAATTGAACGAGAAACTACTTGATGTCTATAACCTGAATTCTAAAATCAAACCATTCTACCATCTAGTAAATTGATGATACGAGAACCGTATGCTGCATTTTTTTCAGAATGTGTAGCCTGAATAATGGTTACCCCTTCATCATTTAATTGCTTAAAAATTTCCATAATTTCTTCCCCCTGTTTAGAGTTTAGATTACCGGTGGGTTCATCTGCCAATATTAATTTTGGACTTGTTATCAACGCTCTTGCTACACCTACCAATTGCTGTTGACCACCACTTAACTGTGTAGGAAACAATTTTTGTTTACCTACAATATTAAATCGGTCTAGCATATCCGCAACTAGAGCTTTCCGTTCAGAACCGCTTATTTTTTTATAAAGTAATGGCATTTCTAAATTTTCGTAGACTGTAAGTTCATCAATTAAATGATAGGCCTGAAATACAAATCCGATATATTGTTTATATAACGTAGCAAGGTGTTTTTCCTTAAGTGTATGAACCGATTCGTGAAGAAAATCATATTCACCTTCATCAAAATTATCTAACATACCTATAACATTAAGCAAGGTTGATTTACCCGAGCCTGAGGGGCCCATAACTGAGATAAATTCTCCTTCTTCTACCTTAAGACTTAGATCTTTTAATAAAAAGATACGTTGTCCTCCTGAATTTACCCATTTAAAAATGTTGTTTAATTGTAATAGCATAGTTATCATTTTTTATTTTTATTATCATCTCGAGAAACGAGAGATCTGTTTTTAATTAAAATTTATTCATCCTTCAATGCCTCAACAGGATTCGCAACCGCTGCCCTAAAACTCTGCCAACTTACTGTTAGTAATGCAATAATTAGAGCCGTAATTCCAGCTAAGGCAAAAATCCACCAACTTACGGTTGTTTTATAGGCAAAACTTTCTAACCATTTATCCATAGCATACCATGAGATAGGAATTGCAATAATAAATGCCAATCCGACCCATTTTACAAAGTCCTTGTTTAGTAATGATAAGATTTGACCAATAGTAGCTCCATTTACTTTTCTGATACCGATTTCTTTTTTACGTTGTTGCATATAAAAAGTAGACATTGCTAAAATACCCATTGCTGAAATGATGAACGACAAAAGTGTAAAGGAACCAATGATTTTTCCGGTACGTTCATCTTTTTCATACCATTGATTGATGGTGTCATCAACAAACCTAAGTTCAAATTCAGCATTGCCTACTAAGTCACTATAGGTGGTTTTTATTTTATTTACTGTTCCTAATGTATTAGCTCCGCTAATTTTGAGAAATACATATTCAGCATATGAATTTGCCTGTTGTTGTTTAATCATCAATGGACCTATTTTATTTCGGAGTTCTTTGAAATTAAAATCTTTAACAACACCTAAAATAGGAATTTCTTCATCTTCCATTTTAAAGGAAACAGGATTATTAGTGAGGCCTAATTCTTTAATGGCAGTCTCATTGAGATAAACACCTTTATCTGAATAAGCTACTTCTGTTGATTTCATTTTTATATCAAAAACATTAAAAAAGGAAGAATCTACTGCAAATTCTTGAAAACTAACGGACTTCCCATTATAATCAAAGGTTTGATTACTGCCTCCAGTTAAAGGGCTTTGCCAAGTAAGAGATACATCTTGAACAAAAGGAATCTTCAGAAGTGCATTTTTTATTGTATTTTTTTTATCTGTCCCACTCAAATATTCCAAATAGACAATATTGTTCTTTTGAAAACCGAGATCTTTATTACGCAAAAAATCTGTCTGTTTTAAAATAATCCAACTACAGGCTAAAAGGGCAATGGCAACTGTATATTGAAAGGTAATAAAAACCTTTCCATAAACACTTTTAGCTTTTGTTCTAAATGTACCTTTAACCACTTCAATGGGTTTGAAGCTTGCAATTTTGATAGCAGGTAAAATACCTGAAAGCACCCCTATTAAAGCCAATATCACTATGCAGACCACTAAGTTTGCGAAACTTATTTTGTCATTCAAATTCAATTGTGTATTCAATAACTTATCAAAAATTGGCTCTGTCAATTTAGACAAAACCAATGCTAACAGAACAGCGGTCAAACATAGCCAAACAGATTCTCTGATAAACTGAAAATATAATTGTTTTTTAGAACTACCCACTAGTTTTTTAATAGCCACTTCTTTTCCCCTAAAAGTTGCTTGGGCAATTGTAAGATTTACGTAATTGCCAATTGCCAGGAATAATATAAGCAACACGATAATGGATAAAATGACTATTAAGGTCTTACTATTGCTTTGGGTACCATTTCCTGTCTTTGAGCTAAAGTAAAGTTCTTTTAACGGCGTAAATTCCACAATACTGGCCCACCCTTCCTTATACAACCAATAATCTTTTTTAAACTTTGATAGTATTTCAGGAGCCTTAGCAGGTAGGTTTGAATTTGCCTTTGCCAAAAAATAAATGCTTATGGAAGCAAAACCATATTCTTCTAATAGACTCTTTTGGAGACCCCACAAATCCTTAAAGGCTTTCATATTGACCAGAGCATCCTGTTCTACAAAGTGCGTGTTACTAGGAAAGTCTTCCATAATACCGGTAACCATAAATTTATTGGTCGTATTTATGAAAACCGTCTTGCCTATTGCATCACCAGAACCGAACAATTTTATAGCCATCGATTTTGACAGCACGATACTGTTTGCTGTTTGCAGGACTTCTTCCGGTATGCCCTTTAATAACGGGAATGAAAAAATATTGAAAAAAGAAGCATCGACTCCTAAATAATCAATTTTTAACTTTTGTCCACCGGATACCATAATCCTTCCATCACCCTCTAAAGTTCTGGTGAAATCTTCGATTTCAGGAATACTATTTTTAAGCTCTGGTGCTATCGGTGGCGAAAAGTCGACACTTTCGTTCTCCAGACGGTATATTCGTTCCTTATTTACATGAAAATCATCAACTTTCAGTTCATTTTGGATGTAGACACTTAACAATAAAATAAAGGTCAGTGATATAACAAAACCCAGTATCGTTACTACGGTATACAGTTTATTCTTTAAAAGGTGGCGTAGATATGTTTTTATCTCTATCATTTATTTTTAGAATTTAATTCATGTTTTGCTTTATTCTGTTCTTAAACTTTTTAATGGTTTTATCAATGCTGCACCAACAGATTGATAACTTATTGTAACAACAGCAATAAGTAGAGCAATTACACTTGCTAACAAAAATATTTCCAAACCAATATCAATCCGGTAGGCAAAATCTTCTAACCATCTACTCATTATATACCATCCAATTGGAACGGCTATAATTATTGAAATTAGAATTAACTTTAAAAAATCTAGCGTTAGTAATTTATAAATACTTTTAAAGGGAGCACCCAAAACCAAACGAATACTAATTTCTTTTTTTCGTTGTTCAACCATAAAGGCAGAAAGTGCAAACAATCCTAAACATGCCACCAATATCGCAAATAATGCAAAGCTGCTAAAAATTTTACCCATTCGCTGAACCCCATCATGCATATGGGTGAATTTTTGATCTAAAAATGTGTAGCTAAAAGTTTGATTAGGCACATTATGATCCCAAATTGTGGCAATAGATGCTATTGTCTCTTTTATATTCTCTGGATTTAACTTAACCGAAATCGCACCTATATCATTGCCTATAACCAAGGCCAAAGGAGTGATGTCTTCTTTTAATGATTTAAAATGAAAATCCTCAATAACACCAACAATAGTCCAGTTTTGGCCATTATCAATTTGTTTTCCCAAAGGATTCGAAAATGCTAGCCTACTCGCCATTTTTTCATTGATAATAATAGAACTTATTGAATCTGAGGCAAACGATTTGGAAAAATCACGACCTTTAGTTAAATGAATTCCCAAGGTTTTGATATAATCATAATCTACTCTCCAAATTTGACCGGGAATGCCTCTTTCCTCATTTCCTTCACCAACTTTTTTAAACGTATTACCATTTCGCTTGGTACCTTCTATAGGTAAATAATCACCTTTCGTTACTTGTTGTACTTTAGGTAATTGCAATAATTGATCTTTAAAATTTTGTGCTTTTTCACCTAAAATATGTGCTCCTTCAATAATTACAACTTGTTCTTTATCATAACCCAATTCCTTTTTTAATATATAATTCATTTGCTTATAAATAATAAGCGTTCCTATAATCAAAATCACCGACGTGGTGAACTGAAAAACTACCAATCCACTTCTTAACCTACCACTTTTACTACCAGTACTCAGGCTCCCTTTTAATACATTTATAGGCCTAAAAGAAGACAGATAAAATGCTGGGTATAATCCGGCTAAGATTCCAATACACAAAGCGGAGACTAAAATTATAGGTAAAAACCACCAAGAAGTCCAAGGCATTAAAATTGCTTTAGCAGCAATAGCATTAAAAGTAGGGAGTAATAACCATGCTAGGATCGTTCCAAGGATAAAAGAGAAGATACTGAACAATACAGACTCTGTTATAAATTGTGCAATCAGATTACTTTTAAAAGCACCTATAGTTTTTCTTAGGCCCACTTCTTTAGCTCGGTTAGCTGATTTTGCAGTTGATAAATTAATAAAATTTATACAGGCCAATAACAATATAAATCCGGCTATGGCTGCAAATAACCATACAAATCTGATATCTCCATGCTTTAAGCCATCACCCATTTTAAGGTCCGATTTAAGATGAATATCACTGACAGGCTGTAGTTTATATTCAATTGTTTTTAGAACCTCTATAAAATTCTCATCTCTACCTCTTTTTAATTGGGCAGGGATAACATAAGTCTCCATAATTGAAAACATTTTTTTCTCCAATTCTTGAATATTTGCATTCTCATCTACCAGAACATATGTAAAATAATTTTGATTCGTCCAACTCATGTTTGTATCTTCTATTGGCATTATAAAATCAAAATTCAAATGGGAATTTTTTGGAAAATCCTTCATAACGCCCGTAATGGTATACGGTTTGGATGAATTATTATCAAAAACAATTGTTTGACCTACGGCATTTCCATTGGGAAAGTATTTAGTTGCTTTGTTCTGTGAAATAACAAGGCTTTGAGGTTGAATAAGAGCGTTCTTTGCATTTCCTTGTTCAAGAGGAATCTCTAAAATTTCGAATAATTGTTGATTTGCAAAAACAAAACCTTCTTCAAAATTATTTTGGGTTTCATCTGCTAATCGCATTCCTCTTTTACCTGCACCAAAAAGTTCACTTGTATTTACCTTTCCAGCTTTTAGAATTTCTGGAAAATCAGACGCCAAAGCATCAGCAAATGGTAATTGAAAATGAACACTTTTCCTAAGCTCTCCATCCATCATTCCTTGCAATACAACCCTATATATTCTATCTGTATTTTTATAGTGTCTGTCATAACTCAATTCATCTCTAATAAACAAGGCAATTAATAAGCATGCCGCTATACCAATGGCAAACCCTCCAACTTTAATAAAAGTAAAGAACTTGTCTTTTGTGATACTCCGCCAAGCTATTTTTAAGTGATTTTTAAACATGATATTCGTTTTTGAGACCTCATAGGTTTTCAAAACCTTTGAGGTCTTTATTATTATTCCGTCCGTAAACTTTTAACAGGGCTTGCAATCGCGGCTTTGATAGCCTGAAAGCTTACCGTCAATAATGCAATACAAACAGCTATAAGACTCGCAACAGCAAAAATTAACCAATTAATCTCAATGTGATAGGCAAAACCTTCCAACCAGCGTTGCATTGCCCACCAAGAGAATGGAACCGCTAGCACAATGGCGACAAGTACCAAACTCATAAAATCTTTTGACAGTAATCGCACAATATTTGAAACACTGGATCCCAAAACCTTTCGTACACCAATTTCCTTACGACGCTGTTCAGCAGTATATGACGAAAGTCCAAATAGCCCCAAACAGGAAATAATTATGGCTAGTAATGCGAAAATCCGCGAAAGACTGCCAATCAATTTTTCACTTTTAAACCGTGCATTAAAGGCATCATCAACAAATTCATATTCAAATGGAAATACTGGATTATGCGTTTTCATTACATTCTCCATGGCTGCTAGCGTTTTGTCAAATCCGTTTTTAGACTTCATTTTCACATACATATATCGTGCATAATCGTTATGATTGAAAAACATTACGGGGTCGCTGGTACCATACATATCTCCATAAAGAAAGTCCTTGACTACGCCAATGATGGTGTACACATTACCTCGTGTTATGGTCTTGCCAACGGCACTTCCTTGTCCCATTAATTTGGCAAAAGACTCGGTAATAATTGTATTGGTACTGTCTTTTGCAGCGTTGTTACTAAAACCCCTTCCTTCCAATATTTCGATCCCTGCTGTTTCCAAAAAATTGGAACTGACAAATCTAAATGAGATAAGCACATCTTCGGTATTGGTGCCACCTTGCCATTGTAGACCAGAGCCATTATTACCTCCTGAGAGGACTTCAGAATTATTCAAGGCCACGTTTTCAATTAAGCCCGAAGCAATCATATCCTGTTTTATTGGGATGAAATTTTTGATCATATCACCATTTACAGGTATTTTAATAAGATTTTCTTTCTCATACCCTAGGTCACGGCTTTTAACATGTTGTACCTGTTGGTACACGATAATGGTGCTGATGATAAATACTATGGAAACCGTGAATTGGGTAACAACAAGCCCTTTTCGTATAAAAGTAGCAGTGCCATGTTTAGCTCGTACACCCTTGAGTACCTCAACAGGTTTAAAGGAGGAAAGGTAAAACGCAGGATACCATCCGGCGAGAAGACCACAGGTCAACGTGATCCCAACTAAGGTAAGCAAATGAGTGGCATCAAAAAATTGAAGTTCCAATTGCTTTTCTATAAGGATATTGAACTGAGGCAACAAGAGAATCAACAAGAGGATACTTACTATTGCTGCCAAGGTTGCTGTAATCAATGCCTCCGCCATGAACTGTGAAATCAAACTTTTTTTATCAGAACCCAATACTTTTCGCACCCCGACTTCCTTAGCTCTTTTTTCACTTCTTGCAGTGGAAAGGTTCATAAAGTTGATACATGCAATAAGCAGAATGACGATGGCAATGAGGGAAAACAACCGCACATAAATAATTTGACCACCTACCTTTTTTCCGCCTTCAAAGTTGGATCTCAGATGCCAGTCTTTTATGGTATGCAGAAAAGCAAAGGTGCCAGGATTTTCAGTAATTCTGGGAAGCATTTTCCGCACTTTGTCATCAACTTCCTTAAAATATGCACCTGGAGCCAGTTCCACAAACGTGTCGGTAAAATTACTGCCGTATTCTTGCATCCATTCTACACCTGCCGAATAGCGTTCAAAAGGTGCCAACCACTCAAAGTCAAAACTTACGTTTTCGGGTAGGTCTTGTACAACGCCTGTAATAACATAATTATCTGCATTGTTTACTCTCAGAGCCTTATTCAAAACTGGAGTGTCTTTACCGAATAAATCTGTTGCTGTTTTTTTGGTTAGCACTATGGCATCAGGTCTATTAAAGGCTGTTTTGGAATTTCCTTCGAGAAATTGAAGACTGAAAATTTCAAAAAAATCGGCATTGGCATACCTTCCTTGCCTATTGATTCCATTTTCGCCCTCAGTAAAGAGAAAGTTTTCTGAGGATGTTGCTACTGCCCTGACGATTTGAGGTATTTCTTCTTTTAAGTCTTTAGCCAAGAGCATTGGAGTTGAATAGAATGTACGCCATTCTCCCTCGTAGGTTTGATTTGTAGGCACATAATAAATAAGATCTTGTTTAGAAAAAACACTGTCAAAATTCACTTCATCTTCAACCCATAACAATATCAAACTTGCACAAGTAATGCCTATGGCCAATCCGAAAATATTGAGAAAACTATACCCCTTGCTCTTCCATAGATTCCGCCAAGCTATTTTTAAATAATTTTTTAACATTGTTATTTGTTTTTTGAGACCTCATAGGTTTTCAAAACCTTTGAGGTCTTTATTATTATTCAGTTCGTAAGCTTTTTACTGGATTAGCACGAGCTGCTTTAATAGCTTGAAAGCTAATAGTAATCATCGCTATCACTATGGCCAGAATCCCTGACACAGCAAAGACCCACCAGCCAATAGTAATTTTGTAAGCAAATTGCAATAACCAATCGTTCATTGCATACCATGCTATGGGTATTGCCAATGCAATGGACAATACAATCAATTTCATAAAATCAGAGGATAATAATTTTAGTATTTCCAACGAAGAAGAGCCTAATACTTTACGAATACCTATTTCTTTTGTTCTCAGCTCCGTATTAAATGCCGCAAGACCAAATAACCCCAAACATGAGATAAAAATCGCTAAGAAGGCGAAATACCTAGAGAGGCTTAAAATACGCTGTTCGTTAAGATATTGTGCATTAACAGATTGATCTTGAAAAGCGAAGTTAAAATTAAAGCCTGGGTTATAGTCGGTATAAACCTGCTTAATTCGTTCAACGGTCTTTACTTCTGTACCACGTTGTATTCTAACCATTGCCAGATCAAGATTTTTGGGAGCATACCTAAATACCACAGGGGAAATGGGCTGCATCACAGAGGCAGTATGAAAATTTTTCATGACCCCTAAAATGGTTTTATCCTCTCCCCATAGTTGTATTTTTTTTCCTATTGGATCCGTTAATCCCATTAGGTTTATGGCCTCTTCATTAAGTACGAGATAAGATTCGGGAGATCCAAGTTCTTGTGTAAATGCATCTCCTTCTACCATTTCTATATTCAATGTCCGGATTAAACTTTCATCTACACGGCGAAGTACAAAATCAATCTCCAAGTTTTCCGCTTTCCCAGGCCATTCTAATCCATAAGTAGAAGAGCCGCCGTCTTCCCTTATAAGAGATTCACTTATTCCACCTGCACTTTCCACACCATCAATTTTTTCAATCTCATCGAACAATAATGGTGCATTTTCGTAAGCCTTCCATTCAAGGTCAAAATGAATCATATTTTTCTTCTGATAACCTATTGGTTTAGTAAGGGCAAAATCGACTTGGTCATTAATGATCAATACCGAGATGATCAATACCAAAGAAGCCATGAATTGGAACACCACTAACCCCTTGCGGGCAAACAATTCCGATCCTTTGCTTTGAAGTTTGCCTTTTAAAGTTGCAAGGGGGCTAAAGCTAGAGAGATAAAATGCAGGGTAACTCCCCGATATAAATCCGGTTAATAGCGTGGCCAAAAGCAGTATCGATAAATGTTGAAAGATTAGATGTATACCGAACTCTTTTCCTGTAATATAATTAAAAACAGGTATGAGGAGCATGACCATTACGATAGCCAATAATAATGAAATAAACGTTATAAAAATGGATTCTGTGAGAAATTGAATAATCAAATTTCTTTTGGTACTACCAACGGTTTTTTTAATCCCTATTTCCTTAAACCTACGTGAGACCCTTGCGGTAGAAAGGTTCATGAAATTGATGCACGCGATAAGCAAAACGAGTAATGCAACAAACGAAAATAGTTTTGCATAAGTAATCCTTCCCCCGCTTTGCACTCCGTTTTCATAGTTCCCTTTTAGATAAGCATCAGAAAATTTTCTGGTAAAAAGACTGAAAGTGTTGAATTCATCATATTTATCTATAAATCTTTCGATTTTTGAATTGAATGCAGCAATATCAACATTTGGCTTAAGCAATACATACGTACTTGGTCCTGTATTGGTCCAAACTTGACCATTCGTCCACATATCTTCAAGTAGCTTTTGCTTGGTCGCTACAAAATTGAATTGCAAAGTTGAATTGCTAGGCACATTTTTGAAAACTCCGGTTATTTTAGCCGATTGTTCATTTCCAAACACATTATAATCCATTTTCCGGTTCATCGCGTTCTCGACAGACCCAAACAGCTTTACCGCAAAACTCTCTGAAATAACAACTGCATCCTTGTCCTTCAATACTTGCGAGGCCGTACCACGCACCAAGGGAAAAGTGAACGCATCAAAAAAAGTTTTACTGGCAAAAAGTCCTCCTGCTTTAAACAAATTCTCTTCACTTTTAAAGGTAATACCCATCCCTTCTTTTTCTAGATCCATAACTGTTATGGCATGCTCCACTTCCGGCAGGTCTTTCTCCATTGCCTCCGAAAGCGGCCCCTGTGTTCCGTCAAGCGTTCTTATCATACCGTTTTCTTCACTCTTCATCATTACTTGATAAAGATTCGGTTCATTGACATGAAACTTGTCTACCATAATTTCATCGGAGACCCAAAAATAAATTAGAAAGGCACTGGCCATTCCAGTAGATAGACCTAGAATATTAATCAATGATAATAGAGGGTTTCTTTTCAAGTTTCGCCAAGCTATTTTTAAGTGATTTTTAAACATGATATTCTTTTTTATTACTTGTCCTGTTGTTTTTGATTTCCCTCAATCCCTCCGCCTTTCAGCTTTGCTGAAATCCACCTCCCTTCATCCAAAGGGAGGAGCTCTTTCAATTCAACCATTTCGTTAGTTTTCAATATTTATTCGGTTCCAATTTCTTCCTCTTTTTAGGAGTTTAGAGGAAGCCTATTCAGTTCGTAAACTTTTAACTGGGTTCGCACGAGCTGCTTTAATAGCTTGATAACTCACCGTTACTATTGCAATTCCAATAGCTAATAAAGCCGCTAATAGTAAAACCCACCATCCTATGCTAATTCGATAAGAAAAATCTTCCAGCCATTTATTCATGATATACCAACCGAAAGGCAATGAAATCATAATGGCAACACCTACCAGTTTTAGAAAATCGGTTGTAAGCCCATAAGTGATCTGCCCAACACTGGCACCCAATACTTTTCTTACCCCTATTTCTTTGGTGCGTTTTTGTGCATTAAAAGCAGCTAAGCCAAATAATCCAAGGCAGGCAATGAGAATAGAAAGTATTGTAAAGACCATAAAAATTCGACCCAAACGCTGTTCTGCTTTATAAATTGAATTAAAGGATTCATCCATGAATTGATAACTAAAGGGCTGGCCAGGAGCCATTTTATGCCATACCTCTTCAATACCTTTAATGGTATTTGAAAAATCACCTGCCTTTAATTTTATTGCCAGTCGGTCGGTCGATTTGCCAAGAAATAGTCCTAATGCCCCAATATTTTCTCGTAACGATTCATAATTAAAATTTTTAACCACACCAATGATGGTATAAAAAACCGGTTTTTCTAAGTCTATGTCCTGTGAAATTCGTACTCCTAAAGCTTCATTTGGTTGCATATTCAAAACAGACAAAGTAGCCTCGTTTATGATAACCGATGTAGAATCGGCATTAAATTGTTTGTCAAAATTACGACCTGCAATTAATTTCATATTTAAGGTTGAAATATAATCTTGGTCAACATACCAATTCTGCATTTGAATGGCTTTTTCTTGTTCTCTTGCGCCCTCCTTAAAAAAAGAACTGCTACCACGCCAGGATGGGGTGGGAAAAAATCCGGTTAAGGTTGCTCTTTTTACTTGTCCTAATTGCTGCACTTCTTCTTTAAAAGCATTTATTTGATTTCCTGCGGCGTAGGTATCATTGATGAGAAGGATTTGATCTTTGGTAAAACCAAGATCTTTACTTTGAATGAAATTCAATTGTTGAAAAACAACCAAAGTGCTAATAATTAAAAAGACGGAAATGGTGAATTGAAAAACGACTAAGGCATTACGGATGGTAGTACCACCCACATTACTTTGTCCACTTCCTTTGAGTACACTAGCAGGCATAAAACGAGACATAAAAAAGGCAGGATAACTTCCTGAAAAAAGTCCTAGCAATAGGGTTGTTGCTAACAAAATAATCCAGAAAATCGGATTTAAAAACGGTATGGAAAGTGACTTTCCAGAAAGATCATTAAAAAATGGAAGAGCCATCAAGGCAATTAATATCGCTAATAAAAGTGAAATAAATGAAATAAGTCCCGATTCGGTTAAAAATTGGCGTACCAATTCCAATTTATTAGAACCCAAGGTTTTACGGATTCCAACTTCTTTTGCTCTATTCAGGGAATGGGCAGTAGAGAGATTCATAAAATTTACCGAAGCTAATACAATAAGGAATAGTGCAATAAACGAGAGGATATATACATTTTGAATACTATTATTGACACTTAGCTCGGTATTTTTATTAGAATACAAATGAATATCCGTTAAGGGCATGGTGTGGTAGTTTATATAATTGCCTGATGCGGCAAACGATTCTGCGGTCATACCCGGAAAATACTGTTGTGCCCATGGCAGCATATACTTTTCTAACATGCCTTGTAAGGGAGTTTGGAGATCTCCAATGTTTGCAGTAGGAATTAGTTTAATGAATGTAAAATAATTATTGCTTCCCCAATTGTTTGTTTTTGAATCGGCATACCCAGTCATTGCCATAAAAACACTAAAATTACGCAACATGGAATTTTTTGGTAGGTCATCAATAACTCCGGTAACCGTATAGGTATCTGTATTGTTTAGTAACAAATTTTGACCAATAGCATTTGACTCTCCAAAGTGTTTCTTTGCTGCCGTTTTAGTCAACACTAGTGTGTTAGGTTTCGTTAAGGCAGTCTTTTCATCTCCTGCTAGTAATTTTATGCCAAACATATTAAAGAAAGTGGAATCGACAAATGTGGTATAAAGTTCTTTAGTATTCTCTTCCGTGCCACTTTTTCTAACTAGCATTCCCCCTTGTGTTCGAAATCGAACAGTTGTTTCTATTTGAGAAAAATCATTTTGCAGGGCAGCAGCCATTGGCGGTGAAGTTTCTGAAGATTTTGATTCTGCACCGCCAAATTTTATGTCCATATCAACACGATAAATACGGTCTGCATCTGCAAACATTTTGTCATAACTCATTTCATCGTAAATATATAAGGCTATTAATAATCCTGCGGCCATTCCAATGGCAAGTCCGAATATATTTAGAAAAGTAAAAAAAGGTTGTCTTTTTAAACTTCGCCAAGCTATCTTTAAATGATTTTTAAACATGATAATTTGTTTTTATTACTTGTTCTGTTCTTTTTGATCTCCCTCAATCCCTCCGTCTTTCAGCTTTGCTGAAATCCACCTCCCTTCATCCGAAGGGAGGAGCTCTTTCAATTCAACTATTTCGTTAGTTTTCAATTTTTATTCGGTTCCAATTTCTTTCCCTTTTTGGGAGTTTAGTGGAAACCTATTCCGTTCGTAAACTTTTTACTGGATTCTCCACTGCCGATTTTAGTGACTGGAATCCAACAGTCAATAATGTTATAACCAAAGCAAAACCTCCTGCAAGAGCAAATACCCACCATTTAATATCAATGCGATAAGTAAAATCTTCAAGCCATCGTGCGATAAAATAATAGGCAAGAGGAGTGGCGATCAAAAAGGCAACCCCAACTAGTTTTATAAAATCTTTAGTCAAAAGTTGTACTACAGAATTAATACTGGCTCCCAATACTTTACGAATACCAATTTCTTTCTTCTTTTGTTCAGCTACATAAGAAATCAAACCAAAAAGACCCAAACAACTGATAAGTATAGCTAGAATAGTGAAGACTACTGAAATTTGACCTAATCGTTTTTCTTCATCGTAAAGCTTTTCAACCTCTTTATCAACGAACCTATAATCAAATGGAACATTATTAATAGTTAATTTCCACTGTTGTTCTAAATTGGTTAACAGTTGCTCATAATTATTTGTTTTGGTTCTAAGGAACAGCCAATTGGGTTCAGTCTCTTTATGCAAGAACAATGGAGCAATTTCATCTTTTAAAGAAGCATAGTGATAATCGGCTGCCACACCAATGATTTCCATTTCATAAGTTTCATCACCAAAACTTTGCACAAGTCTTGAACTTAAGGCATCCTCACGTTTGATGTTAAACGCTTTAAGTGTAGCCTGGTTTACAATAATCTGATCGGTGGTATCTGTCTCTCTAAAATCTCTTCCTTCTATTAATGGAATACTCATTGTCTCAAAGTAACCTTCGCTAACGCCATTACGCTTTACTATGGTATTTTTTTCTCGACTTCCACCAGGTAAGTATAACCCATTATCAGCTAAAACTATTTCTGAGGGGGCGTAATTTCCACTAGAAACGTTGATTACACCAGGTATGTTTAAAAATGCGGACTTGATGGATTCAAACTTGCTGGAAGCTTCGTTTGTGCCTATACGTAGTGCCAATAAATTATTTTTTTTGAAACCAAGGTCTTTGCTTTGGGTAAATTGGAATTGTTGTGTTATCACGATAACTGTAACCACAAGACTAATGGAAACGACAAATTGAAAGACAACTAAAGCTTTTCTGAAATTACCATTACCAGATTGCAATATGGTGCCACTCTTCAGAGCTTTTATGGGTTTTATCGATGACAAAACTACTGCTGGATAAATACCCGCTATCAGTCCTGTAAAAATTCCTAGACCAAACAACAAAGCTGTGATATTCCAATTGAAGATATTTAAAATGCTCAATGTTTCTTGAGTAAGTTCGTTTACAAAAGGTAAAAGAAGTATAGTTATTGGAATACTAATAAGCATTGCAAACACAGACAATAACAGAGATTCTCCTAAAAATTGACGCATTAATGAGTTTTTCCCTGCACCCACTACTTTACGCACGCCAATCTCCTTAGCACGTTTACTTGCCCTTGCAGTGCTGAGATTTATAAAATTAATACAGGCTACTAATTGAATGAAAAAAGCCAAAGTCAATAAAAAATAAAGGTAATTAATATTTGAGACCCTATCAATTTGATTTTTCCGACCTGCTGAGTGTAAATGAATATCGGTTACTTTTTTTAATAATAATAATTTATTATCCATTCCCGCATCGGAAAGGTTTTTCGCTCCTCTACGTTGAATAAAATCGGGAAGTTTTTTTTGTAATTGCTCGACATTGGTATTAGAAGTCAGTTTTGCATAACTATACACAAAATTATTTGTAGCAAAATCGTCGAATGTTTGAACGAATGTACCCATACCAGGAGTGCTCATGCTCACAATATAATTAGGGTTGAGATGCGATTTTGCAAAATTTTCATCAAACACACCTTTGACTGTAAGTGTTTGAGCATCCTCACCACTCCCCCAAATTACAGCTTTACCTAGGGTATTTTGAGTGCCAAACATTTTATTGGCCAAATGAGAAGAAAGCACTATTGAATTAGGTTCGTTTAAAGCTGTTTCAATATCTCCCTGTAAAAACTTATAGTCGAATATCTTAAAAAAAGTAGAATCGGCCATATAGCTTCTTGGCTCATAATAAGCCTCTTTACTTTCTGCTGCACGTATTAAATTACTATAAAAAAAATCTGTTAATACTATCCGCGTAACTTCTTCAACTTCTCCAAAATCTTCCTTTAGTGCAAAGGCAATTGGAGGTGAAGCTGCGGCTGTATCAAAACCTTCAACACCATCCCGTTCTATTATGGTCTCCACTCGATAAATTGATTCAGCATCAGTAAAGTTCTTATCAAAACCGAATTGGGCAAAAACATAAAGCAAAATGGTCAAGCAGCTTACCGTACCTAAAGTAAGGCCTAAGAGATTAATTATGGTTTGTTGCTTGTTTTTAGCTAAGTTTCGCCAAGCTATTTTTATATAGTTTTTAAACATGATTGTTATTTTTTATTCTGTTCGTAAACTTTTTACAGGATTGACTATTGATGCTTTTATGGCATGAAAACTTACTGTTACTATTGCAATAAACAATGCTGATATTCCCGCTAATGCAAACATCCACCATTGGATAGAAATTTTATATGCAAAATCTTCCAACCAATAATGCATCGTAAACCAAGAAATTGGTGCTGCAATTACGAAAGCAATACCTACTAATTTTATAAAATCGATGGATAATAAATTTACAACTCCTGTTACTGAAGAACCCAAAACTTTACGAATACCAATTTCTCGCCTACGCTGAAGTGTGCTATAAGCAGCTAAACCTAATAGACCTAAACAAGAGATTAAAATGGCCAATGCTGCAAAGTTCAAGAAAAGGTTTCCAAAGCGTTCTTCACTTTGATATTGTTGGTTAAAAAGTTCATCTAAAAAATAATAGTTAAATGGTTTATCCGGCATAATTGTTTGCCATTTCTTTTCAATTGAAGCTACTACTTGCTTAATGTTTTGTGGATTAATTTTAACCGCTATAAGATTAGTAGCTTGTGGTTCAAGCCGTATGGTTAAGGGGTTGATGTTTCGCTGTAATGATCTATAATGAAAATCCTGTACTACACCTATAATTTTTCCTTCTCGACCCCATTGTTTAAAATTTTTGCCAATAGCTTCTTCTGGCTTATTATAGCCAAATAATTTTACAGCTGTTTCATTGATAACCATTGCTTCTGTTGAGTCTGTAGCAAAATCTCTTGAAAAGGCTCTACCGGCAAGTAACTTTAAATCAAATTGAGGTATGTAATCTTCATCAACAAAATATACATCTAAGTTGGCTATTTGTAATTCACCAATATTATTTTCAATTTCAGAATAAGCTGCATTGTTTCCAGCTCCGGGAACACTAGAACTAAAGCTAGTTGATTTTACGCCGGGTAAATCATCAATCGCTTGTTTTAATTCAATTTGTGATGGAGATACATTGGTTTCTAAAATTAACATCTGATCTTTATCGAACCCCAATTCTTGGTTACGCATAAAACTCATTTGAGAGTAGATAATAATAGTACCAATAATCAATGCGATGGAGATTGTGAATTGAGATATAACCAATCCTTTTCTAAGCAAAACACCTTTGGTTCCAGTTGAAAAACTTCCCTTTAAAACGCTAATAGGTTTAAAAGAAGATAAAACAAGAGCCGGATAAATACCCGCCAATACGCCAATACTTAAAGAAATAAGAAAAAGGGTAAGGATATGAATAGGGCTTGAAAAAATACCATTACTCACAATTTTTCCAGCCAATTCATTAAAATATGGCAGCAACAAAGCTGTCAAAACAACTGTGAGTATAAATGCGAGCAAACTAATAATGACAGACTCTCCAATAAATTGGAGTCCTAATTGTCTTTTTTCCGCTCCAATTACTTTTCGAATACCCACTTCTTTAGCACGTTCAACAGAACGTGCAGTAGTTAGATTGATAAAATTGATACAAGCTATTAATAAAATAAAAATAGCAATAATTGAAAAGATATATACATTATCTATACTTCCATCACCGGCACCACCTCTTGGAGATCGTAAATAAACATCTTTAAATGGTTCTAAAAATAGTGTAACAAACATTTTATCGCTCTTCATTGCTTCTCCATTATTTCTTTCTAAAAAATCCGGAAACTTCGATTCTAATTGATCAATATTGGTATTAGCTCCTACTAAGATATAGGCAGAAGCATTATAACTACCCCATTGGGTATCTAATTCTACATTCATATCTTGCGTATAGCTAGTCATAGATAAAACCATATCAGTGTTAATATGTGAGTTTTCCGGAATATCTTCCATTACTCCCGTAACTGTAGCAATACGACCCTCATCAAAAATTTTTAATGTTTTACCCATCGGATCTTGATCACCAAAATATTTTTTTGCTGTAGTTTTTGATAAAACAATACTAAATGGAGCTTTTAGAACTTTATTTTTATCTCCTTGTACCAATTTAAAGTCAAAAAGATTAAAAAAAGCGGAATCAGCAGCTATGGCGTTCTCTTCCATAAATTTGACTTCATCCTTTCTGACGAGCATGTTTAAGCCCGAAATTCGGACGGCAGATGTTATCTCTGGAAATTCTTTTTCTAAATGCGGAGGTACTGCCCAAGAAGGAATATTAGCTTCAATATTATCTGTAGGTGTTTTAATATCTGCAACCACTCTATAGATACGATCTGCTTTGGTATGAAATTTATCATAGCTCAATTCAAATCCTACATATAAGAGGATAAGAAAACCGGCTGTCAATCCTATAGCCAATCCACTAATATTTATAAATGAAAATCCACGATGACGCCAAAGATTCCTAATTGCTATTTTAAAATAATTTTTTAACATGATTTATCGTATTTTTTGTATAGTAGCTTCTCCAATAATAATTCCTGTATTTACATTTGGAGTTCCTATATAGGCAATAGTAGCTTCTCCATAAGCGGTTACTTTCAATTCTTCTGAAACATTCACTCTGTAACTACCTTCACCATATGCTGTTATTTTGGTAGTTTTATTATCTACTCCTAGAGTATTTACCTTAGTTTCGCCATAAGCAGTGATTTTTTGTTTATTTATTGTTCCACTTTTAATTTCTAAAAAACTTTCTCCATAAATTGTGGTTTGCAGTGACTTTAAAGCGACTTCGTTAATAATTACTTGCGATTCTCCATAAATTTTTAATCTAAAGTCATCTTGAACAATAGGACTTTTACAAATAAATTTTTCTTCGCCACGCAAAGACAATTCATCTATATTCTTATACGTAATTGTTGCGGTTACAATAGTACCATTGTATACAGAACGGGTTCTTTTTTTTCCGTCTTTATAGTATTTTTCATTTTCAGTAACTTCTTTAGCACCGTCTAAATAAATCCGTAATGTTTTTCCTTTAACTTCTATATTTAATTTATCCTTAGAGACACTAATCTTTTGAATGGAAACAGATTCTTCGTTTCCTTCAATAAAAGTTACTTGGATATGTGGACTGACAATGACTTTATCAAAATGATTCACAGCAATGTTATCAGATTGTGCTTGTGTATATTCAACACTTATGAGAAAAAATAGTAAAAGAGAAAATGAAATATTTTTCATGGTTATATATTTTTAAATAGTTGCAGCAAAAGGTTTGTTTTGACTTTCCGTAACCACTTGTCCATCAAATAAGTTAATAACTCTATGTGCATAATGTGAATCTCTATCAGAGTGCGTTACCATAACAATGGTAGTACCTTCTTGATTCAATTCAGTTAATAAATTCATTACTTCTATACCATTTTTTGAATCTAAATTTCCTGTAGGCTCATCTGCCAAAATCAATTTAGGCTTCGTTACCACAGCTCTTGAAATAGCTACCCTTTGTTGTTGACCACCAGATAATTGTTGTGGGAAATGTTTTTCTCTATGTGCTATTTTCATGCGTTCTAATACAGCTTTCACTTTTGCCTTACGTTCACTTTTATTCATTTTTAAATAAATAAGAGGTAATTCAACATTTTCATAAACCGTCAATTCATCTATCAAATTAAAACTTTGGAATACAAAACCTAAATTGCCTTTTCGTAATTGTGTGCGTTGTCTTTCTTTTAACCCTCCAACTTCATGACCACTAAATTGGTAACTACCTTCTGTTGGATTATCCAACATACCAATAATGTTCAGCAAAGTTGACTTACCACAACCCGAAGGTCCCATGATCGCAACAAATTCTCCTTCTGCTACATTAAGATTAACCTTATTTAAGGCCAATGTTTCTACTTCTTCAGTTTTAAAACTCTTTTTTAAATTTTGGATTTTTATCATTTTGTTAATCTTTATTTTTTAATTATTATTTATGACCCTTGAGATGTGTTTGAAAACCCCTTCGTCCGTTTCCGGCGAACACCTCTCCTTGATCCCAATAGTTATCAGAAAAGGGAGAATCTTATTTTAAACACATCCCGATTATATGGCAGTTTACTTTATAATTTATTCACTTTTTTCAACCTCCCCGCCTACTCCTATCGTCGAATCCACCCCTCCTTATCCAAGGAGGGGAGCAGACAAAATTATTTTAACACGATTCTCTCCGCATCTCCAAAGCTATCATAACCAGAGGTGATTACTTTTTCTCCTGCTGACAGTCCTTCAAGTACTTCGTAATACCTTGAATTTTGTTTCCCTATTCTTATAGCTCTTTTTAGTGCTTCATTACCATCAGTATTTACTACTAGAATCCATTGTCCACCCGTACTTTGAAAAAAGCTCCCCTTGGGCAATAGAAGTGCATCACTTGAAGCTCCTAATTGTAATTTGATATTATAACTCTGACCTGTACGTATCGTTTCAGGTTTTTCTGCTGTAAACACTAAATCAACTTTAAATTTTCCATTACGAACCTCAGGATATACCTTTCGTAATCGTAAAGGATATTCTTTACCATTACGTTCTAACAATGCAATTAAATCTCGTTTTACACGATCAATATAATGTTCGTCAATTGTCGCTTCAATTTTATAATCAGTTAATACATTTATTTGACCGATACGTTCTCCTTTTCCTATACTTTGTCCTATTTCAGCATCTAAAAAACCCAGTTGACCATCAGCAGGTGCCCTTACATTTAAATGGTCTAACCTTTCATAAACCATAGTTAGTGTTTTTTTCATACGCACCAAATCAGTATCTAAGCCTGTTAAAGAAGTACTACGAAGTTTTGCATCATGCTCAGTTTGTAATTTTATAATTTCATATTGTTTTTTAGAAAGTTCATAATCTTCTTTAGAAATTAAATAGTTCTCTTTTGATATCAGTTCTTCACTATATAATTCTTTATTTTGCTCAAAATTTCTCTTTTTCCTTTGCAGTTCATATTCAGCATTTGCTAAAGATTTTCTACCATCAACTTGTCGAGAATCAAAAGTTAATTTTGTTGAACGCAAATCATTTTGTTTTAAAGCCAAGTTACTTTCACTTGCTAAAATTTGTTCATATAAATTCATGTTTTCAAGCTTAAGAATGATATCTCCCTTTTTTACCATCGCCCCTTCTTCGATCAATTTTTCACTAACACGCCCCCCCTCATAGGCATCCATATAAATGGTAGTTATTGGAGCTACTGCACCATTTATAGTAATATAATCATCAAACTTTCCTTGTGTTACTTCAGCAATGGATAGTTTATCTTTTTCTGTTCTAAATGTGGCGACAGAATTACTAAATATCATTTTCCATCCTACAAAAAGTAACAATAAACCTAGAGCTATATAACCAATATGCTTTGGTCTCAATCCTTTTTTCTTTTCGAGTTGTATATCCATTTAATTGTTTCTTATGCTGTTAAAAACTGGTAATCCTTTATAGAAATCCAGCGTACTTTTGTTGACTTTTAAACTTAATCTTACCTGTAAATTTTCATTCTGTGATTGGGTATATAAGTTTTTGGCCTGGTACAATTCAAGCCCACTTATCATTCCTTTTTCATATTTTTTTTGTGCAATTTTAAAGGTCAATTCTTGAGCTTTCATTTTTTGACCACTCTGTTCAGATTCTTTTCCCATCGCCTTTTGACCTTGAACCAATTCTTGAATTAGTTTGTATAACTCTTGCTTTTGGATATCTAAATTGTTATTCGCTTTTTGCAATTCTATTTTTTGTTGCTTGATATTTGAACGTCCTGACCAACGATTAAAAATGGGAACACTCAATGAAACTCCTACATATCGTGAAGCGTTATCTTTTATTTGGGTATTGAATGGGATGATATTACCCGCCTCGTTTACAAAAGTTTCATAATACCCTGTACCATATCCGGCAAATAATGATAATGAAGGATATAAATTCCCTCTTGCCACTGCTACAGCTTTTTTAGCTGCTTTGGTCTTCATTTCTTCTGATTTTATCAAAGGAATAAAACCTTTTGCCTTATTGTAAATAGAATCTTGATCTATTGTTAAAATATCCTTTTCGGTCGCTTCTATTTCATCCAATGTGTTGTTAAGCGAAATACTTGAAGTGCCCTTTAAATTCATTTCTTGAATCAACTTTAGCTGTGCCGTTTCTAAACTATTTTCGTTTTGTGTAACCGCCAATTTATCTGCAAGTAATACAGATTCTGCTTCATATAAATCTGAACCGGCCAATAAGCCTAAATCAATTTTTCTTTTTACCAAGTTATAATTAGTTTGTGAGATTTCATATTGTTCTTCAGAAATAGCCAATAAACCTTCATAAAAACGAATATCATAAAAAGCAGACATCACCCGAAAGGCCAATAAATATTTTTGATGCAACACATCTTGTTGTGATGCCTTATATAATAACTTAGATGCTTTTATCGTATTTATTTTTTGGAACCCTTGAAATAAATCAACGGCGGAATTCAAAGTATAGTTGTTAGAGAAAAAATCAGTATTAACAATATCATTATTGTTAGGATCTATTGAACGGCCATAACGAATATTATATTCTGACGACCCTATAATACCTGGTAATAAATTCCGGATCGATTGTCTATGCGTTTCTTTATTAGCATCAGCATTATATTTGAAATTATTTAATTCTAGATTGTGTTCAACGGCATAAGCAACACAATCCTCTAAAGACCATGTTTCTTGTGAAAACATCGATTCTGAAATTATTAGAAGTAGTAGTAGTATGATTTGAGTATTGATTTTCATGCTTTTGTAAAATTCTATTTTATGAGAACTTTTATAATTTTCTATGAATAGGATGCCAAACTGTATTCTAATGTTATGCCACAAATACAAACTGTTAAATATCAGTTAATTACATACATCTGTCGAAAATTAAAAAATATAGACTGTAAAATATTTATACAAATATTGTCAAAATATTGGACACCTCCCTTCTAATATTAAGTCTTTATCTGTATATTTATTTTTTTAAATTAATAGTTTGTTTATGAGTGATGGAAAAATTTTGATTGTTGACGATAACAAAAGCGTATTAAGTGCTTTAGAAATTTTGTTGCAATTTGAGTACAAACATGTGACAACTTTATTCAATCCGAATCAAATATCCTCTTTAAAAAATTTAATCGATTTTGATATTGTTTTATTAGATATGAACTTTTCTGCAGGTGTAAATACCGGCAATGAAGGCTTGTTTTGGTTAAAGGAAATCAAAAAGAGAGCCCCAAACACTTCTGTAATTATGATGACTGCCTACGGAGCGATTGACTTGGCCGTAGAAGCATTAAAAGAAGGGGCTTCAGATTTCATATTAAAACCATGGAATAACGATAAGCTATTGGCCACGGTTAAATCTGCCTATTTACTTCGCAAATCTCAAAAAGAAATTCATCAATTAAAAAAGAATGAAAATAATTTAAAACAAGTTATCAATCAAGATCATAATTACATCATTGGCAATTCTAAGGCATTGACATCTGCTCTAAATCTTACCAGAAAAGTAGCCAAAACAGATATTAACGTTCTAATTACAGGTGAAAACGGTACTGGCAAGGAATTGATAGCACGTGAATTACATCGAATTTCTACGCGAAAAGAGGAAGTTTTTATCTCTGTTGATATGGGCTCTATCTCAGAAACCTTATTTGAAAGTGAACTTTTCGGACATACTAAAGGAGCATTTACAGACGCAAAAGAAGACAGAGCAGGAAAGTTTGAAGCTGCAAATGGTGGTACATTGTTTTTAGATGAAATTGGTAATTTATCCTTACAAACTCAGGCAAAATTGTTATCCGCCATTCAGAATAGGATTATCGTCAGAGTAGGTTCAAATAAGCCCATCAAAGTAGATATTCGTCTTATTTGTGCCACCAACTGTAACCTCAACCAAATGGTAATAGATGGTATTTTTCGTGAGGATCTATTATACAGAATAAATACTATACATATAGAAGTTCCTCCATTACGTGATAGAGAAAAAGATGTATTGTTGTTGGCTGATTTTTACTTGAAAAAATTCTCATCTAAATATGGAAAACCACAGGTGAGGATCAATACCACTGCACAAGAAAAATTAATGTCCTATCGTTGGCCTGGAAACGTGAGAGAACTTCAACATACTATGGAAAGGGCAGTGATACTATGCGAGGGCAATATATTAAAATCGAACGATTTTTTATTGACTAACAAAATTTCAACATCTATTGAATCCGGACCAAATACCTTAGATGAAATGGAACACTTGATGATTAACAATGCTTTAAATAAAAATGATGGTAATTACAGTGCAGCTGCAAATCAATTGGGAATTTCAAGGCAAACCCTTTATAATAAAATTAAAAAAATGAACCACTAATGGCGAGCAGAAATTTTTATCTACAAGTTATAATGCGAGTAGTATTCATTACAATATCAGCTATTGGGTTGGCGTTTTTATTTGAAAAAAATTACTATTTAGTGAGTTTTTTACTATTGATAATTCTAGTATTACAAGTACATCAATTAATTCACTTTATAAACCATACCAATAGAAAAATTGCCTATTTTTTTGATGCTATAAAAAACGAAGATTTCACACTTCACTTTCCTGAAAAAGATCTTATAAAATCATTTAAAAGTCTTAATCAAAGCTTAAATAGAGTGAATGGATTAATACAGGAGGTACATTTTAAAAAACAAGCCCAAGAACAGTTCTTTCAGGAAATATTAAAGCAAGCGAATATTGGTATTCTCACTTTTAATGAAAAAGGCCATATCATTTATTCTAATCCTACGGTTGAAAAATTATTGAATTACAGTCCATTAAACCATATCAAACAATTAGAGCAAGTTGACGCAAAATTATACGGATTATTTGATGGTTTAAAACCTTTTGACCAAAAGCTTTTCCAATTGACCAATGAAAGAGAAAAAACCCAACTGGCAATAAAATCGACTGCACTAAGCGTAAATAAAGAAAACCTCTTACTAGTAGTTGTTCAAGATATTTATAGAGAATTAGATGAAAAAGAAACGGATTCATGGATTAAACTTATCCGTGTTTTAACACACGAAATAATGAATACCATAACCCCCATGACTTCTATCTCAGAATCTATATTAAAATACTATAAAACTGAAAATAAACTAATCTCTATGGCTGAATTTGATGAAAAACACATTGAAAACACAGCAAAAGGATTAGAAGTCATAAGCGAACAAGGTGACAATCTAATGAGTTTTGTAAAATCATACCGCACATTATTAAGTGTACCGGAACCAGACAAAGAAATTGTTCCTGCTCAAATCTTATTAGATAATGTATTGGTTTTAATAAACCAAAATGTGAATGCTATAAAAATTAGTATTGAGGTTTTACCTCATAATTTGGAATTATTTATTGATAAAAAACAAATTACTCAAGTATTGGTTAATTTAGGTAAAAATGCCCTTCAATCCATGGAAAACCAAAAAGAAGGAGTTTTAAAGATTACCGCAGGAGTTAATGCTAATGAGAAATATTTTATCAAAGTATCAGACAATGGACCGGGAATACCACCAGAACTTATAGATGAAATTTTTGTGCCCTTTTTTACTACAAAAAATACCGGTACAGGTATAGGCTTAAGTTTATCTAAGCAAATTCTACGTTTACATGGCGGAACAATTAAAGTGTATTCTTTGCCCAACCAAGTAACTAGTTTTATTTTGACTTTTTAAGAATTAACCAAACATAGCTCTAACCATCCCAAATTACTCCCATTCGCAATCCAATCATTTGGCCCTGTGGTGTTATAGGCAATACTAGATGAGGTACTGCTTTCTAACCAATTGCCTTGAAAAATACCTATGGGTACTTTTAGTAAATCATTCTTTTAAAAATGTTAATAATATAAAATTACAAAACCTCAATTGAGTTCAAAATTTCATCAGCTGTTGGGTGCCATTCGTCATAATGGGCAATGGTGCAATTAAAAGTACTCATTAACAACCTCCCTTTTAACTCAGTACCGAACATTAAATTATAAACTTTAGTATCAACGGCTTCTGAGTAAAATTTTATTATAAAAAATTCTTTATTGTTTATGTTTTTTAATTCAGAATCAATTAAATTAATACTTGAAACCTGTTTCATTTGATTTAGTATAGAAGTTTTTATTTTAGGAATATCTGCATTAGTAATACTTTCTTGAGTATAGTTAAATGCAATATTTACTTCTCCATTACTGTCTGTATAAACCAAAGTGGGTCTATTTATTTTGGGATATTTTAGATTAAGCATTTCTCCATCCATCAAAACAAAATCATTTGGAATTAGAATTTTTATAGCCCCATCAAGTATTGTCTTAGATCGCAAATTATTTTGATTAAATATAGGACTTTCTGTCTTTTGGGTTTTCTCATTTTTTATTTCTTGTTGACGAACTAATCCATAGTTCATCAACAAGATTAAAGTAGGTAATAATATAATTTGTTTCATTTTAAATATTGTGCTATTGATTCAAAAGAAGTACTATTATTTATATAATCAATTAAATCTTCAATATCCCAAGATGCTTCCCAATAACTCTTTTTTTGCTTAATTCTATCTATAATATCTTTTTTGAATTCTAATAAAGAAATAGTTTTAATTTCAGAATCAAACTCAAAATCCACCAATATTTGTCTGCCCTTTTTGAGAAGACTAAATCCTAAGAGTCCAGTATATTTTACTTTGAATGCTTTTTTAATTTTAAATACATTACTTCTTGAATCTATAAGCGTTATATCATTATACCCTTTCTCTTTTAATATACTAGTATTTGTAGTTTTTAAATCACGATTATTTAAAAAAACATATATCATTTTGTCATTTTTCTGAAATGCAAAGACAGGGAATTTTAATTCTTGTATCATATTTTTTTATTTACTACCTCCTATTAGTCTACCACCATAAGAACCTAGAAAAAATTTAGGCCACCAAGGAGTTCCAAACCATAATCTACCTAACATGCCAAACCCCGGTTTCCGTAAAAAAGTTCTACCATGACCTGCACGCATATGCATACCTTGAGTTGCAAATGTTTTTAAATTCCAAGGCTGATTAGTAATAGCTTCTAAGCCATATTTTTTTGCTGTTGCTTGATGTATAGCCCAATGATGTACAGGTTGCCCCGCTTTTGCATAACCTCTATTCCCTAGCCATCTTCTAGTAGCTCTCCATGCATTACTACCTCCAAATTTCCAAGCACCTTTTCCAATTGCAGTTCCAATAGATTTTATAAGAAATACATCTGATACTGCTAAAACCGTATGACCTGCACCCCTCCAATAATTTCCTCTTTGAAAATGGTCAACAGCTGATCTTCCTGATCCCCAAATAGGAATAATACTTTCCCAAGTTCCAGGTTGCCCAACACTACTATTACTATTTTCAGTATTTTGAGTATTACTATTGTTACCAATATTACTCCCATTCGCAATCCAATCATTTGACCCTGTGGTATTATAGGCAATACTAGAGGAGGTACTGCTTTCTAACCAATTGCCTTGAAAAACACCTACAGGTACATTTGCGTTAAATCCTCCATCTCGTATGGGTATACCACTAGGTTCAATAGCTGATGTAGATGAATTTGGATTTAAATTAATTGGGCTATTATTATTTACATATCCTGACCCGGAATCAGTCTTACTAAGGTCATACATCATTTTTACAACTTGTATTGCAGCATAAATAAATGCCCCAACAATAATACCTGCCACCCATTCTGCAACCTCTCCACTAGGATCAGTATACATCAATGGATTATTTAATACATAGCCATACCTATTGTAATTTTGAGTATTGTAAGGGTCTTGTATATAATTATCAGGGGCTAAAACCTGTGTAACATTGGGTCGTAAAACCTACCGTTCATATGTACCAAGCCCACATCCAACAAATGCTCATGCCCGGTATAACCTCTATCCAAATATACAAAACTATTTAATGCAGTATTATTACCATCAGTTAATTTTACAATATTGCCCTAGGCATTAAAATGCAGCTTAAAAGGAATAATAATCAGAACTTAATTTAAACTAAAAGCTCTCCTAAGAATTTGGAGGTACTTCAGTTTCTGTTTCGGTTGTAGATCTACCTATATAATAACTAGAACCAGTGTTATTAGCATAGGCAAATCACTGCTACCTTTATAACTACTTGTTATAAAATTGGTTATAATTGGGGTTCAAGTCTTCAAATTAATCAACAACCCGAACATATTTCATCACTAATTTTTCTCCAACTGTATGATTTTTGATAATTAACGAATCTTTGGTTATCATTTCGACTTTCAAAATCTGATTTAAAGGTCTATCAAATATGAGGTATTTATTATTTAACCCCACCTCAAATGGTATCTCTAGTTCTCCTATACCTTCTTTCTCAACATTATCGGTCTTACTTATTGTATCCTTATAAAAGTAATTAAAATATTCTTTAACTTTTCTTTTAAATTTATTGTTTTTTTGAAAAACAATTGTATCACCAAAATAAAAACGTCCATTATCTCCAAAAAGGTTAATATGGTTCTTACTTGAATTTACATTAACCCATGTTCCATAAAGTTGTAAATTCGTTTTAAACTTATAATTTTTTAATTCAATTTTATCAAATGTTCTTAATCCTCTAAATTTTAAAGAATCTTCTGTAATACTAACTAGCAAATAACCATATGGATCCCAATTATAACTATCAAATTTATAAATCAAAAATTTATCAAAATACAACTCTTGACCAATGTCAAAAAAGGATTCGAAAAACATATCATTTGAATTTTCTTCTCTTCCATATATAAGACCATATTTGTTGTTTTCTAAAATATGATATTTAATCCAATAATCAACTTTTGATTTTTTCGGTCTAAAATACCAGTAATTAGTAGCAAGTAAATCAGGGTTTGAAGTGTTTCCGAATTTAAATTTAACTAATTTAACTTCTTTATTACTTGAAATAAGTCGTTCATCATCAATTAGCCATAAAACATTCTGATCAATTCTATAATAAATTTTCATTTTTTTATTCTCACTATTAATTTCCATTTCATTCTTTCTTCCTAAAGTAATCACATATTCATTTTTTATCGAGTCTTTAATATTATAAATTATTAATTCTGAATCTTTAAAATCAAAAATTTGTTGATTCTCTTCGTTGAAATAATATCCGTTAAAATGACTATCTTCACAACTTACTAAAAAAGTAATTGATATAGAAAATAAAATAAGAAATATACAATTAAAATTATTTACTTCACTTTTCAATTTCATAATATTTACCATTAGTTGTTTATATTCTTTTGTTTAAGTATACTTCTTTTAAAATGATCATAAATATTTTGATAGTGGTTAACAAATCTTTGATAGGAAGATTTATCTTTAAATAATAGCTGTCCTATAGTTTGAAGTTTTCCTTTCGACCCATAAAATTCAACCTTATAATAACCATTATATACTCCATCAAAAAAAGTATTTCTTCTATTACTACCTCTACCCTTAAATGAACCAAATAAAGTATTGCCAACAACTTTATTTCCACCAATATATACATAAGCAAAATCTCCTCCGTAACCATCAGATGCTTTCTTCAGGATAAAATTATTATCAAACTCAATTGGTCCCTTATCTGAAATTTTAGTATTAGCTTTGTTATAATCAAGTTTTACTTGTGAATTAAAATGCTGATATTCTAAATTATATTCTACTGCAATGTCATTAAGAGCTTGCTGATACGCACTTAATGTTAAATGCAATAGAAATCTATTTATAATGTGTTCAGCTTTCTTACTTTCTGGAAACCTATTCCCATTCGCAATCCAATCATTTGGCCCAGTGGTATTATAGGCGATACTAGAGGAGGTACTGCTTTCTAACCAATTGCCTTAAGATTCCATAATGATTGTCTAAAAGATAATCATAAACTTGTCACATATATGTCATTGCAAAGACAAGGAACTTTAGTTATAATGACATCTTTTTATTAAAATACTCATAAATATTAAATTCTCCATATTTCAAGGCTTCAAAAAAAGCATTTTTATCATCGAATATTTTTTTAACCAAATATGGGTCATGCATCATTCCGTAGACCGCACCTTTTTTATCCATTGAAAGATAATTACCATCTTCCAGATTTTTTATTACATAAAATTCGCCCTCAGGAACTTCAATTTTGAAAGTGTCTTCAATATCTAGTTGAGACAAAAAATCACTAGGAATATTACCAGTAATCTTTTTCAAAGTCTCTTTATCTTCATTGTTGAAGTGTTTTTCCTTAACATTCGAAGTGTCTATTTTTTTTAAATCTAAATCAGAATATTCAGAAGTAACTTTGAATCCTGCTATCATCCCATCTAGAATATGTAATTCAATTTGTTCAAATTTTCCTTTAAGATTATTCCAGATACTAATATCTTTAATAATAAAAAACTGAGGCAAAGATTTATTTGAATATTTAGATTCTAATTTTGCATTTAATGTAAATGTATATGTGCCTATATCTCCTAGTTGATTGGGTGTTTTATCCAAAATAAATTCTTTAGATACCTGAGGTAGTAAATAAGGATATTTATAAGATAGAGCTTTCGTGAGTGCTTTCAAAAAAATATAATCATTTTCTTGAATCATTTTCTTTTTTCTAAACAAATTGAACATAACTACTTCCAAGTTAAATTATACATTTCTTTTACCCATTTAGGAACAAATCTTGCTCTAAACGGATCCATTTGAGCATGTTGTAAACTAGAAACAGGTTTTAAGTTGAATCTATTATTTTTTAACCAATTAGGAGCCCATTTCCATCTTTGAGGTATAAACCTATGATGAAGTTCAGTATATTGTTTCCAAACTTGTCCAGTCTTAGGATTAATAATTGGAGTTAAAGAAGGTTTAGCCTTTCCTGCCCAATATAGTGCTTTATATTGAGAAAAAGATTTGCCTAGGTTTAAAAAACCACTTCGTATAGAAGTTAGAGTGTTTCTTAAGCTAAATCCTCTTTGAAAAATTTTCACTCCAGCACCGCCAGGTATTAGAAACGTTTGCAATCTTGAAAACCCTACTTTTTCTACACGAGGATCATCAATAGCTGTAGTTGCGTTTACAATTTTTCCCCAAAGATTTGTTGCTCCTTCCCAGAATCCATTTCTTTTTTCAGATGAAGTACTATTACCTCCTACATTACTCCCGTTCGCAATCCAATCATTTGGCCCTGTGGTATTATAGGCAATGCTAAAGGTGTATTGCCTTATAAAATTACATCAGGTATATGAAATCAATCACGCTTATTCCAATTTACCAATCTTTACAGCTTCTTCTAATTGACCCACAGTAAGGGTTTGCCTAGTACTGTTTTTATTACTGAAAATATTTAAGACCCAACCAAAAACCCAACTACCTTCTTCTTGAAAAGACTTATTAAAATCAAAATTAGAAATATCAACCTTAAATTTATTCCCATATTTCTCTAAAAAATCCCACGCATCGTCTCCAGTAATACCTAAATCTCTCTCAATATTAGTCATCCGTGTAATCTTAATCTTGTCAACGAGTGTTTCTTTATTTATAAATTTTTTTAAGTTTTCAAAAATATTTTGCACTCCCATATTTTGTTCTTTTAAAATTATTACTCCCGCTCCCCGTATCTCATGGCTTTATTTATTGCTGATCCTTGGTAATATTCAGTGTCTAGAAGAGCTCCATTCTTTATATCTTTAAAAGCCCTGTGAAAATAATGCTCAACATCATATGCAAGTAACGCCCAATCTGCAATTGGTACTTCTCTAAAGGAACCACCATAATATAATCTTTGACCTAAATTTAATGACATTTTTCTACTATTTAAAACCACTAAAAAGTGTTCGATTGGCAAAATTTGAAATTGTTTTTAATTCAGGAAAAACTTCAAATCAAAAAAAGGAAGGATATTCTGTCTTTTTCATTAACAGATATTTCTTTATTTTAAGTTTCTCTAAAAATAAATCTTTAATTGAGATGTAAACTGCTTCTGGGTAGGTACTGTCTTTCCAACTAAGTTTTACTTTTACCTCTCTATTTCCATCGCAAAAAAAATGCTTGTAAAAATTACCTTTAAAACTTTCATGTAAAAAATCAATAACCTCTAGGTAAAAACTATCACTATATTCTTTTTGTTTACTAATTTGAAACATGGAGTAACCTAAACCGTCTATCAAAACATATATTTCATATTTATCAACTTTAATTTCTATTTCTAATTGACTGGATACGTGAATTATATTTAGAATAATACTCTTGCCATTGTTAATATAACTACTTCTATTATTAATTTTATTGACGTCTAGCTTAGAGAACAAATATTTATAAAAAAAATGAAAAAAAACTTTCTGATTTTGAAACTCAAAACTATCTTCATTATTTATTAATTTCACTATCGAATTATAATTCATTTATAATTAATTATTCTTTAAACTATATCTAAAAGGAAGATATCTATTTGTCGATAGAGCACCCCACTTTCTAGGGCTAAAGAATGTATGTGTTCTTAGATTCCCAATATCAATATTTATATGTGGTCCCGAATCAATAACCCCTGAATAACCTCTACCGCCTATAGGGCTAATTCTCTCCCCAGAACTGTATTGAAATCTAAAGTATGGCTTTTTATGTACAAATCCATTATTAATTTTAACAAATTGATGATTAAATTTAGGTAATCTTATGCTTCCAACCTTCATTGTCGAAAAAGCATAACCTCCAAAACTACCAACTGCAAATCCCGCTCCATTATAACCCGCTGCATAAGCCCAATCATTAGTAGACATATTAGAAATATTATCTATTGTTTCATTTGCGTATTCAGAACTTACGCTATTAAATAGCCAAGAACGTTCATTTGCTATATCACTTACGGTTTGTGCTACTTTATTGTACCAATGTGTAACACTTAACATTTTATTTTTTACAAAGTCTATAGTCTCTACTGTCCAATCTTGAATACCTTGATTAAAACTATCTTTTATACCACCAAAATAATCAGCAATATCCGAAACTGTTACTGTATTCCCATTCGCAATCCAGTCATTGGGCCCTGTAGTATTATAGGCAATACTAGATGAGGTACTACTTTGTAATATTAAACATGTACAAATAAAAAATAATTACTTAAGTCAAAACTTCTTTTTCATTTTCAGGATCGAACCATTTACCATTATTAATTACTGCTAGAATATGTCCTAATTTCAATTTTTTCTTCCTTTTTTTTAATATTCCCAAATAAAACAATAAACTTCTAAAAACACTTAACAAGATAAATTCATCTTCTTCAAAATAATCATAATATTTAAAATTATCCATATTAACATAATAATTTTGTTTTAATAAATTTATAAATTTATCATTATCTTCAGAAATTGTTTTTTCATAATTGATACAGGTATCTTCATTAATATCCGTTAAACCATAAATTTCATAAATGAAATTTTTTAATTCATTAAATTTTACAGTTTTCATAATAGAGTTTTAATTACTTTGAATATATTGAAGTTGACCAATAGTTATTACCCTTCCTGATGGAATTATAAAATTACGATTGAAAAATGTTGCTCTATCCATTGTGAAACTATTTGGGAAAGTAAACCTTCTAGTTGAAAACCTTCCCCATTTACCATAAGTTGAGAAAGATTGAATCGTTGTATATCGGCTTGCATTCCCTACGTTTTTAAGCCCTAAATATGATTTAGGCAATGGAACTACTCTTCTAGTTATAGCTATTTCAGCTACTTTTTCAACACCATATCCAAAAGATTGCCCTAATTCATAGTGTGACATATTTGGCACATTATCAATATAGTTAGTGACAGCTATCCCTGTTTGAGTCCTCAACACTTGACCGTATGGATCTAATGGATGTGACATTGCCCCAGAATTTACTATTCCTTTTCCTAAATCTGACCATCCTTTTTTCGTTCCTAAACTTTTTACAAAATCTACTGTAGATTTTCCTCCTTCCCAGAATCCATTGCCTACTCCTTCAACAAAATTCCAAAATCCATTTCTTTTTTCAGATGCAGTAATATTACCTCCTAAACTATTCCCATTCGCAATCCAGTCATTGGGCCCTGTAGTATTATAGGCAATACTAGATGAGGTACTGCTCTCTAACCAATTGCCTTGAAAAACACCTACGGGTACATTTGCGTTAAATCCTCCGTCTCGTATGGGTATACCACTAGGTTCAATAGCTGATGTAGATGAATTTGGATTTAAATTAATTGGGCTATTATTATTTACATATCCTGACCCGGAATCAGTCTTACTAAGGTCATACATCATTTTTACAACTTGTATTGCGGCATAAATAAATGCCCCAACAATAATACCTGCCACCCATTCTGCAACCTCTCCACTAGGATCGGTATACATCAATGGGTTATTTAATACATAGCCATACCTATTGTAATTCTGAGTGTTATAAGGGTCTTGTATATAATTATCAGGGGCTAAAAACCTGTGTAACATTGGGTCGTATAACCTACCGTTCATATGTATCAGACCCACACCCAACAAATGCTCATGCCCGGTATATCCTCTATCAATTATTTTAAAAGAACTTAAATCATTACCAATTCCATCCTGCAATTTAACAATATTTCCCCAAGCATCAAAATGTCGTTTTTCTTTAATAGCTCCATTTTTATCAGAGATCATTAAAATACTACCTAAATAATCACGGTGTAAAAAGTAATAATTGCTTGCACTAGTAGCACCTTGCTCAGAACGCCAAATAGCAGGGGCATTATAAGCATCGCCACCTATATACGTTACAAAAGTAGTTTTACCTGTAGCCACCTCATAAGAAATTTCCATACTGCCATCAAAGGAATAATGTTTACGGTAAGGACGAAGTAATTTATCATCTTCTGTATCTCCATAAAATAGAGTTGCCCTGCCATTAAAGGCATTGTACTGAAAGCTTACATGATCTTTACCTGCTACTTTAATTTCTATGGGGCTTTTAAAAGCATTATAGGTAACATCTTGCTGAACAATATCTTCAAAATGATAATGCCCCACAGTATTAGTTGATATACTAGCCACCTGGTACGATTTACCGGTATAACTATATGTACCCGCATTGGGATTATTGGTAATCCTACCTTGGTTATCATAACTTTGGCTCTTGTTGCCATCATTATCGTTAAAAGAAACCAATCGGTTCATATTGTCGTAGGTAAAATTCTCTGTCCATGCAAATAGACTGTTGGTACGGCTATTGAGTGTGCCTTTTTGAGCATTAAAGTCAAACGTTAGGCTCATAAGCTGTACAGGTGTGGTATTTATCTCCTTCTCAGACTTGCTTTCTGTTAAATAGCCAGATTGATTATAAGTATTTGTTTTACGCAGATTATTACCCATAGTTATTGAGGTGGCTTGCCCTCTGGCATTGATAGCTTCAATATTCCAAAGTACTTCCTGCGTGGCATTGTCACTGATAGTCTTAAGACTTCCATTTTGATAGGTATTTTTTATTTTTTTAATACTCGTCTTATTATTAACCAATAATTTTGCCTCATTTTCTTCGGTTGCAATCCTACCAAAAGTATCATAAGTATACCGCTTTGTAAATTGTGCAGAAGCATTACTTTCTTTAGTATAATTCAACCTTTGTTGATTGTCATAAGTGTAAGTATAGCTGCTATTATTACCATCAGCATTAGTAAGTGTTATGGCACTTACCATTTTATTGGTGGTATTGTAAGCGTATTGTATGGTCATGTTGGTAGGATCCGCAGAGCCGACTATCTTTTTTTGCACTAATTTACCTATGGGAGAATAGGTATAATCCGTTACACCCTTAGGCGTAGTTTCCTTTGTGATCTCTCCAAAACCATTATATTCATAAGTATATACACCTGCAGATGGGTCAGTAGTTTTTGTCTTTCTGCCCCAACCATCTTGTTCTGTCGAAATGATTACACCATCATAATTAACTGTTTTCATGGTGCCATTACCATAATAGGTATAATTAATAGTACCACCAGGGTCGGTAACACTTAAGACATTACCCATGGCATTTTTAGTAGTGGTTACTGTTTTAGTACCATCATCAATTGTTACAGATAAATTGTTATAACTCAAATTGGTAACTTTTCCGGTATAACTAGTTACTGTTGTAGGTCTCCCATAGAAGTCATATTGGGTAGTATTCCATTGCGAAGCTCCTGAACCTGTATAGGGTTCACTTTCCTCTGAAATTCTATCGAATTTATCGTATTGATAACTTTTGCTGATCCATTGCCCTAAAACATCTTTTTCTTTAACCGTGGTAAGGCGTTTTAGCGGATCGTAAATTTCAATTTTACTGCTGCCATCATCAGCGGAAACCGTTACAGTATAATTGTTATTTGTTTCTACATAACTAGTAATTGCATTTTTACCAAGATAATCTGTTATAGTAGTTAATCTATTCCACGCATCATATAGATATTGGGTTTCCTGTCCAAACGGATTTATTTCCTTTTTTAAAGTTCCTTCATTTATATTGTATTGATATATGGTTTCTAGCCCTTCAACGTCAATAGATTTTGTTAAATATCGTCCAGAATTATCATATTCAAAATTTACTTCACGAGCAGTAGTATTATAAGGGGTTGTGGTTTTTTTCGTAATATTACCAAAAGCATCATAGGTGTAGGTTTCAGTATCAAAATTTGTACCATTTCCTTTTGTTTTTTTCTGGGTCAACAAATAGCCAGAATAAGAAAACTGCCTCTCGGTTGTAAAGGCATTACCGCCAATTATTTTGGTCTCCGTTTCGGTTGTAGGTCTGCCAATATAATAATTGGAACCTGTGTTATTAGCATAGTCAATATCAATAACACTGCTGCCTTGACTAGAATAATTTGTAATTATTTTTGTAGGATTATTATATACATCATAGCTAAATGATTTGTTGGTTACTGTTCCTTCTAAACTGTTTTGTGTAACATTAGAGGAGTTCCATACTTTAAAAACTTTATTGCTTGATAATGAATGAGCGTTTGTGTAAGATGTTTTGCTAATATAATCTGAAGGAATAGTAGTAAAACTAAAATAATAGGGCTGTACATAATTTTCAATAGCCGCACCTCTTTGTTCAGTACTGTACTTAGAAACATTAAATATACGATCAGAACTACTGGTATGCCAATTACTTTTGGCTACACCTTTAAAGCCGAGAAAGCCTAAACCTTCAACATTATAAACAGCACCATAATAACTATAAACCTGTTTAAGTGTTGGTGTGCCGGAATGTACTCTTTCTAAAAAAGTTACTACTTTTGTGCCTGGGGCTACTTCCACGTCAACGTTAGGATAGGTTTCAGAATATGCTTTTCTATAAACCTGTATATAATCTTCACTCTGTTCTTCAGGATCCAGATTGTTATAGTTTATATTATGTGTAACACCATTATTTTCAATGGAACGTAGTAAAACATCTTTTCTATGATCCTTAGTAAAACTAAAAGCTGTAATCCATTTATTGCTGATAGAAGCAAAATCTAAATTAGTATTGGGCTTATCAGATGATAAAAATATGGGTATTGGAAAGTGTTTTAGGTTTCCTGTTTTAATTGAACTACCTCCATACATTAATGAAGGTATATTACCAAAAATGCCATGATTATGATAAGTAAGTATTTTTTGGGTCCCATTAGTACTATTATTATAAGTTGTTGTTTGATAGTCAATAATATCGGTTCTACCATCACCATTGATATCTGTAGCTATCAAGTTATAACCATATATAGTGCTTCCGGATTGAAGATATTCCCTGTATGTAAATTGATAAAAATAACTTCCCTTTGTGAAGGAATTTCCAGTTGATAAAAACGTATAGAATTTTTTACTACCAACCGCATGTGGTATCATAAAATCTGTTTTACCATCACCATTATAATCTCCTAATAACAGAGGGAAATCTAATTTAATTAAAGGGTCGGTCAATTGCCACAGCTGCTGTAAATTACCATTATTATCTAAATTATATACATATATCTTTCCCTCAGTTATATGTAGAATATCTGTTTTTCCATCTCCATTTACATCGGCAGTTAATAATTTATCAGTTGATTTTAAACTTGGGTAAAAATAACCCAAAGATTTTACAAAATTTGATGTTACTCTACGGTCGAGGTTTATATAGCTTGCGTTAGAATAATTGATAGATGTAGTATTACAATCGCAACATCCATCATCTATTGGAGGTCTTATTCTGTCTATAGTACCATTAATGCTATCTAAAATTGAATTAGAATTTTGCTGTAATTGAGGAAAACCTCCACCGTCATCACAAGGTATTCTTTCCCTACAATTATAATAAGAATACGGTTTACTAATGGCAATGATATCAGAAAGACCATCCCCATTAAAATCTCCGGAAACATATTGTTGTGGAATTCTATGCGTTGTTGGATTGGTATAACAACTAGTTCTTTGCGTATAAGTAGGAGCATCCCATACTTTTTCATATTGGTAATATATTGGATATGTAGTTCCGTTAGAATACACTTTAAACTTAACCTGATTGTTTGCTACATTTTGCACAACAGCTAGGCCTTGACCTGATAAGATTTTGTTATTATGGGTTAACCAACTAACAGGGAATATGTTTTCGAATGAACCTGAATTAACTTCTAAAGGATAATTAAAACTGCCTTTTTGCAAATCTTTAAAAACCCAAAATTTATTTTTTACAGTTTTAGGATATACCACAAAATCCATCTTACCATTACCCGTTAAGTCTAATGAAACAGTTTCTGCATTTCTTTGTTCTATATTTTCAAGACCTAAATTAGTTGTTATCTCATCCTGAATAACATCAATACTTGTTTGATCATAAGTAAATCTTATTGAACTATGCTGTTTTGAATCATCACCGCTATACTCTGTTATTGAAGTTAATTGATCATAATACAAATAATTACGTTCTGTAGAAGTAGAATAGGTGCGATAGGCAATACCTCCGGCATATACTTTTATTCTATCAAGTAAATTTTGTCTCGTAAATACTACACCACCTAAATATGCATGCTCATCCTTCAATCTGTCTTTATATCTAAACTCAATTTCATTTATTTGATTGGATCCATTTTGTCCTCCATATTTAATTTTGCTTATACTCAGCGTATTAGAATAAGGTGTATATTCATAACTGATTCTTACTCCTTGTGGGTTTTGCCAATAGGTTATTGCAAAATTAGTTCGTGATCTAGAATCCGAACTATTTCCATAATGGCAATAGAACCATCAGGATAATATATTATAAAATATAAAGGACCATAGTTAGTACCAAATGTAGAAGTGCCATAAGAAACAATTTTTAGATTAGAATAATTTTCAGTTTCATATTGAGCTCCATTTGCACCATAAGTGCCACTTTTTAAAACCAAACGTTGCCCGTCCAAAGCAAAACGATCTAGGTTATCAAAATCAACAGCGTTAATATAATTATCATGAAATTTAGTTGAAGGTATTCTAGAAATTACTGATACTCCTGAAATATCCCATCCATATCCAGCGAGGCCATTTCCACTTTGACTGTTATAAGTTAAGGCAATTTTGGGTTCTACACCATTTATACCAAGTGGCACTGCGATTGGCACATTATAAATAGCACCTCCAGTAAGTGAGACAGATAATTCACCAAGGGTTTCACCTATACCTGAACTTGCAGATTTTGAAGAAAATGACTTGGCTTGAACCTCTGATGATTGATCAACTCCCGTTAGAGGAAATATTCCTTTTTTTGTTTCAATTACTTTTACCTTTTTATACGTAAATTCATCTTTTGGGTTTTTCCCCTTTTGGCTGTATGACGCCATTATCCAAAGTAATCCTATTACTAGAAGTAAATATTTTTTCATGAGTTGATTTTTTAATTGATACGATTTTATTTTTTGATGATTTTAAAAGTATCTTGTTTGCCATTATCAAAGAATACTTTTACGATATAGACTCCATTTGCTAGATGTCCTAATGACATTCTATGTTCTTGAATATTCTTTGTAGTACTAAAATTTTTAATCATTTTAGAATCAAGAGAGTAAATTTGAATGGCTTTAACATCAGTATTTATACTCTTTACCCATGCAATGGTAAGCTCATTTTCAACTGGGTTAGGAAAATATTCTAAAAGGCTTTCGTCTTTAAGTTTTTCTTCTTCTATAACATTTTCTGTAACTACTTCATTTTGAATGGAAGATTTAGAATTAGAATATGGCGAATATCTTTTTATTTGATTCCCTGCTTGGTCATAATTAAAATGAAGTTCTATTGGAGTAGTAGGAGGGGGATTATGATCTCCTGGCACTCCTTGTGGAGATTGTGCCACAATGTTTATTACAAAAAAAGAAAAGAAGATTGCTAAGAGTAAGAATTGCTTCATAATAGATTTTTTAGATTTGAATGAATACTATATTTAGTACATAACAACATTAAATTTTATGCAATAAAGCTAATCTCTACCTCTAACAATTACGTATGGAAAAGACATAAAAAAAGTATGGAAAATCCATACTTTTTAAAAAATTTAAAATCTGATTATTTTTTAAATAAACCCTTTTTCTTTAGCCACCATTATCAATTCATTTCGGTTTTTTACATCAAATATTTCTTTTAACCTATAAAACCGTTTTTCAATTGTTGGTTTTGCAAGATCTATTTTTTTTGACATCTCTATTATTTTAGTACCCATTGAAAGTTCATAAAGTAATTGTCGGTCATTCTTATCAAGTAAAAAATGACTATATACTTCTTGCTTACGAAGTAAATTAAGTACAGTCTTACTGTAATAAGGGATGTCATCAAGAAGAACCGTCTTAAGAGCTAGTAATAATTCTTTAGAAGTAAAATCATTTTTAATTAAAAATCCTTCAGGATTTAAACTCTTAAAAATAGTGTGAATTCTAAAATTATCACTATAGCCAGTAAAGACTACAATCTTTGTCTTAGGTAATATCTGTCGTATTTTTATTCCTAAATCTTCACCTGAATAAATTTTAGCCTCCTCATTAGGTGGTAATTTTATATCTAAAAAGACACTGTCAATTTTGTTCTTTTTTGAAGCATTTTTAATTTTTTCATATCCTGTTATACAGTCATATGCTTGATCTATTTCAAATTCTAAAAATTGATCTCTTAAACATAACTCCTCTAACGAAAGCCTATATGCATCACAAGTAATAGGAACATCTTCAATAATTAACACAGAATAATTCTGTTTCATAATATAAACTTTATAATTACAACGTTTTATTTTTTTAATTTAGTATTGAGGAATTACTATTTAGAAAGTATTAATTTAAAAAATAGACAAAAAACAATAAAATAAATGAATATTGTCAATTTACAAAAACTCCTTTCAACCACTTTCAAGATAAACTTCTCATCCTTGATGTTTCTTCGAAACATAAAATACCTCTCTGAAATAGAGAGGAATTTTGCCATATCGTTGGTTCACAATAACTTACTTAGAAAATGGCATATCCCGAAGCCTCGGAACTCGCCCTTGTTGTTTTTTACAAAACAAAAAACGCTTCTCAAAATGAGAAGCGTTTTACCAACTTTGTTGGCCCACAAGACTTACCGCTAACGCGGGATAAACTTCTCACCCTTGTTTTTACTTCATAAAAAAAGCTGCCTTTCAGACAGCTTTGTTCCAACTACGTTGACCCACAAGGACTTACCGCTAAGGCGGGATAAACTTCTCACCCTTGTTTTTACTTCATAAAAAAAAGCTGCCTTTCAGACAGCTTTGTTCCAACTACGTTGGCCCACAAGGACTTACCGCTAAGGCGGGATAAACTTCTCACCCTTGTTTTTACTTCATAAAAAAAGCTGCCTTTCAGACAGCTTTGTTCCAACTACGTTGACCCACAAGGACTTACCGCTAAGGCGGGATAAACTTCTCACCCTTGTTTTTACTTCATAAAAAAAAGCTGCCTTTCAGACAGCTTTGTTCCAACTACGTTGGCCCACAAGGACTTACCGCTAAGGCGGGATAAACTTCTCACCCTTGTTTTTATTTCATAAAAAAAAGCTGCCTTTCAGACAGCTTTGTTCCAACTACGTTGGCCCACAAGGACTTACCGCTAAGGCGGGATAAACTTCTCACCCTTGTTTTTATTTCATAAAAAAAAGCTGCCTTTCAGACAGCTTTGTTCCAACTACGTTGGCCCACAAGGACTCGAACCTTGAACGACGGCACCAAAAACCGGAGTGTTACCATTACACCATGGGCCAATTTAATGATTTTGCCTTTTTTAAAGCAGGTGCAAATTTAAAGTAAAGTTTTAATCCAACAAACTTTTTGAAAAGAATATTCTATTAACTTTAACAGTTTTTTAATAAACATTCCTTTTATCAACATCAAATTACAAAAGTTAATCAATAATTATTTAGTAAATTCGCCTCGATAAATAAGGATACAATCTTCAATAAACTATTGAAATTAGCCAAATTAATTCCTTATTTACTACAATAACATATAAATTTATTACAGCATATGAGCATAAACGAATTCAACTATAAAAAGTGGAATAACATTGCCGGATGGGCAACTTTTATTATCGCCCTAATAACTTATACGCTAACTTTAGAGCCCACTGTTAGTTATTGGGATGTTGGTGAATATATCTCTACTGCAGTAAAATTAGAAGTAGGACACCCGCCGGGAGCACCACTTTTTCAAATGTTAGGTGCCTTTTTTGCCATGTTTACCAGTGATAATTTACAAATAGCAAAAATGACCAATTTTATGTCTGCTTTAGCGAGTGCTTTTACCATACTCTTTTTGTTTTGGACCATAACAATATTGGCAAAAAAAGTGGTGATAAAAAAAATAGAAGATGTAAACTTGGCTAATTCAGTTGCCATTATTGGTAGTGGTTTGGTTGGTGCTTTGGCCTATACTTTTTCTGATAGTTTTTGGTTTAGTGCCGTTGAGGCTGAAGTATATGCCATGTCGTCTTTTTTAATGGCTTTACTTTTTTGGTTAGGTCTTCGTTGGGAGACAGAAATGGATAAACCACGAGGCCATAAATGGTTATTACTGATTGCCTTTGTAGTAGGTTTATCATTTGGTGTACACATTCTTTCTTTATTGGTTATTCCCTCAATTGCATTTATTTATTTTTATAAAAGATATCAAAATATTACTTCAAAAAAATTCATCATTGCTAATATAGTGGCCATATTAATTTTGGCATTTGTATTCAAATTTTTATTCCCTTATACATTGTCCTTTTTTAGTGCTTCAGAGTTGTTTTTTGTGAACACTATTGGTATGCCTTTTAATTCAGGAAGCATCATTGCAGGCCTAGTATTAATTGCAGTATTTTACTTTGCCATAAGATATACCCGTAAGAAAAAATTAGTACATACCAACTTGATTATACTGTGTTTATTATTTGTTATGATTGGCTTCTCTTCTTGGATTATGCTGCCCATAAGAGCTAATGCAAATACCACTATTAACGAAAACAATCCGTCAAGTGCCAGAGAATTATTAGCTTATTATAATCGTGAACAATATGGTGATGCCAATATTTTTTACGATTCATATTATTCTGAAACACGTCAGCAAGACCCAAATGATCCCTATAGAGATGATAAACCAAAATATGAAAAAGATAAAAAATTAGGTAAGTATGTTATTGTAAACAGATACAAAGATACCCGCCCTAATTTTACTGATAAACATAAAGGTTTTATTCCCAGAATGGTTGACCCTACACCTAGTGTAGTATCAAATTACAAATCTATAGCAGGTATACCACCAAACAGCAAACGCCGGCCCACTTTTGGTGAAAACTTAAGTTTTATGATTCAATTCCAGTTTGGCTATATGTATGGCAGGTATTTTATGTGGAATTTTACTGGACGACAAGACGATATTCAAGGTAATTTAGATACTCATGGAAATTGGTTAAGTGGCATTAATTTTATTGATGAAATGCGTTTAGGTTCTCAAAAAAATCTGCCTGATGAAGTCAAAAACAACAAAGGCAGGAATACCTATTATTTTTTACCTTTAATTTTAGGAATTATAGGTCTTTTATTTCATGTGAAATTTGATAAAAATAACTTTTATATTCTCTTCCTCTTTTTTGCATTTACTGGATTGGCTATTATATTTTATACCAATCCTAAACCTTTTGAACCTCGCGAACGAGATTATGCGGTAGTAGGTTCATTTTATGTTTTTGCCATTTGGATAGGCTTTGGTGTTTTGGCAATCTATGAACAATTTAAAGATAAGATTAATGCTAAATCATTAGCTATAAGTACAACTATGGTCTGTCTGCTAGCCGTACCTACTTTAATGGCATCTGAAAATTGGGATGATCATGACCGTTCTGATAAATATGCAACACGTAATAATGCAAAAGCATATCTAGATTCTGCACAAGAAAATGCTATTATGTTTACCATTGGCGATAACGATACTTTTCCATTATGGTATATGCAAGAAGTGGAAAATTACAGGACAGATATTAAACTGGTGAACACCAGTTTATTTGCCACCGATTGGTATATCGATCAACAAAAAAGAAAAACCTATCTGGCAGATCCTATTCCCGGACAATTAACGCATAGTCAATATAGAACTGGTTCTTTAGATGTAATATACCACATTCCGAATCCTGCTTTTAAGGATACCGTAATGGACATTTCTTCTCTAATGAATTGGATTGCAAGTGATGATTCTAGAACCTTTATTGATCTAGACGATGATGGTGTGCCTGAAAAGTATTATCCAACCAATAAAATTAGAATTCCTATTGACAAAGAGGCTGTGCTGAAAAATAAAATTGTTTCCTTAAAAGATACGGCAAAAATTCTACCTTATATTGATATAGAAATAGATGCAATGGGATTACAAAAACATAGAATTCTAATGCTGGATATGCTGGCCAATAACAATTGGGAAAGACCTATATATTTTACCGGTGGTGCTCATGCTGATGATGAATATATTTGGTTAAAAGATTATCTTCAACTAGATGGATTGGCCTATAAGTTTGTACCTATTAAAACATCTAGCCTTAATGAAAACGGAAGGCCGAAAAGTGTTTTAGATCTAGGTAGAATCGATACTGAAATCATGTATGCCAATGTTAAAAAATGGGATTGGAAAAATAGCAATAGTGATGCTATTTATGTTGATGTAGAAACTCGTAAAAATGGGATTTCATTCAGAAATGCTTTAATCAGATTATCAGAAGCATTAATTAAAGAAGGTAAGCATGATAAAGCAGAAGATATCTTAGATTTATCTATTGAAAATATGCCTGTAAAACGATATGATCATTACGGATTAGTTTTGGGTTATGTAGAAAATTACTACCAAATCAAAAAACAAGAAAAAGCTAGAAAGGTTGCTCAAACATTGGTAGATATTTTTCGAGATAGAGTTGAGTTTTATAGTGGTTTAGATAATTATGGCATCTCACAATATTATGGAGATATAGAAGGAACATTAATGATGTATAATAATGTTGTGGCTACAGCTGATGAATTTGACAAGGATTTTGCAACCGAACTCAAAAAGGGATATATTGCCTCCATTAAATCTTTAGAAGGGGTGATAGAATAGTTACTAAACCTCCAAATCAAAAATGGGTTATATATTAACGACTGATGATTAACGACTGATGATTAACGACTGATGATTAACGATTGTAGAACTTTAATTTTATGAATGCAAATAATTTAGAAAATAGGGTAATTGACTTTTCCGTTCGCATTATTGGTATTTACGACAATCTTAATACCGGTTATGCGGCGAATTACTATGGAAATCAGCTTATTCGGTCTTCGGGATTACCTGCGTTAAATTATGGGGAGGCAAGAAGTGCAGAATCTCATAAAGACTTCGTTCATAAAATGGGTATTTGCCTAAAAGAGTTAAGAGAAGTTTTAATTGTTTAAAGATTATTAATAGAGCTAATCTCTACATAGGAGATCAACAAAATTTAGAAAAAGCATTGGATGTAAATAATCAATTGATTTCAATTTTTGTTACTAGTATTAAAACTTCAAAAAGCAATAATTCAAATATCAAAATTCGTTAATCGTTATTCGTTATTCGAAAAAAGTATTAATAATTGTAGAACTTTAAATTTATGAATGCAAATAATTTAGAAATCAACATCTTTGGTTAGATACAGTCAACTGATTTTAATTTTTGTTACTAGTGTTAAAACTTCAACAACAATAATTCAAATATCAAAATTCGTTAATCGTTAATCGTTAATCAAAATTACCTATGAAATTCTATTTTGTAAAAACGCCACATTGGATTTCATTATTATACAGTAGCCAGATTTGGCGTTTTTCTCCTAAACGAAAAAATATATACCTAACTTTTGATGATGGCCCAACTACAGAAGTAACGAATTGGGTTTTAGATACTTTATATAAATATAACGCCAAAGCTACTTTTTTCTGTATTGGAAACAACATTGAAAAGTATCCGGAAATATTTACAAGTATCCTCGATAGAGGACATGCCATTGGCAACCATACCTACAATCACGAAAAAGGTTGGAATACAAAAAATGATAATTATTTAAAATCAATCCTAAAAACAGAAAAAATAATTAAGAAATTTTTAATTAAAAATCATCAATCATCAATAGTAAATCATAAATTATTTCGTCCACCGTATGGAAAAATAAGAAGATCTCAAACTAAATTATTAATGGCAAATAATTATAAACTCATTATGTGGTCTGTGCTAAGTGCTGACTTTGATTCGTCAGTAGATGCAGAAAAGTGCTTGAATAATGTCATTAAAAATACCAAAAGCGGTGATATTATTGTATTTCATGACAGTAATAAAGCATTTGAAAAATTGCAAATAGTTTTACCTAAAGTATTAGCGTATTTTAGTAATAAAGGGTATGGATTTCAGAGGATAACTTAAATTCTATACATATTGCTGTACCAAACTAATTAAAGTATTGGCATCTTGTTCTCCGGATTGACGCCATTTCATCTCACCATTTTTATAAATGATAAAAGTAGGATTTCCCTTAATTCTAAGGGCATTGGCCAAGGTTTCGTTTTTGTCAATATCAATTTTGATAACTTTAGCTTTATCGCCTAAAGCCGCAGCAACATCTCTTAATACCTTATGAAAAGTATTACTATTCTCGTTCCAATCGGCATAGAAATCAATCAAAGTTGGAACACCTGAACCAATTAATTCTCCAAATTTTGCCATAGAAAATCACTATTAAATGTTAAATAATCAACTATTAATTAGATATTTAGTATTACAAATATACCAAATTTAGCTAAACTTATAATTTTTAACAAATTATAATTGTCTAACGTATTTATAAATAACAATTTTTTAACCTAACTCTTCCTTTTGATAAGTTTTAACACTTTTAGAAAGATGAGCTTTATTTTTTAATGTTATTACTGTAATTTCCGGCCAAATACCTACTCTACCGGGATAGGCTAAAAAACCAAATCCTCTATTTACGTTCAAAAACTGACCAGCTTCTTCATAAATACCTGCCCAATATTTATACCGCCATTTTACCGGACTCCATTTTACCCAACCCGGAATTTCAATTCCAAACTGCATACCATGCGTATGTCCACTTAAAGTGATATGATAATGAAGGTTATCATCTTTTACTTCATTTTCCCAATGACTAGGGTCATGACTCATTAATATTTTAAATTCTTTATCAGCAATACCTTGAGTGGCCAACTTTAAATCTCCGGCTTTTTTAAACCCGCCTGAACCCCAATTTTCGACACCAATCAACGCTATTTTTTCTCCATTTTTTTCTAAAATTCTATGTTCATTTAATAGCAAATCAAAATCTAATTGACTATGTACCTTATGCAGATCTTTCATGTTTTGTTGCTTGACTTCATCATTATCCCACGCTATATAATCTCCATAATCATGATTGCCCAATATTGAATATTTACCATCTTTAGCTTTTAATTTCTTAAATGTTGACAGCCAAGGCAGCATTTCATCAGCTCTATTATTTACCATATCACCTGTAAACAGAATAATATCAGAAGCTTGTTTATTAATTAAATCAACACCATACTCTATTTTCTTAGCATTTGAACTATCAAAGCTTCCACTATGTATATCAGAAATTTGAGTAATTTGATAACCATCAAAAGCCTTTGGTAAATCATCAAACTCTAAAGTGTATTTTAATACCTTATAATTATGTTTGCCTTTATACATTCCAAAAAGTAACGAGGCCAAAGGGATTGCCGCCACGCCTAAAGCAATCTGACTAACAAACTTACGCCTAGACGGAAAATAATTAATATCTGTAGTTCGTCCTTCAGTAAAAAACCTAAATAAAGCCTGCGGTGTTCTAAAGATATCTTCTCCAAGAACAAAAAATAACATTGCTGCTTTAGGAATAAAAATTGCTAAAAAAAATCCTATCGCTTGGTTAGTATAAGGGGTTAACCCAACATTCTTATTAAAGCCAATAGACAGTTGATAGATTAAATTAAGTAATATCAAAGTAGATATTGTCCAATAAATAATATGGATCATTTTATTTTTTGACACCATCTTTACCGCTTGAAAAGCATAAACATCTACCAATACATAAATTGAAATAAAAATTAACCATCGTAGCATAGGTTGACAAAACTAAATGAAAGCATTATAATTACCTATCTTTTAGCATTTATTTAACCAAATTGATCATTTCTTTAATTTTATCGAAATCAGAAATCGCCACTTGGGTTTCGTCAAAAAAACGTTCAGTATGCATACTTACTTTTGGAGCTTCTATTGTTTTGTAAAGTGCAGTAGCCGAAAAATGAACCTCTTTAAATTTTGCATGTTTAAATTGCAATATTGTCCCTTTATTGATACCACAGCCTGGTAAAATAATAAGTCGATTTTCAATCTGTTCTTGAAGTTGTTCTAGCAAAGTTATACCCTTCAAAGCAGTACTTTCTTGACCCGAAGACAACACCCTATCCACACCTAAATTCGCTAATTGTTCTATAGCCGTTCTAGGGTTTAATATCCAGTCAAACGCTCTATGAAATGTAAAGGATAATGGCCTTGACAAATTTATTAATGCTTTGGTTCTATTAATATCTATGGTAAAATCCTTATTCAAAATGCCAGCAACTATGCCATTACATCCTAATTTTTTACATAATTCAATATCAGATTTTATGGCATCAAATTCAGCATCATCATAAGTAAAATTTCCACTTCTAGGTCGTATCAACACATTAACTGGAATGGTAAGATCATCCATCACTCTTTTTAATAATCCATAAGAAGGTGTTATGCCTCCAACCGCCAATTCAGAACATAGTTCTATCCTGTCTGCACCGGCTTTTTGAGCATTAATTGCCGACCTATAAGAATTTGCACAGATTTCAATTTTCATTTATATAGTTTTTGCTACCTTGCTAATGTAGTAAAAAAATAAACCCATTATGAAACGTAGAAATTTTATAAAAAATGCTTCTTTAAGCGGTGTTGGATTCGCCATAGGAAGTACAATAACTAATTGTACAGAAAAATCAACTGATAAAAAAGTTATTTCTTCCATAGATAAAAGCACATTACCACTAGTCATTGCAACATGGGATGTACCCAATGCCACAACTAAAGCATGGGAAACCTTACAACATGGAAAATCCGTTTTAGATGCTGTTGAACAAGGATGTATGATTGAAGAAGCTGATCTTAAAAACAGCTCGGTAGGGAATGGCGGCTTACCCGATAGAGATGGGATTGTTACTTTAGATTCTTGTATTATGAATTCTAAAGGAGATTGTGGGGCAGTGGTATATTTACAAAACATTACGCATGCAGTTGCCATTGCAAGAAAAGTAATGGAAGACACACCTCATGTTATGCTTGCCGGAAGAGGAGCTGAACAATTTGCTTATGAAATAGGATTTGAAAAAGAAAATTTATTGACAGATACTTCTAAAAAAGCCTGGGAAACATGGAAAGAAAAATCTGAGTATAAACCAATTATCAATATTGAAAATCACGATACCATAGGTATGTTGGCCATAGACAAAAATGGTGATATTTGTGGAGCTTGTACTACAAGTGGTTTGGCATATAAAATGTCCGGTCGTGTGGGAGACTCACCTATTATAGGCTCAGGTTTGTTTGTTGATAATGAAATAGGTGCTGCTGTTGCTACAGGACTAGGAGAGGAAGTTGTAAAAACCGTAGGGAGTTTTTTAGTTGTAGAGTTAATGCGTCAAGGTAAATCTCCTCAAGAAGCATGTGAAGAAGCTATTAGCAGAATTGTAAATAAGCCTAATAGCAATTATAAAAATTTCCAAGTAGGTTATATTGCCGTTAATAAGAGAGGAGAAACCGGTGCCTATTCCATTCATCAAGGGTTTAGTATGACCAAATATCAAGAAGGTAAAAATGAAAATATTCAGTCGGATTTTTTTTTAAAGGAGGAGAAATAGCCTATTTAACTTACCAATATTAAACCTCACAGGTCTTTGAGATTTGTGAGGTTTTTTTATTATGAGAAGTCAACCGTTGCTTTTTTCTTTGTAAAATATATTATATATATTATATATACTAAATATATTTAGTATATTTGCACTGGGAAGTTAAAAGAATTAAGAACGAAGATTGAGTTTTATGAAAAAATTAATTAATGTAAATGACACTACATTGACTAAACTAAAAGTGCTGTCAGCATTTGAAGATTTAAGCGTTAAAGCTTTAATGGAAAAAGCAATTGAATGGTTTGTTGCAGAAAAAGAAAAAGAGCAATTGGACAATTTAACAGCTGAAGAGAAAGAAGATTTAGGCTTATTATTATTAATGCAACAAGTTGACAGAACTGACACAGTTAGTGAAGAAGAAATTTTCAAAGCACTTGAATAAATGAAAATATTTTATACAAAATCAGTTTTAAAAGATTTTGAAAAATTAAAAGATAAAAAACTTAAAAGTAAAATAAAAAATGTTTTGATGAATATTAAACAGGCTGAAAACTTGCAAGATATTCAAGGATTAAAAAAAATGTCGGGTCATCCAGCGGCATATAGGGTAAGAATAGGTGATTATAGACTAGCTCTATATTTTGAAGGTGAAGTAGTGGAAATTGCTAGATTTTTAAAACGCTCAGATATTTATAAGGTATTTCCTTAGTAACAAATGATTATCATTAAATTATATTAACCCTCACAGGACTTTGACACTTGTGAGGTTCATTTATTAGCTTCCAAAAATATTTTAATACTCAAAACATTGCTATAATTCAGAACAAGAAAATAATCTGTAATCATTTCATTTTTCGTAGTTTTGGAATTACTAGAACACAACCATTATGTCTGAACAAAAACGCTTATTCCTATTAGATGCTTATGCCTTAATTTTTAGAGGATATTACGCATTTATTAAAAACCCTAGAATTAATTCTAAAGGTGTAGATACTTCTGCCATAATGGGTTTTATGAACTCATTATTAGATGTTATAAAGCGTGAAAGACCAGATCATTTAGCAGTTTGTTTTGACAAAGGCGGTAGTGTTGATCGTATTGAAATGTATGAAGCTTATAAAGCCAATCGTGACGAAACACCTGAAGCTATTAAGATTGCCGTACCCTATATTGAAAGTATTTTAAAAGCCATGCATATTCCAATTATGGTAAAAGAAGGTTATGAAGCAGACGATGTTATCGGAACATTGGCAAAAAAAGCAGAAAAAGAAGGTTATCAAACATTTATGGTAACACCTGATAAAGATTTTGCTCAATTGGTTTCTGAAAACATTTTTATGTACAGACCTATGTTTGGAGGAGGATATGAAACTTGGGGGATACCGGAAATTCAGAATAAATTTGAAGTTATAGATCCTTTACAGGTTATAGATTTTTTAGCCATGAAAGGTGATGCCGTTGATAATATCCCGGGATTACCCGGTGTTGGAGACAAAACTGCAAAGAAATTTTTAAAAGCGTATGGCAGTATAGAAGGGTTATTTGCCAACAGTCATGAGTTAAAAGGTAAAATGAAAGAAAAAGTTGAAGCCAATGTAGAACTTGGCTTGTTGTCAAAAAAACTAGCCACTATTATGTTAGATGTCCCAGTAGAATTTGACGCAACAGATTTTGAATTAAACACTCCAGATATACCTAAAGTAACAGAAATCTTTAATGAATTAGAATTTCGAAGATTAACCGAAAATTTATCTAAAACATTTAGTCAAGCAACTGATATAAAACCTGAGCCCAAAAAATCTGTTCAAAAGAACGATCCCAATCAGAATATTCAGTTTGATCTGTTTACGACTCCAGGAACGGGGACCTCTGCGGAAAATGAAACAGTAAATGGTTATCAAACCATAGAAAACACTTCTCATTTCTATCAATTCACAGAAACTCCGCTTGCGATAAAATTATTATTAAAACAGTTGTTGTCGCAAAAATCTGTATGTTTTGACACCGAAACTACTGGATTAAAATCCTTAGAAGTTGAATTGATTGGTATTGCTTTTTCATGGGAACATGGTAAAGGATATTATGTGCATTTTCCGGAAGACCAACAAATAACTCAAGATATTTTAGAAGAATTTCGCCCGTTTTTTGAAAATGATATTATCGAAAAAGTTGGTCACAATTTAAAATACGACATTAAGGTGTTGTCGAATTATAAAATGCCTGTAAAAGGAAAACTATTCGACACCATGATTGCTCATTATCTGATCAATCCTGATATGCGTCATGGCATGGATATTCTTGCTGAAACTTATTTGAATTACCAACCCGTTTCTATAACTGAATTGATTGGTAAAAAAGGAAAAAATCAAGGCAATATGCGTGATGTTGACCTTAAAAAGCAAACGGAATATGCCGTAGAAGATGCTGATATTACCCTACAGCTTAAAACACATTTTCAAAAAGAATTGGAAAGCGGGAATCTGACCAAGCTTTTTAATGAGGTGGAATTGCCTTTAGTTAACGTTTTATCAGCAATGGAAATTGAAGGGATCAATATTAATACTGACTATTTAAAAGAACTTTCTATTGCATTAACTAAGGATTTAGACCGGTTAGAAAAGGGTATTTACGAACAAGCAGGTGAGGAATTTAATTTGGCCTCACCTAAACAACTCGGGCTCATACTTTTTGATAAATTAAAACTGGTAGATAAGCCCAAAAAGACCAAAACCGGTCAATATTCCACTGCTGAAGATGTCTTATCTTATTTAGCAAAAGATCATCAAATTATAGGAGACATACAAGAATGGCGACAATATAAAAAATTACAAAGTACGTATGTAGATGCCTTACCAAATGAAGTAAACCCTAAGACCAAAAGAATACATACCGTTTATGCTCAAGCTGTGGCTGCCACCGGTAGATTGAGTTCTAACAATCCAAATTTACAGAATATTCCTATTCGTACAGTTCGCGGCAGAGAAGTGCGTAAGGCATTTATCCCCAGAGATGAAAATTATACTTTATTGGCTGCTGATTATTCTCAAATTGAACTTCGTATTATAGCCGCATTAAGTAAAGAAGAAAATATGATCAACGCTTTTAAAAATCATGAAGATATTCACGCTTCTACAGCTGCAAAAGTTTTTAATATCCCATTAAATGAAGTCACTAGAGAACAGCGTAGCAATGCGAAAACTGTAAATTTCGGAATTATTTATGGGGTTTCAGCATTTGGATTGAGCAATCAAACTTCGCTTTCGCGAAGCGAGGCAAAAGAATTAATAGATACTTATTATGAAACTTATCCAAAGCTACGTAGTTATATGGATAGCCAAATACATTATGCTAGAGAAAATGGCTATGTAGAAACCGTCTTGGGCAGACGTAGATATTTAAAAGATATCAACTCAAGAAACGCTGTAGTTCGAGGAGCCGCTGAACGAAACGCTGTGAACGCACCGATACAAGGTAGTGCTGCTGATATCATTAAATTGGCTATGATCAATATTTATAGACGATTTGAAAAAGAACAATTTAAAAGTAAAATGCTATTACAAGTGCACGATGAGTTGGTTTTTGATGCTTATAAAGATGAATTAGAAAATATAAAACCTATCATAAAACAAGAAATGGAAAATGCTTATAAACTCATTGTACCATTAGATGTTGAAATTGGTTTAGGTGATAATTGGCTAGCGGCACATTAAGGAGCTCCTTAAACCCTAAAAAAAGGGATTTAAAAAGTAGTCAGATATACTTACCTAAAATTCAAAAAACAATGAAACAAAGCATAGCACATATTGCCTTAGTGGTTAAAGAATATGATGCAGCAATCGAATTTTATACTAAAAAATTAGATTTCACAATTCTTGAAGACACCAAAATTGATGAAGATAAAAGATGGGTTGTGATTGCTCCTCCAGGAGCAAAAGAATGTTGCTTATTACTTGCGAAGGCGGCCAATGAAGATCAATTGAAAAGTGTTGGGAATCAAACAGGAAGAAGAGTCTTTCTATTTCTTTTCACAGATAATTTTTGGCGAGATTACAATAAAATGATTGAAAGGAACATCAATTTTATTAGACCTCCAACAGAACATGAATATGGACGAGTTGCAGTATTTGAAGATTTATATGGAAACCTTTGGGATCTATTAGAACCAAATGAAAACAATAAAGGGCTCATAAAAGAGCAAAAAAATAGATATACAAAAACTAGTCATTGTATATTGCTAACAGTGATCGATGTAAGACAAAATAATTCCAAACAATTCAATACCGAAAGAATTTGCAAAATTCTTTAGAAAAAACAACACTTTGACAGAAGATATAGTTTAGAATAATATATAGGAGTTATATTTCACAGACAATTAGCTATGCTAGATTATAGTTGATTTTTACTAATAAAGTATCTTTAATTTTAGTAAATTTGAATAATCTAATCTATAGATTGTCCGTATGAACGCTCTATCTAAAATTTAATATCATGGCAAAGTCTAAAGACGCAAAGAAAAACGTAAAAAAAGAACCACTTAAAACGGCAAAAGAAAAAAAAGCAGCTAAAAGAGCAAAAAAATCGAAATATAAAGAATAAGCTCTTTAAAACATTTCTCTACTAGTAAGGAATATTCTTTAATCTCGACCTACTTAACAATTAAAGTTGGTCATGAAATTAAAGATGTTCTTTTTTACTTTATTAATTTTTAATGTATACTACTTTTATGCTCAGACTTGTTGTTCTGGAGGGATTCCACTTTCTAATAATTTAGGGCTAGCTAATTTAGAAAAAGGAAGTATTCAAATTGGACTACAATACGATTATAATAATTTAAACACTTTAAACAGTGGTTCGGATAAATTAAATGACAATTCTAGATTACGCATTACGCACAGTGTTCTACTTAATGCCGGATATTCCATAACGAATAATTTATCAGTAGAAGGCTTATTTACTTGGGTAAATCAAAGACGAAAAATAACTCAATTTGGAAATGAAAATTTAGACCAAACCTCCGGAATTGGTGATGCCATCTTCTTGATAAAGTACAATTTTAATAATATTTTAGGGCAAAACAGTGCCCTAAACATTGGGGTTGGAACAAAAATACCATTAGGTTCTTCAACGGAAACAAATAGTCAAGGTATTACTTTAAACGCCGATTTACAACCCGGAAGTAATGCTTGGGATGTTATTTATTGGTCTATGATTTCTAAGAATTTTGATTTTAGACCATCATTTACTATTTCATCTAGGGTAATTTATAGAAATACCGGAACCAATACGAGTTATTTTGGAGACTCAAGCTATAAATTTGGGAATGAATTTCAAACTTATTTACATTTTTCTGATCAATTCCTATTTGTTAAAAAGCTAATCTCCCCTAGCTTATCCTTAAAATACAGAACTGCAAATCAAGACAAAATTGGCGGTTTTAATGTAGACAATACCGGAGGCAAGTGGTTTTCAATTATTCCGAACTTTTCAATTGATATTTCAAAGAATATTTTGTTTTCTACCAAAGCAGAAATTCCGGTTTATAGTTTTGTTGACGGAACCCAATTAACACCTACCTATAGATTGACAACAGGAATTTTATACAAAATTCCTCGTAAAACAAACAAACTAATTTTAAATTAATTATCATGAAAAATATAACTTTCTATTTCTTTTTATTTTGCCTGCCCTTACTATCATGTAACGAAAATGATAGCAATGTTTCAGGGCAAACTACTACGCCTCCTCCAAATAGTGCGAGTGAATGGACAATACCAATTAATGAGGTTAAAGATGGTGGTCCAGGTAAAGATGGCATTCCTTCAATTGACAATCCAAAATTTATTAATGTCAGTCAGGTTAATCCTGCTTTAATAGGCAGTGATGATTTGATCATTGGTATTGTAATTGGCGATGAAGCAAAAGCCTATCCTCATGTGATATTAGATTGGCACGAAATAGTTAATGACAAATTAAACGAGGATTTGGTTTCTATCTCATATTGTCCGTTAACAGGAACGGCATTTGGTTGGAAAAGTAGGGCAAATGGTACGACCTCAACTTTTGGAGTTTCAGGTTTACTATATAACACTAATCTAATTTTGTATGATAGAAATACTGATAGTAATTGGTCGCAGTTAAAATTAGAATGTGTAAATGGTACTTTAATAAATAATAAACCCAAATTGGTCAATGTGGTTGAAACCAATTGGGGTACTTGGAATAAATTATATCCTAACACTAAAGTTTTGAGTACAGATACTGGTTTTAGTAGAACATATGGCAATTATCCTTATGGTGATTATAAAACCAATCAAGATTTCTTTCTTTTTAATGCAACGCCAACAAATAACGCATTACCAAATAAAGAGAGGATCTATGCTATTTTAGATGGTGATAAATCAAAGGTTTATCAATTTTCAAAATTTGGTAAAGGAAATGCATTTAAAGATGAATTTAATGGAAAAAATTATCTTATAGTAGGTGATAGTAATATTATTAGTGCATTTGAGGTTTCATCTCAATTCTCAAGCTTAAATTTTGAATATAGCTTTAACAAAACTGAAGGGTTTTTTAAAGATGATGAAGGTAATGAATGGTCAATTTTTGGCAAAGCAATTGATGGTCCAAAAAAAGGACAATCATTAACGGTGTCAAGATCTGTGGTCAGTTATTGGTTTGCCATAGCTGCTTTTTATCCAAATCCTGAAATTTTTTAAACTACTGTACTTAGTTAATTATATAATTGGTAACTTTGGTTCAAGTCAGCAATTTAGTCGGTTGTTTTTTAGACCGAAAAAAGATAGATATGTTAAAGGTTGCAATACTTTATCAATCAAAGTTACCTCCTGAAATTGATGGTGTTGTCAAACCAATGAAAAAGGGAGGTTATTCGGATAGCGGTGCTGATATAGCCATTGCATTACTTAAAAATGGCATTCAGTTAATAACACCTGTACATACCCCAAAAATAAAAAATGATTATGATTGGGTATTCCCAGATTCTGAAGAAGGCATTAAAAATGCCGTAAATAAAGGTGCTAATCTTTTTTGGCTAAATACGGTACTTTATGCCAAACACCCAATTCTAAAATTCAAAGGCCAGCACCTTTTAATTGTTGGTCAAGACCCTGAAATTGTTGAAATTTATGACGATAAGTTTTATACAAATACATTTTTAAAAGAGAAAGGGCTTCCTATTCCTTTATCTTATCTTTTATTGTCAGATGAACCTACAAAACAAAATATAAAATTTCCGGTAGTTATAAAACCCGTAAGAGGTAGAGGTAGTCAAGGTGTGCAGGTAATTAATAATAAAAATGATCTTGAAAGAAGTATTACAAAACTTATCGCTTCAAAAAAATATGGAAATAGATTTATAATAGAAGAGTATTTACCTGGAAAAGAAATTACTATTACAGTTATGCCTCCCGGATTATACATCATCAATGATAATCCAGTTCAAAAGAGGGATCATTGGGCTTTACCCGCAGTTGAACGGTTTAATCATATTGATGGAATTGCACCATATAATGGTATAGTTGCGGTGATAAACAACAGTAAAATAATTTCTGATGCAGCGTTAAATTCAAAAGAAATAAAAGAAATATCTCAAAAATGTGAATTGGCTGCTAACATTATAAATGCAAAGGCTCCAATTCGAATTGATTGTAGAAAACATAAAAACAATCAATATCAAATTTTTGATTTGAACTTAAAACCAAATATGACCGGTGCATCACGTAAACATAGAAATGATCAAGATAGTTTAACAATGATTGCCGCTAAAGGTATTGGGTGGGATTATAATATGTTGATATTAAATACCCTATCACAGCATTGGAAATTGACTACAACATAAACCTATATGTTGCTTTGATTAAAAAAGTGTTTTCTGCCTTTTCTCCAAATATCTGATTGTCTAAACTTCTTAACAAATGATCATTGGGGTCTTGTGTACCAACATTGCCTTGAGACCAAACTAAAAATATTTCTGAACCAGGTATATACTCCCAACGAACCACTAAGTTTGAGCGAAATTGCACAAAAGAAAAATCTGGATTTTCAAATTCATAATCCGTTGTTCCATCTCTATTTTCGTCAACAAGATAATTGGTACCATCAAAAGCAATTTGATCCGTAGTATAGAGATCAAATCTATCATATAAATTATCAGCTACCGCATTGGTAATAAAATTGAAATTTTTATAGATGCCATTTGAAATAAAAGGCTGTCCATAATATTGAATGGTTAAATTAGGGTTAATGGTATAATTTATCCGTAAAGAAGCACTTAATGTTTTCTGATCAATTTCTGCAGTAATAAATCTTGGAAAATCATTAATACTAGCCTCAGTTACATACTGTGTTTTGTTGGGGCTAATTGAATACTCTGGACTTAATGTAATATCTAATGAATTGGTTGGCCTATAAGTTAATCTGGCTTCAAACTGTAAGAATGACAAACTATTTTGCTTGGCTTTTGAATAAATATAACCTGTTGTAAAACGGAATTTTTTACGAGAATCACTTCCTACAAATAAAAAATGAACATTTTCTTCTGAAAAACGAAAACGAGGACCTCCTCTTAAAATAGTGTTTGAAAATGTTCTGGGTCTATGAATAAGTCCGGCTTCTATTCCCCAATTATTCTTAAATTCTGCTGAACCTCTTAATCGATATTCCATCCTATTATAATTTCCTTCAAAATCAAAACTACTAAACATATTGAATCTAGCAGAAACATTTCTAAACTTTCCAAAGGGTTTCAAAGTTCTAAAACTAGTCCACGCATATTGTCTAATTTCATCTGCTTGACGTAAAAAACCTATATCATTCAATTCTAATTCCGGAGATCGCCAATTGGCACCAATTCCATATCGCCAATGCCCACTACTCGATTTTCCAAATTCTACTTTACCACTGGTTCCTGTTAATGAAGTTCTGTTAGGATCAACATTAACATGGTTTGCATCAACACGTTGAAATAAATGCGTTAACGATTCTTGGGTATTTTGTATGGCTTCTTTACTTCCTTCTACATGGCTCAAAATAATTTTACTTTCTATATAGTATTTTTTATCTCTCCATTGGTGCCTAAGATCTAAGCCACCGGTATATGCAGAGCTTCTTAAAAAATCTATATTTTCTTCAATTTTTCTGTTGGTGGCCGTAAAAATGCCGCCCACAAAGGTGTTTCTTTTGTTAAAATCTTTTTGCAAACGACCTACAAAATAATTTGTTAAAGGCTCTACCAATTCTTCTCGTTGTGTACCGTTATTATCAATTTTAGCATATTCTCTTGTTGTAACACTTTCTAAAATTCCGATAGACCAACCTTTTTTAGTCTTTCCACTAAACTTGGCTGCACCTAATATTGTTGTATTTTGAGGTTGTTCTAAAAACTCATCATCAGTAATTTCCGGAAGTCCTTGTGGACTCCTACCAATTCTCCTAGAAAAGAATAGATTATCTCGATTACCTCCCAGTCCAAAATCAAAAATATTTTTATTCTCCACAAAAAAAGGACGTTGTTCTCTGAAAAATATTTCAAAACCATCTAGAGAGATAGCTGCAGGATCTGCTTCTACTTGTCCAAAATCAGGATTAACAGTTAAATCTAATGTAAGATCATTTGTAATACCAATCTTAGCATCTAATCCTCCATTGAATTTAAAATCACTTCCATCCCGAAAAGGATTGTTTACTTCTTTAGGATATTTATCATATTGTAATATAGCAAAAGGTTGAATTTCTAATTGTTTTTGTGGTTCAAGATCCAATAAACCATGTAATTCTCCAGACTCACTTATAAAACCTGGAGCGTCGATAGGAATTCTATTCCACACCGATCTTTCGTTTTTTCTGAAAATTTGCCTTACAATATTCATTCCCCAAATCTGTTCTTTAGCTTTCCCAAACCTTAATTGACTCAAAGGAATCTTCATTTCTGCTGTCCAACCTTCATTATCAACACCAACTTTAGTGTACCAAACTGGATTCCAGCTATCATCAATATCATCACCATTATCTATTACCACTTCATCGCCTTTAACACCTGCAGCGGTAACCGTAAAGATAAATGCAGTACGCTTGTCATGATAGCTGTCAATTATTATATTAACCCTATCACCAGCAAAACCGTCTCTACGAGATAATCTTTTTTCAATCTTATCAGGCTCATCGTCTAATGCCTTTATAGCTACATATAAATGCTTTGTATCATAAACAATTTTAAACCTTGTTTGATAGGTTGGTACAGTATTTTCATCCGGTTCGTTTTCAATAAAATCGGTTTGCCAATTGACAATATCCCACCCTATATCGTCTAATTTTCCATCAATTATCGGGGCCTTCTCCTGAGCTAAAAATTTAGTCGTATAGATCCGTTTGGGTGTTTTATGCTGTTGTTCTTGTGAAGTTATTGATTGAAAAATTAATAAGATAAGGAGAAAAATAAACTTAAATACTTTCATTAGGTTGGTTGAAAATTATCAAATGATTCATTGTTTGACTACATAAACCCCTTTTGTTACAGTTCATTCGGCAAGATACTATAATCGTGTCATAATAATTTGTTAATCATCCTTTTAAATCTGTTAAAATTAAATTCAAAATCAAACTTTGGAAAAGGGTTTTTTCCCTCTAAAAAAATCTAAATTCAAAAAATATAATTAAAAACACTATTTGTTATCTAAAGAAATAATATTACCTTTGCAAACCCTTTTTTAAGGGAAAAATTAAATATTAATCATAGACAAAAACTAATCGTGTGAACACATTAAGTTACAAAACAGTATCAGCAAATAAAAACACTGTAAATAAAGAGTGGGTTTTAGTTGATGCGGACGGACAAACATTGGGTCGTTTAGCTTCTATAGTTGCAAAGCTAATTAGAGGTAAGTACAAACCTAATTTCACTCCTCATGTGGACTGTGGAGATAATGTAATCATTATCAATGCAGAAAAAATTATTTTAACTGGTAATAAATGGACGGACAAATCGTACATCCGTCATACCGGATATCCTGGAGGACAAAGATCATTAACTGCAACAGAGTTGTTTAAAAAAGACCCAACTCGCTTAGTTGAAAAAGCAGTAAAAGGTATGTTACCTAAAAATAAATTAGGTAGTGCCTTATTTAGAAATTTATATGTAGTATCCGGAGCTGAGCATAATAAAGGTGCTCAAAACCCAAAAACTATTAACCTTAATGATCTTATATAATGGAAATTGTACATAAAATAGGCAGAAGAAAAACAGCAGTTGCTCGTGCATATGTTGCTAAAGGAAAAGGAAACATTACTATCAACAAAAGAGAGCTAAATAATTATTTCACAACAGGAACATTGCAATATAAAGTAATGCAACCTTTAGCATTAACAGGTAACGAAAAAAATTTCGATATAACTGTAAATGTTTTTGGTGGTGGTGTAACCGGTCAAGCAGAAGCTATTCGCTTAGCTATCACAAGGGCATTGGTTTTTATTGATGAAGATTATAGAACAATATTAAAACCAGAAGGTCTATTAACTAGAGATCCGAGAATGGTCGAACGCAAAAAATTCGGTCAGAAAAAAGCGCGTAAAAAATACCAATTCTCTAAACGTTAAAATTAAGTATTTCCTGAAATTATTGCTTAAGATAATTTCAGGATTTCTAATTAATAAAAACACTGAATCTCCCATATATTGGGATAATATTAATATAAACTGTTTAAGTATAGCATCCAAATAAATAAGATTTCCAAGAATTAGGAACTACTTACTTATTGCTAAATTAGGAACGTAAACTAAAAACAAAATGGCAAAAATTGAAATTCAAGAATTATTAGACTCAGGTGTACATTTTGGGCACCTAACAAGAAAATGGAATCCTAATATGGCTCCTTACATTTATACAGAACGTAATGGAGTACATATAATTGATTTGTATAAAACAACTGCAAAGATTGAAGAATCTGCAAGTGCATTAAAAAAAATAGCCAATTCTGGCAGAAAAATACTTTTTGTTGCTACAAAAAAACAAGCAAAAGATATTGTTGCTGAAAAATCTAAAAGTGTAAATATGCCCTACATTACTGAAAGATGGCCGGGTGGTATGCTTACAAACTTTGTTACTATCCGTAAAGCTGTAAAAAAAATGGCTCAAATTGATAGAATGAAACAAGATGGTAGTTTTAATGCTTTGTCAAAAAGAGAAAAATTACAAATTGATCGTCAAAGAGCAAAATTAGAAAAAAACTTAGGTTCTATTTCTGATATGACCCGTTTACCTGGTGCTCTATTTGTAATTGATACCAGACGTGAGCACATTGCCATTGCTGAAGCTCAAAAATTAAACATTCCAATTTTTGCTATGGTAGATACAAATTCTGACCCTAGACCTATTGATTATGTTATTCCTTCTAATGACGATGCCTCTAGATCTATTAATAAGATTTTATCTTATGTAACTGAAGCTATAGCTGAAGGTCTATCAGAAAGAAAGTCTGAAAAAGACAAGGCTGACAAGGCTCAAGAAGAAAAAAAGGCTGAGAAAATCAAAATTGTAGCTGAAGCTACTACAGCAAAAGAGTAAATAATTATTATATATACTAAAAGATTAAAAATCATGGCAAAAATAACAGCCGCAGAAGTAAATAAATTAAGAAAAACCACTGGTGCAGGAATGATGGATTGTAAAAATGCACTTGTTGAGGCCGATGGTAATTTTGAATTGGCAATAGAAATATTACGTAAAAAAGGACAAAAAGTTGCTGCAAAAAGAGCCGACAGAGATTCATCTGAAGGTGCCGTTATTGCAAAGGTAAATGCTGAATCAACTACCGGAGCTGTAATTTCTTTAAATTGTGAAACAGATTTTGTTGCTAAAAACGAAGGTTTTGTAGATTTGGCAAATCAATTGGCAGAAATAGCTTTACATGCAGCAAATAAAGATGAATTTCTAACAGCTGATTTTAATGGGATGTCAGTAGCTGACAAGCTGATTGAACAAACCGGTGTAATAGGTGAAAAAATAGAAATAGGTGCTTTTGATACTATTAATGCCCCATTTGTTGGTTCATATATTCATGCAGGAAACAAAATTGCTACCTTAGTAGGTTTGTCGGCTTCAGCTGATGGTGCTGATGTTGTAGCAAAAGATGTTGCTATGCAAGCTGCTGCAATGTCTCCTTTAGCTTTAGATGAAAATGGTATTGATCAAGAAACAATAGACAAAGAAATTGAAATTGCAAAAGATCAATTACGTCAAGAAGGTAAACCCGAAGGCATGTTAGATAATATTGCTAAAGGTAAACTAAAACGTTTCTTTAAAGATAATACTCTTGTAAATCAAGATTTTATAAAAAACAATAAACAAAGTGTTGCTCAATATGTTAAATCATTGGGTGATGTAAAAGTAATTGACTTTAAAAGAGTTGCTTTAGGTTAAAAAGCAATTACATAAATTTAAAAAAACCCGTCAATTGATGGGTTTTTTTATGAACTTAACTTGCCTATTTATTTTAACCATACTTCAAGTTTGAAAATTTATTAGCTCTTGATCAAGCATTATAAATTATATGGACTGACTTCTTTTAAAAGAATATCATAAGCTTATATGCGAAAAAAAACAAGAAAATATAGGTAGATTTTATCCGTTTTTTAGGAAATAGAAAAAGTCAGGATAAGTTCTATGAGTTCAATACTGAAATTTGTATATTTGTCAAACTCTCAAAAAAAAATGCAATACAAAAGAATTCTATTAAAACTAAGTGGAGAAGCTTTATTAGGTGATCAACAATATGGTATTGATCCAAACAGATTAAAAGCATATGCTCAAGAAATAAAAAAAGTAGTTGAACATGGTGTAGAAGTAGCCATTGTTATTGGTGGTGGAAACATTTTTAGAGGTGTATCAGGAGCCGGAGGCGGCATGAATGACAGAGTTCAGGCAGATTATATGGGCATGTTAGCTACTGTAATTAATGGATTGGCATTACAAAGTGCTTTAGAAGATACTGAGGTACAAACTCGTTTATTAACAGCCATTAAAATGGAACAAATTGCCGAACCTTATATTAAACGCAGAGCAGTAAGACATTTAGAAAAAGGTAGGGTAGTTATTTTTGGAAGTGGCACAGGAAATCCATATTTTACCACTGATACTGCAGCCGTGCTGAGAGCTATAGAAATAGATGCTGATGTGATCTTAAAAGGTACACGTGTTGATGGAGTCTATACCTCCGATCCAGAAAAAAACATCAATGCTGTGAAATTTGAAAATATTACTTTTAAAGATGTTATGTCTAGAGGGTTAAAAGTTATGGATATGACAGCTTTTACCTTAAGTGAGGAAAATAAACTACCTATTATTATTTTTGACATGAACAAACAAGGTAATTTATTAAAATTATTGTCTGGTGAAAACATTGGAACAAAAGTTGATATCTAAAGTTCTATCAACTATATTAATATATTAAGTTATGAACGAAGAAGTGCAATTTATAATCGATACTACAAAAGAGCATATGGATAATGCTCTTGATCATTTGAACAAAGAATTGGCAAACATTAGAGCAGGAAAAGCCTCTCCGGCAATGTTAAGAGGCATTCAGGTTGATTATTATGGCTCGCAGACGCCGTTAAGTCAAGTAGCCAATATAAATACACCAGATGCAAGAACCATTAGTGTTCAGCCTTGGGAGAAAAATATGTTGCAAGAAATTGAAAAAGCAATCATGTTAGCTAATCTAGGTTTTAACCCAATGAACAATGGTGAGTCTATTATTATAAATGTTCCTGTATTAACTGAAGAACGCCGTAAAGAGCTGGCAAAACAAGCGAAAGCAGAAGCTGAAAGTGATAAGATTAGTGTTAGAAATGCCAGAAGAGATGCTATTCACGATTTAAAAAAGTTGGATATTTCTGAAGATCTTGAAAATAATACTATTGATGAGATACAAGAATTGACTGATAAATATGTGAAAACTATTGATGACCTATACGATAAAAAAGAAATAGAGATTATGACCATTTAAAATGAAATGTAACTAATAAACTTTTGTTAAAAAGCATCTAAAGTGTAAGATGCTTTTTATTTTTTTCTTTCTTTGAATTATAAAATATATAATGAAATTAATTAGTGCTTTAATTGTTCTATTTTTTCCACTGCTACTCTTAGGACAAACTAACTTATCCGGTATCATTAAAGATAGCAAAACAAAAAAATCGCTAGCCTTTGCAACCATTATAACAAATACAGGTATTGGAGAAATAACCGATATTGAAGGTAAATTTAAAATTACTTCTAAAAATGACATTACCAGGTTATCTATTTCTTATGTAGGTTATAAAACACAGAAAGTTAATATTACAAGTAACAAAAAGTATGTTACTATCTTTTTAGAAGCTAGCAACGAAAGTTTAAATGAAGTAGTTTTAATTGCTAAAGAGAACCCAGCTTTACAGATTATTCGTAACACCATTAAAAATAGAGATAAAAATAATATCTCAAAAGCATTAAACTCATTTAAATTTACATTATATAATAAATTATTAATTACAGCCAACCCTGATTCTATTAGCGGCACTATTGACTCCGTTTTTATTAAAAAAAATAATAAACTAATTTTTAAAAAATTAGATTCTTCAAATTATAAATTTAAAAAACAAATAGACAGGCATCATTTATACATTACAGAAAAGGTGGCTGAACATACTTTTCAAAGAGGTAAGAATAAAAAAGAAACCATATTAGCATCGCGTATGGCGGGATTCAAAAACCCTATCTATGAATTTTTGGCCTTAGACATTGAAAGCTTTTCATTTTATGACGAAGTATATACCTTATTAGGTAATAATTACGTAAATCCACTAGCAAAAAATGCTTTAAAAAAGTATGACTATAAAATCTTAGATACGGTTTATAATAATGAAGGAGCCGCCTATATGATTCATTATATTCCTAAAAATAAAGGTAAAAATTTAGGCTTAGAAGGTGTTTTGTATATCCACGACAAAAGTTTTGCTCTAGAAAAAGGAATTGCCGAATTAAGAGGAATCGTTGCTGTTAAAGCAGTTCAAAATTTTATATATAATAATGAACATCAAATTTGGTTTCCAGATGAAACTATTATTACTATTCAAAAAGGGAAAAATAAGGAAAATGTTAATCTTTTTGGTGGCACTATTAAATTTACGGATAGCCAACCTAAAAATGATTCTATTGTAAATACAAAGCAAAAGGATTTTTCTGACGCTTCCTATTTAATTTCTAAAAGCAAAAATTATCAAATAACAATAAACGAACCCATTAAGGTTATCAATTCTGCCTCATCTATAAAAATAGACGATAATGCTTCTAACCGAAGCGAAGCATATTGGAATACCTATAGAACGGATTCGATTTCAATACGAGGTATAGAAGCTTATAAAGTGTTAGATAGTTTATCTAAAGCTGAAGGTGCTGAAAAAAAATTAAACATTGCCAGAAAAGTGTTAAAAGGTTATTTCCCTACTAAATATTTCGATTTTGATTTAAGTCAATTGATAAATTTTAACAATTATGAAGGCTTTCGATTAGGGTTTGGTGGTATTACCAACCCTGATTTTTCTAAAATACTTAAATTAGAAAGTTATGCGGCATACGGTTTTAAAGATAAAAATATTAAATATCACTTAGGTGCTTTTATAAGACTAGATAAAGAAAATAATACATGGATAGGAGCTGGTTATACAGATGATTTACATGAGGCGGCCAAACTAGATTTTCTGTTTGATGAAACTTCATTCTCTCTTATAAATCCAAGAAACTTGAATATTGGACAATTTTATGGCTACAAAAATTACACTATAAATCTTCAACATGATATATTCCCAAATTTAGAATCTAAATTAGAATTGAAACAAGGTAGTTATGACCCTAAATTCACTTATCAATTTATTTCAAATGGCTTGGTTTTTTCTAAATATAATTTGGCGACAGCTACATTTGCTGTAAAATGGACTCCTTTTAGTAAATATATGAATACCCCTATTGGAAAAATTCCAATTAAAAATGGTTATCCAAAAATTACAGCTCAATTTGCCAAAAGTTTTGATAATGTTTTAGATGGTAATTTTAGCTTTAATCAATTCAATTTTAAATTTGAACATGAGATAAACTTTTTAAATAAAAGTTCTACTAGTTTTCTAATACAAGGAGGCTATATTGGTGGTGATGCTCCTTTGACTCATTTATACAACGCTACACCAAATTACTCTTTTGCTAATCCATGGCGAAAACGTATTAATTTCTCAGGAACCAATGCCTTTGAAACTATGGCTTTTAACGAATTTATTTCTGACAGATACGCCTCATTTCAAGCTCGTTATAACTTTAATCGTTTTGAAATAAGTGATAAATTTAAACCCGGATTAAGCATTATCTCCAGATTTGCCATTGGTACTATTGACAACTCAAATCAACATTTTGGAGTAACTTTTAAAAAAATGAATAAAGGTTATTTAGAATCTGGTTTTGTATTAAATCATTTATACAAAGGTTTTGGAATTAGCTCATTTTATAGATATGGAGCCTATAGTAATTTGAAATTTTCTGATAATTTAGCAGTAAAACTCACCTACGTATTAAGCTTAGGTTTCTAAACCTATTTTAACAGAGAGTATCTTAACTTCAATAATTTAATTTAGTACCTTTGCCAGCATTATAAATTCACATATATTTTAATGAATTTCTGGGCCTATATTTCTCGTTTTATTATCAAAGGAAGAATTCCTATTTTAATAGCTCTTGGAATAATTACTTATTTATTATCTACTCAAATGCAGTACATGCGTTTCTCTAATAGTGAAGCTAATTTACTACCCAGAAACCACGAAGTAAATTTAGAGTATAATAAATTTTTGGAGATTTTTGGAGAAGAAGGTAATTTAATTATACTGGCCGTTGAGGACTCCTCTATATATACCGCTAAAAAATTTAACAACTGGAATACACTTTCTCATCAACTAGATTCTTTTCCCCAAATTGATTTTACTGTTTCTATTGGTGACATTAAAAAACTATATAAAGACACAAAAAATGAACGTTTTAATGTTGCTCCAATTTATGAAAACTTACCAAAAACCGATGAAGAAGTAAGAAAAATCAAACAAGATCTATTTGATAATTTACCATTTTTTGATAATTTTTTATTCAACAAAAAAACAGGTACAATAAGAACAGTTATCTATATTAAGAAAGACATTGTCAATACAATTGAACGTAAAAATTTTATTTTAAAAACATTAAACCCAATTATTGAAAAATTCGAAAATGACAATACTATTGATGTAAAAGTTTCTGGTATGCCTTATATAAGGACCATGAATTCTAAAAGTATAAATGATGAAATAGGGATTTTTCTGATTTTAGCTTTACTAGTGACTTCAATAATTTTCTTTTTCTTTTTCCGATCATTCAGAGCCACATTTATTACCATGTTTGTAGTAAGTATTGGCGTGGTTTGGGCTTTTGGCTTTATTGGTTTGTTTAGATATGAAATAACTGTATTAACAGCCCTCATACCTCCTTTAATTATAGTAATTGGTGTACCAAATTGCATCTTCTTAATTAACAAATACCAACAAGAAGTAAAAAAACATGGTAATCAAGCCAAATCCTTACAGCGAGTTATTTCCAAAATTGGCAATGCTACCTTAATGACAAATGTAACTACGGCTTCTGGCTTTGCAACTTTTATCTTTACTAAAAGTCAGTTATTAAATGAATTTGGTATTATCGCTTCCGTAAATATTTTGGTGATATTTATTTTGTCTTTATTAATTATTCCTATTATTTATAGTTTTTTAGCTAAACCTAAAGAAAAACATTTAAAACATTTAGAAAAAAGATGGATTGAACGTATTGTAGATTGGATGGAGAATATGGTTCGATTTAAACGAATTACAGTATACGTTTTAACTGTAATATTAATGGTGTCAAGTATTATTGGTGTTTATATGATTCGTGTTTCCGGTAGTATTATTGAAGACATGCCAAAAGGAAAAACATTCTATAAAGACATCGTGTTTTTTGAAAAAGAATTTGGGGGTATCATGCCATTAGAAATTATTATTGATACCAAACGTAAAAAAGGGGTAATGAAACTTTCTACGCTTAAGCGGATGGATAAACTCAACGAGATCATTGACGAAATCCCGGAACTTTCACCTTCTGTATCTGTCTTAAATTTGGTAAAATATTCCAAACAAGCATATTATAATGGCAATCCTAAATATTACCAACTGCCTACCTCTCAAGAACGTAACTTCATATTATCTTATACTAAAAACTCTAATGTAAATTCAGATTTGCTCAATAATTTTGTCGACTCTACAGGTCAGTATGCCAGAATAACCACCTTTATGAAAGACATTGGTACAGACAAAATGGGACGAATTGAAGAAAGACTACAGGCTAGAATTGACAAAGAATTTCCAAAGGAGAACTATACGGTAACTTTAACAGGAAAAGCTCTGGTATTTTTAAAAGGCACCAATTATTTAATTAAAAATTTAGTCATATCGCTATCATTAGCCATTTTAATAATTTCTATTTTTATGGCTTGGATGTTTAAATCATTTCAGATGATTATTATATCACTAATTCCTAATATTTTACCCCTACTGGTTACTGCAGGACTAATGGGTTTTTTAGGTGTACCTATTAAGCCTTCTACTATATTAGTATTTAGCATCGCCTTTGGTATATCTGTAGATGATACTATTCATTTTTTGGCCAAATACCGGCAAGAGTTACAAGCAAATAACTGGAAAGTAAGAAAATCTGTTTATAATGCTTTACGCGAAACCGGGGTAAGTATGTTTTATACCTCTATTGTGCTTTTCTTTGGATTTTTAGTATTCACAGTTTCCAGTTTTGGAGGTACTATCGCTCTTGGCGGATTGGTTTCTGTTACATTATTATTGGCCATGGTATCCAATTTATTATTACTTCCTTCGTTATTACTATCTTTAGAACAACGAATAGCCAATAAAAGAGTATTCAAAAAACCGGCAATTCAAATTTTGCCTACAGAAGATGATGATATTGCTGATGAAATTAAAAAATTAGATGAAAATTAAATAAAGAAATGAAAGGAATTATTTTAGCCGGAGGAAGCGGCACCAGATTACACCCACTTACTTTAGCAGTAAGCAAGCAACTTATGCCAATTTATGATAAGCCGATGATCTATTATCCCTTATCAACATTAATGTTAGCAGGTATAAAAGATATTTTAATTATTTCAACACCACATGATTTACCATTATTTGAAAGACTCTTAGGTGATGGTAAACAACTGGGTTGTAATTTTCAATATGCTGTACAAGAAAAACCAAATGGTTTGGCACAAGCATTTGTAATTGGAGAAGAATTTATTGCTAATGATAGTGTTGCTTTAATTTTAGGTGATAATATCTTTTATGGAACTGGTCTTCACAAAGCATTATTGGAGGCCGCTAAACAAAAAGGAGGAACAGTATTTGCCTATCATGTAAATGATCCTGAACGCTATGGTGTGGTTGAATTTGACAAGGAAAATAGAGCCATTTCTATAGAAGAAAAACCTCAATATCCAAAATCTAATTATGCTGTTCCCGGCATCTATTTTTATGATAATAGTGTAGTAGAGATTGCTAAGAATTTAGAGCCTTCTGCTCGAGGTGAATATGAAATTACAGATGTAAATAAAATATACTTACAAAAAGACGAACTACATGTAGGTATACTAAATAGAGGTACTGCCTGGTTAGATACTGGCACTTTCCAATCTTTAATGCAAGCACAACAATTTGTACAAGTTATTGAAGAACGACAAGGTTTAAAGATAGGTTGTATAGAAGAAGTAGCTTATAAGAAAAATTTTATTTCAGCTAAACAACTTAAAACAATCGCCGAGCCTTTATTAAAAAGTGGCTACGGTGAATATTTAATGAATATTATAAATCATAAATTGGACTAAAATTCACAAATCTTAATTCTAATTTCTAAAATCTATCACTATCTTTGCTCTTCATAAAAAATGTAGCCTAAATGCAAAAGAGTGTAGCCGAATTATTACTATCAGATCAATTTTTACATGATTTCCAAATCAAAGGATGGGTACGTACCTTTAGAGCAAATCGGTTTATCGCTCTAAATGATGGTTCTACAATAAATAATATACAGTGTGTTGTAGATTTTGAAAATCTTGATGAGGCTATTTTGAAAAGAATAACCACTGGAGCTGCGGTTTCTATTAAAGGAACTTTAGTTGAAAGTCAAGGTAAAGGACAGCGTGTTGAAATCAATGTAAATGAAATTGAAATTTTAGGGGATTCAAATCCTGAAGAATTTCCTATTCAGCCTAAAAAACACAGCTTTGAATTTTTACGAGAAAATGCCCACCTAAGGGTAAGAACCAATACTTTTAGTGCGGTAATGCGTTTACGATCTGCCTTATCTTTTGCTGTCCATAAATACTTTACTGAAAATGGATTTTATAATTTCCATGCACCTATTATTACAGGTTCTGATGCCGAAGGTGCCGGCGAAATGTTTAGAGTTACAACCATGCACCCTGAAAATCCTCCTAAAGATGAAAATGGAAAAGTAGATTATAGTAAAGACTTTTTTGGTAAAGAGACCTATCTAACCGTTTCAGGACAATTAGAAGCTGAAACCTATGCCATGGCTTTAGGTAAAGTTTACACTTTCGGACCAACTTTTAGAGCAGAAAATTCTAATACCACACGTCATTTGGCAGAATTTTGGATGATTGAGCCTGAGGTTGCATTTATGGATTTGGATGGCAATATGGATTTAGCTGAAGACTTTATAAAATCTGTAATCAAATATGTCTTAGCTAATTGTAAAGATGATTTGGAGTTTTTAAACGAGCGTTTTGTTAAAGAAGAAAGCACCAAACCTCAATTACAAAGAAGCGAAATGTCTTTGTTAGAAAAATTAAATTTTGTTGTTGATAATAATTTTAAAAGGGTAAGTTATACAGAAGCCATAGATATTTTAAGAAATTGCAAACCCAATAAAAAGAAAAAATTTCAATACATCATTAATGAATGGGGAGCTGACCTACAAAGTGAGCATGAACGTTATTTGGTAGAAAAACATTATAAATGTCCTGTAATTTTATTTGACTATCCTGCCAACATAAAAGCTTTTTATATGCGTTTAAATGATGATGGAAAAACAGTTAGAGCCATGGACGTTTTATTTCCCGGAATTGGTGAAATTGTAGGCGGTGCACAACGTGAAGAACGTTTTGATGTTCTTGTAGAAAAAATGAAAGCATTAGATATAGATGAGAAAGAGTTATGGTGGTACTTAGATTTACGTAAATTTGGAACTGCTGTGCATTCAGGTTTTGGTTTAGGTTTTGAAAGATTGGTACAATTTACAACTGGTATGGGTAATATTAGAGACGTAATTCCGTTTCCAAGAACGCCGCAAAATGCCGAATTCTAATCAGAAAATAGTAAATATAAGCCATCAGATTCTAATTTTGTATCTTTAATTATCAAGAATTAAAAAGCTATGCTAAATAGGGTAAGTAAAAATAACATTACTTTCCAACGCTTATGGTTTAAATGCTGTTGATACTTATAGATAACTACTATATATCAGAATTAATTGCAACAAGAGTATCTATTAATAGTTAAATGTTTTAAAAATAAATATATTTAACCATTACAAATAATATAGAACCAAAAATAATAAATGCTTAAACAGAGCCTTCAATATAAATTACTACAAAAATTATCACCTCAGCAAATACAGCTGATGAAGTTAATTCAATTGCCCACACAAGCATTTGAGCAAAAAATAAAACAAGAAATTGAAGAAAACCCTGCTTTAGAAAGCGGTAAAGAAACTGATGATGATTATGACAATGATTTGCAAAATGAATATGACGATGTAGGGAATGAATCTATTGAAACTGATGTAAATATTGATGAATATTTAAGCGATGATGAAATGCCTAGCTATAAATTACAATCTAATAATTATAGCAATGATGATGACGAAAAAAATATACCTTATGCCTCCGGAACATCATTCAATCAATTTTTAACCAATCAATTAAATACTTTTCGTTTAAACGATCAAGAATATCAAATCGCTGTATTCTTAGTAGGTAGCATTGATGAAAGTGGTTATATTAGAAGAACATTAGAAGATATAGTTGATGATTTGGCTTTTTCAGAAAATATTTTTACAGATAGTACTGAAGTAAAACGTTTGTTAGTATATGTGCAAAAACTAGATCCGGCTGGTGTTGGTGCTCAGAGTTTAGAAGAATGCCTCTTAATTCAATTAAAACGAAAACAGGAAACACCTGATAGAATTTTAGCTATTTCAATTCTAGAAAAAGCATTTGAACATTTTGTAAAAAAACATTATAAAAAACTCATTCAAAAATTTAATATTTCTGAAGACCGTTTAAAAGACGCCATTCATGAAATTGAAAAATTAAACCCTAAACCCGGCGGATCATACGCTAATAATAATAAAATTGTAGAACAAATAGTACCCGATTTTAGCATTAAGATAATTGAAGGAGTATTAGATTTAACCCTAAATTCTAGAAATGCACCAGAATTGCATATTTCTAATGATTATAATAATATGCTTAAAGGTTACTCAGCATCCAAAGACAAATCTAAATCTCAAAAAGATGCTATCATGTTTATCAAACAAAAATTAGATGGAGCCAAATGGTTTATCGATGCTATCAAACAACGCCAACAAACCTTAATGCTTACTATGAATGCAATTATGCATAAGCAAGAAGCGTATTTTTTGACCGGCGATGAGCGTAAATTGAAACCTATGATCTTAAAAGATATTGCAGATAAAATCCAGATGGATATTTCTACAGTATCAAGAGTGGCAAACAGCAAATATGTCGACACCCCTTATGGTACTAAATTAATCAAAGAATTTTTCTCAGAATCTATGATGACAGATCAAGGTGAAGAGGTCTCTACTAGAGAAATTAAAAAGATATTACAAACGGTCATTAATGAAGAAAGCAAGAAAAAACCATTAACTGATGAAAAATTGGCTGGTATATTAAAAGATAAAGGTTATTTAATTGCCAGAAGAACAGTGGCAAAATATAGAGAACAACTCAATATTCCGGTTGCCAGGCTCCGTAAAGAAATTTAAATTTCTAAAAATGCAATTCCATAAACTTATTTCTTTTGTCTTTCATCCTATTATAATTCCGATAACAAGCTCATTATTATATTTCATTCTAATCCCTAATCACATACCAAAGGGGGTTTCGTATCGTGTTTTGGGCTTCATCTTTTTAATAACCTATATTATTCCTATAGTTTTATTGTTTGTATTAAGGAAAGTAAAACTTATTGAAGATTATCATTTGGTATCTATACAAGAGCGTAAATTTCCAATTGTGTTTTTTACTATTCTATCGTTCTTGTTAGGGAATCTATTATTAAAAACCGGTGTAGTAAATTTACTGGCATATTCATTTTTTGGGAGTTCTTTGGCCTTAGGAATTGTGTATTCGCTTTTTTATATAAACATCAAAACAAGTTTACACACTTTAGCAATTGCCGGACTCATAGGATTGATAATGGTAATTAGTATTACTTATGAATTCAATCTATTATTACTATTAATTTTCCTTTTTATTTTAATTGGTATTGTGGCTACTTCAAGATTGCAGTTAAAAGCACATACCCTACCCGAAGTTGTTATCGGTTTTTTTGTAGGAATTCTAACACAATTAACAATGTACTATTTCTATATAATTTGATTTTTTATAACACATAAAATATTAAACCTATTCTAAAATCTCTTATTTTAAGAGGTGTAACATCATCCAATAATGCATCTTTAAAAATATCATTTAAGCCGTAGTAAAAATTAAAATTCCATGTTCCATACCCTAAAGATAGGGTTAGACCATATTGTAATTTGTTAAATTCAGAAATATCCTTAACTTTTATTGTATTACCAGATTCTTTAAATCTAGCATTGGTAGCAAATGCATAACTAATTTTACCACCTGCATATATTCTATAAAATTTATATTTATCGATAGTAGATGTACGCCATCTCAGTTCTATGGGTAATTCAATAGCATGAAAAGAAAATCTATTATTTTTAAATGTTCCTTTAAAAGTTTCAAATAATGTTTGATTGTTAGATTCAGAAATTTTAATATTTTGAAAATAAGTATTACGCCCATATCCTAAACCTACACCAAAACCAAAATTACCTTTTTCATCAAACGGAAAATCTTTAATAAAACCCAAGGCTAAACTATTAGAAAATCCGTTACTCGACACCTCATCGGGTAAATTGGATAATGTAATATAAGAAAGGCCAACATAGATTTGATCTTCTAAATATTTTGAACTTACAATAGTATCTTTACTTTGAGAAAAAAGTATCGTATTAAAGAATAGTAAAAAAATTACAGGATATTTCATCTGTTAAAATGCTTATTTAACTGAATTTAAAGGTAAGTATAATTGTATATAAAAAATAAAAGACAATCTTTAAAGATTGCCTTTTATTAAAATTTTAAAATAGAATTATTATTTTACATTATCTAAGGCACTACCTTTTAATGTAGAATAATTTACTTTGAGTGCATTAATATCTCTTAATTCTTGTTTTATATCTGTAATGGTACCTACATTGGCTTTCATATCCGCCTTAATAGAAGTTGTCAATAACGGTATTTCAGCCTCAGAATGTTTTGCTCTTTCTGAATAAATAAAACTCCTAACATCTTTTACATCAGAGATTCTATCGTTCAACTGAATCTTATCACCTGCAGAGCCATCTTTAGATTTCCCTACATAAATATAACTCACCAAACTTTTCTTTTCTAATTTCTTAACCTGATCAGCTTTAGGTAGTTTTGGTTTTTGAATTTTCAAATCAGTTTCACGCATTACCGTTGTCACCATAAAAAAGAACAATAACATAAATACTATATCTGGTAAAGAAGCCGTATTTACAGCAGGCATTCCTTTTTTCTTCTTTTGAAATTTAGACATATCTTATATTATTTAGTGGGTTCTGCCTCAGATATAATTTGAGGGTAAATATTAGTTTGAATTTCTTTCTGCTCCGCAACCTTCAGTTTCTTAAAATCTTTACCAAACTTTTTGTTTGCATATCTATTTCTTAAATCTGTATAGGCTCCAACCAATTCATTCTGAACTGAAATGTACATCGCATAAGAAGTACCTCTATCACTTTGTAATGAAATAATGGCCTTTTTAGGATGATCTGATGACGCCGGATTTTTATCTCCTTCACACCAAGTACATGCTGTTAGCTTATCTTTTTGAAGATCTGCATTGGTTCCTCCTCCGTTATCAATAAACTTCATTGCAGCTTCACGCAAATCTTTAACTTGCATATAAGTATCTCCCTCAACCAAAATGTCATCATTTCTATTAACATTTACCTCAAATACGTTTTTTTCCTTCAATATAGGAGGTACAACATTAGGATCTTGTTTCTCAGGCAGTTTACGTGATATACCCGTATCGATATCCATAGTAGTTGTAACTAAAAAGAATATCAATAGCAAGAATGCAATATCAGCCATAGATCCTGCATTAATTTCAGGTGTTTCTCTTCTTGCCATAATAAATTATTTAATTAATGATTTAACAAAACCTTGACCAATCGCTACTAAGCCTAACACGCCAAGAACTCCTGTAAAGTTAATTAAAGCACTTATCCATTTAGATGTAGCCCCTGCTTCACCATTCTTTACAACATTACCAAAGCTATCAGTAACAGCAGCATCAGAAGCTACTGCGTAAGAAATAGCAAATAAAACAGCCAGTATGGCTACTCCAATTAAGGATTTCTTTAAAGCTTGTGGGTTTTTTACTAAATTAAGTAATGACAATACCAATGCAATAACAGCAGTTATTACTAATAAATACTTTGCAAAATAAACAAATGCATTTACTGAACTGTCTACAGCAGCACTATCATCTCCAGCCATGATAACTCGTATGAATAGAAATACTCCTATCAAACCAATTACAGCCGTTATAATAGTTAATATTTTAGATTTTTGATTATCCATAATAATATTATTTTTTATTTCTGATTAGTAAATCTACTAATGAAATTGAAGCATTTTCCATGCTGTTTACAATACTATCAATTTTAGAGATAATATAATTGTAAAAAATTTGAAGAATAATAGCTACAATAAGACCAAATACTGTTGTTAATAAGGCCACTTTAATACCAACTGCTACCACCCCTGGTGATATATCTCCTGCATTTGCTATGGCTTCAAAGGCTCCAATCATACCAATTACTGTACCCATAAAACCTAGCATAGGTGCTAGAGCAATAAATAATGATAACCATGAAACATTTTTTTCTAATAAGCCCATTTGTACGCCACCATAACTTACAACTGCTTTTTCTGCTTGTTCAACGCCCTCATCCATTCTGTCTAGACCTTGATAGAATATAGAAGCAACCGGGCCTTTTGTGTTTCTGGCAACTTCTTTTGCTGCTTCAACACCTCCAGAAGACAATGCATCTTCAATATTTGCTAACAACTTATCAGTATTTGTTGTTGCCATATTCAGATAAATTATTCTCTCAATAGCGATAGCCAATCCTAAAATTAGAGCTATTAATACGAAACTCATAAATATTGGAGTTCCATCAATAAAATATTGTTTTAAAACTTGATGAAATGTTCTTGTGTCTACTGTTTCAGTTACAGCTTGTTCAGCCTCTTGGACAACTGCTGTTGTAAACGCATAACTGTTTTGGATTGTCCCTAGAAATAATAATCCTGTGATTGCGAGGATAGTAAATAGTTTTTTCATTGTTTGATTCTTAATTATTAATTTAGTTAACGGGTTAAAGATATAAAATTTTTCATAATAAACAATATTTCTTGCGGAGAGAAAGGGATTCGAACCCCCGTTACAATTTCTCATAAACATGCTTTCCAAGCATGCGCCTTAAACCACTCGGCCACCTCTCCCCAAAACTAATTATTTTTAAAGTGAATGCCAAATAAAATAAAAAAATATTAATTGAAGAAATTTATTGGTATAAATTTAATTCATTTCACCTCTTAATGAAGTTTCAAATAATGCTTTTATTTCCTTAGCATCTATATTTTCACCTAGCAAATACATCAATTTGGCTATGGCTGATTCTGTAGTGATATCCTTACCATCAATTAATCCAATTGCTTTTAACTGCATACTTGTTTCATATTGACCAAAAACCACACCTCCTCCAACACATTGTGTAACATTAACAATATGAACACCTTTATCAATAGTGTTTTTTAACAATGTTGTAAACCATTTTTCATTAGGAGCATTTCCAGAACCATAAGTTTCTAATACTACCCCTCTTAAATCTGATATTTCTAAAATGCTTTGCACAACATGTTTGGTAATACTTGGAAATAACTTAAGTATTACTATTTTATCATTTAGTTTTTTTCTAAATAACGTTTTTCTATTTCTATCCGACTTTAATAAAATAGGGTAATTAAATTTTAAATGTACTCCACTTTCTGCAATGGGTTGATAATTGGGTGATGCAAATGCCTCAAATTGTTCTGCATTAATTTTTGTAGTTCGGTTGGCTCTATATAATTTATATTCAAAATACAAACCAACTTCAGTAATTATAGGTTCATCTTTATTATTTCTTGCAGCAGCAATTTGTATAGCAGTAATTAGATTTTCTTTGGCATCTGTACGCAAGTCTCCAATAGGTAATTGCGATCCTGTAAAAATAATCGGTTTGGTCAAATTTTCTATCATAAAACTTAATGCAGATGAAGTGTAAGACATAGTATCTGAACCTGTTAATACCACAAAACCATCTTTTTTATCATAATATGTCTCAATTATTTCTAAAATTTCTGTCCAATATTCAATATTCATGTTAGATGAATCTATAGGTGTTTCAAAGGATACTGACTCAACATTACAATGCAATTGCTTTAATTCTGGTATCTTTTCATATATGTGATTAAAATTAAATGATTTTAGAGCATTTGATTCGTAATCTTTAATCATACCAATGGTTCCGCCTGTATAGATTAAGAGTATTTCAGGTAAATTTGCCATAATGTCATTTTGTTATTTCTAAAATTATTTGATAAAGATCTTATAATCAGTATTTTATTAATTCTTAAGTGTTTTAACTAATTTTTAAACAAATTAAGAAAATTTTGGAATAATTTGTGCTATATATTTACAGAGATTATTTAATTTTAAAACAAAATTATAAAAAGATAAAAATTATGATAGGATTTTATATTATTATTGGAGCCATATCTCTGGTAAGTTGGTTGGTCAGCAACAAACTGAAGCAAAAATTTAAATTTTATTCTAACGTGCATCTTCGCAATGGTATGAGTGGTGCTGAAATTGCTACCAAGATGTTGGCAGATCATGGTATTAGCGATGTGGAAGTTATTTCTACACCCGGTATGTTAACTGACCATTATAATCCAGCAAAGAAAACTGTTAATTTAAGTGAAGGCGTTTATAATCAACGAAATGCAGCCTCAGCGGCAGTAGCAGCACATGAAGTAGGGCATGCAGTTCAACATGCTAAAGCATATGAATGGTTACAGTTGCGTTCTAAATTAGTTCCAGCTGTAAGTATTACTTCTAAATTTTCTCAATGGTTGGTCATTGGTGGTATTATACTAGGTGCCGCTTCAGGAAATACAGGTATTGGATTTATAATTGCTATAGTTGGTCTTGTATTTATGGCTGTAGGTACTATCTTTAGTTTTATTACTTTACCTGTTGAATACGATGCCAGCAATAGAGCCTTAGCGTGGTTAAAAAATAAAAACATGGTAAGTCAAGAAGAATTTAAAGGTTCTGAGGATGCGTTAAAATGGGCTGCAAGAACTTATTTAGTGGCTGCCATTGGTTCTTTAGCAATGTTGCTGTATTGGGGTCTGCAAATTTTGGGTGGTAGAGATTAAGGTGTTAGGTGTTAGGTGTTAGGTGTTAGGTGTTAGGTGTTAGGTGTTAGGTGTTAGGTGTTAGGTGAAATAAACATTATAGAAATAAAAATCTAGTAAAAAAAATGACTTTTTGGTAGCCAAATACACCTATTTTTTAACTGCATAATGAATATTGTTACTACAAGCTAAATTTTTATCTGTCTATCTATTTGTTGATCTAAAGATATAAATGTTTCTGTTCTTGAAACTCCTTTTATACCTTGTATTTGTTTATTCAACACCTGCATTAAATGTTCATTATCTCTACATAAAATTTTTACAAAAATTGCATAATTACCTGTAGTGTAATGACTTTCTATAACCTCATCAATATCCTTTAATCTTTTAAGAGCTTCCTTGTATGTACTTGCAGCATCTAAAAAAATACCAACAAAGGCAAGTGTTTTGTAACCTAATATTCTTGGATTAATAATAAACTTAGAACCTGCTAATAGACCTGATTTTTCTAGTTTTCTTAATCTTTGATGGATAGCAGCACCAGAAATACCAACTTCTCTAGCAATACTGAGTATCGGAACTCTAGCATCTTTCATTAAATTTTTGAGGATAATTTTATCAATGCCGTCAATATGTAATTCTTTTTCTTTCATTTACACTACAATTGTAAATAATACCAAATAAACAAATCTTAAACTATCAAAAGTTCTGAAAATAAAAAAATCATTCATCCTCCATCACAAAATCTTCCATAAATTTTGTCGTATAATTTCCTGCTAAGTAATCAGGATGATCCATTAATTGTCTATGAAAAGGAATGGTAGTTTTAATCCCTTCAATGACAAATTCATCCAATGCTCTTTTCATTTTATTGATCGCCTCTTCTCTGGTTTGAGCGGTAGTAATCAACTTAGCAATCATGGAATCATAGTACGGTGGTATAATATAATCAGCATAAACATGTGTGTCTAATCTAACACCATGACCACCGGGAGAATGTAATGTTGTAATTCTTCCTGGTGAAGGTCTAAAGTTATTATAAGGATCTTCAGCGTTTATTCTACACTCTATAGAATGTAATTTAGGTGTATAATTCTTACCAGAAATAGGAACCCCCGCAGCCACTAAGATTTGTTCTTGAATCAAATCAAAATCAATTACTTGTTCTGTAATAGGGTGTTCAACTTGAATTCTAGTATTCATTTCCATAAAATAAAAATTTCTATGCTTATCGACTAAAAATTCTATAGTACCTGCCCCTTCATATTGAATATACTCGGCAGCTTTCACAGCAGCTTCGCCCATCTTTTTACGTAATGGATTTGTCATAAAAGGTGAAGGTGTTTCTTCCGTTAATTTTTGATGGCGTCTTTGAATTGAACAATCTCTTTCAGATAAGTGGCAAGCTTTACCATAAGCATCTCCTACAATTTGGATTTCAATATGACGTGGTTCTTCAATTAATTTTTCCATATACATGGCGTCATTGGAAAATGAAGCTAAAGCTTCTTGTCTAGCGTCATTCCATGCTTTTTTCAATTCTTCTTTCTTCCAAACCGCACGCATACCCTTACCTCCACCACCGGCTGTAGCTTTTAACATTACCGGATAACCAGTTTCATTTGCTATTTTTTCGCAAGACTCAAAATTTTCTATTATACCATCACTTCCCGGAACACAGGGCACGCCTGCCTCTTTCATAGTAGCTTTGGCCGATGCTTTATCTCCCATTCTATCAATCATTTCTGGAGATGCTCCAATAAACTTTATACCATGCTCAACACAAATTTTTGAAAATTTTGAATTTTCAGATAGAAATCCGTATCCCGGATGAATAGCATCTGCATTTGTAATTTCAGCTGCCGCCATGATATTAGAAACTTTAAGATAGGATTCACTACTAGGAGGAGGACCAATACATACGGCTTCATCAGCAAAACGAACATGTAAACTTTCGGCATCAGCAGTAGAATATACGGCTACTGTTTTAATACCCATTTCCTTACAAGTTCTTATAATACGCAATGCTATTTCGCCTCTGTTGGCAATAAGAATTTTTTTAAACATAATTCCCTTATTTTTAAATGAATGAAATTATGAAGGATCAACCAAAAATAATGGTTGATCAAATTCCACCGGAGTAGCATCATCTACTAAAATTTTAACAACTTTACCTGAAACTTCAGATTCAATTTCATTAAAAAGTTTCATTGCTTCTATAATACAGACCGTATCACCTACATTTATTGAACTTCCTACTTCAACAAATAAAGGTTTATCTGGAGAAGGTCTTCTATAAAATGTACCTATAATAGGTGATTTTACTACAATATAATTTGAATCTTCGCTATCAGCAGGCGGTTCTTGTGCAGCAACGGGTACTTCTGGAACTGCTTGTGGTGCTGAAACAGGTATAATGGGAGCCTGTTGAACTATGGTAGTCTCCGTTTTTTCTGTGCCAGTTTTAATTGTAATTTTAATATCTTCCATTTCCAATTTAACTTCGTTGGCACCAGATTTGGCCACAAATTTAATTAGGTTTTGAATGTCTTTTAAATCCATTTTATTTAGATTTTGTTAGTTAGTTTGGTTGTATGCCCATTTAAAGTAGATAGCTCCCCAAGTGAAACCACCACCAAATGCGGCAAAAATTATAGTATCTCCTTTACGGAGTTGGTTTTCATAATCTTCTAATAATAAAGGTAAAGTTGCTGATGTAGTATTGCCATATTTATGAATATTCATCATCACTTTACTCATATCTAATTCTATTCTTTTGGCAGTTGCCTCTACAATCCTCTTATTAGCCTGATGAGCAGCTAACCAAGATACATCAGCCTTGGTTAAATTATTTCTTTCTAAAATCTTTTCTGTTACATCTGCCATTTTAGAAACTGCAAACTTAAATACTGTTCTTCCATCTTGACGGGCATAGTGTAATCTATTTTTAACTGTATCTTCTGAGGCCGGTAAAATTGAACCCCCCGCAGCAACTTTTAAAAACTCTCTACCATTACCATCGCTTCTTAAATATTCATCTTGTAAACCTAAGCCTTCTGTATTGGGCTCAAATAATACTGCTCCGGCACCATCACCAAAGATAATACATGTAGCTCTATCTGTATAATCAATCATTGAAGAATTCATATCTGCCCCAATCAATAATACTTTTTTATATTTACCAGACTCTATATATCTAGCAACCACAGACATACCATATAAAAAACTTGAGCAAGCTGATTCTAAATCAAAAGAAAATGCTTCTGTAGCACCAATTTTAGTGGCAACAAAAGCGGAAGTAGATGCGGCTTGCATATCTGGTGTAGCAGTGGCTACTATAACCAATTCTATTTCTTTGGGATCTAATTTTGTCTTGTGGATCAAATCTTCAGCGGCTTTGATAGCCAAAAATGAAGTTCCTCTTCCTGTTTCCTTTAATATTCTGCGTTCTTTTATTCCTGTACGTGAAGTTATCCATTCATCATTTGTTTCAACCATTGATTCTAACATTTCATTGGTTAATATGAACTCAGGAACATATTTTCCAACAGCTGTAATGGCTGCAGTGATTTTGGTCATATACTATCTTTTAACGACATTTTATTTAACAAAATAGTTTTCAAAGTAATGAAATTTATTTCGTTTTTTTATCAAAAAAATGGTGTTTTTCGTCAATTTTAACTAAAAAACATAAAAAAACCCTCAAAAATGAGGGTTTTTAAGAAATTTTAATGATTTCTCTATGCTGCGTTTTCTTCACTATCAATTACGATTTGACCTCTATAATAAAGTTTACCTTCATGCCAATGTGCTCTATGGTATAAATGTGCTTCTCCTGTAGTTGGGTCTTTTGCTATTTGAGGTACACTTGCTTTATAATGAGTTCTTCTTTTGTCTCTTCTCTGCTTAGAAATCTTTCTTTTTGGATGTGCCATTTTATGTGTTTTTATCAGTTAATAGTCCTTTTAATTTATCCCATCTGGGGTCAGAACCTTTATTATTAATTGTTAATTTTGGTTCTAATTCTTTTAATTTATCTAGTATATCCGATTTTAATGTACCATCTATAACGCCGGGATGTATTCTTTTAGCCGGTAAAGCAAGTACTATCATTTCATATATAAAACTAGAAACATCAATTTCATAAGCCTCATGTGGCAAAATCAATATATCTATATTTTCATCATTATAAGTTTCACCAAAATTAACAATTAATTCTAAATTAGATTTAATAGGTTGCCGGTATAACTCATTAGTTACATCGCATGATACTTGAACGTTTCCTTCAGCCTCAAAACTCAGTTCAAATATTGTGCTTTTTTTATTGAAATTTAAACGTACTAAAACATTGGCATCAAAAATATCATCATATTGATAAAGATCAAAAAACTCTTTATTGATTAAAAATTCAAATTTATGAATACCCGCTTTAAGTCCTTTAAAGGGAACAACAAACATTTTCTTTTTCATTATCCATCAAATTTGAGCGTGCAAAGATAATAAAATTATTATTATTTTAATAAAATTATTTTCTTATCGTTAATTTATTTTGTACAAGCTCCTGATATTCTTTTCTAAATTTAAAAATATCTATGGCCGTATATAAAGCCTCTTTAAAAGAATTGTGATTAGCGATTCCTTTACCAGCTATTTCATAAGCGGTACCATGATCAGGAGATGTCCTAATTTTATCAAGCCCTGCAGTAAAATTAACGCCATTACCAAATGAAAGCGTTTTAAAAGGTGCCAAACCTTGATCGTGATACATGGCCAAAATACCGTCATAATTCTTATACGATCCCGATCCAAAAAAACTATCTGCTGAAAATGGTCCATAAACTAATTTTCCATCGGCTTGTATTTTTTCTAGTGTCGGTTTAATGATGTCATTATCTTCATTTCCAATAACACCATTATCACCACAATGCGGATTCAATCCAAGCACTGCAATTTTAGGCTTGCCTATATTGAAATCTTGTATTAACGATTGATACATAATATCAACTTTTTTTTCTATCAACCCAGGGGTAATTGTTTCTGCAATTTTTTGAATAGGAATATGCCCGGTTATTAATCCTATTTTTATTTCGTCTGTCATTAATATCATCAAACTTTCTCCTTCTAAGTTGGCTTCTAGATATTCTGTATGTCCACTAAAATTAAAATCATCTGATTGAATATTATGTTTATTAATAGGGGCTGTTACCAATACATCAATTTCATCATTTTGAAGAGATTTCACTGCAGCTTGTAAAGATAAAAATGAAAATTTACCTCCATCTTTGGTCTCTTTACCAAAATCTACCCTTGGGTTATCTCTCCAAACGTTTACCAAGTTTACTTTATTTTGGATTGCTTTGGTAGCATTTTCTATACCATGTGTTTGTGTATGAATATTCAATTGTTTTTTATGTGTAGAAATTGTTTTATTTGCGGCAAAAATAATTGGAGTACAAAATTCTAACATCCTAGCATCTTCAAAAGTCTTTAATATAATTTCTATACCAATACCGTTTATATCTCCAACAGATATTCCAACTTTTATGCTTTTATTTTTATCCATACAGCAAATTAATTCGTATTTTTGAGCATACAAAAGTAATCATTAAAATTGACTTATATGTTTACAGGAATTATAGAAAATATAGGTGACATAATAGCCTTAAAAAAAGATAAAAGCAATCTACATATTACTATAAGAAGCCATATAGTACCTGAATTAAAGGTTGACCAAAGTATTGCTCATAATGGGGTTTGTTTAACCGTAGTAGCATTAGATAAAAAAAGTAACACCTATACCGTTACAGCTATTGACGAAACTTTAACAAAAACTAATTTTAGATCAATACAGGTTGGGGATAATGTTAATTTAGAAAGAGCTATGAAATTAGGCGACCGTCTTGACGGTCATATTGTACAAGGGCATGTAGATCAAACTGGAAAATGTATCGCTATCCAAAATGAAAACGGTAGCTGGCTCTTTACTTTTGAATATGATAGTTCAAAAGATAATATTACCATTGAAAAAGGCTCTATAACTATAAATGGAGTAAGCTTAACTGTTGTTAACTCTCAAAAAAATCAATTTAGTGTTGCTATTATTCCTTATACGTATGAGCATACAAATTTTGGAACATTAAAATTAAAAGAAATTGTAAATTTAGAATTTGATGTTATTGGGAAGTACGTTGCAAGAATTGCAACATTCAAGTAATTATTCTTTCTCTCTTAACTTTTTAACACCGTACCCAATACCCAAGACTAACAAGATACCTAAACCTCCATCAATTGGATTGTCAGGTGGGGTATGTTCTCCAGGAACAGGAGGTGCATCTGGTGCTCCTCCACCATCCTTAGCCATTACGCTACTTGAAATCAATACAAGTATAGTAAATAATAAAAAGTACTTTTTAAACATAAACTTCCCCTTTTTTCTAAAGTCACTAACGTAAAAAACGTTAATTAATTGCAAATATATAAATTCTTTTTCAGGATAAAGCTATATACTTCATTTTTTAAGGTTAATAAATTATTATGTTATCACCCTATGACACTCGTGTTTCAATTTGTGAACCCAGAAGTACTCCCTTCGCTATCGCTCTAGATAAACTTCTCACCTATCGACATTCCTGCTTCAATTTGTGAACCCAGAAGGACTCCCCTCGACTACGCTCGGGATAAACTTCTCGCCCTTGATATTTACATCTCATTTAGTGGACCCAGAAGGGCTCGAACCTTCGACCCCCTGATTATGAGTCAGGTGCTCTAACCAACTGAGCTATGGGTCCTAAATATTTTGGAGTGCAATATTACCAATTATTTACTTATTGAACAATCTTTTGATAGAAATACCTACCTTTTTTTAAATTTTTCTTTCCATTAACTCTTTTGCGAAATTTTCTAGTACTTTTTTCCTACTTTCAATAATTGAAAGGTTATTAATTTGTTGTATTGCTTTTACAGTATATTTCTGTATTTCAATTTCTATCAATTCAGGTATTTTATAGCTGTTAAATAACTTAATTACGGTATTAATTTTAACATCCGAATCTTCCTTAGTACTATATAATTTCAATAATAACACTTTGTCATGTTTCTTTGCCAATTCTAGAGCTTTTAAAAACAAAAAGGTTTTTTTATTTTTTATAATATCCCCTGCCTTCTGTTTTCCAAAATCACCATCTCCATAAACGTCTAAATAATCGTCTTGTAATTGAAAAGCAATTCCTAAATTTAATCCGTATGCATAGATATGATCTGAATCTTTTTGAGAAGCAGATGCAATAATTGCACCGAATTTTAATGATGCAGCTACCAATACCGCCGTTTTTAACCTTATCATTTTAATATATTGGTCTACATTTACCTCAAATGTAGTTTCAAAATCAAAATCGTATTGTTGCCCTTCACAAACTTCTAATGCCGTTTTAGTAAATAAAGTGTTTAAGCTTTTATATTGCTCTCCATCATAAGACTCTAATAATTGCTTAGCCCAAACCAACAAGGCATCACCAGATAAAATTCCAGTATTGACAGTCCATTTTTCATGCACAGTAGCTCTTCCTCTTCTTAAGGGGGCGGCATCCATAATATCATCATGAATTAAAGAGAAATTATGAAACATCTCTATAGCCAAAGCCGCATCTAAGGCTTTGGTTACATTAGCACCGAATAAATTACAACTCATTAAAGCCAAAATAGGACGCAGCCTTTTACCCTTTAAATTCAATATATATAATATGGGCTCATATAAATTTTTCGGTTCTTTTACCTGAATTTTTTCCGATAAATGATTTAAAAATACCTGTTTATAATCTTCTAGTCTCAAATTTTAT